>JACXTT010002320.1_pt1 | contig 30361 bp, 29 predicted proteins | sample 9270951 | NCBI WGS metagenome assembly JACXTT01 (sample SAMN15532306, study PRJNA645909) | rock metagenome | isolation source: weathered quartz diorite | place: Puerto Rico | collected 2017-06-21 | reverse complement strand
CTGGGCCCGGAGATGCGCTCCACCGGCGAGGTCATGGGGCTGGACTGGGTGCGGCCCGGCGAGACGCTGGCGCCCGCCTTCGCCCGCGCCTTCGCCAAGAGCCAGCTCGGCGGCGGCACCGTCCTGCCCAAGAAGGGCTGCCTGTTCGTCTCGGTGAAAGACGCCGACAAGCCCTGGGTGCTGGAGCCGGTGAAGCTCCTGCTGGGCCTGGGCTTCCGGGTGCTGGCCACGGGCGGCACCGCGACCTACCTCAAGGACCAGGGCCTGCAGATCGAGCCCGTGAAGAAGGTGCTGGAAGGCCGCCCGCACATCGTCGACGCCATGAAGAACGGCGAGGTGCAGCTGGTCTTCAACACCACCGAGGGCCGCCAGTCGCTGGCCGACAGCTTCGAGCTGCGCCGCACCGCCCTGATGATGAAGACGCCCTACTACACCACCGCCGCCGGCGCGCTCGCCGCCGCCCAGGCGATCGTGGCGACGGTGGAAGACACCCTCGAAGTGCGGCCCCTGCAAAGCTACGCCTGACCGGCGACTGAACCGACCGCCGCCCCGGCGGCATTAACGCCCGTCGACAGCCGTCAGCACGGGCGGGCCGCCCGGTCAGGAACCCCATGAAACGCCTTGCCCTCGCCGCCCCCTTGGCGGCGGCCGCCGCGACCCTTGCCCTGCTGGTCGCCGCGCCCGCCCAGGCCGGCCAGGACATCCACTGGGACGTCACTGGGACCTTCGACGACGGGAGCACGCTCAGCGGCTCCTTCGACGTCGACCAGTTCCTGGTGATGGCCGACTGGAACCTCACGACCACGGCGTCCAGCTCGTTCGACGGCTTCAACTACTTCCGTACGCCCTCGCCGGACTCCACCGCGAACAGCAGCAGCGACAACACCGAACGCTCCATCACCACACACATCGGCGGCTCGACCGCCTTCCTGCGCCTGGCGTTCGTCGACTCGCTCTTCAAGCTCGGGAACCACAACAAGATCGACATCAGCGGGACGTTTCCCGCCTCGTTCGAGTGCGAGGACTCGTTCAGCTGCTTCGCGAACGATGGCCGTGAGCACACGCGCCACCTGATCAGCGGATTTGCGGTGGCGTCCGGAACGTCCGTCGTCGGCGAAGGCGGCGGCGGGGGCGCGGGCGGCGTGCCTGAGCCGGCGGCCTGGGCGCTGATGCTGGTGGGTTTCGGCGGGATTGGCGCGGCCCTGCGCGGCGCGAGCCGCCGGATGGCCCCCGCCGCCTGACGGCCTGCCGAACTACGCCTAGGTCCGCGCCGCGATCGGGCCTAGCCTGCCCACGTCTTCGCACTCCGGCGCGCGACGGCGGACGTTGCGAGGGCGCGGCATGACCATCCTCATCAACCTGCTTCTGTGGCTGCATTTCATCGGCGTCGGCATGGCCGTGGGCGGCGGCATCGCGCTCTCCCAGATCGGACCCCGGCTGATCGCCGCGCCGGCCGACCAGCGCGGGACCTGGTGGCCGCTGGAGACCTTCTTCAGCCGGATCGGCGCCGCCGGCCTCACCGTCCTGCTGATCAGCGGGCCCCTGATGGTGTGGCTGAAGTTCGGTGGCTTCGGCGGGTTCACCCACTGGTTCTGGGCCAAGATGACCCTGGTCGTGATCGCAATCTGCTCCGTCGGCCTGCACGAGTGGGCCGGCGCCCGGTTCAAGCGCGGCGACGACAGCGCCGCGCCGCTGATGTTCCTGGGCGGGCGCGTGGCCGGGGGCGCCATCGTACTGGTGATCCTCTGCGCGGTGTTCACCTTCAACTAGCTGACGGCGTTCCACTGCGCGGCATTGCCGTTCGCCGCCCTGGCGGCGCTCCGGCGGCGTGCTAGCCTTCCGAACGATCCGGGAGGCGGCGATGAATCCCACGAGACGAATGGTGGCCGCGGCCCTGCCGGCCGTGGCGCTCGCCGGCCCCGTCGTCGCGGCCAGTCCGCGGGAGCTGCTGGTCAAGGGCCTCACCACCTATTCCGAGTCCGCCATGGTGATGAGCGTCTCGGCCGACGGGCGCAGTGCGCTCACCCTGCGCTTCTGTCGCTTCCCGGACGTCGACATCACCTGGCTCTGGTGCCACGTGGTCCGCGACGGGGTGATGTACGCTTTCACCCAGCACGACCTGCCGTCCTCGAAGGACCGCCTGGCCGACGGCCCCGACGCCGACTACCGCGTCCCACCGCTCGACGGCGCCCTGGTCCGCGCCGGCAAGGGCGCGGCGCTCAAGCGGGTGCGGATCGCCGCCGCCCTGCCCCTCCACAAGAGCTTCGCGGCGCCGCACGGGCCGGGCGATGTGAAGGGCCGCTTCGAGGGTCTGTTCACGCCGACCCACGTCCTGACCTCCGTGGTCAACAAGGATCGCGATGAGGTCTACGGGACCTTCGCCGGCGACATCGCGGTCGGCGGCCAGCGCTGGCGCCACGAGGGCGTCGCCAAGTTCCATGAGCAGCGCCAGACCGGCCCGCGGTTTGAGGCGCCCTTCTGCTACAGCTGGCTGGGCGCCCCGCAGATGGAAGCGACCACCCTGCTGGTCCCGCAAGGGGCCAGCGGCGGCTGGATCTTCGGCGACGCGGAAGACGGCCTGGCCGACATGGCCGTCGACCCGCCAGGCGCTGCCCGCGTGGTGCGCTACAGGCTGAAATCCGGCCGCGTGATGCCCGGCAAGCTGACCGCCATCGCGCGCTATCAGGTGCCGGTCTACGACGCCCACTGGCAGGGCTGTTTCATGCGCGGCGTGGTCGACGGCAAGCCCGTCGTCGGGGTGATGAACGACTGGCCGGCCAGCCCCGACATCTACGCCGCAGCCAAGGCCCGAATGGGCTGAAATTCGCCCTACAGGCGAACCCTAGAGGCAGGCTTTTGATTGACCAACGATTTTTGCGGGCGCAGATTCCCAACACAGCCTGACTGAGACAGGCTCCAAGGGCGTGCTCCGGCGGCCCGCGTACATAGACCGGCCGGAACGACGCCGCCTGGCGTCTGCCGCAGTCTGGCGGGGGGCAAAAACCCCCAGCAGATTGGGAGGACGGTATGCACTCTGATCATCAGGATGTTCGGCCCCACAAGAACAAGCACCTGGCCGAGCGCTTCGAGGGCCTCTTGGGCACACTCATGGTCGTCGCCATCGTGATACTCGCGGTCGGCATGATCTACGGGATCATGCACACGGACTCGACGCCGAGCTGGATGCACTGACCGGGCGCTAGCCGGCCGGCCGCCGCGCGCGGCCACGATCTCGATTTCCATGCGCCCGCTCGGGCCTCCGCGCGGGACTAGGGTGACGTTGCGTCCGCTGCGCGAAGCTCTGGCGGGCCGGCTCCGCGTGGGCTAGGCCTCGACCCAACAGCACAGCAGACGGGAGGCTTCGCCATGGCGGGACGCGTAGACGGCAAGGTGGCGCTGGTCACCGGCGGGGCGAGCGGCATCGGGCGCGGCTGCGCCGAGAAGCTGGCCGCCGAGGGCGCGACGGTGGTGATTACCGACCTGCAGGACGCCAAGGGCGCCGAGGCCGTCGCGGCCATCCAGAAGGCGGGCGGCAAGGCCTCCTATCTGCACCACGACTGCACCGACGAGACCGCCTGGGAAACCGTCATCGGCGAGATCAAGAAGGCCCACGGACGGCTGGACATCCTGGTCAACAACGCCGGCATCGCCATTCCGGGCTCGGTGATCGAGATGTCGCTGGCCGACTGGCGCAAGCAGACCGCGATCAACCTCGATGGCGTCTTCCTCGGCTGCAAGCACTCGATCCCGCTGATGCGCGCGTCCGGCGACGGCGGATCGATCATCAACATGAGCTCGGTGGCGGGCCTCAAGGGCTCGGCGATCCTCGGCGGCTATTGCGCCACCAAGGGCGGGGTTCGCCTGTTCACCAAGTCGGTGGCCATGGAATGCGCCAACGCCAAGGACGGCATCCGCTGCAACTCGGTCCACCCCGGGATCATCGAGACGCCGATCTGGCTGTCGATCATCAACCCCGGCGATCCGGGGACCAACGCCCCGCCGGATCTCGACGCCATGTCGACCATGGCCGTGCCGCTCGGGGTGAAGGGCGTTCCCGAGGATATCGCCAACGGCGTCCTCTGGCTGGCCTCCGACGAAAGCCGCTATGTCACCGGCGCGGAACTGGTGATCGACGGCGGCCTGTCGGTCAGGTAGGCGCCGCGACCGGGACCCTCAGGCCGCGGACGCCGCCGGGGAAGCTGTAGATCCTGATCATCCGCCGTTCTCCTTAGACCGCCGGGTCGGCGATCACCGCCTCAAGCCGGTCGAAGCTCTCGCCCATGCCGTCGGTCATGCCGGACTTCAGCGCCATGTCGCGGATCGCCGGCGAAGGGAAGCGCATGTTGAACCGCAGCGTCGTGCGACCGCCCGCCTCGGTCAGGTCCATGGTGTTGATCGACGGCTGAGGCCCCTCGACGGGACTGTCGATGTCCATCGGGGGGCCGTCGAGCCCGTCCATCTCTTCGGTGAAGACCAGATGATGCGGGGCGACGATCTCGCGGTAGCGGCCGTACGAGCCGAACTCGCGGCCGTTGGTCAGATGACGCCAGACGTAGCGGTAGCGGCCGCCTACGGAGAGGTCGATCACGCAATGGGGCATGCTCCAACCGCCCGGGCCGAACAGCCATCGGCTCACCAGTTCGGGGCAGGTGTGGCAGTCCCAGATCAGCTGCAGCGGCGCGTCGAAGGCTCGGACGACCTCGATTTCGCAGTCGGAGGGGGTGGTGACCTCCACGGGTTTCGGCATGGCTCAATCCTCCTTCGGGTCAGGCTGTTGGGCTTGAAGGTCGGCAAGCAGCGAATCCAGGCGGCCGTAGGCGGCCTCCCATAGCTCGCGGTAGCGCTCGATCCACATGCTGGCCTCCTGCAGCGGCTTGGCCTCGATGCGGGCCGGTCGCCGCTGTGCGTCATGGCTTCGGCTGATCAGCCCCGCGCGCTCCAGGACCTTCAGGTGCTTGGAGATCGCGGGCTGGCTCATGGCGAAGGGCTCGGCCAGCTCGCTGACCGACGCCTCGCCGGTCACGAGGCGGGCCAGTATGGCGCGTCGCGTGGGATCGGCGAGGGCGGCGAAGGTGGCGTCGAGCGTGGATGGGGACATCTTTCATAACTCAATGGTTACAGAACCATCTGGTTATCAACGAAGCGCCACGACCTGTCAAGCGGGCCTATCGACCTCGCGTAGGCGATCCTCTAGAGCCCACCCATGACTGCGACCCTCAACGTCATCTTCGGACCCTGCGGTGCGGGCAAGACCACCTACGCGAACGCCTTCGCGCGCCGTGAAAAGGCCGTGGCCTTCATCCTCGACGACTGGATGGCGCGGATGTTCGGCGCGGACATGCCGCAGCCCCTCGAATACGCCTGGATGATCGAGCGGGTCGGCCGCTGCGAGGCGCAGATCTGGGCGACCGCCGCCGGCGTTCTGGCGGCCGGCACGCCGGTGATCCTGGACATCGGCCTGATGCGCAAGGCCGACCGCGCCCGGGTGCGCGACATCGCCGAGGCCACCGGCCTGCCCCTGCAGTTCCACTTCGTCGACGCGCCCACCGAGGTGCGCCGCGCCCGGGTGGCCAGCCGCAACGAGGTGCGCGGCGAGAGCTTCGCCATCGAGGTCACGCCGGACCTCTTCGACTTCATCGAAGGCGTCTACGAGGCGCCCGAACCCGTAGAATTGGAAGGCGCGGTGATAAGCGTCAGCGACTGAAGGGGAGTAGCGGATGGGCCGGACGCCTAGAACCGCCGTCGCAGGCATGGCGATAGGACTGGGGCTCGCCGCGGTTTCGGCCAGCGCCGCCGAACGCTTCCCGACCCTCAAGCCCGAGGACATGACCCCGGCCCAGCGCCAGGTCGCCGAGGCGATCATGGCCGGCCCGCGCAAGTCCATGGGCGGACCGTTCAACGCCTGGCTGCGCAGCCCCGCGCTCGCCGACAAGCTGCAGCAGGTGGGCGAGCAGGTCCGCTTCCACTCCAGCCTGGCGCCCCGGCTCAGCGAGTTCGCCATCCTGATCACCGCGCGAGAGTGGGACGCCGACTACGAGTGGTACGCCCACTATCCGCTGGCGATGAAGGCGGGCCTCGCCCCGAAGGTCGCCGCCGATCTCGCCACGAGCCGCCGCCCCCGCGCCATGGCCGCCGACGAGGCCGCCGTCTACGACCTGATGGCCGAGCTTCGTCGCACCCATCGCGTCAGCGACTCGACCTACGCCCGCGCCCAGAAAATCCTCGGTGATCAGGGCGTCGTCGATCTTGTGGCGCTGTCCGGCTACTACGATCTGGTCTCCATGACGCTGAACACCGCCCAGGTCAGCCCGCCGGAGCCCGGCCCGCTGCCGCTGCCTGCAAAGACCCGGACGCCATGAGGGCCTACGTCCTCACCGAGCAGGGGCCCGCGATCCGCGACACGCCCAAGGTCGCGCCGCGGCAGGGGCAGGTGTCGGTGAAGGTCGAGGCCAACGCGCTCAACCGCGTCGACCTGGCGATGGCGTCCGGCGAGATGCACGGCGCCCGCGGCGGGGCCGGCACGGTCCTGGGATCCGAATGGTCCGGCGTGGTCGAGGCGGTCGGCCCCGACGTCACCGACTTCGCCCCCGGCGACCGGGTGATGGGCGGCAGCCCGAGCTCCTTCGCCGAATACGTCTGCGTCCACGCCGCTCACGTGCTGAAGATCCCCGACGCCAACATGAGCTTCGAGGAAGCGGCCTGCTTCCCGGTGGCCCTGCGCACCATGCACAACGCCATCGTCACCGCCGGCCGGCTCCAGCCGGGCGAGACCGTGCTGATCCAGGGTGCGTCGAGCGGCGTCGGCCTGCTCGGCATGCAGATCGCCAAGGTGATGGGCGCCAAGGCGGTGATCGGCTCCTCCACGAATCCGGAGCGGCGGGCCCGCCTCGGCGACTACGGCGCGGATCTGGCCATCGACACTGCCGACCCGGCCTGGGTGGACCAGGTGGTCGACCACACCATGGGCCAGGGCGTCGAGCTGGTCGTCGACCAGGTCTCCGGCAGCCTGGTGAACGGCAACATGCGCGCCGCGGCGATCAAGGGCCGCATCGTCAATGTCGGGCGCCTGGGCGGCACGCGCAGCGAGTTCAACGCCGATCTGCACGCCCTGCGCCGCCTGACCTATGTGGGCGTCACCTTCCGCACCCGGACGCTGGAGGAGGTGGCCGAGATCAACCGGCTGGCTGTCGCCGACCTCTGGGCGCCCCTCTGCGCCGGCCAGCTGAAGCTGCCGGTGGACAGCGTCTTCCCCTTCGCCGACGTCGACCAGGCGCTGGGCCGCATGGCCCGCAACCAGCACTTCGGCAAGATCGTCCTCAAGCATTAGCCGTTGTCGCCGCTCATGGGTTGCCGACGTCCGCGTAACCCCGGCTAGGGTCGCGCTCCACCAGTCCGGAGTGAGTTCCCATGCCCAGTCGCGAGCGTGTCGCCGCCTTCGTCGCCACCGTGGAGGCCGCCCGCTACGTCGAGGCGCTGGAGGAATTCTATCACCCGGACGCCTCGATGCAGGACAATCAGGCCCCGCCTCGGGAGGGCCTCTCGCGGCTGATCGCCGACGAGCGGGCGACCATGGCCTTGTTCGCCACGATGGAGACCGCCCCGGTCGAGGACCTGTTGATCGACGGGGACAAGGTGATGATCCGCTGGAAGTTCACCTTCACCCCGGCCGAGGGGCCGCCGATGGTGATGGAGGAACTCGCCTTGCAGCAGTGGGCCGGCGACCGGATCGCCCGCGAACGGTTCTTCTTCGACCCCCGCCAGACCCGGCCCGCGCGCCCCGCCGCGGCGGCGGCCGGGTAAGGTCCCCGGGGAGGCCCAGGACCGCCGTTTTGCCTATCGGTCGGTCGAACCTTGCTTTTTGCAGCGCACAATCCTATCCTTTTCGCCCCCGGACGTGTGCGCCCGCGGCCCGGATTTCACTGAACTTCCAACTTAGGGCGAACTCGAGTCACCATCCTGCCATGGAAAAAGTCCCGATGACCGCCGAGGGCTACCACGCCCTCGACGAAGAGCTGAAGCGTTTGAAGACCGTGGAGCGGCCCGCCGTCATTTCCGCGATCGGAGAAGCGCGCCTGCACGGCGACCTTTCCGAGAACGCCGAGTACCACGCCGCCAAGGACCGCCAGGGCTGGATCGAGGGCCAGATCGCCGAGATCGAGGACAAGATGGCCCGCGCCCAGGTCATCGACGTCTCCAAGCTGTCCGGCAAGCAGGTGAAGTTCGGCGCCACCGTCTCGGTGATCGACGAGGACACCGAGGAGAAGGCCCGCTACCAGATCGTCGGCGAGCACGAGGCCAATGTGAAGGGCGGCAAGGTGTCGATCACCTCGCCCATCGCCCGCGCCATGATCGGCAAGGAAAGCGGCGACACCGTCGAGGTGAACACCCCCTCCGGCGTGAAGGCCTACGAAATCACCAAGGTGGAGTGGGTCTAGCCGCCCCTTCTCTCCCCCGGCGAAGCCGAGAGGGAGAGGTCGGGAGAGGGCGGCTGGCCCTCTCCTCACCAATGAATTTAGGGCAAGGCTCCTGGGTCATGGCTGGACCGCTGTCACCATCGTCCAGAGCCGCATCGCCCTCTCCCTGCCCTCTCCCTCTCGCTTCGCGGGGGAGAGGCGATTGACCACGCCTCCTCTGACCATCTGGGCCGTCTCGGACGGCCGCGTCGGCATCGAGGCTCAGGTCCTGGGTCTGGCGGAAGCCGTGGCGCGCCAGCGGCCCGCCGAGATCGTCGTCAAGCGCATCGCCTGGCCGTTCGGCCTGGGCCGGCTGCCGGAACGGCTGATCCCGGCGCCCCGGCTCACCGTGCGCGCCTCGAGCCCCATCGCCCCGCCCTGGCCGGACATCTGGATCGCCGCCGGCCGGGCCAGCCTGCCGCTCTCCACCCGCGTCCGCCGCTGGTCGGGCGGGCGCACCTTCGTGGCCCAGACCCAGGATCCGCGCGGCGCGACCGCGGCCTTCGACCTGGTGGTCCCGCCGACCCACGACGGCCTGACCGGCCCCAACGTCTTTCCGATCATCGGCTCGCCCACCCGGATGAACGCCGAGGGCTTCGCCCGCGACCTGGCCCGCTTCGGCGCCCGCATCGAGCCCCTGCCGCATCCGCGCGTGGCGATGATCGTCGGCGGCAAGTCGAAGTCCCACGACCTGCCGCCGGAGCGGGCGCGCGCCATGGCCGCCGAGGTGGCTGAGGCGGTCCGCGCCGCCGGCGGATCCCTGTTGGTCAGCTTCACCCGCCGCACGCCGGAACCGGCGCAGGCGATCCTGACTGAAGGCCTCGCCGGCATCCCGGGCTGGATCTGGGACGGCCAGGGCGACAATCCCTACTTCGCTTTCCTGGCGGCGGCCGACGTCATCCTGGTCACCGAGGACTCCACCAACCTGGCCGCCGACGCGGCCACCACGGGCAAGCCGATTCACGTGCTGGCCATGGCCGGCGGCGGGGCGAAGTTCGAGCGATTCCACGACGATTTGCGCCGCCGCGGCATCGCCCGGCGATTCGCCGGCGAGCTGGCCGTTTGGGCCTATCCGCCCCTTAACGAGACAAATCGCGCCGCCACCGAGCTTCTTCGCCGGTTTGATGCGAGAAAACAGACGCCTGTGGCGGGAAGGCGACTTGTCCTATGGTAAACAAGGCCGCAGTTTAGAAAGACTTTCGCAACACCCTGCGGGCAAGGTTGCGCTAACTTTTTCCGTCGAGGGCCCTCACGTGGCGAACTATTTCTGGGATCAGATGACGGCGGCCCAGGCGGCCAGCTACCACGAGGCCAACGATGTGCTGGTGTTCACCACCGGCACCGCCTCGCAGGCGACGGTCATCTTCAATCCGCTGACCATCAACAGCGCACCCTCGATCACCCTGACCTACGGCGGGTTCAGCCAGACCTTCGCTGACGACATCACCACCATCCGGGGTCAGCAAAACCTGACGCTGTTCCCGGACGGCTCGAAGCTGTTCATCGGCACGACCGCCTCCGACAACGTGTCGGGCACGACCGGCGCCGACGCGCTGTTCGGCGGCGACGGCGACGACACGCTGAACGGCGGCGCGGGCAACGACCTGCTGCAAGGCAACCAGGGCGACGACACCTTGATCGGCGGCACGGGCGTCAACACCATCTTTGGCGGCCAGGGCAACGACTCCATCGACCTCTCCGCCGGCGGCGCCAGCGCCACGGCCACCAACTTCGGCCAGGGCAACCTGGGCAACGACAGCATGACCGGCTCGACCGCCTCCGACACCCTGCTGGGCGGCAAGGGCGACGACACGATCACCGGCGGCGGCGGCAGCGACTTCCTGGACGGCAACCTCGGCGATGACACCGTCACGGCGACCGGCTCGGGCGCCTCGAGCCTGTTCGGCGAGGACGGCGACGACAAGCTGACCGGCAACAACAGCGGCGACGTGCTCGACGGCGGAAACGGCACGGACTCGATCACCGGCGGGACCGGCGACGACACCATCTCGGCTGGGGCCGGCAACGACACGGTCAACGACACCGGCGGCAAGGACGTCATCGACCTGGGCCTCGGCAACGACACCCTGACCTCGGGCGCCGGCAGCGACACCATCACCGGCGGCGACGGCAACAACCTGATCACCGACGCCGGCGGCAACAACGTCATCACCGACAACGCCGGCAACGACACCGTCAGCTCCGGCACGGGGAACGACACGATCTCGCTGGGCGACGGCACCAACAGCGCCACCGACACCGGCGGCAACAACGTCATCACCTCCGGAATCAACAACGACACCATCACCACGGGCGGCGGCGACGACAACATCTCGACCGGCGGCGGCGATGACACGGTCAACACCGGCGCGGGTAACGACACGCTGGACGCCGGAAGCGGCGACGACAGCGTCGCCGCCACCGGTGGCGGGTTCTTCACCCTCGGCACAGGCAACGACACCATCTCGGGCCTGACCACCGACGCCACCGTCGACGGCGGCACGGGCGACGACAGCATCACCGTGGCCGGCGGCAGCGACACCCTGCTGCTCGGCGAAGGCAACAACACGCTGACCCAGACCGGGGCGGGCAACAACACGCTCAGCGCCGGCAGCGGCAACGACCAGGTCACCATCACCAACACCCACAACGACGTCATCGACGTCGGCGCGGGCAACAACACCGTGTCCGACACCGCTCACGCGGCGAACGGCGGCGACACCATCACGTCGCAGGGCGGCAACGACACCATCGGCACCGACGCCGGCGCCTTCAACGACAGCATCAGTTCCGGCGGCGGCGACGATACGATCAGCACCGGCGGCGGCGTCGACGTGATCAACGGCGGCGCGGGCAACGACAAGATCAACTTCACCGGTCAGGGCGGCGTCTCCGGCAGCGATGGCAACGACACCATCGTCGGCGGCGCACAGAGCTCGGTCGTCGATGGCGGCAGCGGCGACGACATCATCACGCTTGGCGCCGGGGCGGACACCATCACCGGCGGCACGGGCAACGACACCATCACCGGCGGCGGCGGACACGACCTGCTGACGGGCGGCACCGGAAGCGACCAGTTCGTCTTCACCGCAGGCCAGTCCCTGGTCAGCGGCGGCCCCGCCGGCGTGGCGATCATCAACGACTGGACCTCGACCTATCACATCAACTTCGGCCTCGGCGCAGGCGCCGCGACCTACCACAACGACAGCCTGACGGCGTCGAGCTTCAGCGGGGCTATCGCGGTGGCCGACACCCAGATCCACACCACCCACGCCGGCGACAAGTACGCCGCGGTGCAGGTGGGCACGGACGTGGTGGTGTTCTTCGATACGGCCAACGCCGGCCACATCGATGCGACCGACGACGCCATCATCCTGACCGGCCGCACCCTGGCCGACCTGGGTGGAGGCAACTTCATCTGACGCGACGAAAAATTCGCGCCTTGCGGGGGCCGCTCTTCGGAGCGGCCCTTTGCGTTTGAGCTAGGGTGTGAGGGCTGATTCCGGCCACAGCTTCAGGCGACACCCGAACTCATGAGCGGTCCCCAAAGCGGTCCAAGCATCCTGTTCGTCGCCGACGCAGGCCCTGAGGTGGGCGGCGGCCACGTGATGCGCTCGCTGACCCTGGCCCAGGCTCTGGCCGCCGAGGGCGCGACCTGCCGCTTCGCCGCCGCGCCGGCCGCCGCGGCCCTGATCAACGCCTTCGCGCCGGAGATGGTCCAGGTCGCCGCGCCGTCGACGGCGCCCGCGGACCTCGCCGGCGCGGTGAGCGCCGAGCGGTTCGACGCCATCGTGTTCGACCACTACGGCCTCGCCGAGCCCGACCATCGCGCCATGGCCCAGGGCAAGCCCGTACTGGTCATCGACGACCTCGCCGACCGGGCGCTCGGCGGCGACCTGATCCTGGACTCCGGGCCGTCGCGCGGGGCGGCGGACTACGACGGCCTGATCCCCGACGGGGCGCGGCTGCTGCTGGGGCCGCAGTACGCGCCGGTGCGCCCGCAGTTCGCGGCCCTGCGCGACACCGCGCTCAGCTGGCGGGGCGAGCCGGTGGGCCGGGTGCTGATCTCGCTCGGCCTCACCGACGTCGACGGCGTCACCGGCCGCGTGGTCGAGCGCGTCCGCCCGAAGGTCGCTGAGGTCGGCCTCGACATCGTGCTCGGCCCAGAGGCCCCGAGCCTGGCCACGTTGCAGAAGATCGCCCGGCGCGACACTCGCATCGCGCTCCACATCGACAGCCCGAACATGGCCCAGCTCACCGCCGAGGCCGACGTCGCCGTGGGCGCGGCCGGCTCGTCGACCTGGGAGCGGTGCACGCTCGGCCTCCCCTCGCTGATGATCGTGCTCGCCGACAACCAGCGCCAGGCCGCCCAGGCGCTGGCCGAGCGCGAGGCCGCCCTGGTGGTCGAGGCCCGCGCGGCGGACTTCGAGGCCGCCTTCGACCGCGCCCTCATGCGCCTCCTCACCGACGCGGCCTTGCGCCGGCGCCTGGCCGAAGCCAGCGCTGCGATCTGCGACGGCCTGGGCGCGCCGCGCGTCGCCGAAGCCTTCCTGAAGCTGATCGCCGCACGCGCCTGAACCTGCCGCGCTCCTAATGCGCCATTAACCGTAACCGTGGCTCCCTGCCGGCTGGAGTATCTCGCCGGAGGATGAGGGCTTGGCGTCGCCCCACGCACAGCCGCACGACCAGACGTCCGGCGCGCCCACGCCGGCCGCCGGCGGCGACGTGGCGGCCGAACCGCTGGTCCGCCTCGTCGAGCTGCAGACCATCCCCATGCCCAACGGCATCCTCGGCGTGGCGGAGGTGTCCAGGCACATCGGCTTCCCGGTCCACCGCGCCTACTACATCCGCGACGTGCCCACCGGCGAGGGCCGCGGCAGCCACGGCCACCGGGCGCTCCGCCAGTGCTTCCTGTGCCTGCGCGGGAGCTTCAAGCTCACCATCTCCAAGGCCGGCCGCACCGAGACCGTGGAACTCAACCGCCCCAACCAGGCCGCCGTCGTGCCGGCCGGCTGCTGGCGCGACCTCAGCGACTTCAGCCATGACTCGGTGATCATCGTGCTGGCGTCAGAGGAGTACGAAGAGGCCGATTACATCCGGAAGTACGACGACTTCCTCCGCTGGGAAGCCGGCGACGAGCCGGTGACCTCGGTGCCCTATCTCGACCTCAGCCGCACCTCCCAACTCGTGGGCGCGGAGATCGAGCTGGCCATGCGCCGGGTGGTCAAGTCCGGCTGGCTGATCGGCGGCGAGGAAGTCACCGCCTTCGAGGACCGCTTCGCCGCCTTCTGCGGCGCCGAGCACATGGTGGGCCTGGGCAATGGCCTGGACGCCCTGGTGCTGGCGCTTCGCGCCTGGAACATCGGTCCCGGCGACGAGGTCATCGTCCCGGCCCACACCTTCGTGGCCACCGCGCTCGCCGTCGACGAGGTGGGCGCGACCCCGGTGCTGGTCGACGTGGAGGCCGACACCGGCCTGATGGACGTGGGCCTCGTCGCAGCGGCGATCACCGAATGCACGCGGGCGATCATCCCGGTCCACCTCTACGGCCAGCCGGTGGACATGGACGGCCTGGCCAAGGTCATCGGCGATCGCGACATCAAGGTGCTGGAAGACGCCTGCCAGGCGCACGGCGCGCGCTACAAGGGTCGCCGCTGCGGGGCGCTCGGCGACGCCGCCGCCTTCAGCTTCTATCCCACCAAGAACCTCGGCGCGCTGGGCGACGGCGGCTCGCTGGTGACCCGTGACGCCGCGACCGCCGAGCGCGTGCGCCGGATCGCCAACTACGGCTCGACCCAGAAGTACCGCCACGAAGAACTGGGCCGCAATTCGCGCCTCGACCCGATCCAGGCCGCGGTGCTGGGCGTCAAGCTCGACCACCTGGACGCCTGGAACGCGCGGCGTGGCGAGATCGCGCTGCGCTACTTCCTGGGCCTCGCCGACGTGCGCGGGATGGACCTGCCGGCGGTGCGCAGCTGGGCCCAGCCGGTCTGGCACGTGTTCCCCGTCCGCGTCCCCGGCGCGCGCGACGCGCTGGAAGCCTTCCTCAAGGAAAAGGGCGTCGGGACCAACATCCACTATCCGACGCCGGTCCACCTGCAGCCCTGCTACGACGGCCGCTGGACGGCGGGCGCGTTCCCGGTCGCCGAGGCGCTGTCAACGTCGCTGCTCAGCCTGCCGCTGGATCCGACCCACACCGACCAGGAGATCGACTTCGTCATCTCCCGCGTCCGCGAGTTCTTCAGCCGCTGAAGCTCTCGGCGGCGTCGACAGCCGCGAGCACGTCCTTCAAGTCCACGCGGAAATCCTGATGCAGGGCCTGCGGATCGTAGGGGTCGTCCAGCGGCGTCACCTGGTCGCCGCTGACGTGGAAGACCGGGCCCGCGCCCGCGGCGGCCGCGATCCGGCGCCAGTACCAGTAAACCGTCTCCCGGAACTTCGGCATCATCACCACGGCGGGACAGTCCGGCTGGCAGAACACCAGGTTGGCCAGCCCTGCGCCCGTCGCGCCCACCACCATCGAAGCGCGGGAATAGAGGGTCACCTGCTCTCCCAGGCTGAGCCGCTCCGGCTCAACGACCTGGAAGCCCCGTGCGCTCAGCGCCTCGGCGACCTCGTCCTCGTTGACGATGTGGCGCACGGCGGCGTTGCGGCGGACGAGCAGCTTCGGCCGCCCTCCGTCGCCGCCGCTTCCCTCGAGTCCCGTGTGACGGCGCAGCCGCGCTACCATCTCGCCCAGCGCCTGGCGGCTGAACACGCCATGGCTGAAGGCGGCCCGCGAGCCCGGGTTCAGGGTGAACGGCACATAGCCGGCCGGCGAGACGTTGTGCAGCACGTCCACCCGCACCGCCGCGTCCAACGGCAGGCGATAGAGCGTCACGTCGGCTCCGGCCACGAGCGCGATCGAGCGCAGCATGTTCGGGTGCAGGTCCGTGTCGACGATCAGCGGGACCGAGAGGCGCTCGCCGTGCCGCGCCAGGGCGGCGATCCGCGGCAGCACCTCGGTGAGCCAATGGGCGTAGTTGAACGCCACCCCGTCCGTCGCGACGGCGGCTTCGGGCAGGTAGCTCACCTTGAACGGATCGACCGGTCGCCAGGTGGCGGAGCGGCGGTCGGCGGAGAGCTCCAGGCGCTTGTAGAAGATCTCCGGATTGAGCTCGGAGGCCAGGTCGATGAGGCCATGCCTGACGATGGCGTGCGGCGGACTGAGGGTGTTGGCGCGCCCGCGCACCACGACGTCGCGCAGCGTGGTCAGCGTGACCGGCGGAACCTCGTAGCGCAGCGCCGAGAGGTCGTAGAAGTCGGGCTCGGGCGCGGGGAAAACTGCCGGTGGCCCGCCCTCGATCGTCTCGGCCTCATAGATCACCTGCTGCTCGAGCCCGGCCTGGCGGGCGTAGGCGGCCTCCGTCAGGAGCGGCAGGGTCGGCGATGTGGACATAGCGCCCGTGTGCAGGGTCGAGTGGATGACTTCGCCGGGGATTCGGCGGATCATCGAACAAGATTCTCTGATTCCCCGGACCGATCCCAAAGAGACGCCGTGCCGCCGAGCCCCGCCGAGCAGAGCGCAGGCGTCCAGGACACCGCGGCCCGCGTGCGCGAGGCGCTGCGCCTCACCGCCCGGGCTGAGCAGCAGCTCCAGGCCGGACAGGTGGACGAGGCGGTGCTGACCGCGGTGCGGGCCAACAAGCTCGGCGTCAACCTGGGCCCGACCTGGCGCGTCTTCGGCCAGGCCCTGGAGGCGCAAGGCGAGCTGGACGATGCGGCGGAGGTCTACGGCCAGGCCGCGGCGACGGGCGCCGACGTCGCCGAGATCAGCGCCGATCGTGCGCGCCTCGCCATGCGCCTTGGCGATCACGCCCTGGCCGAGCAACAGCTTCTGCTCCACCACACCCACGCCCGCCCGACCACCGCGACCATCGCCGACCTGGCCCGCGCCCAGACCGCGCTGATGGCGTTCGACCGCGCCCAGGACACCCTGCGCAGGGCCCTGGAAGCCGACGCCGGCCTTGCGCTGCTGTGGCAGGTGTTCGGCCGGCTGCTCGGCGCCCAGGGCCTGCACGCCCAGGCGGTGATCCTCTTCGAGGAGGCCTTGCGGCTCGACCCGGGCCTGGCCTGCGCCCGCGACGGCCTGGCGGAAGCCCTGCTGTCCGGCGCCGGCGACGTCGAACGCGTCCTCTCCGAAAGCCGGCAAGCCCTCGACGACGCGCCCGGCGACGACCTCCCGGCCCTGACCCAGGCTCACGCGCGCCGGCTGCTCGCCGTCGGTCGGCTTGCCGAGGGCTGGGACGCCTTCGCCAGCGCCGTCGAACCCGGCCCCGCCGCCCTCTTCGACATCTGCGCCGCCGCGCGGCGCTGGCGGCCCGGGGCGCCCCTCGACGGCCGGCTGCTGCTGATCGGCGAGGGCGACGTCGTCGACGACCTGCTGTTGATGCAGCTCGTCCCCCGGCTCATGGCCGGCGGCGCGAAGGTGATCCTGGCCGTCCACCGCAACCTGGTGGACCTGGTTCAGCACGGGCTCCCCGGCGCCATGGCGGTCCCCCTCGTCCACCGCGCCAAGGGCGGCCGGACGCGGCGGGCGGCGGATCTCGACAGCCCGCATCTGCACGGCGGCGAGTTAGTGGCGGCTTGGGCGCCGCTGCGCGCGCTGATGGCCACGGCGCGCCCGGGGCTCGAAGACGGCCCCGCGATGGGAGCCTACCTGGCGCCCGATGCGGCCAGGGTGCGGGTCTGGCGCGAGCGGCTCGCGGCGCTCGGCGCAGGCCGCAAGGTCGGCGTCGCCTGGCGGCCTCAGCCCGATGCGACGGCTTGGCAGGCGCCGCCGCTCACCGGCCTGCAGGGCCCGTTGGCCACGCCGGGCCTTCACCCCATTTCGCTCCAGCCGGCGGAACCTGCCGAGCTCGAGTGGCTGCGGGAGACCTTCGGCCTGACCCTGCATCCCAGTCCGCCGCAGCTGCGCCACGCCGATGCGCAGGACATGGCGGCCTTCATGCTGGCGCTCGACGTGGTCATCGGCCCGCCTGGCGCAGAGACCGTCCTGGCCGCCGCCACCGGGGCGGAGACCTGGTTCCTGGCGGCGCCGCGCCACTGGACGATGCTGGGCCAGCCGACGTGCCTATGGTTCCCGCGAGCGCGCGTCATGACGGCGGCCTCGGTCGAGGACTGGACGGGCGCCATGACCGAACTCGGCGAGGCGCTGAAAGGCCTGACTAGCTGACGGGAGGCGGTCGGTGCGCCGCGATCTGCGCCGCGCTCGCGGCCTTCAGACGCGCGTGGTCCTCGGGGAAGAACCTGAAGAAGACATCCTGCTCATCCTCGGACACCCGCCGCGCGCCGGCCCGCTCGTGGAAACCGATGACGCCGGTGTTCCCCTGCCGCACGTCGAAGTGCGACTGCTCGAACCCCAGAGCCTCGAACCCGACCTCGTAGACCAGCAGCGCCGAGTAGGTCACCAGCCCCGGCGCGCGCGGCGGCGGGATGATCCAGCTGCCCCAGCAGAACGAGCGGCGCCCCTCCAGCTCGCAGAAGTCGTAGAGCCGCACGAGGCCGGCGTCGGCGCCGTCGCTGACGATCACGAAGTAGTATTCCTCGCCCGCCGCCTCGCGGAGCTTGTAGCCCTGCAGCCAGGCGAGCTGGGCGGCCACGTCGGCCGACGACGGGTTCAGGTGCTGATTGAGCGTCTCGTCGCCGCGAAGCTGGCAGATGTAGGCGGCGTCCTCGGCGTCGGCGTTCACCAGCCGCAGATGGGTGCGGTGGCGGCTGTCCAGCGCGGGGGACGCGAGTGTCACGCCGGCGCCGCCGCCGCGCGCTCGGTCCGGCCCTGGGTCCGCCAGAGCTCGAACATCTCCCCGAACGCCGCTTCCAGGGTCCGCGTGAAGCCGGCCTCGTCGCAGATCGGGCTCGCGTCGAAGCCGGCCCGCACGCGCAAGCGCAAGGCGTTCAGCGCGGCGGCGTCGCTCGCCAGTTCCAGCGCGCGATCGACGAACGCATCGGGGGTGTAGGTCACCAGCTCCGGCAAGCCCACGGCCTGCAGGATCGAGCGCGCATAGAGCGCGCCCACATTGCCGTCGCCGACCATGCTCAGCACCGGCACGCCGTTGGACAGCGCATCAAGCGTCGTGGTGGAACCCGGCGCCGGCCAGGCGTCCAGCATCAGGTCGACCTCGCCGAACGCATGGAAATAGGCCTCGCCGTCGGAATGGCCGGAGAACGGAATCCGCTCCGGCGCGACGCCGCGCGCCGCGAACCGCGCCTGCGTCGCGCGCTGCAGGACGGGGTCCTCGAAGTAGCGGTACTTGAGCAGCAGCACGGCCTCCGGCGCGTTGCGCAGCACCGCGCCCCAGGCGTCGAGCGTGCGGTCGCTGAGCTTGGCCGGATGATTGAACGAGCCGAACGTGATCCGTCCCGAACTCAGGGCCGGTGTCGGCGTGGGCGCCGGCCGGCCTGCGGCGGGCCGGAAGGCGTTGAACACCGGGCCCAGCGTCCAGATGTTCTCGGTGAAGGTCTGCGGCGCGCTTTCCGGCGTCGCGTCGCGCGCGTGCAGCACATAGTCCATCTGCTCGAGGCCGGTTGTCGTCAGGAAGTTGATCCAGGCGACCTGCACCGGCGCTGGGCGGCGCGCGAACACCCCCAGGCGGCAACCCGCCGAATGGCCCCAGCAGTCGGCCAGCACGTCGATGCCGTCGCGCCGGATCAGCTCGGCGGCGTCCGCGTCGCTCAGATCGCCGATGGGATGGATTTCGATCCACGCCGGCCAGTCCGTCTCGGTCTCCGCCAGCTTTGGATAGAGCGTCACGCTCACCTGGTCGGGATCGTGGTTCTCCAGGACCGGGGTGATGAACTGGCGCAGCTGCGAGCCGGCGAAGTTGGGCGCCAGATAGCCGATCCTGAGCTTGCGGCCGCTCAGGTCCGGGTTGGCGTGACGGGCCTGAGGAAACGCCGGCGCATAGCGCCGCGCCCAGTCGCGCGCCACGGCGGAATGGCGCGCGTCGCTGTCGTCGCAGAGCAGCTGGGGATAGACGAGGAGCTGGTGTGCGCCGGGCGACGGGAAGTTTTCGACGGCCGCCTGGAACACCAGACTGGCTTCTTCGGCGCGCCCCTGATGCTGCAGCGCCAGACCATAGGTCAGCAGGCCCATCGCATCGATCGCGCCGCCGGACAGCGCCAGGGCGCGGATCACGCCGGACATGGCGACATGCCCCTGGCTGTAGAGTTGATTGGCGATATTGCCGGCGTAGACCGGGTCGGCGCGGCATTGGTCGACGTCGGCGCCGCGGATGCGCGCGATCGCCAGGGTGTGCAGGATGCGCGCCTCGTCCATCGCCTCGGCGGCGCCGTCCGGGTCCCCGCCGGTCAGCCGGGCGCTGGCCAGCCAGTAGCGCGCCTCATAGTCGGCGGGCTCGGCGGCGACCAACGCCTCGAACACCGCCGTGGCGGTCTTGGGATCGCCGGCGAGGAGCGCCTCGCGGCCCGTCATGCCGGCCGCTCGACCCAGCGCGCAAATATCTGCCGGAAGGTCTCTTCCAGCTTGCGTGTGAAGCCCATCTCGTCGCGGTACGGCGAGGCGTCAAAGCGCTGTCGTGTCTTGGCGCGCAGCGCATCGAGGGCCTGATGGTCCGCCGTCAGCGAGACGGCCTTGGCCACGTAGTCGTCCCAACCTTCGGCCACCAGTTCCGGCAGGTCGCAGGGCAGCAGCACCGCCGCGCCGATCCGGTCGTAGAAGTCCTCACCCATCAGCGTCAGCACCGGCACGCCATTGGCCAGGGCGTCGCAGGTGGTCGTGCCGCCCGGGCACGGCGAGGGGTCGAGCGCCAGGTCGATGTCCTGGAATTCGCGCCAGTAGTCGGCGCCGCTGGATTGGCCGCGGAATTCAAGTTGTTCGGGTTGGGCGCCATAGGCGGCGAAGCGCGCCCGCGTCACGCGCTGCAAGACGGGATCCGCGAAGTAGCTGTATTTGAGCACCAGCTTGTCGGCCGGTCGGTGCGCCAGGATCAGCGACCAGGCGGCCACGGTCATCTCGCTGAGCTTTGCGGGGTTGTTGAACGAACCGAAGGTCACGTAGCCATTGCGCAAGGCAGGGGTCGCGACCGGCCCCGGTCGCTCCGCCGGCGCGCGAAAAGGCGCCATGATCGGGCCGAGCCGCAAGATCTCCTCGGTAAAGTATTGCTCCGTGCCCGGCACGGCCATGCTGTCGGCATGGATGATGTAGTCCATGCACGCCAGACCGGTGGTCTGCACGAAGTTGATCCAGGCCAGTTGGACCGGGGCAGGCCGATGGGCGAACACCATGAGCCGGCTGCCCGCGGTGTGGCCCCAGACGTCGATAAGGATATCGATCTTATCGGCGCGAATCGTGGCGGCGACCTCTTCGTCCGGCACGCCGCCGATCGCGCGGACCTTGCAGCCTGCCGGCAGCGCCTCCTCGGCGCCGGGATCGGTGCAGTAGAGATAGACCTCAACGGTGGCTGGGTCGTGCGCCTCCAGCACCGGCAGCAGGAACTGCGCCACCTGATTGCGGGTGAAGCTCGGGCCGACATAGCCGACCCGCAGCCGCCGGTTGGCCTCGCGCGCGTTGCTGAAGGTCGGCGTCGCGGGCGTCAGCGGAGCCGCGTAGAGCTCGCTCCATCGGCAAGCTTCCGCGTGGACGCGGCTCAGGCGGTCCTGCGCGTGGAACAGAGGGTAGAGCAGGAATTCGTGAATTTCCGGGTGCTTGAAGATCTCAGCGGCGGCGCTGAAGACTTCGATGCACTCGTCCATCCGGCCTTGGTGCTGTAGCGACAGGCCATAGCTCACCATCGTCTGCGAGCTGAGATTTTCGAAGTCCAGGGCGCGGATGAGGGCGACGCTGGCCGATCCCATCCTCTGCGTCGCATAGAGCTGCATGCCGATCTGGGCGCAGTAGCCCTTGTCGGTGTGGAAGCGATCCATGTCGGCGCCGGCGGCGCGCATGACGGCCACGGCGTGCAGACTGCGCGCGGCATCAAGCGCCTCGCGCGCGGCCACGGGCTCCCCGGCGGCGGCCAGGGCGCTGTAGAGCCAGTAGCGGCTTTCGTAGTCGGCGGGGTCGGCTTCGGCGAGGCGGTTGAAGGCGGCTGCCGCGCCCATCGGATCGCCGGCGTAGAGTGCGGCGCGCCCTTCGCTGATGGCGTCGGCAAGCGTTGGGCTGGTGAAGGCGACGGACATGTGGGGCAGGTTCCTGACGGCCAGCCCAACAGTCGATGATCATGGTTAACCCGCGCTGAAGGCGCGCGGCGCTTACGCCTTCAGGACCGTGTTGCTCTTGATCGCCGCCGAGCCGTCGGCGGCGAGGTCGGCGCGGGTGGCGGTCATGCTGAGCGGCCCTTGCAGGCGCGAATTGACCACGTCCATGCCGGTCGGCCCGTCGTGGCGCTTGGCCAGCAGGTAGCGCAGCGAGATCCGCTCGTGGTCGGCGGCGTCCGGCTGCGTGCCGTGCAGGGTGCAGGCGTGCCACATGGCCGCCGAGCCCGCCTCGCCGGTCAGCACCCGCTGGCGCGCCACCGTCTCGCCGTGCGGGGCGTTGCAGTAGAGCCAGTCCTTGTCGCCGATGCGGGTCAGGTTGTGCGGGAAGACCGAGCCGCCCAGCACGTGGCTGCCTTCCAGCAGATAGAGCGGCGCGTCGGCCCGCGTCACCGGATGCAGGTAGATGTAGAGCGTCAGGAAGTCGGCTTCGCGGGCCTTGTAGTCGATCAGGTCCTGGTGGAAATCGATGCCGTAGAAATAGGTCACGTCGCGGTACTGCGGCCGCACATAGGCGCCCAGGTTGTTCACCGGATTGCCGAGGATCCGCTCGCGCAGCCAGTCCGGCACGGAGGCCTGCGGCACGCCGCACACCACCTTCTTGTTGAGGATCTCGTAGTCCGGCCCGAGCAGCGCCGTCACCGCCTCGACGACATGCGGCGCGCGCTCGACGAAGCCGAGCTGATCCTCGAAGCGCTCCAGCAGATTGCGGCCGGGCTTCGGATTGACGCCGGTGTATTGCGGATCGGCGTCGAACGCCTCCTGGGACAGGAACAGGCTGGACCCGAACTCGCGGGTGGCGCGGATGTCGGCCAGCAGGCGCGCGCAGGCGGCGGGATCGAGCGGCGCGTCGAACAGATGGGCCCCGTCGCGGATGAAGTCGTCGATCACGGTCTGGCCGAGCGCCGACGGATCGAGGTCGCGGGGCTTCAGGAGGGCGGTCATGCAAGCATCTCCGGCATCCCGCCAAGAGGCCGCGATTTGGTTTAAGCCCCGGTTACCATTGTTCGATTGGCCGGGTTCTTGAGGCCGGTGGTCAGCTTGTTGCCCACCTCGCGCTTCACCCGCGCCGGCAGGGCGCCGTCCATCTGCGCCATGAACACCTCGACCGCCGGCCGGTCGCGCTTGGAGAGCTCGCGCAGCGCCCAGGACAGCGCCTTCTCCACCATGTCGTCCTCGTCGGCCGCCAGGGTGCGGCAGACGGCCAGCGTCCGGCCCGCGTCGCCTGGCCCCCCGGAGCTGCGGGCGTTCAGCCCCACCGTGGCCACCAGGGCCGAGCGGCGCAGCCAGCGGTTCTCCGACGTCGACCAGCCCGCGATCAGGGCGTCCGAGAGCTTCCCCTTCGCCCAGAGCGGCCCCGACAGGATCGTCCCGAACGCATCCACCGCGTACCAGGACGCGCAGCGCGAGGCGTAGTCGGCCACCGCCGCCTCGCCGATCCCGGCGAAGGCGCCCGGGTGATAGCGGATCAGCTCGTAAGCCACCCACTTGCCGGTCTGCCCCGCGCCGGCCTCCAGGGTGCGCGCGGTGGCCAGCACCTCGGCGGCGGGCGCGGCCTTCAGGCTCTTGGTCCAGCGCCGGCGCACCGCCCGCACCTCGGCGGTGTCGCGCCGCGGCAGGGTGGCGATCTCGGCGGTGATGGCGGCCGCGGCGTCCATGCGGCCCAGCCTAAGTCGTCTTGCCGACCTAGCCTAGCATGTCCCAGGCCAGCGGCTCGCCGCGCGTCAGATCGCGCGATGCCACGCGGCCCAGCACCGCCTCCAGCTCGGCCGGCGGCAGGCCGTTGCCGGGGCGCACGGAGCGGACGTTGGCGCGGCTGAGCGCCTCGCCGGCCTTCACGTCGGCGACCACGTAGAGCGAGCGGCGGAACTGGCGGTTGGCCTTTTCCGACCCCAGCAGGTCGTAGTGGGCCCGGCCGAGCGCGGTCCAGGCGTCCTTGCAGTCGCGCACCAGGCCGGCGAACTCCGCCGGCTCCAGGCTGAAGGCCGCGTCCGGCCCGCCATCGGCGCGGGCGAGGGTGAAGTGCTTTTCGATGACGCAGGCGCCCAGCGCTATGGCTGCGATCGACGCCGCCGCCCCGTGGGTGTGGTCGGAGAGCCCGATGGGGCTCGCGAACTTCGTGGCCATGTCGGCCACCGTGCGGACATTGGCGTCGCACAGATCCGCCGGATAGCTGGAGACGCAGTGCAGCAGCACCACGCCCGCCGCCCCGGCCTCCAGCGCCGCGGTCCGCGCGGCCTCGATCTCGGCCAGGTTGGCCATGCCGGTGGAGATGATCAGCGGCTTGCCCTTGGCCGCCGCGTAGCGGATCAGCGGCAGGTCGACGGCCTCGAACGAGGCGATCTTGTAGGCCGGCGCGCCCAGGCCATCGAGCAGCTCCACCGCGGTCTCGTCGAATGGACTGGAGAACAGCGTCACGCCCCGCTCGGCGGCCCGGGCGAACAGGGCGGCGTGCCACTCATAGGGCGTCTGCGCCTCGCGATAGAGCTCGTGCAGGCTGCGCCCGTCCCACAGGCCGCCGGTGATCTTGAACTCCGGCCGGTCCACATCCAGCGTGATGGTGTCGGCGGTGTAGGTCTGGATCTTGATCGCGTCGCAGCCGGTGGCGGCCGCCGCGTCGATCAGCGCCAGGGCCCGATCCAGGCTGCCGTTGTGATTGCCGCTCAGCTCACAGATCACATAGGGCGGATGCTCCGCCCCGATCTTGCGGCCGGCGATCTCGATGTCAGGGGCGGCGCTCATCTCGAGCGCCAGTCTAGACCCGGCGATTGACCGGGTCGTTAACTACGCGGGCGGCAGCGCTCTGGGCCGCGTCCCGGCCAGCATGCCCAGCGCGATCCCGGTCCCCAACCCCACCATGGCGACCCCGGAGAACAGCTTCAGGCCCATGCCGAGCGCGATCCCGGCGCCCACGGCGGCTCCCACCAGAGCCACGGCTCCAGCGGCCTTCAGTTCGTCCTGCATCGCACAGCTCCAGAATCTCACCTACATTAAGGGCCATGTCTCAGGATCGTTCCTCACCCCGTTCCGTCCGCTGCCTGATCGTGGGCTCCGGCCCGGCCGGCTACACCGCCGCCGTCTACGCCGCGCGCGCCCTGCTCAACCCCGTGCTGATCCAGGGCATCCAGCCAGGGGGACAGCTGACAATCACGACAGATGTCGAGAACTACCCGGGCTTCGCCGACGTCATCCAGGGCCCCTGGCTGATGGAGCAGATGCAGGCCCAGGCCGAGCATGTGGGCACGGAAATCGTCAACGACATCGTGCTCAGCGCCGACCTGTCGAAGCGCCCGTTCCGCCTGACCACCGACAGCGGCCAGGAATGGCTCGCCGAGACCCTGATCATCGCCACCGGCGCCCAGGCCAAGTGGCTGGGCCTGGAGAGCGAGAGCAAGTTCCAGGGCTTCGGCGTCTCGGCCTGCGCCACCTGCGACGGCTTCTTCTATCGCGGCAAGGAGGTCGTGGTGGTGGGCGGCGGCAACACCGCCGTCGAGGAGGCCCTGTTCCTCACCAACTTCGCGTCGAAGGTCACCGTCGTGCACCGCAAGGACGAGTTCCGCGCCGAGAAGATCCTGCAGGAGCGCCTGTTCGCGCACCCGAAGATCGAGGTGATCTGGGACAGCGCGGTCGACGAGGTGACCGGCGCCACCGATCCCATGGGCGTCACCGGCGTGCGGCTGAAGAACGTCAAGAGCGGCGAGCTGCGCGAAGTCCCCTGCGACGGCGTGTTCATCGCCATCGGCCACGCCCCGGCCTCGGAGCTGTTCAAGGGCCAGCTGACCATGGACGCGGCGGGCTATCTGAAGGTGAAGGCCGGCTCGGCCTCCACCGAGATCGAAGGCGTCTACGCCGCCGGCGACGTCACCGACGACATCTACCGCCAGGCGGTGACGGCGGCCGGCATGGGCTGCATGGCCGCGCTCGAAGCCGTTCGCTTCCTGGCCGAGGAAGACCATCGCAAGGCCCACCACCCGATCAGCCACCACGAAGCCGAGAAGATCGGCGTCTGGTGAGGCGGCCCGGATGATCCGCTACGCCCGCGCGGGCGATCATCCGGCGATCGCGACCGTCGTCGCCGACGCCTTCGGCCGCGAGGATGAAGCGCAGCTGGTCGCCCGCTTGCGGGCCGAGGGCGACGTGATCTGCGAGCTGGTGGCCGAAGAAGCCGGCGCGGTCACCGGCCACATCCTGTTCAGCCGCCTGTGGGCCGACCGCTCGGGGCTGTTCGGCGCCTTGGCCCCGCTGGCGGTGACGCCATCGGGCCAGCGGGCCGGCGTCGGCTCGGCCCTGGTGCGCGCCGGCCTCGACAGCGCCCGCGAGTTCGGCTGCCTGGGCGTCCTGGTGCTGGGCGACCCCGCCTACTACGGCCGCTTCGGGTTCTCGGCGGAGGCCGCGGCCCAGGTCCAAGCGCCCTTCCGCGGCCTGGCGGCGTTCCAGGCCCTGGCGCTCGAGCCGGAGGCCTTCGACCACCCGCTCACCGTCGCCTACCCCAGCGCCTTCGACGGCTAGGGCTCAGTCCTTGGCCGGGCTGTCCATGCCCTTTTCCATCGCCGCCAGGCTGTCGTTGATCCGCTTGATCTCGTCGGGCGTCGGCTGGCGGCGCACCGCGGCCAGCGAGCCCGGCGTGCGCGCGCCCGCGCCGCTGTCGGAGACGGTGTAGGTGCGGACCTCCCCGGCCACGGCGAGGGTGATCTTGCGCTCGGCCGGCGCCACGGGCGCGCCCAGCAGCCCCTGGGTGCGCGCGTCATAGCTGCCGAGCAGCTCGGGCGACAGATAGGCCTCGCGGCCCTCATAGCGTCCGTTGAACGCCGCCGGCTCGCCCCACGGCCCGGTCCAGCGATAGAAGATGTGCTGGCCCACCTGGGTCATCTTCACCAGCGTCGGGGCCCAGTACGGCGACACATAGGCCGCGTGATAGTGCGTCGCCGAGCCCACGTCCTTGTCCACGAAGCCGGCCAGCGCCCGCTTGGCGACCGCCTCGGCCTGCTTCCACAGCGTCGCCTGGGGCGCCCAGCGCAGCGCGCCGTCGCAGGTGAAGGTGAACTGGCAGCCGGTAGGCCGCGCCGCGCCCTGGTAGACCACGCCGCAGATCGACTTCGGATAGGCCGGGTGGCGCATCCGGTTCAGCACCACCTGGGCCACCGCCTCCTGGCCGCGCTCCGGCTCGCGGGCGGCCTCGAAATAGATCGCCTGGGTCATGCAGTGCAGAGCGCGCGCGCTGTCTTCGGCATTGGCCTGCAGCACGAAGGGCTTCATCGGCCGGATCGGCAGGGTCGAGAACGAGCGCAGCTTGTTGATCGTCTCGGCGCTGTCGGCGTTGTCCGGATCGAATCCCAGATCGGGAACCGTGCGCAGGTCGAGGTTGGCCCACCCCAGCGGCCGGCCCCACAGGTCCGCGTGGCGCAAGCCCGGGTCGTGACGGCGCGCCAGGTCGCGGATGCCGGGGTCCATTTGGGAGGTCGCGGCGATCAGCGCGGGATCGGACAGGTCGTGCGCGGCCAGGGCCTGCAGGCCGGTCTGCGGCTCCGGCTTGGACGGCGCGCATGCGGCTGCGACCACGAGCGCCGCAGCTATCGCCATCGCCCTCGCCAGCCCGGCTGGGCGTCCTATGCCGAAAAGCGCTCGGATCTCGTCGTCTTCCTGTCCTAAGGGTCGTGTCCCTTAATCTACGCAAGCGGCGCAGTCAGGGCCGCAACCCGGCCAAAAGATGAACAAGCGACGCCGTAGGGGCGCCCAAAAAACCACGTCGTCTCAGCGCGGCGGGCGACTTCATATCCTCGGTTGCGCCCCGCCGCCAGCGCTCCCATTCTGGTCCTTGCAGGCTCAGCTTGCAGGTTGCGTGCCGGAGAGGCCCCTGAATGACGCCGTCCGAATGGCCGATGAGGCTCATTCCGCGCCGCTCGGCCCCGCTCTGGCTGGCCCCGATCATCTGCCTGGCCGCCATCGCCGGCGCCGTTCTGCTGCGCGGCCTGGTGCTGGGGTTCGACAATGCCGGCGGCCTGTCGGCCACCTACTTCCCCGCCTATATCATCGCCACCCTCTACGCCGGCCCGGCCTGGGGCTGGGGCACGCTGGCCTTGACCCTTGGGATGGGTCTGCTGGCGCCGTCCGCGGTTCCCGCCAGCCTGTCGTTCGAAGCCGTGCTGGTCCAGTTCGGCCTCTCCGGCTCCCTGACGGTGGTCGTCGCCTCGGCGTTGCGCTCGACCATCCTGCGGCTTGAGGAGTCCAAGGCCGCCGAAGCCCTGGTGCAGGCCGACCTGAAGACCACCGAAGCGCGGTTCCGCACCCTGGCCGATAGCGCCCCGGTGCTGATGTGGATCTCCAAGCTCGACGGGACGCGGGAGTTCGCCAACCGCGCCTATATCGACTTCCTGGGCGTCGACGACGCCACGGCGCTCAAGCTGGAATGGCGCTCGTTCATCCACCCCGACGATCACGACCGGATCGCGCGGGAAGAGGCCGAGACCGAGGCCTCGGGCGGCGACTTCATCTGGGAGGCGCGCTATCGCCGCCGCGACGGCGACTACCGCTGGATCCGCTCGATCTCGCAGCGCCGCTACGAGGCCTCGGGCGAGCTCTCGGGCTATATCGGCGTCGGCTACGACATCTCCGACGCCAGGCAGGCGCAGGTGGACCTGCGGCGCATCAACGACCTGCTGGCCGAGCGGGTGCAGGCCGCGCTCTCGGAGCGCGACCAGGCCGAGGCGGCGCTGCGCCGGGCCCAGAAGCTGGAGGCCGTGGGCCAGCTCACCGGCGGGGTGGCCCACGACTTCAACAACCTGCTGACCGTGATCATCGGTGCGCTCGACCTGATGCAGCGCCACCCGAAGGACGAGGCCCGCCGCGAGCGGATGATCGAGGCCGCCCAGGGGGCCGCGCGCCGCGGCGAACGCCTGACCCAGCAGCTCCTGGCCTTCTCGCGCCGCCAGGCGCTGAAGCCCCAACTGCTCAAGGTCGACGACCTGCTGCGCGACAGCGAACCCCTGCTGCGCCGCGCGGTCGGCGAGGCGGTGACGCTCAGCATCTCGCCCGCCTGCCCGGACGGCGTGGCCAACATCGACGCCAGCCAGTTCGAGGCGGCGCTGATGAACCTGGTGGTCAACGCCCGTGACGCCACTCCGCCGGGCGGCCGCATCAGCGTCGAGACCCTGCGCCACCGGCTGGCGGCCGGCGAGGTGGAGGATGTGGCGGCGGGCGAATACCTGTGCGTCAGCGTGCACGACACCGGCGAAGGCATGGACGCCGATACCGCCGGGCGGGTGTTCGAACCGTTCTTCACCACCAAGGAGCCGGGCCGCGGCACGGGCCTCGGGCTCAGCCAGGTCTATGGCTTCGCCCGCCAGAGCGGTGGCGCGGCGACGCTGGACTCCTCGCCCGGCCTGGGCGCGACGGTGCGCATCTACCTGCCCATGTCCGCCGAGGCGGTCACGCCGGTCGAGGCGCAGGGCGCAGGCCCGGCCGCCGCCGCCACCGGCCCGGCGCGCCGGGTGCTGCTGGTCGAAGACGAGGCGGCGGTCGGCGAGATGGTGGAGGCCATGCTCACCGATCTCGGCCATGAGGTGCTGCGCGCCGAGGCCGCCGAACCGGCTCTGGCGATCCTGCGCGAGCGCGGCCGCGTCGACCTGATGCTCACCGACCTGATCATGCCCGGCGGCAAGACCGGCGTGGAGCTGGCCCATGAGGCCGTCGTGATCCGGCCCGGCCTGCCGGTGATCCTGTCGTCCGGCTACACCGGCGAGGCGCTCGGCCCGGCGGCGGAAGCGCCCTGGCCCCTGCTGCGCAAGCCCTACACCTCCGACGCCCTGGCGGCCGCGATCGAGACGGTGATGGGCGAGACCCCCCAACCCGCCTAGGGCGCGAAGCTGTTTGAAGGGCCCCGCTTGCGTTCCGGCCTTTGAGCGCTATATGGTGTCCATGCTTTTGCTCCAAGTGAGCATAAGTTACGCCAGGGAACTCTGACCGAACCGCGTCTCTGGCGTTTTTCTAGACCCCACTAATGCTCATTTTGAGCATAAGGAGGTTCCGATGGCCGCCGATGGCTTCCAGTTCGCGTTCACCCCGCAGGTCAAAGCGGCCACCGCCCCCGTCTGGGACAAGGTCAAAGGCCATGTCACGCCGATGGAATGGCGCGGCCAGGCCCCGCTGATCGACGCCATCAACCGCCTGAAGGCCGAGAAGGACGCGGTGATCCTGGCGCACAACTACATGACGCCCGAGATCTTCCACGGGGTCGGCGACTACGTTGGCGACAGCCTGGGCCTGGCCAAGGAGGCGGCTCGCTCGAAAGCCAAGGTGATCGTCCAGGCCGGCGTCCACTTCATGGCCGAGACCTCCAAGATCCTGTCGCCCGACAAGACCGTGCTGATCCCCGATCTGCGCGCCGGCTGCAGCCTGGCCGCCTCGATCACCGGCGCCGACGTGCGCCTGATCAAGCAGCGCTATCCGGGCGTCCCCGTGGTCACCTACGTCAACACCACCGCCGAGGTGAAGGCCGAGACCGACATCTGCTGCACCAGCGCCAACGCGGTGCAGGTGGTGGAAGAAGCCGCGCGCCTGTGGGGCACGGACCGCGTGATCCTGATCCCCGACGAGTTCCTGGCCCGCAACGTCGCCCGCCAGACGGACATCAAGATCATCGCCTGGGCCGGCCGTTG
>JACXTT010002319.1_pt1 | contig 30378 bp, 24 predicted proteins | sample 9270951 | NCBI WGS metagenome assembly JACXTT01 (sample SAMN15532306, study PRJNA645909) | rock metagenome | isolation source: weathered quartz diorite | place: Puerto Rico | collected 2017-06-21 | reverse complement strand
TGACTTTGGCGTCCTGTGCAGCGCGCGTTTGTGTCAGGTTCTGCGTGCCGGTCGGATTATTGGCCAGCAGCTTTTGCAAAGCTGCATCACCGCCAACGCTGATGCGCAGGCTTTCTCCACTGCCCGTCTTGCCATTGAGGACGAGGCTGTTGCCATCGCTCGTCTTGGCAACGGTGGCATCAATACCGGCTGCCTTGAATGCTTTGGCGATGCCTTCCAGGGAATTATTCGAGCTGTCGATGGTGAGCGTGACGCTCTGCTTACTGCCAACGGAAAAATTATTGCCGTTGATTGTGCCGAAATCGACTTTGACCGTCGTCGCGGCACCGCTGCCGATGGCCGCTGTGCTGCTTTCCTGGCCACGGCTGACCAGTTGCTGGCCTTGTGCCAACTGCCCTACCGCAATTTGATAGCTGCCCGTCTTGGCGCCGCCCACGGTCACGCCGCTGAGGATGGCAGGATTGGCGGCGGTGGCTGCAGTCTGCAAACCGCCCTTGTCGAGCGAGCGGGCAACCGATTGGAAGGTAGCGAGGGCATTACTTAACTGGCCGATGCCGGACAGGCGCGTCTGGTCGCGATCCAGGTCGGAAGAAATTTTTTGTACACCCGCATTCTTCGCGATCAATGCCGAGCCGAGCCGCGCAGACAGGTCAGACGGGTTCAGCCCAGTCAAGCCAAGCCCGGTCGATCCTTGCCCGTTCAGCGCGTTCAGCGAAGACGTCAATACGTTAAGTTGGAGTGCCATAACTAGATAGTATCCACCTTTTCAGAAAAGGCAAACACTGGAGGAAGCGGGGATTACTTGCCTACAAATTTGCTTATGGATGAAAGCACCGTCAAGTCGAGGTTCATGAACTTGAACCCAACTTTGAATTCACCATTGCCAAAAATACAATGAATGACCGCCACATTGGCCTTAACGGGTTTAACCTTGCCGTCAACCATCAGGTCAAACTGGACAACGCCCTTATTTCCAACCGTCAAAGGATACGGCAGGCCCAGGGAAATGCCGACGCCACTCAGGTCCAGCGTGCGCACCGCACTGGGTTGCGCGCCGTCCATCGTCAGTACTGCTTTGGTTTTGAAAACTTTCCTTGCCGCCCAGCGCTGTTCAGTCCTGGTATCTAATAACACGGTACTTCCTGCCTCACAAAAACGAACAATGGAGGCAAGTATAGTGCCGTACGGCAATATTCACAAATTCTAACGTGGCGGGACACGAGGATTGTTGCTGATCCGCAACTCAGTCCAGCTCCCTGAGCTGGCTAAAGGCCTGGTCGATCCGTTCCACTGCCACGATGCGCATGCCTTCAATCGCCTGTTTCGGCGCATTTGCCTTTGGAATCAAGGCAATAGAGAAGCCCAGCTTGGCCGCTTCACGCAGCCTTTCCTGGCCGCGCGGGGCCGGCCGGATCTCGCCTGCCAGGCCCACTTCACCAAACACGACGAGGCCGCGGGGCAGTGCCTTATTCCGCATGGACGAATGAATGGCCAGCAAAACGGCCAGGTCGGCCGCCGGTTCGGTGATCTTGACGCCGCCAACGGCATTGATGAACACGTCCTGGTCAAAGGCCGCAATGCCAGCGTGCCGATGCAATACCGCCAACAACATGGCCAGGCGGTTCTGCTCCAGGCCAACGGACAGGCGGCGCGCATTGGGCAAGTGGCTGGCGTCAACCAAGGCCTGGATTTCCACCAGCAGCGGGCGCGTGCCTTCTTGTGTGACCATGACACAGGCGCCAGGCACCTGTCCTTCATGCTGGGACAGGAACAGGGCCGAGGGGTTGGACACGCCTTTGAGGCCCTTTTCCGTCATGGCAAACACGCCCAGTTCATTGACGGCGCCAAAGCGGTTCTTAAACGCGCGCACCAGGCGGAAGCTTGACTGCGTATCGCCTTCGAAATACAGCACCGTATCGACGATGTGCTCCAGCACGCGGGGGCCGGCCAGCGATCCTTCCTTGGTGACATGGCCGACCAGGATAATCGTCGTCCCCGTTTGCTTGGCCACGCGCGTTAGCTGGGCCGAACATTCGCGCACCTGCGCCACCGAACCGGGGGCCGAGGTTAGCGCATCGGAATAGATGGTCTGGATCGAATCGATGACGGCCACTTCCGGCTTGAGCGTGGCCAGTGTTCCCAGGATTTTTTCGAGCTGGATTTCCGCCTGCAGCTTGAGATTGCGGGCGTCCACCCCCAGGCGGCGCGCGCGCAGCGCAATCTGTGCACCGGATTCTTCGCCGCTGACGTACAGCACGCTCTTGAGCTGGGAGATATTGGCCAGCGCCTGCAGCAGCAAGGTCGATTTGCCGATGCCGGGATCGCCACCGATCAGCACGACGCCACCGGGCACCAGGCCGCCACCCAGCACGCGGTCGAATTCTTCGATGCCGGAACCAAAGCGCGGCACATCAATGGCCTCGATATCAGCCAGGCTCAGCACCGGCGCCGTCTGGGCCAGGCTTTGGTACTGTTGGTTGGACAGGCGGTTGACGCCGGGCGCTTCGGCGATCGACTCCACCAGGGTATTCCATTGCTGGCAGGACGGGCACTGCCCCATCCATTTATTGCTGATAGCGCCGCAGTCGCCGCAGGTGTACTGCGTTTTTGCCTTAGCCATGCAGATTGCCCTCAGCCACGCGCACGCGCGCCGCCACCGCGCACATCAGTTCATAGCCGATGGTGCCGGCCGCCTGGGCCACTTCATCGATCGGCAGGCCGGCGCCCCACAGGACCACCTTGCTGCCGACGCGGGCGCCGGCGACCTGGCTCAGGTCCACCATCATCATGTCCATCGACACCCGCCCGACGAGGGTGGTGCGCACGCCGTCGACCAGCACTGGCGCGCCGTGCGGCGTGTGGCGCGGATAGCCATCAGCATAGCCGCAGGCCACCACACCGATCACCATCGGGCCGCTGGCCTGGAAGTGGCTGCCATAGCCCACCATATCGCCCGCCTGAAGGTGCTGGATGCCGATAATCTCGGACGACAGCGTCATGGTCGGGCGCAAGTCGTAGTCTTGGGCACTCTTGCCGCCCGGCGTGGCGCCGTACAACATGATGCCGGGGCGCACCCAGTCATTGTGCAGGAGCGCGCCCAGTTCCGGCTGGTGCAGCACGCCGCCGGAATTGGACAGGCTGCGCGGCCCGTCCAGGCCTTTGGCGCCGGCATTGAACGCATCGACCTGCGCGCCCAGGGTCAGGCGCGGATGCTTGATCGTGTCCGCATTGGCAAAATGCGTCATCAAGGCGATGTCACGAACCTGCGGAATGGCGCGCAGCCTGGCATAGGCGGCAGGGAAATCCTTAGGGCTGAAGCCAAGACGGTTCATGCCGGTGTTCATTTTCAAATGCACATCGATTGGGCTGGTCAGCTTGGCCTGCTCGATGAGCTCAATCTGCTCAAACGTATGCACGGCGCTGTTCAGTTGGTAGTGGCACAACAAGGCCGCATCGGTCGCATCGAAAATGCCTTCAAGTAACAAAACCGGCTTGGTCCAGCCCAATTCGCGCAGGCGCACCGCGTATTCCGGCTCAATCAGGGCCAGGCCGTCGGCGTCGGCAAAGCCGCGCATGGCACGCTCGAGCCCGTGGCCGTAACCATTGGCTTTCACCACCGCCCATACCTTGGCAGGCGCCGTGCAGGCGCGCACGCGGGCCAGGTTGTATTGCATCGAATCGAGGTGAATGGTGGCGAGCAATGGCCTAGGCATGGAGCGGAAAAAGAAAGATTAACGAAGCTTCTATTTTACCGGAGCCAGGGGCTGCCAAGGAGCCCATTTCTTTGGTTCAAGAAGGTTTCCATGGTATAAAGACGGCCAGACCAGTTTTAAGATGTTTTCGAATGAATCGTGGCTTTTATACCATCATGGCGGCGCAGTTTTTTTCGTCGCTGGCAGACAACGCCCTGCTGTTTGTTGCCATCGCGCTGCTGACCGACATGAAGGCCGCGGCCTTCCTGACGCCCCTGCTCCAGCTGTCCTTTAATGTTTTCTATGTTTTGCTGGCCCCCTTTGTCGGCGCCTTCTCTGACTCCCTGCCCAAGGGCAAAGTCATGTTCATCGCCAACATCATCAAGGTCTTTGGCTGCTGCCTCATTTTTTTCCACATCCATCCCCTGCTGGCCTATGCCGTTGTCGGCCTGGGTGCTGCGGTCTATTCCCCGGCCAAATACGGCATCCTGACTGAACTGCTGCCACCGGAAAAACTGGTGCCGGCCAACGGCTGGATTGAAGGCCTGACCGTCATGTCGATCATCCTCGGCACCGTCATGGGTGGCGTGCTGATTACCAAGGCCACGGGAAATTTCCTGCTCGGCTTTGATATGCCCTTTATCGACACGGGCGTCGATACGCCGATCGAAGCGGCGCTGTGCGTGGTGGTTGGCACCTACTGTCTGGCTGCACTGTTCAACATGTACATCCCGGACACAGGAGCGCGCTATTCCCACCAGGAACATAGCCCGTTCAAGTTGATTGCCGACTTTGCTGGATGTGTCGAGATCCTTTGGCGCGACAAGCTGGGCCAGATCTCGCTGGCAGTGACGACCTTGTTCTGGGGCGCCGGCGCTGCGCTGAAATTGATCGTACTGAAGTGGGCCGAAAAGTCCCTGCACATGCCGCTGGAAAAAGCCACCAGCCTGGTCGGCGTGTTCGCCTTCGGTGTGGCGCTCGGTGCGGTCATTGCGGCCCGCTTTGTTCCGTTGAAACGCTCGCTGTCCGTCATCCCGCTGGGCATCGCCATGGGCTTGATCATTATTGCCATGACGGTCGTTAGTTCTGTCATCATCGCCTATCCCTTGCTGATCCTGATCGGCGCATTGGCGGGCTTCTTTGTCGTGCCAATGAACGCCCTGCTGCAGCACCGCGGCCACGTGCTGATGAGCGCGGGCCACTCAATCGCTGTCCAGAACTTCAATGAAAACCTGTCGATCCTGACCTTGCTGGCGATCTATTCCCTGATGGTCGCATTCAATCTGGACCTGAACGTCATCATCGTCCTGTTCGGCGGTTCGCTGGCCGGCATCATGTTCCTGATCGGCCGCCTCCACGCGGCCAACCAGAAAGAACATGACAATCTCGCCCTGATCGGCGAACACAAGCACTGACGTTGGCGGCAAGCCGACCGCGCTTGCCCGATTTAGTCGCGGGGACGAAAGCTCGCCGCCCTCGCCGTCCAATCATCTGGCACAACAAACCCGCGCCCCACTTCCACCGCGACCCCATCTTGCTGCTGTACCTGGGCCACCAGGACCGGTGTGGAGGTCTGGGCAAAATAATCCGCCATCCAAAGGCGCAATTGCCCGCTGTCCAGGATTGGTGCCGCGCTAGCTGCCTGGTAAGGCGCCAGCCACTGCAAGCGGGGCAGTACGACAAACTGGCCGCTGCGGTCAAATTGGGAAAACGGGCACCAGAAACCATGGCAGTGGTCGCGCGCAATCCCTTCCATGCCGGCCGCCCTTCCTGCCGGATAAAACAGCCAACCTTTGACCAGCGCCCGCGAGCGCAGCACAGGACCAGGCAAGAGCGAAGCGGCGGCCGGATGGCTCGCCAGCGTCAATTGCTTGTCGATGATCTTGCGCATCTTTGCACCGAGGCTGTCGGCCAGGTTGGGGCCCACGAAGGCATCAAAGGGGTCTGGCAATTGCCCTTGCGCGCTTGGATTGAGCAGGTAGAATTTGGTGGCCAGCTCCCAGTGCTCAACCGCGCCGTTGCCGGCGTCGAGCAGGAAATCAAACTCACCGACCGTGTCATTGCGGTTGGCACGCACTTGCAAGCCGTGGGCAACCAAGCGCCCGCGCTGGCTGAAGTAAAAGGCGATCAGCTTTTCCGCATAGAGGCCGAGGCGCGAATGGGGTCGCCCGCCCAGCGCCGCTTCCAACGCAGCCGGCGCACGGTCAGTGTCCAGCAACCAGTCCCGGTCCGCATCGCTTAATGGGGGCAAGCTGCCGATACTGCCGCGCCAGCAAGCTGCCGTCGCGTCGAGTAAGTCAGGGGAATCCAACAGCCATGCCAGCGCGCGCACATGCGGATGACGCAGCGCCGGCCAGCGCTGCTCAAACGGCGTCATGAACCGACTTGGCCAGGCACAGGTCGGCCCAGGCAAGCGCCTTGTCGCCTCCACGCAAAAGCAATTCTCCAGGGTGCAAGGTGGCGACCAGGGGAACTCCGTTGAATTCGTACACCGTGCCGCGGCTGCCTGACAAGGGCTCAGCCAACGCTTCGCCCCGCACGCCATTAGCGGCGATTTGTCCCATCGTCAGCACCTGCTTGGCGCCACTGAGCACCAGCTCACGCTCCAGGTAGGGGCGGCAAGCCGCCGCTTCTTCTGCCGTCGGTGCACGGTCGCTGCCATTACCTGCACTGGGGCGGCACTTGATCAGGTTGGTGACATACACACTGTCGTCCGCTGACAAGCCCACGGCGGCCAACATATTGCCCAGCAGGACAGCTGCGTCCCCGCTCAAGGGCATTGCTTCTTGCTCGTCGCGCGCACTGGTCGCGCCGGCTGCCACCAGCCATTTTGCTTGGCGCGCACCGCGGCCAAGCACGGGCTTCGCGCCCCCTTTGCACAGGCCGCATCGCGTGCAGGAGGCAATGGCAGCATTGAGCTGGTCCCAGTTCATGCCGGCGATATCGGCTGGCAACGACGTCTCTGCCGCTGATGCAGCCTTGGCGACCGCTGCTGCCGGCTGCACACTTGCCCCTTCTCCAGCAGCCTGTGCGGGAGCGGCGGCGTCGCCGGCGGGCAAAGTATGCCTCAAGGTCCACAATGGACCAATGCCCATTTCCTCCAGGAAGATGGCGTCGCGTTGCGGGTTGGCACTCATAAATTGAACCTCATCACAATGGCGTCTTCACGCTCGTTATTGTGCGCCGGATAATAGGCCTTGCGGCGGCCAATTTGGACAAATCCGTATTTTTCATACACTTGCAGCGCGCGGGTATTGGTCGGGCGAACTTCCAGCAGCAGCGATTCCATCATCAATCCGCGCGCCACGGCAGCGACCTTGTCGATCAGGTAGTGGCCGATCCCCTCGCCTTGCCGGTTGGCAGCGACGGCGACATTGAGCAAATGGGCCTCATGCACCGCTGGCATCAGCAAGAAGTAGCCGACCAGGGCATGGCTGTCGTCGCGCAGCAACCAAGCCTGGTAGCCGCTGTCGAGTGAGTCCTTGAAATTACCCGCTGTCCATGGATGGGGATAGACACTGTTTTCGAGCGCGACCACATCATCAATATCTGCCTTTTCCATCGGCATATATTGCAAGCGGTCATGCACGAGCAGGCTGCTCATGCAGGCGCTCCGTCATTGCTGGCGGCCTTGGCGGCATTGATTTCGCGCCTCTCCTCGCTGGTGTAAGCGATCTTGTTGCGCAGATAGAGCGGCTGCGCCTCAGCGGCGCTGACTGCCTTGCCAGCGGCAAAAGCCAGTTGGCCCAGTCGCGCAAGATGGCGGGCGTGCGGCATTACATCGACATGGGCACTTGCGGCACAAGCCAGGCTGCCCAGCGCATCGGGATAGGCAGAGAAGCCATTGCCGCAAGCGAGCAGGCCCTCGGCGTCGACCGGAGTAACAGCTTCCGGAGCACATAGGGCAGGTTCCACCACGGTTTGCCAGCCTGTGGCAGGGTCGTAGTGGTATTGCGCCCAATAGACTTCGCCCATGCGCGCATCGAGCACGGCCAGCACATTGTTCGCGCCGTACAGTTCGCGGCAAGCCTGGGCCATGGCCTCGAGCGTCACCAGGCCGATGGCAGGCAGGTTGGCGCCAAAGGCCAGGCCCTGTGTGATGCCGCAAGCGGTGCGCACGCCGGTGAACGAACCCGGGCCGGCGCCGAACGCAATTGCGTCCACCTGATTGAGCTGCAGTTCGGCGTCGTGCAACAACTCCTGCACCATGGGTAAAATGGACTGGGAATGCGTGCGCACACCATTGGACTGGCGGACAAATACCGTGTCGCCTTTGACGACGGCACAAGAAGCCATCTCGGACGATGTTTCAATTGCAAGAATAATAGGCATGCCGTATTTTACCCGCCCACGCCGCCTTGTGTAGAATGGCGGCCATCATGTCGACCCTGACCCTGAACCCACCGGACCGCGCCAAAGTCACAGCCGCCCTCGCCGGCGACGGCTGGGTCATCGCCTGCCTGTGCGCCGCCTGGTGCGGCACCTGTGGCTCTTACCGGACTACCTTCGAGCAGTTCTCCGACAAATACCCTGACCTGACCTTTGTGTGGATCGATGTCGAAGACCAGGCGGATGACTTGGGCGACATCGATGTCGAGAACTTCCCCACCCTGTTGATGCAGAAAAATGGCGTGGTGGCTTTTTTCGGCACCATGCTGCCGGAATTGGCCCTGGCGGAGCGCTTGTTGCAAGCTCAAATGGAACATGGCGACGACGAGCTGCTATCGCTGTCAACCAGCACAGATGAGCGCCGCACATGGCAGCAGGAATGCAATCTAAGGCTACTGTTGCAAGCGTAGGTTCAAATGAAAACTGCCCTGGACGGGCAGTTGTTTGGTGGACTTACAGCTTCGGCAAACGCATCATGTCGACCGTCTGCCGCATCAACTTTTGGCGCAGCGCCGTGTAGGGTGGGAAGAACATGCGGATCGACATATAGAAGCCATGCTTCAGGATGGCGCGCTCATGCGAGAAGGCCTTGAAGCCATACACGCCATGGGCCGAACCAATCCCCGAATTGTTGACGCCGCCGAAAGGCAGGTTGCCGTGGGCGAAGTGCGCCACGCAATGGTTGACGCAGGCGCCACCTGAGCTGGTGCGCTCAAGCACGCGTGCGATATTGCCTTTGCTCTCGCTGAAGATGTACAGCGCCAGCGGCTTTTGGCCAGCATTGATGTCGCCAATGACCTGGTCGAGGTCGGAGTACGCCATGATCGGCAGCAGCGGACCGAAGATCTCTTCTTGCAGGATGCTTGAACCGGGCGCCACATTGTCCAACAGGGTTGGCGCGATATAGCACTGGTCCAGGTCGATCTCGCCGCCGCTGTGCAGCTGGGCGCCGCGCGACATCGCATCATTGAGCAGGGCCGCCACCCGTTCGGTGTGGCGACGATTGACCACGCGGGTCAAGTCGGGATTGCTTTTCTGTTCTGCGGCCGTGGCGCCATAGCGTTCGGCAAGCACTTCCTTGCAATGGCCAACAAACGCAACTTTGACGCTCTCGTGCACATAGACATAGTCAGGTGCCACGCAAGTCTGGCCATTGTTGAGGAACTTGCCCCACATGAGGGTTTCTGCCGCCGTGCGCAACTTGGCGGTCTCATCGATGATGGTGGGTGATTTGCCACCCAGTTCCAAGGTCACGCTGCCCAGGTGTTTCGCTGCTGCGGCCATGACCACCTTGCCCACGGCGGGCGAGCCCGTGAAGAAGATATGGTCGAACGGCAGGCCCAGCAGGATTTGCGAGGTTGGCAGGCTGCCTTCGAACAGCGCTACCTGGTCGGCCGGAAACACGGCCTTGATGATGCGGGCGATGACGGCTGACACGGCAGGCGTCATTTCCGATGGTTTGATGATGGCGGTATTGCCCGCTGCCAGGGCCGACACCAGCGGTCCGAGGCACAGGGACAAGGGGTAATTCCACGGTGCGATGATCAGCACGCGGCCGCGCGGCTGGTATTGCACCTGGGCCGAGGTGCCGACCATGGTCAGTGTCGGCCATACCTTCAGCGGCTTCATCCAGCGCTTGATCGAGCCGATGGCATGGCGCATTTCGTCCATGACGGGCAGCAGTTCCGATAGCTCCACTTCGATGGGCGACTTGCGGTAATCGGCAGCGAAGGCAGCATACAGGTTGTCGCGCTCGGCCATCATGGCGTCGCGCAAGGCCTTGATGCGGGCGATGCGTTCCTTGGCTGTCGAGCTGCGCCAGGCCAAGGCGGTGGGCAGCTGTGAATCAAAGGTCGAGCAGATGAGCGCTGGATCGGCTTCACCTGCCACGGCTTGCACAGCAGCAGGATGCAGGGGCTGGTTCATACAGGCACTTTCTTCGGAGTGGTGGTGTGCGGGAACGCTAAGCAGCGCCAGCAATAATGGATTGGCCGGACTCATCGACCGATGGCGTTTTCCAGCGCGCCAGCACATCGTCCGGCATGGCCGGCTTGCTGTAGAAGTAACCCTGAGCCTGGTTGCAACCATGGCGCAGCAGGAAGTCTGCCTGTTCCTGGGTTTCCACGCCTTCTGCGATGACGGACAGGTTCAGGCTCTTGCCCAGGTGGATGATGGCGATGGCGATCGCTTCATCATTGGTGTCGGTCGAAATATCCTTGATGAAGGAGCGGTCAATCTTCAGGGTCTGCACCGGCAGCTGCTTGAGGTAGGCCAAGGAGGAATAGCCAGTACCGAAATCGTCAATTGCCAGGCCCACGCCGATGTCGTGCAAATCATTGATGAAGGCCAGCGCGTCGCCAGTATTCATAATCAGCGACTCGGTCACCTCCAGTTGCAGGCGATGCGGCTCCAGCCCCGTTTCCTTGAGGATGTCGTCCACCAGGTTGACGATACTGCCACGCTCAAACTGCTTGACGGACAAGTTGACGGCAATCTTGGGCACGTGCAAGCCCGCCTCCTGCCAGCGCATCATTTGGCGGCAGGATTCGGCCAGCACCCACTTGCCCAGCTGGTTGATGAAGCCCGTGTCTTCGGCCAAGGGGATAAAGCGGATTGGCGGCACCAGGCCCAGTTCCGGATTGTTCCAGCGGACCAGGGCTTCGACGCCGATCATGCGGCCCGTGTCGATTTCCACTTGCGGCTGGAAGTTGAGGAACATTTCGTTCTTTTCGATTGAGCGGCGCAGCATTGTTTCCAGCCGTAGCCTTTCGACGCCCTCGCCCGTCATGGACGGCGCGTAGAACTGGTAGCCGTTGCGGCCGCGCGCCTTGGCCTGGTACATGGCGACGTCGGCATTGCGGATCAGCATGTTCAGGTCGCTCGCATCGTTCGGGTACAGGCTGATGCCGACCGAGGCCGTTACAAACAGTTCATAGTCCGACACGATGAAGGGCTGCTCAAACATGGACATCAGTTTTTCCGCCACCTGGCTGGAGCCGAACTGGCCATCGATATTTTCCAGCAGCACGATAAATTCATCGCCGCCCAGGCGGGCCAAGGTATCGCCTTCACGCAGGCGCGCCTGCAGGGCATTGGCAACCTGCTTGAGCAGCTCGTCGCCCACATGGTGGCCCAAGGTGTCGTTGACGTTCTTGAAGCGGTCCAGGTCAATGAACATGATGGCCAACTGCTCGTTGTCGCGCGCAGCGCGTTGCAGGCCGTGGTGCAGGCGGTCGTGGAACAGCAGGCGGTTTGGCAGCGCCGTTAGCGGGTCATGGTGGGCCATATGGTCCAGCTTTTCCTGCGATTCCTTGACCTTGGTGATGTCGCTGAACACGCCCACATAGTGGGTGGTGACGCCATTGTTGTCGCGCACGGCCGATACAGTCAGCCATTCAAGGTAGAGCTCGCCACTCTTGCGCAGGTTCCAGATCTCGCCGCGCCAGAAGCCGGAGGACACCAATTCAGCCCACAGGCCATCGTAGAAGGCCTGGTCGTGGCGGCCAGATCGGGTCAGGGTATGGTGCTGGCCCAGCGCCTCGCTCTCCGTATAACCGGTGATTTGCGTGAAGGCCGGGTTGATGGCGACGATGGCGCCGGCCAGGTCGACCACCATCATGCCGTCGGCAATGTGTTCGAGCACAGTGGCCGACAGGCGCAGCTTTTCTTCCGCCTGCTTGCGTTCGGTCACGTCGGCATACACCCAGATCGAACCGTCGTTGGGGTGGTTGGCGTCGAGCGCGCAACCTGACACCAGGCACCAGAACATGCTGCCGTCGCGCCGTTTGTACTGGCGCTCTTCGCTGAAGTAGTTGCCTTCAGCCAGGCTAGGGTATTGGCGCTCACCGGCCTGCAGGAAGTCCTGCTTGGTGGGGAACACAATGGCCGTCGAAGCGCCTGTCATCTGGCCCGGATCGTAGCCAAATAGTTCTTCGCAGCGGCGGTTGACCGACACGACCTGGCGGTCGCGCACGAACATCACGCCGAACATCACGTTATCGAGAATGGCGCTTTGCTCGGCCAGCAGCATTTCAATGCGCATTGCATTGTGCTTGCGTTCGCTGATGTCGGAAATAATGCCGTCGACCCAGGCCTTACCCACCTCGGGCGTTTGCGGCTGGCCGTTCTCGGCCACCCAGCGCTCGGTGCCGGTGGCGTCAAGGATGCGGTATTCAATTTCGTATTCACGACCGGAAGAGATCGCCTCTGTGACCGCCTGGCGGTGGCGCTTGCGGTCTTCCGGTACGATGATGTCGGACCAGGCCGAGGTATTGCCCTTCATAAGCATCAGGGCGGAGTAACCGGAAATTTCCTCAATGGCGTCGCTGACAAAGTCGATCGGTCCATCAGGCTGGAAGCGGAACACGGCACCCGGCACCTGGGTGACAATGGTGCGGAAACGCTCCTCACGCTGGGCGATGTCTTCAAACAAATTCTTAATTGCCACCCGCATCTGGTCCATCTGGCTGCCCAGGCGGCCCAACTCATCGGCGCCCTCCAAATCGAGGGGCGTACCGAAGTCGCCGTGCGACAGGCGGTCCGAGAAGTTCATGAGCTTGCGCAGCGGCACCAGTAAGCGGCGGTTCAGGAACAGCACGATCAGCAACAAGGACACCACCAGTTGCAGCGCCAGCACCAGCACATAGTTGAGCTGTTTATTGCGCAATTCCTGCTGGCTGCGCGAGTCATCCATTTCGACCATGACGCGGCCGATCCGTTCACCGCGCACCAGGATATCGCGCTCGGCCCGGTAGACATTGCCAATCGGTCGGTTGGCCGAATGGACGTTGATGAACTGCGTGTCGGCCTGGCCTGTCACCTGGATTTGCAATACCGAGGTGTCACCCATGACGGACTCAACGAGGGAATTGGCCGACTCGGAATTCATATTCCACAGCGATTCCTGCATGCCCAGGGCGAGGATGTCGGCATTGCGCTGCAGCGATTCGTTCAGTGCGAACTTGGCGGAATTCTGTTCATGCACGCCGATCAGCAAATAGCTGCCCACAGCGGCTGGAACAACCAGGCCGCCGAACACGACAAGCAACAGGGCACCATATATGGACAGGCCATACAGGGCCTTGAGCTTATCGCGCAAGCTGGAGGTGGGAGCGCTATCCATGCCGTGGCGGCTCCTTCGGGGCGCGATCGAAAAAGGACTTCATTGGTCTGCGCCGGCCTTCGTCATCTTGATTGGTTGTGGCAGTAAATCTTTGCTTATTGGAATTATGCACAGAAAAGCCACACAAATCCACCAAAGTGGCCAACAACTGCTCCCAGTGACACGCTAAACGACAGAGTTGTTGCATGCCATGAAGAAAGATTTGCAGCGGTTTTTGAACACGGCAAGCAAGATATTGGATGGCTTGTTATGATCGCCCCACTTTTGAAGGAGGTAGACCATGACGTTTTCCATGTATGCGGCCTCGGTGCCAGTATTTACCCAGATCCTGAACAGCCTGTCGGCCATCCTCGACAAGGCCGAAGCGCATGCCGAAGCTCGCAAGATCGAGCCCAATGCCCTGCTGCAGGCACGCCTGTTCCCGGACATGTTCCCCCTGACCCGCCAGGTGCAGGTGGCGGCCGACTTCGCCAAAGGCGCCTGTGCCCGCCTGGCCGGCGTCGAGGTGCCGAAGTATGAAGACAACGAGCAGAGCTTTGCCGAACTGCGCGCCCGCATTGCCAAGACCCTGGATTTCATCGGCAGCCTGCCGCGTGAAGCGTTTGAAGGGAGTGAGGAGCGCGACATCACCACGGGCAGCGGCGACAAGACCCGCCACTTCAAGGGCAGCAGCTACCTGGTGCACTACGCACTGGCCCACTTCTATTTCCACGCGACAACGACGTACGACATCCTGCGCCACAATGGCGTGGAAGTAGGTAAGAAAGACTTTATCGGGACGTATTGATGCAATTGGTGGGTAACAAGTTACCCACCCTACGCGTGTTCCTAAATGGTGGGTAACAAGGTACTACCCGATGCGATTGTAGGGTGGGTTACTTGTAACCCACCACCCAGCGCGACACTAGCTTGTACGGTGGCTTACTCGTCACCCACCGCCTCAGGTGTTCCTCTTGGGATAACCCTGCGCCAGGATGCGCTGCCACACCAGCTCCTTCTGCAGGGCTGACATCGACACCCAGTGCGCCACTTCGACGACCGTGCGGCCGCAGCCGCGGCACACTTCGTCGAAGGTGGTGGAGCAAACGGCCACGCAAGGGGTATCGGGCCGAACGGGCAGCGCCGCCCCGCCAGCGACCTTATCGAGCTGGTCCGACATCGAGCTTGTCCCAGCCTTCCTGGCCCAGTTTCTCCAGGGTCTCAATATTCTTCTCGAAAATCTCCTCTGCCTCCGGGAAGGCCTCGACGGCCTTGTCGATGCTCGCCTCGCGCAGCAGGTGCAGGGTCGGATACGGTGAGCGGTTGGTGTAGTTCGACACGTCATCAATATGGGTGTCGGCAAACTGGTACTGGGGGTGGAAGCTGGCCACCTGCAGTTCGCCGGCGAGCCGCATGTCTTCAACGGCCGCATCGACGACATCGAGGAATTCGTTGTAATCGAGGAAATCGGTCAGCACGAAGGGATGGATCAGCAGGGTCGTGTCGACCTGCTCCGGGTCGGCATCGGACAGGTTTTGCAGCTCATCCATCAGGGTCTCGAGCAGGGCCTCCGGCGTGGTCGCACTGGACACCACATAGCGGATCTGCTGCTTGGTATGCACCGCCTTGGCAAACGGGCACAGGTTCAGGCCGATCACGGCTTTTTCCAGCCAGTTGCGGGTCGCGGCGATGATTTGCTCATCGTCCACATTTAAATTCGGGGTGCTCATCGGGTGTCTTTCATGGTCAGGCGTCAAACCGCCACCCGAATTGTACGTTTTGTTTGCCCCCGCTCATAGTGCAGGATGGCCCCCGGGTGTACCGTTGGCCCCATTGACCGGTATATTTTTGGCATCTTTCACACTAACATATTGCTTGACTGTTCGGTTATTGCCTACGTACACTGCCTCCCTTAGCTCATGATTTTGTGTTACTTGGGCGCAACACTGGAATACCATGCTAAAACCGCTTCGCACCCCTGCCCTGCTCGCCGCGCTCATGATCATGAGCCTGTCGATGGCCAGCCAGGCAACGGAAGTGCCAGCCGGTCCCGCCGCCCCCGAAAACAATGCCCTGACCCTGCGCCTGTCGCCGCTCGAATCCTATCCGCCGGCCCAGGCCAAAGCGGCCAAACCAGCTGCCGACTACCGCGAGGAAGACCTGTGGGGTCGCATCCGCATGGGCTACGCCATTCCCGACATCGACAACCCGCTGGTGGCCAAGCACGTCACCTGGTACAGCACCCGCCCCGACTATGTAGCCCGCACTTCGGTGCGCGCTTCGCGCTACCTCTACCATGTGGTGACAGAGCTGGAAAAGCGCGGCATGCCCACCGAACTGGCCCTGCTACCAATTATTGAATCGGCCTTCAACCCACAAGCGAACTCCACCGCCAATGCGGCCGGCATGTGGCAATTCATTCCCGGCACGGGGCGCGACTTTGACCTGAAGCAGAATCTGTTCAAGGACGAACGCCGCGGCGTGCTCGCCTCGACCGACGCGGCACTGACTTACCTGCAAAAGCTTTACGATATGTTTGGCGACTGGCAACTGGCCCTGGCCGCCTACAATTGGGGCGAAGGCAATGTATCGCGCGCCATCAAGAAAAACCAAGCCGCCGGCAAGCCGACCGACTTTGAAAGCCTGGCCGAGCTGATGCCAGTGGAAACGCGCAACTACGTGCCCAAGCTGCAGGCGGTGAAGAACATCATTGCCAATCCGGCCCAGTACGGCGTCTCGCTGCCCGTGATCGAGAACCAGCCCTACTTCACTGCCATCGACAAGACCAGCGACATTGACCTGGCCATTGCTGCCAAGCTGGCCGAGCTGTCCGTCGATGAATTCAAGGCCCTGAACCCGCAGTTCAACCGGCCCGTCATTACCGGCGGCGAGCGTACCAAGATCCTGCTGCCCCAGGCCAATGCCGAGAAATTCCAGCTGAACCTGGCCCAGTGGGGCCGCGCCCTGTCGACCTGGACGACGCACAAGATCACCAGCGCCAAGGAAACCCTGGCCACGCTGGCGTCGAAGTTCCACACCACGCCCGAAGCCATCCGCCAAGCCAACAATATCCCCGCCAAGTCCTATCCCAAGACGGGTTCGACGATCCTGGTCCCCAAGACCTCGGCCGCCGTGGGCGACATTGCCGAGCATGTGGCAGACACCGCCGTCATGGCCCTGGGCTCGGACCGCGATCCCAACAAGCGTAACGCCAAGCTGGCCAAGAACAGTGCGGCAGCCACGGCCCATGGCGCCAAGGGCAAAGTAAAAACTGCGGCCGCGACCACACCGATGGTGCGCGGCGGTGCCAAGCACGGCGCCAAGCCAGCAGCCAAAACCACGGTTGCTGATTCTCGCAACAAAAGCTCCAAGAAACACGCCGGCTAAAAAGTTGCAGTTGCCGGCAACTCCCCCTACAATTCTGCAGTTCAGATAAAGGGAGTCCCCCATGGCGTTCTTGCAAGGCAAAAAAATCCTCATCACCGGTTTGCTGTCCAACCGTTCGATCGCCTATGGCATCGCTAAAGCTTGCCACCGCGAAGGCGCCGAACTGGCATTCACCTATGTGGGCGACCGCTTCAAGGACCGCATCACCGAATTCGCCAAAGAATTCGACAGCAGCCTGGTGTTCGACTGCGACGTCTCCAGCGACGAGCAGATCACTGCCGTATTCACCGACTTGGCCAAGCACTGGGACCACCTCGACGGCCTCGTCCACGCGATCGGCTTTGCCCCGCGCGAAGCCATTGCTGGCGAATTCCTCGACGGCTTCTCGCGCGAAGCCTTCCACATTGCCCACGACATCTCGGCCTACAGCTTCCCGGCCATGGCCAAGGCGGCGCTGCCGATGCTGCGCGAAGGCTCGTCCCTGCTGACCCTGTCCTACCTGGGTGCAGTGCGTGCGATTCCTTACTACAACACCATGGGCCTGGCCAAAGCCTCGCTGGAAGCCTCGGTGCGCTACCTGGCTGAGAACTTGGGCCAAAAAGGCATCCGCGCCAACGGCATTTCGGCCGGCCCGATCAAGACCCTGGCTGCGTCGGGCATCAAGGACTTTGGCAAGCTGCTTGGCTTTGCCGCCTCGCACGCCCCGCTGCGCCGCAATGTGACGATCGAAGAAGTAGGCAATTCGGCCGCCTTCCTGCTGTCGGACCTGGCCTCGGGCATCACCGGCGACATCATGTACGTTGACGGTGGCTTCTCCCACGTGATGGGCCTGAACGCCAGCGATTACGAATAACGTCTCTTTGATCGCGGGTCACTCACGTAGGGTGGGCACTTTGTGCCCACGCGTAACGCCAGCATCGAGTTGGCACAGGTGGGCACAAAGTGCCCACCCTACGGGACTGCCAATTATTCGGGTTTAGGCGTAGGGTGGGTAACTTGTTACCCACCAAGATCTTCATTTTCTGCCAATTATTCGGGTTTAGAATATAAAGCCTGAATAATTCGTGCAGTGCAATATAAAGTGCTGTATAATATTGGCTCTGTGCTGCAATGAGCAGTGACATTAGCAGCTTCGCAAGCCCCCAGGGTCTGTAGTCAAGATCCTCGATAAAGCCCTCCCGCCTTGTGTGTCGCACCTGACACCGTCCCGGCGCAAAGCTTTTGTGCCGAAATTTCTGATCCAGAGTCATTTCGTTTGTTGGTTGGCGTTGCTTTTTTAGCGTACGTGCTTGAGCACGCGCGCGGACATAGATTTACCTCGAAAGAAAAGAACACATGAGTTTTGAAGCATTAGGTCTCCACCCAGCCATCGTCAGCGCCGTCACCGCCGCAGGCTACACCACGCCTACGCCCGTGCAAGCCCAGGCAGTCCCCGCCGCCATCGAAGGCCGCGACCTGCTGGTATCGTCGCAAACCGGCTCGGGCAAGACCGCCGCATTCATGCTGCCTGCCCTGCACAAGCTGGCAGCAGCCCCGCAAGAAGCAGGCAGCCGCACCCCGAACCAGACCGCCCAGTCGGCCCGCGCCCGTGGCGAGCGCCCACGCTTTACCGCTGCCCAGCCCAAAATGCTGGTGCTGACCCCGACCCGCGAGCTGGCCCTGCAAGTGACCACCGCGACCGACAAATACAGCATCGGCATCCGCCGCATCAAGGCGGTATCGATCCTGGGCGGCATGCCTTATCCAAAGCAGATGCAACTGCTGTCGCGCAATCCTGAAATCCTCGTTGCCACCCCTGGCCGCCTGATTGACCATATGGAGTCGGGCAAGATCGACTTCTCGCAGCTGCAGATGCTGGTGCTCGACGAAGCCGACCGCATGCTCGACATGGGCTTCATCGACGACATCGAAAAGATCATCGCCTCAACGCCAGCGACCCGCCAGACCATGCTGTTCTCGGCCACGCTGGACGGCATGGTGGGCAATATGGCCCGCCGCATCACGCGCGACCCGATGACCATCCAGATCACCAGCTCGCAAACCCGCCACGACAATATCGTGCAGCGCGTGCACTTTGTCGACGACCTGTCGCACAAGAACCGCCTGCTGGACCACCTGCTGCGCGACGAAACCCTGGACCAGGCCGTCGTCTTCACCGCCACCAAGCGTGACGCCGACACCATCGCCGACCGCCTGAACATCGCCGGCTTCTCGGCCGCCGCCCTGCATGGCGACATGCACCAGGGTGCGCGCAACCGCACGCTGGACGGCCTGCGCCGCGGCAACGTCAAAGTGCTGGTCGCGACCGACGTCGCCGCCCGCGGCATCGACGTGCCGAACATCACCCACGTGTTCAACTACGACCTGCCAAAGTTCCCGGAAGACTATGTGCACCGCATCGGCCGCACCGGCCGTGCCGGCCGCAATGGCGTGGCCGTGTCGCTGGTGAACCATGCCGAAAGCATGAACGTCAAGCGCATCGAGCGCTTCACCAAGCAGACCATTCCCGTCAATGTGATCGAAGGCTTTGAACCGAAGAAATCGGCGCCGGCCCGTTCGACCGCCCGCCCAAGCGGCTGGAAACCAGGCGATGGCCGCAACTTCAACAAGCCAGGCCAGCGCACCTTCAGCAAGCCAGGCGCACCGCGCAAAGAAGGCGGCGGCAGTGGCAGTGGCGGTGGTTACAAGGGTTCGAACCCGCGCTCGACCGACGGCGCCCGCCGTCCTTGGGGCGACCGCTAATCGCAAGCCAATGAGCGATCAGTGATCGCTCATTGCGCACGCTGTGGCGGTCGCTGTGCGCTGCATGCCTGCAAATGGCAAGCAATGACCGCCCTCCTCCCCAACAAAAAGGCTGCCCCGGCAGCCTTTTTGCTTTCTCGCATGTCGCGTAACAGGGGCAAGCCCTACTTCGCGATTTCAAACTGGATGATCTCCGTGAAATCGTAGAGTTTCTCATTATTGGCCTGGTCCACCATCAGGATCCGTGCCAGTCCCCATTTGCCCGGCGCCGACCCCACCGGCAGCACATCATCCATCGAATACTTGGTCCATACATTGGGGTTGCCCACAAAGAAACGCGGCTGCCAGGTCTTGTCGGTGAAATAGAATTCGTGCGTGATGCCCTGGGGGTCCAGCAAGTAGTAGCGCAGGCTGCGGATCCCCGCCCTGTCGTCCTTGGCATACAGGTCAATGTGCACCAGGGTCTCGCCGTTGGGCGCCCGTGGATTGGTTGGCGTGGCCGTGATGGTAATGCGGTTCATGTCCAACTCTGGTGGTGTGGTATCCGGATTGGGCGTGGTGACATGGACCGTCGTGAAAGGTTCGTCGCTGGTGTCGGTAAAGTACTGGTAACCGCCATTGCCGGCAGCATCCTTGAAATAAATCGCCGCAACGCCGTAATCGCCGCTGGCAAAGAATTCCGTCAGCTCGAAAATGGCCGTCAGGGTTTTGGTGGAGCTGTCATAGGTGCCGAACATGGCCGAGACGGTCTTGCTGTTTTTCTCCAGTAACTCCACCGACAGGTCGCAACAGCGGTCCATGGTCAGTTCCGTATTATTGATGGGGAAATTGTCGTTCACCTGGTAGGTCACCTGCAGGCGCTGCACGGTGTGGCCTTCGATCACCACAGGTGCAATGGCCTTCAAGGTCAGCGAATGGGGTACATAGGTCGGTGGAATCAGGTCTTCCATTGGGCTGTCCACGAACATTTTCCAGCCAAAGTCTTCCACGCCCTGGTAGCGCTGGTTGCCGACCGTATCGACAATCCGAATCTGGTCCACCGTCCAGTACCCGCCCTTGGCATATTTACTGAGCTGGAAAGTTCCTGTCAGCACAGTCGGGTCACCCACTTTGGGGAACAGCCACAAGTCCTTGCAGGTCCTGCCATTGCTGTACATATGCAGGTAGGCCATGGCGGCGTCGTCCTGGCGTCCATCAATGTGCTCGACCACCAGCTCGATGGTGACGGTTTTGTCTTCATTGGGCGCGCCGTCCACCACCACGCTGACGCGCTGCAGCTTGCCCGGATAGTCATAGTCGGGGAACAGGTTGTAGACATCAAACTTCAGGTCGTCACGAATGCTCGACACATAGGAACTGCCCTGCATGATATTGGCGCGGATGAAGTCGAACTTGGACGGTGAGCGCGATTGCAATAGCGCAGGATCGAGCACATAGGCCGCCAGCGATTCGGCCATGTCTTCATTGGGGTTTTTCTGGTGGGCATAGGGCGTGACAAATTCCGTCGTCTTGCTGGTCACCCAGCCATCGGGGTCGTCCTTACTCTGGCTCCAGCCGCCCACCGTGGCCCAGGCGGCCTTGATCTTGTCGTCAAACAAGTAGTCCCACATGAAATGTCCTTTTTCGTGCAGGATGGTGTGGTGGGCAAAGGTCTGGTCGACAAAGGCGCCGTCGGCAAATTCGATATAGCCAGCAGCAGTGCGGGCAACCGCCGCGCAAGGGCAATTTGGAATACCTTGGGCAAAGGCGCGCCGCACCAGGTACTTCAGCCCCGGCACGACATGGTAGCCGCTCGGCATTTCCTCCAGCATGCCGGCCAGGTCCAGCAATTCACGCGGACGGAACTGGTCAAAACTGGATGCCCCCTCGTGCGTCGTCAACGCCGTCAGCGCCATGTAGTCCGAAATCAGGATGGACACGCCATAGCGCTCACGCAGGATCTTGTCCATGGCGATCACATCCTGGCCATCATTGCTCACATAGCGCAACAAGGCGTGGTGCAGGCGCTTGGAAAAGAACTTGCCCTTGACGCCGTCCATGAGCACCATCAAGGGGTTGGCGTACACCATGGCCGCCGTCGACACAGTCACGACGTCAACGGCACTGCTGCGCTCGACCAGGATATCGTCCGCCATCAGCTGGTCGCTGAGGATCCATTTGGACGGCGTGCGCGGCGCCGCCAATTGTGAATTGGTCCACTGCGGAATCGTCTTCATGGTCAGCATCAGGCGGCTGGCGTATTCCTTGGTCCAGGCCACTTTTTCATTACTAAGGATGATGCTGTATTCCTCGCGCAGGAAAGGCGCCGCAGACGGATCGGCCGCCGTGACAGCTTCGTTGAGGAACTGGATTTTGGGCGGCGCATTGATGCTGGCCGACGCTTCCGTGCCGCCGCGGCTCGAGTCGGCCTGCCAGGTGTAGCTGAAGCGGTTTGCCGTCAAGGCCCTGGCCTGGAAGCTGCTGCCGCTCGAGGTCACGCTGGTGCCGGCCACCGTCACATCGCGGGCCGGTCCAAAATCGGTGCCATCCGCTTCGGCCTTGAGGAAGTACTTGCCGTCCAGTACCTGCTTGAACTCGTATTTGCCGCTGGCGTCCACGGTGACGGTACGCATCACCTTGTCGTTACCCAAGGTCACGACTACACGTGCCCCCGGCAAGCCTTGCACCGTGCCCGATACCACAGCGACGGCCGGCGTCAGGCTGGGCGTGCTGGCCAAGGCACTGCCCAGGCTGAGCAAACACAACAGCGCAACTGCAATCAAGTTGCCCAATTTCCGTCCCATTTTATGTCCCCGTTCAGCGCGTTTTTACCGTAAGGCAACGCGACGATTTCCAGGCGGAAGAGCCTGTATTAAATGTAATGCATATTTAATGCCAGACAAGTTTTTCGAAGGCATTACTGGGGAGCCTTGCCCCTGCCAACCCGTCGGCTGACAAGGATTGGCAGTCCAGTGACAAGGAAGGTCACCCAAGCGTCAAAATGCGCAGGTACGGAAGCCGACAAAGATATCGTCGCGTTCCGGCTTGTAGAAATTGCGGAACTGGCGGGAGGCGAGGCGGCCCGGTGTGGCAAACGAGGCGCCGCGCAGGACCTGGTGGGTCATGAACCAGGGTTGGGAGTATTCAAGGTAGCGGTCGGGCTGGAAACCCGGATGGGGTTCAAACGGCGTTGCCGTCCATTCCCATAACTGGCCCCACTGGAAGCCGGGGATGCCCGACATGGCCGCGTATTCCCATTCGGCCTCCAGCGGCAGGCGCCGCCCCGCCCAAGCGCAGTAGGCCTGCGCTTCAAACAGGTTCACATGGCGCACCGCTTCGCCCGGCGCCAGCGTGGACGCTTTGCCGAAGCGTTCGGTACGCCAGTGCCCGCCATCACGGTACCAGTAGCGCGGTGCCGAGCGCTCCTGCTGCATCAGCCAGGCGGCGCCCGCCTGGCTCCAGTACTTGCGGTCCTGGTAGCCACCGTCGGCCACAAAGTCGGCAAACTGCGCATTGGTGACGGGGGCGCTGTCCATCTTGAATGGGGCCACATAACATGGCAGGGGCGGTTTTTCATTGTCGAACACGAAGCCACCCTGCCCGGCACCACCAAGCACAATATTTCCGCCTGGGTAGCTCACCTCACGCACGGCAGCGTACACCGACTGGTCCGGCGTCGGTGGTACAACGGCGGGCAGGCCAAGTGTTTGCAAGGTATACAGCAAGGCTTCGCCATGCATGTCTTCATGGGCCAGCACCAGGCGGAAGGGATACAGCGCTTCATCGGTCGATGCAGTGCGTTCCAGTTTGTCGAGGATCCGGTCGAGCACCTCGTTGCAATAGGTCTTGATGCCGCCCGGGCTGGGCAGGTCCAGGGTCCAGCGGCTGCGGTGCGGCACCAGGTTGGAGTCGAACCAGTCATCACCGCGCGACAAAAGGGAATGGCGGTTGGCTGTGGCAGGATGGGAGGACGCCGCTTCGCGCAGGACGAACCATTCTGCGAACCAGGCCGTATGGCCAAGCTCCCATAAAGGCGGATTGATGATGGGCAGGTAAGGTACCTTGGCCAGTTGGTCGTAACCGGCGGCGGCAAAGCAGTCGAACAAGGCCAACGTATAATGGCGGGCGCTGGCCAGCGATTCGGCCAGCTGCTGCGGTTTGGCATGGCGGAAGGAGAGTGTCGATGGCGTCATGCCGTCGATTGTAGCGACTTTTTGGGCAGCACCGGAGCTCACCCTGCATGGCAACACGGATCACCATCGTTAGCCCGGCCAATGCGCAGGCCAATAACGGCAACTGGCAAACCGCCAGCCGCTGGGAGCGTTTCCTGCGCTCGCGCTATAAGGTCGATATTGTTCCGCAATGGGCAGCCGGCCCGGCCGCCCCGGCCATGTTGATCGCCCTGCACGCCCGCCGCTCGGCAGCTTCCGTCTCCGCCTTTGCCGCCACGCACCCAGGGCGGCCCATCCTGCTTGTCATGACGGGCACGGACCTGTACCGCGATGTCGCCAGCGGCGAGGCGAGCGCGCTGGCATCGGTGGACACTGCGCACCACCTGGTGGTCCTGCAGCCTGGTGCGCTGTTGGCCCTGCCCATCAGTGCCCTGGCCAAAGTGTCCGTGATCTTCCAGTCGGCGCCAGCGCTCAGTGCCCCACTGCGGCCCGCCAACAAGTACACAGTCTGCATGGTCGGCCACCTGCGGGCGGAAAAAGACCCGGCCACCTTCATGCGGGCGGCCAGGATGGTGAGCGCTCCGGGACTGAGCCTGGTGCATATCGGCGCCACGCTCGACCCCAAGCTGGGCCAGTTGGCCAAGCACACGGAAGCGGGCACCTCCTTGTACCGCTGGCTGGGCAGCCTGTCCCATGCCGCGACGCGCCAGCACATCAGCCAGTGCCATGCCATGGTCATTGCGTCGACCATGGAGGGTGGCGCCAACGTCATCATTGAAGCCGTCACCAGTGAAGTGCCCGTCCTCGCCAGCGATATTCCCGGCAACCGCGGCATGCTGGGCGACGACTATGCAGGCTATTTCCCCGTCGGCGACGCCGATGCCCTGGCCCGCCTGATCGACCGCAGCGTGACCGATACCGCCTTCTACCAGCAGCTGCAGGCGCAATGTGCGGCCCGCGCCGCCCTGTTTACACCGGCCGCCGAACAAGCGGCACTGCTCAACTTGGTGGATAATCTGTTCCATTCGACCACATCCAAGCGATAGGCATGACCATGAGTGACAAGATCAAACTGACTTCCTTCTCCCACGGCGGCGGCTGCGGCTGCAAGATCGCGCCCGGCGTGCTGGCCGAGATCCTCAAGAACTCCAATGGCTTCCCCGTGCCCAAGGAGCTGCTGGTGGGGATCGAAACGGCCGACGACGCCGCCGTCTACCAGCTCAACGAGGAACAGGCCCTGATCGCCACGACCGACTTCTTCATGCCGATCGTCGACGATCCGTTTGACTTTGGCCGCATCGCCGCCACCAATGCCATCTCGGATGTCTACGCCATGGGTGGCACCCCCATCATGGCGCTGGCCCTGGTCGGCATGCCGATCAATAAGCTGCCGCTGGAAGTGATCGGCCAGATCATCAAGGGCGGCGAAGCCATCTGCGCAGAAGCGGGCATCCCCATTGCGGGCGGCCATACCATCGATTCGGTCGAACCTATTTACGGCCTGGTCGTCATGGGCCTGGTGCACCCGTCCAAGGTCAAGCGCAATGCCGATGCGCGCGCCGGCGATGTGCTGATCCTCGGCAAACCATTGGGCGTGGGCGTGCTGTCGGCCGCCCTGAAAAAAGATGTCCTTGGGGCGGAGGGCTATGCGGCCATGATCGCCAACACCACCAAACTCAATAAGCCCGGCCGCGCCCTGTCCGAGATGCCGGGCGTGCATGCGCTGACCGATGTCACCGGCTTTGGCCTGCTGGGCCACCTGCTGGAACTGGCGCGCGGGGCCAAGCTGACTGCCCAGCTGGACATGGCCAAGATTCCCCTGCTGCCTGGCGTCGAACAACTGGCCCAGGACGGTTACTTCACAGGCGCATCCGGGCGCAACTGGGAAGCCTATGGCAAGGACGTGTCGCTGGCGAGCGCCGTCACGCCTGCCCGCCAGGCCCTGCTGACGGACCCGCAAACTTCCGGCGGCCTGCTGGTGTCGTGCGATCCGGCCAGCGTCGACGAGGTGCTGGCCCTGTTCGCGCGCGAAGGCTTTGGCCACGCTGCCGTTATCGGCCGCATGCAGGACGGCCCTGCCAAGGTCGACGTCCAGGCCTGAGGGCACTGGGCCGGCACATCAGCGCACAAGGGGCAGCCAGGACAATGCGGATCGCGACAGCAAGCACGAGCACTATGCAGGCGGCCCTCCTGGCATCCCTGCTGGCAGGCCTGGGGGGCTTGCCGGGAGCCGCCCAGGCGGCCTGCTCGCGCCCGATCACCATTGCCATCAGCGGCCAGGGCAGCGACATCGTCGTCGAAGAAAACCGTGCCATCAGTGGCGCCATGGCCGAAGTCCTGGACGAAGTGGCGCGCCGTTCCGGCTGCAGCTTCAACCACCTGTTTGTTCCGCGGGTGCGCGCCATCACCATGTTCATGGCTGGCGAAGTCGATGTGCTGCCGGCTGCTGTGCAAACGCCAGAGCGCGACCGCGTCGGCGTATTTGTCACCTACAGCAGCGCCCAGGTCGCCGCAATCGGCTTGCGCAACCGCCTGGCCCAGTTGGGGACGTTGAACAATGAGCTGAGCGGTAGCTACCTGGTCAATGTCGTGCGCGGCCATGACTATGGCGGGGCATTCAAGGCCTTGGTGGCCTCGCTGAAGGCCCAGCACCGCCTTGAAGAAGTGGCTGACCCGTTGACGGCCGCGCGCAAGCTGGCCCTTGGCCGCGCCGACCTGGTGCTCATGGCCCCGGGCGCCTTCAGCGAAGCGGCGCAGCGCGCCGGCATCGACCAGGCCCTGCAGGCAGTGCCGGTGACGACGATCCCCGCTTTCCTGGCCGGCATCTACGTGTCGCGCAGCGCGCTCAACGACAGCGACCGTGAACAATTGCTGCATACCTTGTCCGACCCCGCCATCAAGCAGCGCTACTGGCATTCCAGCAGCAAACGGCTGCAACCATGGGTACTGTCCGGAGCCCGCCCGGTGCCTTAAAGCCCCGCGCCAGGCCTGGCTAAGCAGCCAGGTTGACGCCTGCCGCGTGGGCACACAGTGCCCACCCTACCCTTAAGCGGGCTTTCCTATGCCGCGTGGGCACGGAGTGCCCACCCTACCCTTGAGCGAGCTTTCCTATGCCGCGTGGGCACACAGTGCCCACCCTACCGCTTTGCCTGTAGCCCGTAGGGTGGGCACTCCGTGCCCACCGTTGACGCAAACTGCACTTCCGACTCGACCACCCGCCCTGTTTGGCGCCCCGGTTGACGGCGGGGCTTGACAAGCCCGCAGTGCATCAATTACATTGGAGAAATGAATCGCCCCCTGCACCTGCTAAACCTCCTACCGCTATCGCTATCCCTAGCGAGCCTGGCTGCCGCACGCCACTGATCTGCACCGCCAACCTGCGGTGCCCAAGCCACCAAAGGAAAGTTTAAGCAGATGCAACACATTACCCGCACCACCCTAGTCCTACTACTCCACCTGCTACCGATCGGTTGCCTGGCCTAGCGTTCCCGTGGCCGCCATGCAGCCAGCTGCCACACCATCCCAGCCCCCAATCGTTCCAGGAGTAGTCCATCATGATGTTGCAAAACCCAGCTGCCAAATACCGCCCTTTCCCTGCCATTGAGCTGTCGGACCGCCAATGGCCAAGCAAGACCATCACCAAGCCGCCCATTTGGATGAGCACCGACTTGCGTGACGGTAACCAGGCCCTGATCGAACCGATGAGCCCAGAGAAAAAGCTGCGCTTCTTCGAGATGCTGGTGGCCATCGGCATCAAGGAAATCGAAGTGGGCTTCCCTTCCGCCTCCCAGACCGACTTTGACTTTGTGCGCAAGCTGGTGACGGAAAACCGCATCCCCGACGACGTGACCATCATCGTGCTGACCCAGTCGCGCGAGGAACTGATCCGCCGCACGGTCGAATCCTGCATCGGCGCCAAGCGCGCCATCATCCACTTGTACAACTCGGTGGCGCCCGTGTTCCGCAAGGTGGTGTTCGGCATGGGCCGCGAAGAGATCACCGCCATCGCCACCAGCGGCACCACCCTGGTCAAGCAGCTCGTCAAGCAACACCCGGAAACCGAATGGGGCTTCGAATACACGCCCGAGTCTTTCTCGACGACGGAACTGGATTTTTCCAAGCATATCTGCGACGCCGTCACGGCCATTTGGCAGCCGACGCCGTCGAACAAGATGATCATCAACCTGCCGTCGACGGTCGAATGCAGCACGCCCAATGTGTACGCCGACCAGATCGAATGGATGTCGCGCAAACTGGCACGCCGTGACAGCATCATCATCAGCGTCCACCCGCACAATGACCGTGGCACCGCCGTCGCGTCGGCCGAACTGGCTGTCATGGCGGGCGCCGACCGCGTTGAAGGCTGCCTGTTCGGCAATGGCGAACGCACCGGCAATGTGGACCTGGTGACGCTGGCACTGAACCTCTACACCCAGGGCGTGCACCCGGGCCTGGACTTCTCCGACATTGACGCGGTGCGCCAGGTGGTCGAGGAATGTAACCAGTTGCCCGTACACCCGCGCCATCCCTATGTGGGTGACCTGGTGTTTACAGCCTTCTCCGGCTCCCACCAGGACGCCATTAAGAAGGGCTTCGCCCAACAGCAAGCGGGGGCCATCTGGGAAATTCCCTACCTGCCGATCGACCCGGCCGACCTGGGCCGCAGCTATGACGCCGTCATCCGCGTCAATAGCCAGTCGGGCAAGGGCGGCATGGCCTACTTGCTGGAGCAAGAATACGGCCTGGCCCTGCCGCGCCGCCTGCAGATCGAATTTTCCCGCGTGGTGCAGGCCCAGGCCGACGCCAGTGGCCGCGAAATCGCCGCCAAGGACATCTACGCGCTGTTCTGCAAAGAGTATATCGAGCAGGCCTCGCCCTACGCCTACAGCAGCCACAAGATGGTGGAGGATTCCAGCTCCGATGAACCGGTCCAGATCGACATCAACCTGTCCCACCGCAATGTGATGACGTCCCTGCAGGGTGGCGGCAATGGCCCGATCGATGCCTTCGTCAATGCGCTGGGACTCGATATCCGCCTGATGGACTACCATGAGCACGCCATCAGCTCGGGCGCCAATGCCTGCGCCGCCTGCTATGTCGAACTGCGCCTGGCCAATGGCCCGACCATGTTCGGTGCCGGCATCGACAGCAATATCGTGACCGCCTCGTTCAAGGCCGTATTGTCTGCAGTGAACCGCCAACTGGCCACGGCCCAGCAGGCCCAGCCAGCCAAAGTAGAAGCTTGAGCGCGGACGCGAGGACTATAGCGCCATTCAGGCCGTCGTGACCTGGTTGCGTCCCGCATGCTTGGACGCATACAGGCGCGCGTCGGCGCGGGCAAACAGGCTATCCCAGTCCTCGCCATCAAATGGATAGAGGGAGATACCGCCGCTGACGGTGACGCCGCTCGGTCCGTTCTCACCGTTGGCAACGCCGTCGATGACGCGCTGCGCCACTTGTAAGGCTTCGTCGCGTCCCTGGAAGGCCATCAGCATGAGGAATTCGTCGCCACCGATGCGGGCCAGGAAATCCTCTTGTCGCTTGCCGGCCGTCAGCGCAGTCGCCACGCCACGGATCATCGCGTCGCCCGCCAGGTGGCCGTATTGGTCATTGACCTGCTTGAAATGGTCTATGTCAATAACCAGCATGGCGAAGTGGCCGGGACGACGCATCGAGCGCGCCACCTCCTCCTGGAAGCGGATGGTGGCGGCACGCCGGTTCGGCAATCCAGTCAATGGGTCGCTGGCGGCGGTTTGCACCAGCACCGCTTCCATCTTGAGCACTTCCATGGCAAACAGGCCGAAGGTACAAGCGACCGTGCACACCAGGTGGAGGATGCCAAACAGGGCTGCCACGATATCGGCCTGGTCGCGTGAAGCGGCCACACCGAGCACGCCCCAGAAATAGACCAGGCGCATGCTCCACACCAAAACGCCGGCCAGCATGGTCGCGGCGACCCAGTGTGCGGCCGCGCGGGCCACCACGGGCGGCGCCTTCAGCAAGCCAACAGCGCCGCCAGCAAACAGCACAATGGCCACCAGGGTGGCCGGCGTAATGACGGCGACAAAGCGCATCGGCCCGCCAAAGCAGGCCATCGCGACGCCGGCGATGGCCGCCCCCAGCAGCATGGCGCTGCCGCCCAGGGGCAAGCGCGAGGGGGTATGCAGCAGCACGGCCTGCACCGAGAGCAAGGGCGCACAACAAATGATGGCATTGGCCAGGAAAGGCAGGAAGGGGCCTGGCAGCAGCACGCCCAACAGGGCAACGGCGACGCCGCCCACATAGACCAACATGCCGTAACCCCACAGGCGCAGGGGCGAAGGTCCGCGCGCCTTCCTTGCCACCATCAGGCAAAGGATGCCGAGCAGGATATTAACTCCAAGCAACGCCAGGTTGATTGTCAGGTCACGGCTCATGGCCTTCCCTCCATCGCTTTGATCGTATATTTGTTTCCATGCGGAAGCAAGTGATTTGCCCTGTGCCTCGATACTTGCCCGCGTGCAAAGCTTGCGGTATGTTGGAGCCAAAGGAGACCATCGATGCCAACACTCGACCCCAGGATTGACGCCTATATTGCCGACGCTGCTGATTTTGCCAAACCCATCCTCGAACATGTGCGCGCCGTCGTCCACGCGGCCTGCCCCGATGTGGAGGAGACGATGAAGTGGAGCTTCCCCCACTTCCAGTACCAGGGCATGCTGTGCAGCGTGGCCGCCTTCAAGGCCCACTGCGCCTTTGGCTTCTGGAAGGCCAAGCTGATCCTGGAAACGAGCGACGATAAGACGGCCGAAGCGATGGGCCAGTTCGGCCGCCTGACCTCGGTCAAGGATCTGCCCAGCAAGAAGGCGCTGACCGGCTATATCAAGATGGCCATGAAGCTCAATGAAGACGGCGTCAAGGCGCCATCGCGCCAGCG
>JACXTT010002318.1_pt1 | contig 30379 bp, 22 predicted proteins | sample 9270951 | NCBI WGS metagenome assembly JACXTT01 (sample SAMN15532306, study PRJNA645909) | rock metagenome | isolation source: weathered quartz diorite | place: Puerto Rico | collected 2017-06-21 | reverse complement strand
GTTGGGTGATGCCACGGGTGTGGCGGGCGAGACGGACCTGGATAGCGGCTTTGCCCGTTACCTGGCGGAGTTGTTCGGCGACGTACCGCTCGCCGCCATCGAGGCCAGGATTGTCGAGGAGCGTCTGAGCGGTTGCAGCGAAACCGGCTTGATCGAGGTCGTGCTGGCCTGGGCGGTCGCGCAATCACGTGGCGACGCGCCGCGCATCGAGCAGGCCGACATCGCTCAAGGTTTTGCGGTGATGCGCCACCTCAATGGCTTGACCGCCACCGGCGCCTTGCTGCCCTGCGATGTAACACCATTTTGCTGGTGGTCGAGTGAAGTGGCGGACGTCTCGGTGGAGGCACAGAAGGTCCTGGAGCGGGGTATCGGCGTGCAGGCGCAGGCAAGGCTGGAAATCACTGGCAGTCATGCTGGCATCATCCGTGAACCGGCGTTTCTGCGCAGTCTGGCTGAGAAGCTGCCTCTGTCCTGAATGAAATGAAGCAAGCCATGCGTACGGATAAATCCATGCGCATGGCTTTTTTGTAGGCTCGGAAATGCCCGGATTGTGTGAAGAACCGATTACTTCGACTCGAAATGTCGGTAGTAACATCTTGCCATTAGTTGTTAATGATAATGGTTTGTAATAGCATTCACTCGCTGGTTTTCACCCCCCTTATTTGCCTGAAGGTGCTTGGCCTTGACGACTCATGGAACGAAATTCAACGAGGATCTGTTGACGGTTTTTTTCGATAATCGTCATGCGTTGATCGACAGGGCTCACGCCATACTGGAGTGTCGCCACCAGGCAGAAGACGTTGCGCAGGATATCTACCTCAAGTTACGCGAACACCCGATCGGCCAGCCTGTGACGCAACCGCTCGGTTACCTTTACCGAATGGTTCGCAACCTGTCGATTGACCGCCTGCGCCGTCAGCAGTGGGAGAACTACCGCAGTGTGGGTGAAGATCAGGCGCAGGTATTGCCCTGTTCCAAACCTTCGCCGGAAGCGGCGGTCATTCACCGGGCGATGTTGGCACAGTTGCATAGCGCCTTGATGGAGTTGCCTGAGCGAACTCGGCAAATTTTTGAAATGACCCAACTGCAAGGACACACCCAGCGTGAAGCCGCACGCAGGATGGAAGCGTCGCCAACCTTGATCAACTTCCTGTTGCGTGATGCCCTGATCCATTGCCGCCAGCGTTTGGGCATGCCCGTTTGAACCGAGCGCAATGAGCGCTTTCGACCTGCCTCTTATACGGATATACGCGTTTTGATCGATGTATTGGCCCCATTGTTTTCCGGCGAGCTGGCGGTATTCGCCGAAGGATTGAGCCTGAGTGCGGACGGCCAGCCGGCAGTGTCTGGACGACGTTTTATCGAACCTGAACATCTTGAGCAGTGCCTGGACCTGTATGGTCAAGGATTCCCCGGCGCCGATCGTCGGGCCCTGGCTTCCTTATGGTCCAAGGATTATTTCCTGACCGTGCTGCCTGGCGCGGTAGCCGCCAGCCTGGCGCTGGGGCGGTCCCTGCCGGTGGCGCTGGACGACATTGACGTGGTGATCGACGCGCAAGGGGTGCCCAGCCGCCTGGTATTGCCGAGTCGCGGTGAGTTGATAGCGCCCGTGGATGCATGGCAACGTTTCGAGCCCTTGATCGATGGCAACCTGGAACCCTTCATCGATGCCCTGGCGCGGCTGGTCAAGCTGTCGCCGCGAGTGTTGTGGAACAATGCCGGCAACTATGTGGAAACCATCGTCGGTACGTTGGCCAAGCGTGGCCTGCCAGCCAGCATCCTGGCCCACGGTGAGGCGCTGATCGCTATTCGCGAACGGCCGCAGGGTAAGCGCAACCGGCTTTTCGAACCGGTGCGTTATGTGCAGATGCAAGGGCCGCAAGGTCCTCTGCAGATCCGCCAGCGTCGCCAGTGCTGCTTGCGAGATGGCCTGCCCGGTTATGAGTGCTGCAGTGACTGCCCGCTGATCAGCGATGAACTGCTGTTGCGTTATGCCTTGGCCGAGCGTGGGCTCAGCGTCGACTGAGCGGGTCACTCAACGCCGCCATAACTGCACCATCAGGTAGGGGCCCGCAATCAGCGCCGCCAGCAAGCCGGCAGGCATCTGGTAGGGGTAAAGCACATTGCGCCCCAGCCAGTCCGCCGCGACCATGACCAGCGCCCCCAGCAAAATCGCCCCGGCCAACTGCGCCCGCGCGCGCACCAACCCGAGCATGCGGGTCAAGTGAGGGGCGAGCAGGCCGATGAAGCTCAGGGGGCCAATCACCACCGTAGCGCAGGCCGTCATCAATGCACTCAACGCCAGCAAGGCTAGACGGCTGCCGCGCAGGCTGATCCCGAAGCCTCGGGTTGCGGCTTCGCCCAGCGGCAGGATGTCCAGCCAGCGATGCAGCATCAGGCACAGACCGCCGAACAGCATCAGCGTGACGCCCAGCAGCCACGAAGTCTGTTCATTGGCGCGGTAGGTGGAGCCGGCCATCCAGTTGAGCATCTGCTGTGCGCGGGAATCACCGTTGGCCAGGAGGATCTGCAGCATGGCGTCGAACAGCGCACCGACAGCGATGCCCACCAGCAACAGCTGGGTTGGCGAAAAGTTGTCGCGGCGGCTCAGGGCCAGCAGCGCAGCGAAGGTGACCAGTGCACCCAGGGTACTGGCGCCAACCAGTGCGCCATTGCTGGCAGCGGGCAGCATCATCAAGGCCAGCAACATACCCATGGCCGCGCCGGAACTGATGCCGAGCAGTTCGGGGCTTGCCAGCGGATTGCCGGTGAGGCGCTGAATCAGGCAGCCCGCCAGTGCCAGCAAGGCGCCGCAGCCGATAGCGGCGAGCACCCGCGGCGTGCGCCAGACCAGCAGTGAGTCAAGCATCGAACCCTGGCTCCAGGTCCAGCCTTGTGGGCCCTGCCCAAAGGCCAGTGCTACCAGCACTGTTGCGCCCAACAACAGCGCCAGCCCAAGCAACAGTGTGCGGTTCGAGCGTCGGGGTGGGGCGCTGTTGTCGCTCGAACGGGGCGCTTCACCGCGCAAGCGCAGGCCTTGTACCAGCCAGATCAACAGCGGTGCGCCGACCAGCGCGGTGGCCGCGCCAGTGGGAAGAAAGCCGCTGTCGAAACCTTCCAGAAGCTGCACCAGCAGATCGGTGAGCCACAATAGCAGCGCGCCGAGCACGGGCGACCACAGCAGCCGGTCGCGCAGCCGTCGTGCTCCGAGCATGCTGCAGAGGCTGGGCGCCGTGAGGCCGATAAAGCCGATCATGCCGACGCTCGCTACCACGCAGCCGCTTAGCCACAGGGCCAGCAGTAGGGCGATCAAGCGGCTGCGATTGAGCGACAGCCCCAGCGCCCGGGCAGCGGAGTCTTCCAGTCCCAGCAAGGTCAGCGGGCGAATCAACAGCAACAAGACCAGCGCCGGCAGCAGTCGTGGCAGCAGGAATTGGACCTGCTGCCAATCCTGTTGCACCAGTGAGCCCGCGCCCCAGATGAACAGGGGGCCCAATTCCTGACCGTGCAGGATCATCAGTCCGGCATTGACCGCACCGAAGTACAACGACACCAGAATACCGCCGAGGATCAGCGCCAACGGGCTGAATGCCTTGCGCCAGGCCAGGGCGAACACCAGCAGCAGGGCCAAGCCGCCGCCAGCCAGTGCCAACCACTCACGGCCATCGGCAAGCAACCACGGCGCCCACAGTGTGGCCATGCTCAATGCCAGTTGCGCGCCGGACGCGATGCCCAGGGTGGCGGGTTCGGCCAGCGGATTGCGCAACGCCTGCTGCAGGACGCAGCCGGTCAGGGCCAGGGTCGCGCCGCAGAGCCAGGCCATGCTCATGCGCGGCAGCCAGCTGTAATGCACCCGCAATTGGTCGAGTTGGTTGTCCTGGGGGGCGCTGATCGCTTGCCACCACAGGTTCAAGGGCAGGTGTGTGGCCAGGTTGCCTGCCGCCAGGGCGATAGCGCCGATCAGTAGCACGATCAGCAGTGGTGCTGGATGACGATTGATGTGGCGCAGGATCATGGCGCGGGGCTCGAAGTGAAGCGTTGCTGTAGCAACAGGGCAAGGCGCTCGGCACTGCTGATGCCGCCGTAGGGCCAGACGACGGGGAGGCTGTCGACGCGCTGGTCGCGCACGGCGCCCAGGGCTTTCCAGATCGGGTTGCGGTCCAGCGCGGCGCGATCCGGCAGCGGTTCGAACAGCACCAGTCGCGCATCGGCCGGGGTTGCCAGTGCCGAAAGGGTAATGGTGGCAAAGCCCCAGGAACTGGTGGGGCCTTGCCACGCGTTATGCAGGCCGAGCTGGTCGAGCACCGCCTGATACAGGCCGTGCCCGCCGTTGACCCGCAAATGGCGCTCATCGAGGAAAGTCACCAGGTACAAGGGGTCGCGGGTTTTGCCGGCAAGGGCGGCACGGGCCTCGGCGAAATGGCGATCGACCCGTTCGAGCAGCGCGTCTGCCTGAGCCTGATGACCGAGCATGCGCCCGAGCAATTGCGTGATGTGCCGCGAGCGTTGTAACGGTTGGCCGTTGTCGTCGAAGGTGGCCAGGAGCATGGTCGGCGCGACGGCTTGTAAGAGTGGCAGGATCGAGGCGTATTCAGGTGTCGCCAGAATCAGGTCCGGGTGCAGCTGGCTCATGGCTTCGAGGTTCGGTTCGCGACGGGCGCCGACATCGGCCACGCTGGTCGGCAGTTCCGGGGTCGAGACCCAGCGGCGGTAGCCGTCCGGTTCGCCGACACCGACGGGCGTGACACCAATGGCCAGCAATTGCTCGACCAACCCCCAATCGAGCACCACCACGCGACTGGGCGGTTGCTTGAAGGTGACCGGGCCGAAATCATCGTTCCAGGTCACCGGTTGGGCGAAGGCGACGGGTGTCAGCAGGGATAGCAGAATCGAGAGGACGGCACGCAGCACGATGGCAGGCACGGAGGGGCTCCAGGTCAGTAGACGAAGCTGATCGGCGAACCGTTCTGAGGGTGGGGCAGCACGCCCATGGTGATGCCGTAAATGTCTTCAAGGGTTTGGCTGTGCATCATCTCGGCGGGGCTGCCTTCAGCCAGCAAGCGGCCCTGATGCAAGGCGAGCAGGTGGTCGCAAAAGCGTGCAGCCATGTTTACATCGTGGAGTACCACCAGCACGCCCAACCCCAACTGCACGCTCAGGTCCTTGACCAGCGCGAGCACTTCCACCTGATGGGCGATGTCCAGTGCGGAGGTGGGTTCGTCGAGTAGCAGATAGCGACTGTTCTGCGCCAACAGCATCGCCAGCCAGACCCGCTGGCGTTCGCCGCCGGACAAGTGATCGACCATGCGCTCGGCGAAATCGAGGGTGTGGGTCAGCTCCAGTGCGTGCAGCACCTGCTGGCGATCCTGGTCGCCGAAACGACCGAGGGCGCCATGCCAGGGGTAGCGGCCAAAGCTGACCAGCTCGCGGACGGTGAGGTTATCGGCCGGGGGCAACTGCTGTGGCAGGTAAGCCACTTGACGTGCAAATTCGCGATTCTGCCAGGCGGACAGGGGCTTGCCGTCCAGGCTGATCTGCCCACTGGCCGGCAGTTGTTGCCGGGCCAGCAGTTTGATCAGCGTTGACTTGCCTGAGCCGTTATGACCAATCAGGCCGACCATCCGGCCATGAGGGATTTTCAGGTCAAGGGGCTGCAGCAGGGTTCGTCCGGGAACGCTGAAGCTGACCGATTGCAGTTCAAACATCGTGTTTCCGCAGTAGCCCCGGCAATGTGGGGCAGGTGAAATAAGGCTGAAAATCTTAGCGCGAATAAGAATTGGTATCAATGATTTATGTTTCTGGATCCCCACTTGCGCGGCTTCGTTGCCGGACTCATCGACTGAATATCTTCACATCGCTAAAGGCCAAAATTTATCGGGATTTCGTTCGTCCTTTCTGTGACTCCCGAAATAACGCCGCGGGCAGTTCAAGTGATCCCGTCCCGGAGTGCCCGCCATGAATCCCCGTTGCCTGTGCTTGTTCGGCGCAATTACCTGGTGCCTGGTCAGCCTCGGCGGCTGCGATTCGCCGCCGTCGGTCGTTGATCTGCCGCCTCAAGTCATGACCGAAACCATCGAGCTCAAGCCGTTGACCTTGACCCGTGAGTTGACCGGGCGAGTGCGCGCCCCGCGCACGGCACAGGTTCGGGCGCAGGCCTCGGGTATCGTGCTGCGTCAGGTGTTCAAGGAGGGGAGCGAGGTCCAGCGCGGCGAGGTGTTGTTTCTGATCGATCCGGCGCCGTTGCAAGTCGAGCGCGACAGCGCCGCCGCCAATCTGCGCAAGGCCCGTGCATCCCTCGCTCAGGCGCGGGTTCAGGTTCGCCGTTACGAGCAACTGGCCAGGATCAACGCGATCAGCCAGCAGGAATTCGATGGGGCGCATTTCGCCGAGCAGCAACTGGCCGCCGAGGTCGACTCGACTCAGGCAGCGTTGCATCGCGCCCAGCTCAATCTGCAGTATGCCACCGTCAGGGCGCCGATTTCCGGCCGCGCCGGGCGAGCGCTGGTCACCGAAGGTGCCTTGGTCGGGCAGGACGAGGCGACGTTGATGGTGAATATTCAGCAACTTGACCCGGTGTATGTCGATTTGACCCAATCGACCCGCGAGTTCGCTCTGCTGCGCCGGGCGCTGCGAGCCGGCAGTTTGCAGGATGCCGGCCAGGAACAGGCGCGGTTGCAGTTGCTGGAAGAGAGCGGCGCGGTTTATCCGTTGCCGGGCAGATTGCTGTTTTCTGACCTCAACGTCGAAGAAAGTACCGGGCAGATTGTCCTGCGCAGTGAGTTTCCCAACCCCGACGGTGATTTGCTGCCAGGCAGTTTTGTCCGCGTCCGGCTGGCCCAGGGAATCGATCAGCGGGCCATTACCGTTGCCCGGCGCGCCGTCGCATTGGACGCCGGGGGGCGGGCCTGGGTCAGGTTGGTAGCGGCTGACGGCACGGTCAGCAGTCGTTCGATTCGTACCGATGGCACTGAACAGGACCGCTGGATCGTCAGCGACGGCCTGAACGCCGGCGAGCGGGTGATCACCGACGGTTTGCAGCATGTCCGTGACGGCCAGCGGGTCCAGATCATGGACGACAGCCACGTGGCCGCTGTTCCCGCCCACTGACCGAGCACTTTCCCATGCCGCTGTTTTTTATCGATCGTCCGGTTTTCGCCTGGGTCATAGCGCTGTTTATCGTGTTGGCCGGGGTGTCGGCAATCCCGCAACTGCCGGTCATGCAATACCCGGACGTTGCACCGCCGCAGGTCGAGATCGTGGCGCGGTATCCGGGAGCCTCGGCGCAGGACATGGACCAGAGTGTGGTCAGCCTGATCGAGCAGGAACTCAACGGTGCCAGCAATCTGCTGTATTTCACTTCGCAAAGCAGCTTGGGCCAGGCGGTGGTCACCGCCAGCTTCGAGCCGGGCACCAGCGCCGACCTGGCTCAGGTGGACGTGCAGAATCGCTTGAAGAGTATCGAGTCGCGGCTACCTGCCGCTGTGGTACAGCAAGGATTGGAGGTGCAGAAAACCTCCAGCGGGTTCCTGGCGATGGTGACCCTGACCGCCACCGCTGACCCATGGGATAATGTCGCGCTCAACGACTATCTGGCGCGTAACGTGGTCAACGAGGTTCGTCGCCTCAAAGGCGTTGGCAAGGTCCAGTTGTATGGCGCCGAGCGGGCCATGCGGGTCTGGATCGACATGCGCCGGTTGCAGGCGTTCAATCTGACACCGGCCGACGTCAACCGCGCGTTGCTCGAACAGAACGCCCAGGTGGCGGCCGGCAGCCTCGGCGATCTCCCGGGCCGTGCCAGCCAGGATATGACGGCGGCGCTGCTGGTCAAGGGGCAGCTCGATACGCCGGCGCAATTTGCCGGGATCGTTCTGCGGGCCAATACCGATGGCTCCACGGTGCTTCTGGGCGACGTGGCCAAGGTCGAGGTGGGCAGCCAGGAATATCAGTACTCCACGCGCCTCAACGGCCATTCTTCGGCGGCGTTCAGTGTGCAACTGGCACCGGGTGCCAATGCACTGGAGACCTCGACCCGGGTCCGTGCCAGGATGGACGAACTGTCGCGCTACTTCAGCGCCGGGGTGAAATACGACATTCCCTACGACACCGCGCCGTTCGTCAAAGTCTCCATTACCAAGGTCCTCTACACCTTGATCGAGGCCATGGCACTGGTGTTCATCGTGATGTTCGTGTTCTTGCAGAACATCCGCTACACGCTGATTCCGGCGGTGGTGGTGCCGGTGGCATTGCTGGGCACTGTTGCGCTGATGTTGGCGTTGGGTTTTTCCATCAATGTATTGACCATGTCCGGCATGGTGCTGGCGATCGGCATTCTGGTGGACGATGCCATCGTGGTGGTGGAAAACGTCGAGCGCATCATGACCGCTGAAGGGCTGTCGCCCAAGGACGCGACGCGCAAGGCCATGGGGCAGATCACCGGAGCGATCATCGGCATCACCCTGGTACTGACGGCGGTGTTCGTGCCATTGGCGTTCATGAAGGGCTCGGTCGGGATCATCTACCGGCAATTTTCGCTGTCCATGGCCACCGCGATTCTGTGTTCGGCGTTCCTGGCCCTGACCCTGACTCCGGCGCTCTGCGCGACGCTGCTCAAACCATCGAAACAGGATCGCGATCATCGTCACGGCTATTGGGACCGATTCAATGGGGCGCTCGGCAGGTTCACCGAACGCTATGTACGCTGGGTCCGCCATGCGTTGCGTCGACGTGCGACCTATCTGTGGACGTTTGCCGTGATCTGCCTGTTGCTCGGGATTGTGTTTGCGCGTTTACCCAGCTCATTCCTGCCCATGGAGGATCAGGGCTACGTCATCACCGATATCCAGCTGCCGCCCGGTGCCAGCGTGCGGCGCACGCTTGAGGTCGCGCAGCAGGTGGAGGAGCATAACGCCCGGGAACCGGGTGTCGAGAACACCACGTTGCTGTTGGGTTTCAGCTTTTCCGGCACAGGGCAGAACGCTGCACTGGCTATTACCACGTTCAAGGATTGGGCTCGGCGCGGCGCCAAGGATTCCGCACAAGCCATTGTCGACCGCGCCAATCTGGCGTTTTCCAGTCTCAGGGACGCGGTCGCTTATTCGATACTGCCGCCACCGGTCGATGGGGTCGGCACCTCCAGCGGTTTCGAGCTCATGTTGCAGGATCGCGGGGGGCTGGGTTACGCGGCGCTGATCGACGCCCGTGATCAGCTGTTGCGCCTGGCGCGCCAGGATCCCGGTATGAGTGATGTGCGCGAGAACGCCCTGGCGCAAAGTCCGCAGGTGCAACTGGAAATCGATCGGACCAGGGCCAATGCATTGGGCGTCGGGTTTGCCGACATCGGGGCGCTGCTGGCAACCGCCGTGGGCTCGACCTATGTCAACGACTTCCCCAATCAGGGGCGCATGCAACGGGTGGTGGTTCAGGCCCAGGGCGACCAGCGCAGCCAGGTCGAAGACGTGCTCAATATCACCGTGCGCAACAGCGTCGGGAAAATGCTGCCGTTGGCGGCCGTGGTCCAGGTGCACTGGAAGAGTGGGCCGATGCAATTGACGCGTTATAACGGCTACCCGGCGGTCAATATTTCAGGCTCGGCTGCCAGCGGTCGCACCACCGGGCAGGCGATGCAACGCATGGAGCAACTGGTGGCGACGCTGCCCGCGGGCATCGGCCTGGAATGGACCGGCTTGTCCCGGCAGGAGCAACTGTCCGGCAGCCAGGCGCCCTGGCTGTTGGGCTTGGCGTTGCTGGTGGTATTTCTGTGCCTGGCGGCGTTGTATGAAAGCTGGTCGATTCCGGCGGCGGTGGTGCTGATCATTCCGTTGGGCGTCATTGGCGCGACGTTGGCCGTGACCTTGCGCGGGATGCCCAACGATGTGTTTTTCAAGGTCGGGCTGATCACTACCATGGGTTTGGCAGCGAAGAATGCAATCCTCATTGTCGATGTGGCTCGCCACCTTCATGGCACCGGGCAGAGTCTGGCCGACGCTGCGATACAGGCCGCACGGCTGCGCCTGAGGCCGATCATCATGACTTCGTTGGCGTTCATTCTCGGCGTGGTACCGCTGGTCTTTGCTTCGGGGGCGGGCTCGGCGGCACTGCAAGCGATAGGCACGGGTGTCATCGGTGGGATGATCAGCGCAACCGTGGCGGTGGTGTTCGTGCCCTTGTTTTACGTGAGCATTGTCGGTTGGGGGAGCAGGGGGGCGACGCCGGCGGAAGACTCGTCACCGGCAGTGGCGTTATCAGATGAGTCCTCCACATAGAAACGTCTCAAAGGCTGTCCGGATCCCCACAGAACATCTGGATCCGCGAGCGCAGCCAGCGCTCGCCCGGGTCGTTGTCCTGGGAGCCGCGCCAGGCCATGTGCAGTTCGAAGGTCTGGGTCTCCAGGGGTGGGTTCTCGGCCCGTACCCCACCGGCCGCGGTCAATGCATCGGCGGTGTAGTCCGGCACGGTGGCCACGATGTCGGTGCCGGCGATCAGGGTGCTCAGGCCGTTGAACTGTGGCACCGCGAGCACGACATGGCGCTTGCGTCCGAGCTTCTCCAGTTCGGTATCGATAAAGCCACTCAGGTCGCCGGCGAAGGACACCAGCGCATGCGGGCGCGCGCAGAAATCATCCAGCGACAGCGGGCCGGGCATGCTGTCGGCCCGCAGCAACTTGGGCGAGCTGCGGCGCAGGACCTTGCGCTTGGCGTTGGCGGGCAGGTCGGTGGTGTAGCACACGCCGATGGAAATTTCGCCGGAGCTCAGCTTGGCCGGGATCAGCAGATAGTTGACGCGGCGGATCACCAGCACGATGCCGGGCGCCTCGGCCCGCAGGCGCTTGAGCAACTGCGGAAGCAGGGCGAACTCGACGTCGTCGGACAGGCCGATGCGAAACACCGAGGTGCTGGTCGCCGGGTCGAACTCCGAGGCGCGGCTGACCGCGGTGGAAATCGAGTCCAGGGCCGGGGAGAGCAGGGCGAAGATCTCCACGGCACGGGCCGAAGGCTCCATGCTGCGGCCGGTACGCACGAACAACGGATCATCGAACAGGCTGCGCAGACGCGACAACGCGGCGCTGATCGCCGGCTGGCCGAGGAACAGCTTCTCCGCGGCCCGGGTGACGCTTCGTTCGTGCATCAGGGTTTCGAACACGATCAGCAGGTTCAGATCGACGCGACGCAAGTCGTTACGGTTCATCGGGCTCGCTTCACAGGACGGTCACTGATGGGAATGCTCAATCTTACGGGCAAAGGTGGTTGATTCGCACGGAAAATTGAACTGTGTACAATGGCCGCCAATCAATGACAGGCATGTCGACTATTAATGGCCACTGATGGTCTTGCGAGGGAAGCCCGGATAGAGTTCGTGGCATTAGAGGTTCATTTGACGAGGTTTGCGATGTCCCGCACGATCCGTTTTCACAAATTTGGTCCGGCCGAGGTGCTCAAATGCGAAGAGCATACGGCCACTTTGCCCGCGCCGGGTGAAGTGCAGGTGCGTGTAGAGGCCATTGGCATCAGTTGGCACGACGTGCTCTGGCGGCAGAACCTGGCCTCGTCCCAGGCTCGCCTGCCGGCCGGTATCGGCCATGAAATGGCCGGTGTGGTGACCGCTGTCGGCGAGGGTGTCGATGACCTGGCCGTCGGTGACAAGGTCGCCAGCTTCCCGGCCCAGAGCGCCAACGATTATCCGGTCTATGGCGAACTGATCGTCCTGCCACGCTCGGCCCTGACCCGTTACCCGGATGTGTTGACGCCGGTCCAGGCCAGTGTGCACTACACGCCGCTGTTGGTGGCCTATTTCGCCTATGTTGACCTGGCGCGGCTCAAGCCGGGGCAGTTTGCCCTGGTCACCGATGCCAGCCACTGCGCGGGGCCGTCCTTCGTGCAACTGGGCAAGGCCCTGGGTGCCAGGGTCATTGCCGCCACCAAGATCCCGGAAGAGCGTGAGTACCTGTTGGGCCTGGGCGCCGAGAAAGTCATTGTCACCGAGGAGCAGGACCTGCTGATGCAGGTCAACAAGTACACCGATGGGCGCGGCGTCGACATGGTCTTCGACGGCCTCGGCGGTCCGCAGATGTCCATGCTCGGCGATGTCCTGGCGCCACGCGGCAGCCTGGTGCTCTACGGCCTGCAGGGCGGCAACCAGACACCGTTCCCGGCGTGTGCGGCGTTCCAGAAGAACATCCAGTTCTTCGTGCACTGTATCGGCAACTTCACCGGCAAGCCGGAACTGGGCATCGTCCAGGACCAGGCGGCACTGCAAAGGGCCTTGCGCGACATCAACCAGTTGACGGCCGACCGTGTGTTGCCGCCGCTGGAAATCCGCACCTTTCCCTTCGAAGAGTTTGTCGAGGCCCACCGCTACATGGACGGCTGTCCTTGTCGCGGGCGGGTGGCGCTGCAAGTCGCGCCCAGCTGATATACGGCTTGAGCTCACACAACCCCGTATCGTCCCGCGATACGGGGTTTTTTATCGACGCTCAGAAACATGTTTTAACAACTTTCCGGATATTCGCGCGCGTCGAAGCGTGTCATCAACTGAACCAGTTTTTCGCCGGATTCTGTATCTGTTAATCGCCGGGTAAGTGCTGATAATTGAGCGGTCACTTACAGCTCAAGGAATGAGTTATGGCTCAATATCATCCGCTTTATCGGAGCCCTGTTGCTTTTCGAAGTTTCAGGTTCGGCCCATCTGGACACACTGCCTGGAATATTTTGTTTTCAGGACGTCGGGTGAAGACAAACTTTTTATGTCGTTAATTGTTTGCGGGTAGTTATTAGTTGTAGGTCGCTGTAAGAATATTCCTAGGGTATTTTTATTGGCACGCAAACTCCCAACGCTAACTGGCAATCAGTGACGTCGGTGATGCTCGAAAGCTCTTGCTGTGGGTGTTTCAGACCTGTGCAATACTTCGGGTGTTGCCTGTCCGCATCAGGGTTATATCGGGCAGGTGATCTTCCACCTGACCCGGCAACTGCCGGTAATGACGAGCGCTGTTTGCCCGACACTGAACTCAATCCAGGTGTATAAAGGCTATGAGCTCCATTCATGAGCAGGCAATGAATTATGTTTATCAGCAGGTGTTGCAGCGTCTGATGAGTTACTTTTCGCGCGCTGAACGTATTGCCTTGCAGTTGTTGATTCAACGCCTGATCGTAGCGGCGGGCGGTATCGAGCGTATTGGTGAATTCAAGGTCATGGTGGCCCACGGGGGCGGCAAGGACAGCAGTTATACGTTGGCCTTTCTGCGGGCGGCGCAACTGAGTATTGCCGGGCGCTCACCGGCCACATTCAACCTGCGTGTCGCCACCTTGCGTCATTCCGGTGTAACCGCCACGGTCATGCACAATATCCACCGCAGCTACAGTGCCTTGTTCGTCTACGACGATCCGCGGGTCGAGCTGTTGATGGTGGACAACAAGCATGTCCGTCCCTTCAATCACCGCCTGCCGATGTCCGAACTCAATCGCGATCTGAACCGTCGCAACCTGCTCATGAGCGGTCATCTGACCGCTGGCGATGGACGAGCGACATTTTGTAACGGTTGCTATCTGTCCATGGCCGACTTCTACGAACGCTCCAGCACCTGGGACAAAGGCGTCGATGCCCTGATCAGCGGCGATTCGCCCCGGGAGCAGAAGCAATACATGACCTGGCTGCTGCGGGCGACCGAGAAGCCGGAGCGGGCCTGGGCGGGAGGGCGGGCGCTGGAGTTCGACGAGGCGGTGAAAGCCTGCCACGACCTGAGCCTGGATTACTCCCGTGAACTGTACGGCGAGGCCCGGGTGGAGCCCGAGGGCCCGGCCATCAGTCGTTCCAGCCGCAGTTCGGCGCCGATGCTGGTGAGCGTCTACGACCTGGTCGGTCGTGATCTCGAGGAGCGCTGGCCGCTGCTGACCGAGTTTCTTGGCTTCCAGTTCGATGACCTGGCCTTTCACTTCAGCGAGTCCGATTGCGCCAATCCCTTGCTGATGGCGCATATGCGCGGTTTGCAGGCGCAGTACGTCAGGGGATTGAGCTATGAGGTCGGTATTGGCGAGTACCTGCAATTGGCTGAAACCATGATGCGCCGTAAGCACATGCCGGCACGGCTGGTGGAGCAGGCCATGGCCGGCTATGACAGTGGTGCGAAGATCCTTGATCGACGGGCGCTGGCCAGTGCCTACGCGCAAGAGGCCTTTGGCTTGAGCGAGGTTCAGCTCACCTGCTTGTTGTTTGCCCCCTTCGTCAACCGCGGCAACGGACTCGAGCCTTTCCTGCGCAGCTGCCACCCCGGCATGCTCGTGGCCTTGCCGGACCTGCACAAGGCACTCTCGGGGCAGGTCGTGCCCGAGCAGATCTGGCAATGGCTGGGCGAAGTCAGCGGCCTGACACCGGCGTTGCTGGGCGATCTCTACACCAGGGCCCAGGTGGATTTTTCCGGCGTCAGCTCGCTGATTGCCCGGGTCCGCGCCAGCGACCCGGACAAGCACCGCATCGATACCGTCAATCCCGACAACGGTGAAGTGTTCAAAGAAGTCTTGTCGGGACGTTAAAAAGGATTGGTATTGAGAGTTTCAGACATTCCCCAGCCGGGTGCGAATTCGTCCGCGCTCCAGGACGCGACTCAACCGTCACCCGACAAGGGACGCAAGCACTCGGACTTTGCCTACCAGGCGATCTATCGTTATCTGGTCAGCCTGATCAATGAGGTCGAAACCGATGCCCGGGTCAAGCTGCCGTCCCTGCGCCAGTTGGCCGAACGCCTGAATGTCTCGATCTCGACCATCCAGTACGCGTATTCCCTCCTGGAAAAGGAGGGGCGAGTGTATTCGCTCGCCAAGTCGGGCTATTACGCGCTGCCGGTCTCCGGCGCTTCGTTCGTCAGTGGCAGCGCCGATGTGCTGGAGCGCCTGTATGTGCACTCGCGGCGCCCCGGCACGTTGGTGCTGAGCAGTGACGAACCGGCGCTGCTGCTGTCGCTGGACAATCCGCTGCTGTTGCTCGAGCGTGAGCTGGTGCGCCAGTACCCGCGCCAGCAGGTCCCGCAGTTCCAGCCCTTCGGTGAACTGGAGTTGCGCACCGCCCTGGCCGTGCGCTACACCACCTCGGCCCAGCGCTATTGGCATGCCGACGATGTCTACATCGGGGCGGACCTGCGCAGCGTGCTGGAAACACTGGTGGCGGCGCTGAGCCTGAAGCATGCCACGGTACTGGTGGAGTCGCCTTGCGACTGGGTGATCCTGCGCCTGCTGCAGGCCGGCGGGGTCAACATCGTCGAGCTGCCGCTGCTGGACGACGGTGGTTTTGACCTGGCGGCACTGGAGCACTTGCTGCTGACCCAACCGGTCAAGCTGCTGCTGATGTCCGCGGGGCTCAGCGTGCCCCGTGGCAGCCTGATGCCCCTCGCGCAGCGCCAGCACCTGGCCCGGTTACTGGAGCGTTTCGGTATCTGGCTGCTGGAAAACGACAGCCATGGCGAGTTCGCCTTCGAGCCTTGCGGCCCGCGCATGCGCGACCTGGTGGACCCGGATCGGCTGCTGGTGTTCGCCAGCTTCGAGCGGATCATGGGTGCCGAGGCGCCTTTCGGTTATCTGCTTTCCCGGCACCTGGGGGCGGAGCTGCAGCGGCATTTCCTGCTGCGTTCGTTCCGCATGTCGCCGACCCGCCAGAAGGCTATCGCCCGGCTCTACAGCAGCGGCCGGATCGACCAGCACCTGGTGACCTTGCGTCGCCTGCTGCAGGAGCGCATGGCGCACATGAGTGGCCTGTTGGGCGAGCGTCTTTGCGACAGCCTGGCCTTCGTGGCGGCGCAGGGCGGGGCGACGGTATGGGCGCGGGCGACCCGGCCGGTGGACATGCGCAAGGTGTTCGAGCGATTGCTGGAGCATAAGATCGTCATCGCCCCCGGCGAGTTGTTCAGCCTGCATGGCCTGCATCAGCAGCATCTGCGCCTGTGCAGCACTGCCCATCGTCATCTGGACCAGGCCCTGGGTGTCCTCGCCGATGCGCTGCGCCTGGAACAGCTCGATTGAGCCGCCCTTGGTCCGTTTGTATTTGCCAGCGGCGGGATGGCCTGTTATCTGTATGCATAACCAGCATTCGATAACCGTGGTCCTTCCCGCCCGTGACAACCCAGCCCCTCGACGATCCGTTCTACTACCTGAACAACTTCCAGCAAGTGCTCGACTGGCTGGCCCAGCGTTATGCCGACCTGCTGGACGCGCAGGAGCACGCCTTCATCCATGATTTCGCCGGTTTGCCCAAGGCCTCCCGGGCTTTGCTGGTGAGGATGGTGATGCGCAAGGGCGAACACTTTCGGGCCAGTAAGCTGAGCTATGCCGAAATCGGCGATCCCGGGCAGGCGGTGCTGCCGTTGCTGGCGTTGGGTTGGGTGCGCGATGACGCGCCGCTGAGCCTGGCGCAGTTGTTCGCGGTGCTGCAAAAGGCTGAGCTGGTGCAGAGTTTCAAGGCAGACCTCATTCAGCCCAGGGCCAACAAACCCGAGCTGTACGCGGAGCTGGCCTTGCGCTTCGACGAGACCCGGTCGTTTGCCCAGTGGTGCCCGGTCATTCCCGATCAACTCTACAGCCTGCAGGTGATGCCCTTGTGCGACCGCCTGCGGCTGATGTTCTTCGGCAACCTGTACCAGGACTGGTCCGAATTCGTGCTGGCGGACCTGGGCATCTTTACCTATGAGAAGGTCGAGATCTGCGCGTCGTCCCGTGGCTTGCGCAACCGGGCCGACCTGGATGGCTACCTGCATCTGCACGCGGGTCGTGAAGCCCTCGATGCCGGAGAGGAGCCCAGGCGGATACGCGAGCACGTCAACCAACTGGACACCGACAACCCCTGGCTGGAGCGGCGCAGAGACAAACTGCTGTTCCAACTCGGACAACAGAGCGAACGCCTGCAGGACTGGCCCGGCGCGCTGGCGATCTATAGCGGTTGCGCCTACCCGGCCGCGCGCCTGCGCCAGATCCGCGTGCTCGAACGCCTGGACGAGTTCCGGCAGGCCATGGACCTGGCGCTGCAAGCGCAGGACGCCCCGCACAGTGCCGAGGAACAGCAGCAACTGCTGCGCATCCTGCCTAGATTGCGGCGCAAGCTCGGGCTGCCGGCCATCGCGCCGACGCCAGCGGTGGAGGTGCCTCGGCTGGACCTGGTACTGGTCAATGATCCGGCGCTGTCCGTCGAGGAAGGGGTCGCCCGGCACCTGCACGAGCTGCAGGCCCCGGTGCACTACGTGGAAAACACCCTGATCAACTCGCTGTTCGGCCTGCTGTGCTGGCCGGCGATCTTCGCGCCGCTGCCGGGGGCGTTTTTCCACCCGTTCCAGAGTGGCCCGGCGGACCTGCATGACGAAGACTTCCACGCCCGGCGCGCCGAATTGTTCGCCGAGTGCCTGGGGCAACTGGAGGACGGCCGTTACCAGGACAGCATTCGCGCCACCTTTGCCGCCAAATGGGGCCTGCAATCGCCCTTTGTGTTCTGGAATATCCTGACCCCGGCGTTACTGGAACAGGCCCTCGACTGCCTGCCCGCCGAGCATCTGAAGCATTGGTTCGAACGCCTGCTGCTGGACATCCGCGCCAACCGCGCCGGCATGCCCGACCTGATCCAGTTCCGCCCGGCCGACAAGAGCTACCGGATGATCGAAGTCAAAGGTCCGGGCGATCGCCTGCAGGACAACCAGCTGCGCTGGCTGGAGTTCTGCCGCCAGCACCAGATGCCGATTGCCGTCTGCTACGTGCAATGGGCGGCGGAGGCGCCTTGACCTACCGCGTTGCCGTGCGCGCCCTGTGCGAGTTCACCGCCAAGGTCGGCGACCTGGACCTGCGCTTCACGCCGTCGCCCAGCGCGCAGGAGGGCATGCTCGGTCATCGCATCGTGGCTTCGCGCCGTGGTGAGGGTTATCAAGCGGAACTGCCGCTGGAGGGGCACTACCGCCAGCTCAAGGTCCAGGGCAGGGCGGATGGCTATGACCCCGGGCAAAACCTGCTCGAAGAGATCAAGACCTATCGCGGCGATCTCGCCACGCAGCCGGCCAATCACCGTCAACTGCACTGGGCCCAGGCGCGGATTTACGCCTGGCTGGTCTGCCAGCAGTTGCAACTGGCGGAGGTGAACCTGGCGCTGGTGTACTTCGATATTCTCAGCGAAAAGGAAACCGTGCTGCGGGAAACCTGGAGCGCCGCGGATCTTTTGGCGTTCTTCGCGCAGCAGTGCGAACGCTTCCTGCATTGGGCCGAGCAGGAGGCCGGCCATCGCGTGGCTCGTGACCAGGCAGCCCGGGACCTGGCCTTTCCCCATGCAGATTTTCGCCCCGGCCAACGGGCCCTGGCCGAGACGGTGTACAAGGCCGTCAGTACCGGACGTTGCCTGATGGCCCAGGCGCCGACCGGGATCGGCAAGACCCTCGGCACGCTGTTCCCGATGCTCAAGGCCCTGGCCCCGCAGCAACTGGACAAGGTATTTTTCCTCACCGCCAAGACCCCGGGCCGTCAGTTGGCACTGGACGCGGCTCGGGTTCTCTACGAGCGTTCCCCGGAGTTGCCGCTGCGAGTGCTGGAGTTGGTCGCCCGGGACAAGGCCTGCGAGCACCCGGACAAGGCCTGTCATGGCGAGGCCTGCCCCTTGGCCCGGGGGTTTTATGATCGTTTGCCCGCCGCGCGGCAGGCAGCGGTCGGCGTGCCGTTGCTCAACCAGCAGGCGCTGCGGGCCATCGCCCTGGAGCATGACATCTGCCCCTATTACCTGAGCCAGGAAATGGCCCGCTGGAGCGATTGGGTGGTGGCCGACTACAACTACTATTTCGACTTCAGCGCTTTGTTGTTCGGGCTGGCCCAGGCCAACCAGTGGCGCGTGGCGACGCTGGTGGACGAAGCCCACAACCTGGTGGAGCGCGGGCGGCAGATGTACAGCTCCAGCCTGGATCAGCAGGTGCTGGACAGCGTCCGGCGCAGCCTCCCCGAGACCTTGAAAAAGTCGTTCCAGCGCCTGAACCGTGAGTGGAATGCCCTGCACAAGGAGCAGGCCGGCCCTTACCAGGCTTATGGGCAGGCTCCCGCCAAGCTGCTGAATGCCATCGGCGTGTGCGTGTCGGCCATCGGCGACTACCTCTACGAGCATCCGCAAGGCGTCGATGGCGAGCTCCAGGGGTTCTACTTCGAACTCCTGCAGTTTTCCAAGGTGGGGGAGCTGTTCGACGAGCATTACCTGTTCGATATCAGCCTGCGTGAGACCGGCCGACGCCGTAGCTCGCAACTGTGCCTGCGCAATGTGGTACCGGCCGGCTTCCTGCGTCCGCGCCTGACGGCGGCGCGCAGCAGCGTGTTGTTTTCCGCGACCCTGAGTCCCCGGCACTACTACGCCGACCTGCTCGGCCTGCCGGCGGACACCGCGTGGATCGACGTCGAGTCGCCGTTCCAGCGTGAGCAGTTGGACCTGCGGATCATCAGCCGGATTTCCACCCGCTACGTGCACCGCCAGGCCTCGTTGGCGCCCATCGTCGAACTGCTGGCCGAACAGTTCGCCCAGCGCCCCGGCAACTACCTGGCATTCTTCAGCAGCTTCGAGTATCTGCAACAGGTGGCGCAGTTGCTGGCCGACACTCACCCGCATATCCCGCTCTGGCAACAATCGCGGCGCATGGAGGAAAGCCAGCGCCAGGCCTTTCTCGAACAGTTCACCGAGCACAGCCAGGGGATTGGTTTCGCGGTGCTCGGCGGGGCTTTTGGCGAGGGCATCGATTTGCCCGGTCAACGGCTGATCGGTGCGTTCATCGCGACCCTGGGATTGCCGCAACTGAACCCGGTCAATGAGCAGATCAAGCAACGCATGGCGGCGCTGTTTGGCGCGGGGTACGACTACACCTACCTGTATCCCGGGGTGCAGAAGGTCGTGCAGGCAGCGGGCAGGGTGATTCGCAGCCAGCAGGATCGCGGCGTGGTGCTGTTGATCGATGATCGCTTCGCCGAGGCCAGGGTTCGGCAGTTATTGCCGCGTTGGTGGCAGGCCTGACATCTCTAGATTGCGGGTCTAGGGTACCGTGAGCGCGATTTTTTGCCAGGCGCGTACACCCGTGAGGGTGTAGGTGTCGAAGATCTTGCGGAACCAGATTGTGTACTTGTCCGGTTCGGCGGCAATGCGCCCCGGAATGTCGGAGAGCGGCAGCCAGGCCCAGGCCAGGGCTTCTTCGGGATTGGCAACGGGTGGGGTGTCGCTGGTGCCGACGAACAGATGATCGAACTCATGTTCGATCAGATCGTTCGAGACCTGTTCTCGATAGAGCAGGGAGGCCACTTCCTTCAGGGGGCAGGTCAGTCCCATTTCTTCGAGCAAGCGCCGTTGGGCGGCGGCGTGAGTCTGTTCGCCCAGGCGCGGATGGCCACAACAGGTGTTGGTCCACAGGCCGGGCGAGTGGTATTTGCCGAGAGCACGTTGTTGCAGCAGCAAACGGCCTTGCTCGTCGAAAATGAAGATCGAAAACGCCCGATGTCGCAGGCCTTGTTGATGGATGAGCAGTTTTTGCGCACTGCCGGTTTCGTTATCGTTCTCATCCACCAGAATGAGGGTTTCCTCCATGACTCGGACTCCTGGGTGTCTTTGTCACCGGACAGAGCTGTCGACCAGAATACGTTGGGTTTTCCTGGGTGACATTGATCAAGGCTAGATCGCGTTTTTCCAAGTGCAAGGAGGGGCACTCGGTCTGGAGATTGAGCTGTTTCGATAATGATCAGATCTAACGAGGCAGTGCCGGTAACCTGATGCGAAATGCAGTGCGGCCGTGATTCGAAAAACAGTCTGTTTCTCCGCCGTGCGCTTCAACCAGGGAGCGGACGATGGCCAAACCAAGGCCCGCGTTGTTGGCGTTGCCTTCTCGTCGAGCGGGATCGACTCGATAGAACCGATCAAAAATGCGCTTCACATGTTCCTCCGGGATCGGCTCTCCGGGGTTTTCAACCTCCAGTGACACGTATTCACCTTCGCCTTGAATTCGGACGGAGACCGTTTCGCCGGCCGGTGTGTAGCGCAACGCATTGGACAGCAGGTTCGAGATCACCCTGTCCAGCATGACCGCATCGCCCAGGACAGCTCCGCTTCCAGACACGCGCAGCTGGATCTGCTGATCGTCAGCCAGCAGCTGGTAGTACTCAAAGAGCTTCTCCACCACATCCTTCAACTCGACCCGCACCTGGGCCGGGAATATGAGCCCGTTGTCTGATTTTGCCAGGAACAACATGCCATCGATAATGTTCGACAAGCGGTTGAGATCCTCCAGGTTCGAGTAGAGGTTGTCCTCATAGGTCTCAGGGGTCCGCTTTCTGGCAAGAATAACCTCGGTGTGCGTGCGCAGATTGCTGATCGGTGTGCGCAACTCATGGGCGATGTCGGCGGAGAAGTTCGACAGGCGCACAAACGAGTCATCCAGCCTGGCGAGCATGGCGTTGAAGGACGACACCAACTGTTGCAGCTCATGGGGGACGGGTTCCAGCGGTATGCGCTCCTTCAATGAGCGCGCCGACATCGACGCGGCGACCTTGGTGACGCTCTCTACAGGCTTCAAACCGCTTCGGGCCACCACCCATCCCAACGCGGCGCTCACGATCGCACTGATAACGAGCCCAATCCAGAACCACCACTGCAATGTCGCAAAGAATTGCATGTGACTGGTGACATCGAGGATCAGCCATACCGTTACGGGGGCCGCCTGATGAGTGCTCCTGACCTGTGCCGTCATTCCGCGGTACATGTGTCCGTCCTTGCTCCACTCCCACATATCCTGGGCGGAATCAGGTTCTTGTACCGCAGGCGGGGACGCCGAGGTCGGCGCCGAGAACAGCACGCTCCCATCGTTCGCCAGGATGATCGCCGAGAGTTCAGGGTGGGCCCCCAACAAGGCGCGAAGTTGAAGTTCCACCTCTGCAATGTCCGTGGATCCGGACGATCCATTCATGATCTGGGCCGTTGACTCAAGTTTCTCCATCAGCATCTGGCGATCAAGCGCCTTGAAGTGATGGCGACTCAACTCGTTGAAGCTGATGCCGGCGACAACGAGCACGGCCACCACCGCACACATGAACATCAAACTCAGGCGCAGAGTGAGCGACGATTGCTTCATTCGCTGTCCGGCTCATCAAGCATGTAGCCCATCCCTCGGGTGGTGTGGATCAGCTTCGGTTCGAAGTCATCATCAATTTTCGCCCGGAGCCTGCGAACGGCAACCTCTATCACGTTGGTGTCGCTGTCGAAATTCATATCCCACACCTGGGAGGCAATCAGCGATTTGGGCAAGACTTCGCCGCGACGCCGCATCAGCAGTTCCAACAGTGAAAACTCCTTTGCGCTGAGATCAATACGCTTGCCCGCTCGAGTGGCACGGCGCTTGAGTAAATCCACTTCAAGATCGCCGATTTTCAGGGTGGTCTGGATCGGTGAGTTCATGCCGCGACGCAGCAGGCTCCGAACTCTGGCCAGCAGTTCGGAGAAAGCGAAGGGCTTGACCAGATAATCGTCCGCGCCCAGTTCGAAACCTTTCACGCGGTCATCCACGCCGTCGCGGGCGGTGAGAAACAGCACAGGTAGGCTTTTTCCGGCGGCCCGTAGCATTCGCAACACCTCCCAACCACTGAGCCCGGGCATCATCACGTCGAGGATGAGCAGGTCGTAGCTCTCGCTCAACGCCTGCTGGAGCGCATCGCTACCGGTCGTGACCCGATCGACGCTGAATCCTGCTTCGGCCAGTCCCTGCTGTACGTACATCCCTGTTTTAGGCTCATCTTCTGCTACCAAGAGTTTCATGCTGACGAATCCGGTATGTCGAGAATGTCAGTGTGCAGTCAAAGGCTGAAGTTAGGCACAAGCTGACAGGAATGTAATTTCCAGCGATCGTCGGATCGCTATTCAGAGGCCATTTCCATCTCTGGGCTGAGCGTCCCCAACCAGGCCACAAGCCCCACGATCAGTACGGCGGCTGAAAACTCCACGACCATGCTTCGGCGCAGGGCGTTAGCGGCCACGGCGTACTGTCCCGCCTGGACAGACCGTTCCAGAAACGGGCTGAGATGGAAGCGATTCAAGGCGGCCAGCGCCATCATGACGGCGAACAGCGCCAGTTTCAGGCACAGAAGAATGCCGTAGGTATTACCGATGACGTCGTCGAGGTTAGGCCCCGCGATAAATAGGTAATTGACGATCCCTGTGACAGTGATTACCACCACGATCACCGCGCCGGCGGATTCAAAGCCAGTAAGCGCACGGGCCAGAACACGCACCAGGTGTTCGGCTTGCAGCTTCTTCAGGCGTAGCAGCAGACCAAACGCGGCCAACGCCCCAAGCCAGCCTCCCGCTGCCAACAGGTGGAAGATGTCGGTCGTAAAATGCCAGTAGCGACGCAGGCCTTCATCCATGGCGCCATGACCGGTCCAGGCCAGCGTTGCCAGAGCAATGCCCCCACACAGTGTCACGCCCCACAAGCTGCCGGTTGGCCATCTCTTGCTGAGTGTTGCCGCTGCGCAGGCGAGCACGAGAGTTGCCATGCGGACCATCCAGGTGAGACCGACGTCGGTTCCCATCAGCACCATCTGGAAGATATGGTGATGGAGTTCTGCAAAATCGGAGACACCACTCATGGCCTTCGCCATCATCAGCATGGCGGCGAGAGACAGCAGCACACCCAGAACCGCTGCCCCTGCCAGCAGCGACTCGAAACTCAATACGGCACCCGATACCCGTTCTTTGCCTCGAAGGCTATACAAACCGAATACTGCCAAACCGAACAACAACATCAGGTCCGTATACAGGGCAAAACGAAGTGCAATGTTGATTGAGTCGCTCATGGATCACTTCACTTTGAACGTGATTTTGCCGGTTATAGGGTGAGTGTCCGAGGACACCGCACGCCATTCCACTTTGTAAGTACCTGTCGTGAGAGGAGAGGCAGGGGTGATGACCATCGTCTTTGGATCGCTACTGCCCGAGACACCGGCCTTGACCCCCATTGGAGAGTTCGGCATGCCAGGCATATCGGTCATGATCAGCTTGGCCCCGGAGAACTGGGTCGTCAGGTTTTCCGAGAAGTGCAGTTCGATCTTGGCGGGTGCCGCTCCGTCGGCACCGTCCGTGGGTGTCGAGGACACCAGCTTCGGATGAGCTTGAGCGAGTGCGCTCATCAGCAGTCCGGCAGAAAGAACGATGGTTACAGCGGTAGTTTTGACAAATGACATGCAAGACTCCTCACAGCGCGAGCTGCTGGTTTGAGGTTTTATTTAGTAAGTTCTAGTTATGGGTGCCGTTAAAACCACAGGCGAACACCGAGAACGAGGCGTGCCTCACTCCGGTCCGCACCTTCATCCCTGGCATAGTCCGCTGTCTTCCCATAGGAGCGGTTCCACGTCACACCGACGTAAGGTGCGAATTCGCGACGAATCTCATATCGAAGCCGCAGGCCCAGCTCGCTTTCGGACAGTCCTGAGCCGACACCCCGCTGGGGGTCGTTCTTTCCGTAGAAGTTGAGCTCGGCCGTAGGTTGGAGAATCAGGCGATTGGTCAACAGAATGTCGTAGTCGCCTTCAAGGCGTGCGGCGCTCTGCCCATTCTCGCCAATGAAGGCCGTCGCCTGGGCTTCAAAGTTGTAGAGCGCCAATCCTTGAAGCCCGAATGCCGCCCAGGTTTGAGGGTCGCCAGGCTTGAAGTCCTGGCGGACACCGCCAACCAGGTCCCACCACGGGCTGATTGCATGTCCCCACAGCGCCTGCACCTCGGCTTTTTCCGTCTTGCCATTGGTTCGCTCGCCCTCTGAGCGTAACCACAAACGATCGATATCACCTCCGATCCAGCCCTTTGCGTCCCAACTGAGCGCGCTGCCGTCGTCGGCGTCTTGCCACTCCAACTTATCGAGCAGGAAGTAGGAGTTGATGCCGCTGTCGTGAACCATATGGCCGCCTGGGCTGACGTAGACAGCGGCGCGGTCGGCATCCGTCAGAGCGGGGATGGGCGTGCGACTTTGGGTTGGCGCCGACGACATCTGCGCCTGATCCATACCCTGCATCTGGCTGTGGTCCATGCTCTGCATGTCACTGGAGCCAGCCAACGCCGAAGGGAATTGCCCCAGCGTGAAACCCGCGATGAGACTCGCCAGGCACAGGCGGGCGGGACGAAAAATAGCGTTCATCAGTGACTCCTCACTCTTCCACACGAACTTCACGAAACATGCCCATTTCCATGTGGTACAGGAGGTGGCAGTGATAAGCCCAACGACCGAGGGCATCGGCGGTTACCCGATAGCTGCGTTTTGAGCCAGGCGGCATATCGATCGTGTGCTTGCGGACCATGAATTGGCCGTTCTCGTCTTCCAGATCGCTCCACATGCCATGCAGATGGATCGGGTGGGTCATCATCGTGTCGTTGACCAACACGATCCTTACCCGTTCGCCATACTTCAACCGCAGGGGCTCTGCATCGGAGAACTTGACGCCATTGAAGGACCAGGCGAATTTTTCCATGTGGCCTGTGAGGTGAAGCTCGATAGTGCGACTGGGTTCACGCCCATCCGGATCCTGGAAGGTGCTTCTCAGATCGGAATAGGTCAAAACCCGCCGGCCGTTATTTCTGAGGCCAATCCCCGGGTCGTCCAGTTTTGGCGAAGTACTCATCGCCTGCATGTCGATCAGTGGATTGTTGTTTTCTGATTCAGGATGGGACTGCATTGCGCCCATGCCTTGCATCGAGCCGTGGTCCATACCGGCCATCTTGCTATGGTCCATGCCAGCCATGTTGTCCATGCCCTGCATCGCGCCGCCGTCCATGCCGGACATGCCCTGCATCGAGCCGTGGTCCATACCGGCCATCTTGCTGTGATCCATGCCAGCCATGTTGTCCATGCCCTGCATCGCGCCACCGTCCATGCCGGACATGCCCTGCATCGAGTCATGCTCCATACCGGCCATCTTGCTGTGATCCATGCCGGCCATATCGCCCATGCCCCCCATGCCCATGTCGTCCATGGTCAGCAACGGCCGAGGATCAACGGCAGGCACAGGTGCGGATAACCCCGCCCGAGCCGCCAGGGTTCCTCGTGCATAACCTGTTCGATCCATTGACTGTGCAAACAGGGTGTAGGCCTCTTGAGTCGGTTCGACGATCACATCGAACGTCTCGGCGACCGCAATCCGCAACTCATCGACGCTCACCGGTTTGACGTGCTGGCCGTCAGAGGCCACCACCGTCATTTTCAGGCCGGGGATACGAACGTCGAAATACGTCATGGAGGAGCCATTGATGAAACGTAGGCGGATGCGTTCTCCCGGCCGGAAAACCCCGGTCCAGTTCATATCCGGCGCCTGGCCGTTCATCAAATAGGTGTAGGTTGCACCGCTGACATCGGCGAGATCGGTTGGATTCATCTTCATCTCGGCCCACATCTTGCGATCGGCGACGGTTGAAGCCCAACCCTTCTCGCTGACATCGTGGATGAAGTCACCCACCGTGCGCTTGTGGTAGTTGTAGTAATCCGACTGTTTTTTAAGCTTTTTCATCAGCGTGACAGGATCTTCATCCGTCCAGTCAGTCAGCATGACCACATAGTCACGGTCGTACTGGAAAGGCTCAGGCTCCCTGGCGTCAATCACCAGGGGGCCATAGACGCCAGATTGCTCCTGGAAGCCGGAATGACTGTGGTACCAATAGGTACCATTCTGCTTGACCTTGAATGTGTAGACATACATGCCATCTGGCTCGATGCCATGAAAGCTGAGCCCCGGAACACCGTCCATGTTGGCGGGCAGCAGAATGCCGTGCCAGTGAATGGACGTCGTGTCTTTCAGGCGATTCTTTACCCGCAGGGTCACCGTGTCACCTTCACGCCAGCGCAGCAGCGGCCCGGGAAGCCCGCCATTGATCGTCATGGCGCTACGCGGATGACCGGTAATATTGACTGGGCTTTCGCCGATGAATAGATCGAACTCCTTACCCGCCAGAACGTTCGGTTGACCTGGACTTGTAATAGCCCAGACTGGACTGCGCCATAGTCCCAGACCGCTGAGAATGCCACCCGCGGCCAGGCCCTTCACGAAGGTTCGTCTTGAGGTTTTGGATTGCATGCCGATTAGTGTCCAGTCAGTCGGATATCAGTGCGCGCACGATGGATCGGTATCCTAGGACTGACCTCGACACCAGGTAAACCGTGCATTTGAGTTCAAGATGCCATATACCGGCCAACGGAGTGATTACAATTCAGTAAGCTTGGAACTGCCGGTAAATCCGCAGTGAGGCTGTTGGTTCAGCGTTGATCCTGGGCTACTTCTTGTTTTGGCGCAGGTTGACCAGGCTTGCTGGCTTCAACCGCAACTTCAACGGATTGCATTGCCCGATCAAAAACACGATCGCCGCCGCCCTCTGCCAGAGCCAGAGAAGAAACAGTCAGGGCGCAAGTGATCAACAGTATCTTTGTCATGTTCATTGATTTAATCCTCGGATTTAGCTGCCCCATCCAATGTGGAAGGAAGAGGTTGAGCGTTTGTTTCGATGAGGATGTTAAATGGCGATGGCTTTCAGGAACCTGAGCGGGAAATTACAGTTCCGACAGTTATCTGTGCGTGACTTGCCCGTAGAGCTTTTAGTGGTCTTGAGCACCTCTTCGCCGGCAGGCCAAGCTACAAACTGACAAGAGTTTCACGATATCCGTACCAGGCCAGAAAGCTCAGGTTCAGGTTCACGGGCGCACCCTCGATAGCAGACTAACCTTCAATACACAGGGGAGCTGTCCGTTGCCGGCGCAGAAGCGGGCCCCCTGGGGAGCGATGAGTGAAACGCAGCAGGGGAGCGAGGATTGCGTGGGTCTTCGTGGTGCTCGGGCTCCTGGCGGGTGGCTGGGCGCTTTATCACGGCTTGAACAAACCCAAGGCCAGGCCACCCTCCCTGGGCGATCCGGTAACGGCCGTCGCCGTCAAGCTGATGGATGTACCGGTGTATATCGATGCCCTGGGGACGGTGACGCCGACCCGCAGCGTGACCGTGGTCAGCCAGGTCTCCGGGATCCTCGCCTCGGTGGACTTCAAGGAAGGGCAGCGGGTCGGCAAGGGCCAGGTGGTGGCACGCATCGATGACCGGGCGCTCAAGGCTCAACTGGCGCAGGCCAAGGGCGTGCTGGCCCACGACCAGGCGGTGCTGGTCAATGCCCAGCGCGACCTGGCGCGTTTTCGCCAACTGATCAAGATCGGCTCGGTCAGCCAGCAGACCCTGGATACCCAGGTCGCCACGGTGCAAGAGCAACTGGGCACGGTCGCCGCGGATGACGGTGCGGTGCAGAACCTGCAGGTGCAGCTGAGTTACTGCACGATCGCCTCGCCGGTGGACGGCATCGTCGGCCTGCGCCTGGTGGACCCCGGCAACTTCGTGGCCGCGGGCAGCACCACGGGCATCGCGGTGATTACCCAGATGAATCCGGCCACGGTGGTGTTCGCCGTGCCGGAGGATGATCTGGGTGCCATCGACCAGGCCATGGCCAAGGGCGTGGTCGATGTCCTGGCCTACGATCGCAACAAGCACAACCTGCTGGCCAGCGGGACCTTGCTGGCCCTGGACAACCAGGTCGATACCAGCACCGGCACGGTGCGGGTCAAGGGGCAATTCAACGACGCCGGCCATGCCCTGTTCCCCAATCAGTTCGTCAATGCGCGGCTCAAGGCCGACACCTTGCAGCAGGTCGCGGTGGTGCCGACCCTGGCGATCCAGCATGGCAGCAAGGGCGATTTCGTCTTTGTGGTGCAAGGCAACAAGGCCAGCCTGCGGCCGATCAAGAGCGGGCCGGTCAGCGGCGACCTGACGGCGGTGCTGGAGAGCGGCGTGAAAGTCGGGGAGCAGGTGATTACCGAAGGTGCCGACAAACTGGACGACGGCTCCGTGGTAAAGGTGGTCAGTCAGTGAGGTTTGGCTCATGAACATCTCACGACCTTTTATCGAACGCCCGATCGCCACCACCTTGCTGATGATCGCCGTGTTCCTGCTGGGGCTGCTCGGCTATCACCTGCTGTCGGTCTCGGCCCTGCCGGAAGTCGACTACCCGACCATCCAGGTCTTCACCCAGTACCCCGGGGCCAGCCCGGAGGTGATCAGTTCCTCGATCACCGCGCCGCTGGAACGCCAGTTCGGCGAAATGCCCGGCCTCAAGTCGATGGGCTCCACCAGCTCCGATGGCGCCTCGGTCATCACCCTGCAATTCGACCTGGCGCTGTCGCTGGATATCGCCGAGCAGGAAGTGCAGGCCTCGATCAACGCCGCCGGGACCTTCCTGCCGGCCAACCTGCCGTACCCACCGGTCTACAGCAAGGTCAACCCGGCCGATGCGCCGGTACTGACGCTGTCGTTGACCTCCGATGTGTTGCCGCTGACCAGGATCGAGGACCTGGCCGATACCCGCCTGGCGCAGAAGATCTCGCAGATTTCCGGAGTAGGGCTGGTCACCATCAGCGGCGGCCAGCGCCCGGCGGTGCGGGTCGAGGCCAATACCTCGGCGCTGAATAGCCTCGGCCTGTCCCTGGAAGACCTGCGCAGCTCCCTGGGCACCGCCAACGTCAACCAGGCCAAGGGCAATATCGACGGCAAGTTCCAGGCGTTTTCCATCGGCGCCAACGATCAACTGCAATCGGCCGACGAGTACCGCGACCTGGTGATCGCCTACAAGAACGGCGCGCCGGTCCGCCTCGCGCAGATCGCCAGCTCGATCCAGGGCGCGGAAAATCCCCGCCAGGCAGCCTGGACCAACGACACGCCGTCTATCGTGCTGAACATCCAGCGCCAGCCGGGAGCGAACGTGATCCAGGTGGTCGACCGGGTCCAGCAACTGCTGCCCAAGCTACGCGCCAGCCTGCCGGGGACCCTCAAGGTCAGCGTGCTGACCGACCGCACCCAGACCATTCGCGCCTCGGTCACCGACGTCCAGTACGAGCTGGGGGTGGCGATACTGCTGGTGGTGCTGGTGATCTTCCTGTTCCTGCGCAACGTGCCGGCCACCGTCATTCCGACCGTCACCGTGCCCTTGACCCTGATCGGCACCCTGGCGGTGGCCTACGCGCTGGGGTTTTCCCTGAACAACCTGACGTTGATGGCCCTGACCATCGCCATCGGTTTCGTGGTCGATGACGCCATCGTCATGATCGAAAACATCACCCGCTACCTGGAGGCGGGGGACACTCCGCTACAGGCGGCGCTCAAGGGCTCGGCACAGATCGGTTTCACCATCGTCTCGCTGTCGGTGGCGCTGATCGCGGTGATGATCCCGCTGTTGTTCATGGGCGATGTGGTCGGACGGTTGTTTCGCGAGTTCGCCATGACGGTGGCGGTGACCATCGTGATCTCGGCGGTGATTTCCCTGACCCTGACGCCGATGATGTGTTCGCGCATGTTGCGC
>JACXTT010002317.1_pt1 | contig 30383 bp, 25 predicted proteins | sample 9270951 | NCBI WGS metagenome assembly JACXTT01 (sample SAMN15532306, study PRJNA645909) | rock metagenome | isolation source: weathered quartz diorite | place: Puerto Rico | collected 2017-06-21 | reverse complement strand
CTGTCGTTCAAAAAGGTTCGGGTGCTATACTAACCAATTAATACAATCCGCAACCGAAATCCCTCTAACTCAATTCAATGTTCGGTATTCATTTGGTGTATACCCCACGCGCTGTTTAAACAAACGGCTAAAATGCTGGGGATATTTAAAGCCTAGTTCGAAGGCAATTTCGTTGATCGTTTTATTGGGATCGAATATTTTATCCTTGGCCAGGTCCATGATCTTTAATTGAATATACTCCAGCGCCGTTTTGCCGGTTTCCTTTTTAACCAGGTCGCCAAAGTAGTTTGCCGATAAACTCAATTTTTCGGCGCAATAGGCAACATTGGGCAATCCCCTAACTTGTGACCTGCCCGATTGGAAGTAATCGTTCAGCAGGCTTTCAAAACGCTCGATAATACCTTTATGCACAACATCGCGGGTTATAAACTGGCGGTCGTAAAAACGGATGCAATAGTCCAGGAAAAGTTCAATGTTTGTGGCGATCAGCTTCTTGGTATGTTTGTCGACGCCATGCTTCAGTTCAAATGATATCTTGGCGAAGCAGTCCAAAACGATTTGCCGTTCTTCTTCTGATATATGCAACGCCTCATGCACTTCGTACGAAAAAAAAGTATAATTACTGATATGCCGCCCCAGCGATGTGCCGTGGATAAGATCGGGGTGAAAAACCAGCGCAAGCCCCTGGGGCTGGTAAAACATTTCCGGGTTATTTTCGCCGATGGCCTGGCCGGGCGCCAAAAAAATGAGCGTACCTTCCTGGTAATCATAATTTTTAAGGCCGTAGCGCAGGTCGCCGCATCTGAGTTGCTTTAAAAATATGGTATAAAAATCATAGCACAATCGCCGGGCCGGCCTCGGGTCGGCTTTCGAAAGGTCAACTACGCTAATAAGCGGGTTCCGTGTCTCCTGGTTGTTGAACGCGTTATACTCCGCAATGGTATTAAATTTCAGCACATCATACATATCAAACGTTTAAATGCAAAATCAAATTTACTTTATCATTTGAGGATTACCTATACTCATCTTTTCAATCAGTGAATTTGGTAGGCTTTTCAGTGATCTGTATAACAAATAGATAATAAATCATCTGCAACTTTGTATACGCCGTTAACCGGGCGGTCAATAATTTTAGTATGAAGAACATAAAAGGGAAAGTGGTGGTTATTACAGGCGCCAGCAGCGGGCTTGGCGAAGCGGCTGCGCGTATGCTTGCCGCAGAAGGTGCAATAGTTGTACTTGGCGCGCGCCGTGCCGACCGTATAACATCACTGGCGAACGAGATCAATAAAAATGGTGGCAAGGCATTGGCCATACCGACGGATGTGACCGTTGCGGAACATGTAAAAAGACTTGTGGATTCCGCGGTAAACACCTACGGAAGGATTGATGTAATGATCAATAACGCCGGATTGATGCCGCACTCGCCACTGGAGCGTTTAAAGATCGACGATTGGAACCTGATGATCGACGTGAATATTAAGGGTGTGCTGTATGGCATAGCAGCTGCGCTGCCGCACATGACCAAACAGAAGAGCGGCCAAATCATCAACGTTTCATCAGTTGCCGGGCACAAGGTGAACCCGGGCGGTGCAGTTTATTCGGCAACGAAACACGCCGTTCTGGCTATTTCTGAAGGGCTGCGACAGGAAGTGAAGCCTTACAACATCCGCACCACGGTAATCTCTCCGGGCGCGGTGGCTACCGAACTACCCGACAGTGCAACCGAACCGGATGTGGCAGAGGGGATCAAAAAGTTTTACGAACAGGTAGCGATTCAGCCGGATTCATTTGCGCGGTGTGTAGTTTTCGCGATGAGCCAGCCGGATGATATGGATGTAAATGAAATACTGTTCCGCCCGACTAACCAGGCGGGATAATAAAATATAAATGGGCGTTGTTGATTTTAATCTCAATAAATTGAAAACTTCAAAAAATCTATTTCTTATCGTATTTTCCTTCTTATTAATGGGTAATAACAAATTGAATGCACAAGCAACCCGGAATGATGACCAGGTTTTAAATGATAGGCAAAAAAGCATTGTCGCTATTTCGGCACTTACCGCTAAAGGCAATTTGCCGGCGCTTAAGCTTTCGCTGGATAATGGGCTCAATGCCGGGTTAACGGTGAATGAGATCAAAGAAATACTTATACAGCTTGCAGCATATTGCGGCTTTCCGCGAAGCCTCAACGCGATAAACACCTTTAGCGCAGTTACTGCCGAAAGGAAAGCAAAGGGCATTAACGATCCGGCGGGAGCAGAACCAATTCTATTAAGCAACACGGCAAACAAGTACGAGATCGGCAAACAAAACTTGGAAAAGCTGACCGGTCGGCCGGAAACGGGCCCTAAACGGGGCTATGCAGCATTCATCCCGGTGATCGATACATTTTTAAAAGAGCACCTTTTTGCGGATATTTTCAGCCGGGGCGTGCTAACTAACCGGGAGCGTGAGCTGATCACTATATCGGCACTGGCCAGCCTGGGGGGCGTTGAATCGCAATTGCAGGGACATTTGTCGATCAGCATGCATTTGGGATTTACCGAATTGCAGCTTCGGCAAATGCTTTCCATTGTGGAAACCAGCATCGGCAAAAAAGAAGCGGATGCAGGCAGGGAGGTATTATCAAAGGTTGTAGCAGGCAGAACGCAAACGAATTAGTGCTTTATCAATAAACAGATAAAATAAACAATTGCTTATGGTGCCGTTAAATGTAAATCAAAAGAATTACCAGGTAGATGCCGACCCCGATATGCCCTTGTTGTGGGCAATAAGGGATATTCTTCATTTAACAGGGACAAAGTATGGCTGCGGGGCAGCGCAATGCGGGGCTTGTACTATTCACCTGAATGGCGAGGCGGTACGGTCGTGCGTTACCAAACTAAGCCGTGCAGCGGGACAGCAGATCGTCACCATCGAGGGCCTTTCGGCTAACAATGACCATCCCCTGCAGCTCGCCTGGAACGAATTCAGCGTTCCGCAATGCGGCTACTGTCAATCCGGTCAGATCATGTCGGCAGCAGTGCTTTTACGCGAAAATCCAAACCCTACCGACCAGGATATCGATGACGCGATGGCGGGTAACATTTGCCGTTGCGGAACCTACCAACGTATCCGCGCCGCAATTCATGAAGCTGCCCGGCTGCAGAAGGAAGGGGCCAAATCATGAAAAAGCTGGTTACGATCAGTTGTGTCGCCTTGCTGACAAGCGTTATCCTGTCCTTCAGGATCGAAACAAAAAAGACTGACAACCACCCGGCTTTGCCCAGGGACAGTGTCGGGTCGGTTAAGGCGTTTATGGCGGTCTATAAAGTATTAAAAAGCGCACGCTGTATGAATTGCCATCCGTCGGGCGATGTGCCTTTGCAGGGCGACGACAGCCATTTGCATATCATGAATGTTAAGCGTGGCGTGGACGGACGTGGCGTTTATGCGATGCGGTGCAGCAATTGCCACCAGCCGGAAAATACACCGGGACTTCATATGCCTCCCGGTAATCCGAAGTGGGGCCTGCCTCCTGCCGGCATGCGGATGGTTTTCCAGGGCCGCTCGCCGCGCCAGCTTGCGTTGCAGCTGCTTGACCCTAAACAAAATGGAGGGCGCACCAGGGCGCAATTGATAGATCATATGGCAAACGACGGCCTTGTGGGCTGGGGCTGGCATCCCGGCGACGGACGAACTTTACCGCCGATGAGTCGGCCAATGTTTGTTGCGCAGGTTAAACTATGGTTAGCCAAAGGTGCCTTTGCACCCGGTGCTAAAATAAAATAGACAAGAATGGAAGCAAAGAACGAAATATCAAGGCGCCATTTTATTAAAAGCGCAGGAACTGCCGGTATTGCCCTGTGGCTTGGCTTATCAGCTAAAGGCAGCACCCGCAAAGCTTTTGATGCAGTTGCCGCCAAAAAGTTCACCCCCTATATATTGGTCGAATCCAACGGCAATATTACCCTCTTCAATATAAAGCCCGAGATGGGCCAGGGCACGTTCCAATCTATTCCGGCGCTCATCGCCGAAGAGTTTGAAGTATCGCTCGACCAGGTCATTATAAAAAATACCGGCGGAGAGAAGGAGTTCGGAAACGGGCAGCGGGCCGGCGGAAGTACTTCGGTACGCGGAAGTTACAACGAGATGCGGAATGTAGGCGCAGCTGCAAAAGCCGTTTTTATAGCCGCTGCCAGTGCCAAATGGCAGGTGAATGAAGCAGACTGTTATGCCGAGAATGGCAAGATCATCCACCGCCTCTCCCAAAAAACCGCATCATATAGCGAATTACTGGAAGAAGCGTCGAAGATCGAGCTTCCGAAATCTCCAAAGCTAAAAGACCCGAAAGATTTCAAAATAATAGGCACCCAATCAAAGCGGCCGGATGTGCCTTTGAAAACTAACGGTACTGCAATTTTTGGGATAGATGTTCAATTGCCGGATATGGTTTATGCAACCGTTGAGCGATGCCCGGTTATTGGCGGAACATTAAAAAGTTTTGATGCAAGCGAAGCGCTTAAAATGCCCGGCGTAATCAAAGTGGATAAAGTAGAGCGGATTGTAGGGATTTATAGTTTTATCGGCGTAGCGGTAATTGCCAACTCTTACTGGAACGCCACGCAAGCCCGCAAAAAATTGAAGATCCAGTGGGATACTAAGGGTTATGAAACTTACAATTCAGCAGATTACGATCAATATTTGTGGAAGCATGCTGATGATGAGGGGTTGATCGATAAAAATATAGGGGCGATTGATACTGTAAAGACCACGCCTAAAAACACGATCGAAGCAAATTACGAAACGCCGGTCATTGCGCATCACACCCTTGAGCCGATGGTTTGTGTTGCCCAGGTCACTGGTGATAAAGTTGAGATATGGTCTTCCACGCAAGTCCCGAATTTAATGACCGCTTCAGACAGTAACAGCATTCCCGCCTTGACGGGATTTAAACCGGAGAATGTAAGATATCACAATATGTTCATCGGCGGCGGATTTGGCAGGCGCTTGTACTATGATTATATCGTTGAGGCAGTCAACGTCGCCAAACTTATTGATAAACCGGTTAAAACATTGTGGTCAAGGGAGGATTGCATAAAATTTGGTGCGTGGCGAATGATGACTTTTTCTAAAATGAGTGGAACGCTTGGGGATGACGGCAAATTAATTGCTTTACGGCATAAGGTGATCGGGCCCAACTTTCATCAGTCGCTTTTCAAAACATTTAATACAAACAGGCTTGACGGCAGCATGGTAGAAGGGATTGGCTCGCAGGATTATGAGATACCGAACCTCAAAACCTCCTATGTAAATACCGAATCACATATACCTGGAGCGGCCTTCCGCTCGGTGGTTAGTTCAACGATTTGTTTTCCGCACGAATCTTTTATCGATGAAATGGCCCACAAAGCCGGAAAAGATCCGATGGAATTTCGGTTAAGTATGGTCGCACAAACATCTGATACATGGAAGTTACTTCAAAAACTGAAAGAATTGTCAAACTGGGATCGCCCCCTGCCAAAACACAAAGGCCGCGGGGTTGCACAATGGAAATTTTTCGGTTGTCAGCTTGGCTATGTGGTCGAGGTAACTTACGATCCTGTTGTCAAAACAATTAAAATAGACAAGGTTACCGCGCTTATTGATCTCGGCATAGCCGTTAACCCCGACAATGTGAAAAACCAGGTTGAGGGTGCCGTTATAATGGCTCTTTCAGCAGCTACCAAACCCGGTATTACTTTTAAAAACGGCATGGTTGAGCAAAATAATTTTTATGACAACCCTGTACCGCGTATCAACGAAGCGCCACCGGTAGAGGTGCATATCCTTGCCGATGGAAGCCGCATAAAGGGTGTCGGCGAACCGGGCATACCGCCTTTTGCACCAGCCCTGGCAAATGCCATCTTCGCTGCGACAGGAACGCGATTTCGTAAAATGCCTTTCGATTTAAAGATCGGCTAACAGCATGGATGAAAAAATCGACTTCGCCTGTGCACCGAACAGGTTTCGGTCATGCAGAGTTTACATCTAAGCCTTTTTGTGCTTCCGTAAACGCTGATAATCGATATAATATAATATTTTCAAGGAAAAGCTATTGTTTTTAGGAACGTGGAGCGTATTCTCAAAATTGTTGAAGTAATTTTGCCGGGCCTGGTCATTATCGATCAGTGATGAATTTTTCCAGTCGAAGCTTAACTCGCTGCCCGGCGATATCTCCCACACATACAGCATATCGATGTTCCAATCGTTGTAGTTCATGTTATTATTGATGGTAAAATGCGACGAAGTAAGCGGGTCAAGGGTACCGGCTTGTCCAAGGTCGTAATACTGCCTTACATTTAATTTCGACCAGTAATGTCTCAGTCTAAAGGTTAAACCCATCACATCATTAAAGGTGTATTTTATATTGAAAATATTTTCGACGGTTTGTACATCGCGTAGCGCAAATATGGGGTTTTTGCTTACGCTGTCGACCGTAGCATACCCGGTATTGTTGATACGTGGTGTATAGGAAACATTTTGCCCGAATGAAAAATGATCGTTTACGCGCATGTTATAAAGCAGCGCTACATCGTGCCCGTAGCCGCCATTTGCATAATATTTACGGTAAAAGTAATTGCCTCTCCACGAAAAACGGGCTGAGGGATTGTTGCTGTAATAAATGCCAGCGTTATTGTTTTCCGGCGCCTCAAATACACGGCCGGTTATGCGCGGTTCATAAAAATCATTGGCTTGCGAGTTGTGGCTGAAATTGAGCCCGATATAGGAAAAGTCTTTCAGTTTAAAGTCGAACCCTAAAATCTGGTTGAAGCGCTGATAGGCCGAGGGATAATACCGGCGCGAATAGTACAGATTGCCAAACACATCCCATTGCGTGAACCATTTTTTAGGCTTGTAATCGGCATATTGCAGGTTAAGGTTATGGTCGAAATAATTATTGTTGTTCAGTATCCCCAGGTCGTTGGGGTTGTATTTATCATCTACATGGTCTTCGGTAAGCAGCCAGTTAAAATTCCCCGAAGATTTTCCACCGGCCCATTCATAACTATAACCTGTAGATTTTGGGGTAGATCCGCCGTACAGGTTGCTCATCAGGCCAAAGCCCCTTAAAGTATAGGTGTTAGCCTTATTGTTATAAAGACTAAACACAACCCCGCCCACATCCGCCGAATAGTCTTTGCCAAAACGATCGACGTTGGTATTTATTAGCGTTACAGAGGAATTGTTAGGCAAATTTTGATCGAGAACTATGATATTGTAATTGGCATACGGCGCGGTCCGAAACTGGCGTTTATTGCCCAAGCTGTCTTGTATGGTCGCATCGGCAGGGTCGGTGACCGCGTTAAACAGGCCTATTCCAAGTCCGCCGGCTGTGCGGCCGGTTATTTTAAAGGCATTAAGCAATTTGGTTTCAGTAGGATTGCTGATCACCTGCTCACCGGGCCTGAGATTATTATATGCTTTTGAATATTCAGGGGGTTGGCCGCCTACTCGCCTTGAATAAAAAATATTGCCCTTACTGAACAATTCCGTTCCCTCGGTAAAGAAGGGCCGGTTGTCGACATATTTTACCTCAAAAGGGGTGAGGTTGAGTATCTTGTTATCTGACTGTACCTGTCCAAAATCGGGCACCAGCGTAAGGTCGAGTGTAAAGCTTTCGCTGATACCATACTTTACGTCTACGCCGCCGTCAAACTGTGTGGTTGTATTTTTAACGCCCGGCGTATTATAGGGATAATGGTTGATGTAGGTAGAGAAGTACGGATAAAACGCCAGCCGTGCAGGCGGTGCTATGTTTTGGATGCCATGCAATTCGCCCTCCTGGTTCACAAAGCCATTTTTCTTTGGGTCTACCTCGTTCCAAAACAATTCCTTTTGCTCGTATTGCCGCCGGCGCACCAGCTGCAGGCCCCATAACTGCACATCTTTTTTTGCGAAACGCAGTGCCGAATAAGGTATCCTGAGTTCGGCCGTCCATCCCTGGTCGTCAATATGCGCTTTGCTTAGCCAAACGGCATTCCAGCTTGGGTCTTCCGTATTTCCGTTGGGGTTAGGGGAGTATTTGGCATCAAACTGTACGCCTGCTGCGGTTACATAAAAGCCGACGGCATTTATACCATCGTGGTAAGTATCCAGTACCACACCTAAAAAATCAGATGTTCCTACATTATCACGGTTCACCAATTCATGTGCAACCTTTTTTGCAGAGGTTTCATACATACGCGCACCAATGTAAACTGCATCATCATCGTACAATATTTTTACTTCGGTCCGGTTTTCCTGTGCCTCGTGACGTCCGGCGACCGGGCTATATTCCACAAAGTCGGTAGCCACCGGAGCGTTCTTCCAGGCTTCATCATCCAGCAGGCCATCAATTTTTGGCGGGTTGACAGTTTTAACGGCCACCTGTTTTTTGACAGGTGCCTGAGCAAGAACAATACAGCTAATAAAAGTAAACAGGAGTAAAAAAGATAATCTCATTCCGACGAAAAACAATTGATGTCCCTATAAGATGCTATTTGTAGCAGGCGCGTTACAATTTAAGTGTTAAATTTTGGTTAAATCAGTTTTTACAGAATGAGGTGTGCAGGTTATTAATGTCGAACAGAAGATTGTGCACCTGTTTTCATCCGTATTGGCAGGAGCCGCTGTACCAAATAAAATCAATTGTTTTTCAATTGATTTGCGAGATAACTGGTGAAAATAATAGCCCCTTTATTATTTAAATGAGAATTGTCATAAAATAATCCGCGCTGTTTAAAAATTTTCATGTCGGAGTAATCGTAAAATGGATATCCGAAAGCTTCTGTAAGCTTTTTTAAATACGGTATCCGGCTGTCTGAACCGATTTGATAAAGAGGCGAAACGACAACGTAGCAACCTATTTTATTTTTTTTTGCGAGCAGCAGAAAGTTCTTAAATGAATTTACCAAAGCGGTATCGTTTTTGGCTGTCGCACCAACCCTTTGATGTTGTGTATCGGTTAGTTTGCTGGCTTTGCTGCCTATCAATGGCTCGTAACCCTTTATGTTTTGCTCCGCGCTTAAAATGCCCAGGTCGTTTCCAAAAACTTGCAGCCCGATTGAATTGTAGGCGTATGTTGAGAAAATTTCGGATAATATGAGGTCGCTCTTATTGGTTTTTTCGATGGTTTTATAAATCACGGGCTTACTGATATACGGTAATAAGGCAGCAACCATTACATCCTCGCCTTCTCTGCCGGCTTTCCACGAAAACTCGTCGGGGGTTACATCAAGAATAACTTTATCCGGGCGATGATAGGATAAAATCTGCGAAAATATAGCCAGGCTATATAAAATATTCCTGCCATCGCGGCCCAAATTGTAAGTTGATTCGTTAATGCACTTTTCGAAAATGGAAGAAACATAATGATGGCTCGCCCTGGAGTTGCCAAAGATCAGCAGTTGCTGTTTGGCGCTATTTATAGCATAGGTTGTTTGGTAGTAATCACCATTCCTTTGCTTAAAATACATGTTTTTTAATTCGTAACCAATCAGCCTGTCGGCAATGAACAATATGCTGAGGAATATGACAGCACTTTTAATCATCGTTATATATAGTTTTCGCTTATTCATGCCTAAAATTGAAAATATATAAATTGTGATTGATTAAGGACACCCATTAACAGGATCAGCAGGATAAAGGCGGCATAGCTAAGGTTACGGACTAGTTTATACCGGTTGTTCATTAATGAAAAAGATTCGGCTTGGAACTCTTGTGTATATTCGGTAATAAACAAGATGGATAATGCAATAATAGAATAGGACAAGTCGGCTATTGATCCGATATAAAGTCCGCCCGCTTTCCAGGTAAATATACTGTCGATGATAGTAAAGGCGTCATTAATGGAATTTGCCCTAAAGAATATCCAGGCAAAACTTACTAAAAGGAAAGTGAGTGTCATTTTAAAGAAAACTCCGGTAGGATTTGAATTAATGCCTGACGACAATTTTTTGAAAACATTATCAAATACGATACCCAATATCAAATACAGTCCATGTAAAGTGCCCCAGATAACAAATACCCAGCTCGCCCCGTGCCATAGGCCGCTGATCATAAAAACCAGCATTATATTGAAGTACCATCTTGCAGCCGTAGTTCTGTTGCCGCCTAAAGGAATATATAAATAGTCCCGGAACCAGGTGGATAAAGAAATATGCCAGCGCGACCAGAACTCCCTTATTGACGTTGCAAAATACGGGCGGCGGAAATTAACCATCAACTTATAGCCCATTACTTTCGCTATCCCCAAAGCTATGTCTGAATAACCTGAGAAGTCGCAATAGATTTGAAACGAAAAAAATATGGTTGCCACGATGAGCGTAATTGCGCTATGCCTATCGGGATGATGATAAACAGCATTTACATAAACAGCCAAACGATCGGCAATTACAACCTTTTTGAAGTATCCCCACAACATTTGACGGAGGCCTGTTACCAGGTCGTCGTAATTGAAATAGTGCTTGCGGTGAAATTGTGGTAAAACATTTTGAGGCCTTTCAATTGGCCCGGCAACCAATTGCGGGTAAAACATCACATATAAAGCATAAATGCCAAAATTCCGTTCCGCTTTTTGACGGCCCCTGTACACTTCGATAGTGTAGCTCATAGCCTGAAAAGTATGAAATGACAGGCCGATAGGTAATAATATACCTAAGTATTGAATGTGGCCCGTTAAGCCAAGCAGCTTAAAGAAATAGGTAAGATTATTGACCAGGAAATTGTAGTATTTAAATACAGCCAATACGCCGATATTGGCAACCAGGCTCGCCATGAGCATAAGCTTTTTTTTTCGGCCGTGTGTTTTCTCAATTAAAATGCCGGCGATGTAGTCAACGGTAATGGTAAAACCAAGGATCAATAAATAAACCGGCACAAAAAACATATAAAAATAGCAACTGGCCACCAGCAATAACTGCCACCGGTACTTATCAGGCAGTAAAAAATATATGGTGGTAACAGCCGTAAAGAATAATAAAAAACTAAACGAGTTAAATAACATAATACCGCGTTAAGAATTATCAAATCTAAAAAATATAAATCCTTAGTATTCTGATTTATAGTTTGTTGTGAAGTGATATGTGAAAATGTTTCACAGCGGCGCCTTATTGGGTTAGGAGGACAATAAGGCGTTAAGGTGGGTTTGTTTTCGCGGTATAGGTTTGAATGACGCCCATGCTTGTTTGCCTGCGATAATGGCATGTAAACCAAAATGTGCAAACTAAAAGAAATATTGTTACCTAAAATCTAAATTTTGTAAATGAAAAGCAACCATGAGGGTTTTAAGTATATGCCAAGCAGCCATCAGCATGGTCTTTTTATAGGGGTAGATACCGCTGTTCAAAGTCTCCATTTAAAGAAGATTATGGAGGGTTAACTTCGCTGACGCCGGTTGAACTATTTTACAGCCTGCCCCATGATTATATATCGGCTTTTAAAAGGAATGATATAATCCAAAAGCCAGTCGATTTTACCTAAAATATTTCGTTGCCACTCGTTTCGGCCAAAGCAGCCTAAAAAGCCTGTGGTTGTATAGTTAACATGTTTAAAATCGGCAAACACATCATTAATTTCATTGATGGTTAAATAATTCCAACCCCTGGTCCCGAATTTCTTTCGGAAAAACCGGTGAAAGAAAGTGGATTCCAGGTTCTCGGCAAACAGCAAGGTGCCGTTGGGTTTAAGGGCTTTGTGAATTTGATTGAGGATGATACGCTTATTTTCTTGATCGGCAAAGCTTATCCCACCGATAATGGATTTAAAAACAATGATGTCAAAATGGTTTTCGAAAGGTATATGTGTGGCATCTACGTTGCCATAGGTAATTCGTGATGTGCAATTGTACTCTTTATGAATATCGAATGCCGCCTTTTCAGGCCCGTTAAGGTCGGTACAATAAACATTGTTGCCTTTTAGCGCAAGCCATAATGAAAGGCCTCCTTTGCTCGAACCTAATTCAAGGCACGTATACTCCTTATTTGAGATAACGCAATTCTTTTCCCAAAACTTAAGCGCACGTGACCAGTTTGCCACATCCCAAACGATTATTTTTTTTAAGATGCCTTTTTTCATAATAATTTGTCTTGGCCAAATATATCATGATGGTATATTTTTATGCTGATCAGTATGATTACAATTTATTTTACAAAAGGTGTAAAACGACCTATGGAAATTGTGAAGAATTAATTTTTTATCAGCATTTCGTCGCTTGATCTACTGGTGCATCATATTTTGAAAAAGCATGCTGCCTTGTATTATTACCTGGCTTTTTTTCACAGCAATTGTGAATTTTACTACACAATAAACGTGAAAAAATTCGAGTGAATTACAAGTTAAGTGCAACTCGAAAAATGTCTTGACAGATTGAATTTCAATTAAATACCTTTGAAATATCAAAACGATATTATTAATTGTTTTCGATATGGCGGGTCAGCAAAACCTGTCAATAATACAAAGGTTATCTTCAAACAATTAGAAAATAGAAGTGTAAGTGGAGTGGCGAAGCCATGTTCGGCGATTATGTGAAAAAGCCAATATTTGAGATAATTTGAACCCCGGTAAACAACCGGTAACGTCGGTGCAATACCGACTAAAATGCCAGCAACGTTCAAGGATTAAAACCTCCTTCAAACTTTTAAGGAACGAATCTCGAAATCGCAAAACTTAATAAACATGATGACTGAAAATGATGTGATGGTTAGCATTTGCTGTATCACATACAACCACAAACCTTTTATCGGCCAAACAATCGAAAGCTTTTTAATGCAGAAAACAAATTTTAAGTTCGAAATTGTTATTGGCGATGATTGCTCCACAGATGGCGCATCGGAGATTATAAAAGAGTATAAAGAGAAATACCCCGATAGGATCAAGTTGATTGCCAGCGACAAAAATGTTGGCGCTCATGAAAACATGCGAAATATAATTAAAGCATGCCAGGGGAAGTATATTGCGCTTTGCGACGGCGACGACTACTGGACCGATCCCGGAAAGCTGCAAAAGCAAGTCGATTTTTTAGAGCAGAATGCAGAGTACGTAATGTGTTGCCATTATACACGGGTAATTGATGTAAATCATAACACGCTGCATGTTGAACCCAACCCGGTACCGTTGGAACATACCTATCACGATTTGCTGACGGGTAAGCAAACAGAAACCAAAACAGCGACGGTAGTATACCGTAACATTCCCGAGGTTAATCAAATTTTTGATGAGCCATGGTACTTTGCCTTTTTTGCTGTAGATAAATTGTTGAAAATATTTGCAACCTATAAAACCGGCTGCAAAATATATGTAATGCCCGAAGTAATGAGTTGCTATCGCACTCATGTTGGCGGTATATGGAGTATGGTTAAAGCGGAGTTACGGAAAGAGATGGTGATCAGCGATTTTAATCTCATCATCAAACATTTTAGCTATAAAGGACTTCAGAAAAAAAAGTTATTACTCCTGTACCTGAAAAGGGATATTTTATTTGAGCTGCGTCGGTTTAGGATACGCAAGGCATACAATACCCTAAAATACCTTCTCTAACCCCTAAGGGAATTTTGTTTTTATCAACTCGGGTAATATCTGGATCGCGCATAATAAATGGGCCGGCATTTGGATATCATTTAATTTAAAATATTGAAACTTATGGGGTTTAAAAGTTTTACCGTTAGAAATGGGAAGGAGTGGGATAGTTATGTAAAACAATCATTTTTTCATGACATATTTCATTCGTGGAAATATCATTCATTAAATGAAGAGGGTGAGCCGCTGCTATTCGTACACGAGGAAGATGACCTATTTATTGCTTTGCCAGTTATAAAAAGAAAGATCGAAAACTCTGCTTTCTTTGATATGACGTCGGTATACGGGTATAGCGGCCCGATATCAAGTATCGACCTGACTGACCTGCCTGAACAAACAATTCACAGGTTTAAAATCGCATTTCTGGAGTTTATGAAGAACGAGAACGCTGTTTGCATATTTTCCAGGCTTCACCCTTTTATCGAGCAATACCACATATTGGAGAACATTGGCGGCATACGCGAAAACGGATCAACGCTATATATAGATCTTACAGCACCGGTTGAATATCAAAGAAGTAAATACGATAAAAGGCTTTTTCGGCAAATAAGGAAATTACGTGAAAATGGTTACATAATTAAAGAGGCCAATGACATTAATGATGTTAAAGCGTTTATTGAGATGTATCACAAAAATATGGACCGTTTAAAAGCGGCTTCACATTATTACTTTGATGAGCAATACTTTACTAATATACTTGATCTGGATGGTTACGATAATAAGCTGATCCTTATTTACAATGGAACGGAGCTCATTTGCGGCGCCGTTGTGCTTCTCTCGGATTCGATCATCAGGAATCATCTTTCGGCAACCTCTCCTGATTATTTGAAAGATTCGCCAAGTAAGCTACTAACTGACGAAATAAGCGTGATAGGCAGAACAATGGGTAAAAAAATATTTCATCTTGGCGGTGGCGTCGGTGGTAAAGAGGATTCGCTTTTTATGTTCAAGAGATATTTTTCGGACTTACAGGTAAAAGACCGGATATGGTGTTACATTAATGACCCCATAGCTTATAATAACATTATTACAAAAGCTGGCATTGAGTTCGACGCTTCGACTACATATTTTCCTTTATACCGGCAGCCAAAAATAAAGACGCCGCCGTACGTACCAAATATTGGAACAACAACCAACTTTTCATTAACTGGCTAATAATATTACAATATGGACAATAAATTTAAGTATTCAGAGGCTGACCTGGCTACGTTTGACCGGGTAATCAGCGAATATGGCTGGATCGTTTATGAGGATGCTGTTGACGCCGATCTTTTAGCTGAAATAACCGATTCATTCGCAAAATCATACGAAGTAAGACGGGCAATTCAGTTAGCTAACGGAATAGCCGGCAATATGGATGGCACACTTCATCACCTGGTTGAAAAGGATACGTTTACATTGAAGTTTCTTGAACAGAAATACTGTGCAAATCAAATCAGGCATTTTTTAAAAGGCAACTATATCCTCAATTCGATGGGTGCAGTTATTAATACAAGGGATGCGGGGCGGTATGTACAAAATGTACATCGTGATATCAGGAGCTTTACCGGCGATTTTAAACTAATGATACAGCTTATGGTTATCCTTGATGATTTTACGCTGGAGAATGGCGCCACTTATTTCTTAACGGGATCGCATAAACGCGAAGACAAGCCTGACGATGATTTCTTTTACCAAAATGCGGATCGGGCCGTGGTGAAAAAAGGTAGTATTATCGCTTTCGACGCCAATTTATGGCATGCTACAGGTAAGAATACCACAGAAAAACCCCGGCGAACATTAACGATGGCCTTCACTCGTCCGTTTTTTAAACCGCAACTTGATTATCCGCGAGCTTTGGGCTATAATTTTGGCGATGGGCTGGATGAAAATTTAAGACAAGTTTTAGGCTATAATTCACGAATACCCGAAAATTTGCAGGAGTATTATCAGCCGGTTGAAAAACGGATGTACCAGCCCGGGCAAGGTTAATTCTCAGATACAGCAACACGTTTTACAAACCCGTACTTAACGGGATTTCCTTTCCAGGCAGATTTTGATGAAAATTATCAATCTGCCTGATGCTCCGGGTAATGTTCTATGCCTGGTGCGAATAATTGAAAAATTTTCTAAACCAATCACTATATCAAATTTTATGTGCGGAATTGTAGGTTATATTGGATATCGCGATGCGTGGCCAATAGTAATAAAGGGATTGAACAGGCTGGAATACCGCGGCTATGACAGTGCAGGTATCGCCATTATAAACGAATCGGATTTTAACGTTTATAAAAAGGCCGGGAAGGTTTCATCACTTGAGCACTTTGCCGATGGTAAAGACAAAACCGGCAAAATAGCGATAGGCCACACCCGCTGGGCAACGCACGGTAAGCCAATTGACCGCAATTCGCACCCGCATTCGTCTAACGACAAACGTTTGCACATAATTCACAATGGGATAATTGAGAATTATGCAACAATAAAAGAAGAACTATTAAATCGCGGACATCAATTTGATAGCGACACAGATACGGAAGTATTGATTCATTTAATAGAGGAAATACAAAATATTGAGCAAACCGAGCTAGCAGAAGCTGTAAGGTTGGCCCTCAATCAAGTGATAGGCGCTTACGCAATTGTGATTTTAGACAGAGAAAACCCGCATCAGTTAATTGCAGCCCGAAAGGGCAGCCCGCTAGTTATAGGTGTTGGCGCAGGCGAATACTTCATCGCATCTGACGCGATGCCGATTGTTGAATATGTTAAAAGCGTTGTTTATTTAAAAGATAATGAACTAGCGATAATAGCAAGGGACCAGCTTTTAATAAAACATTTGGATAATGTAGTACAAACGCCCTTGATCCAGGAACTTGAATTAAAACTCGAGGAACTTGAAATGGGCGGTTTTGAGCACTTTATGCTGAAGGAGATATTTGAGCAACCCCAGTCGTTAACAAATTGCATGCGGGGGCGAATTTATCCCGAAGCAGGAAAAGTTGAACTGGGTGGAATTAAACAATATGCAGAGAAGTTAGAAAACATAAACCGGATAATTATTGTGGCCTGCGGCACATCATGGCATGCAGGGTTGGCCGGTGAATACCTGATAGAGGAATTTGCCCAGGTACGGGTTGAAGTTGAGTACGCATCCGAGTTTAGATACCGGCACCCCGTGATTAATGAGGATGACCTGATTATTGCCATTTCGCAATCCGGTGAAACGGCCGATACAATGGCTGCTATTGCAATAGCAAAAGAAAAAGGCGCAACAATTTTTGGTATTTGCAACGCGGTAGGCGCGTCAATTCCGCGGATCACACACGCAGGCGTTTATACACATGCGGGCCCCGAAATAGGCGTGGCATCAACAAAAGCCTTCACCGCGCAAGTGACCGTTTTAACCCTTATCGCATTTTATATCGCCCAGCAAAAGAAAACGCTTACACCAACGCAGCTAACGCGCCTTTTAACTGAGTTGAAAAATATTCCCGATAAAATACAGCGGGTTTTAGCAAAAAATAAACTTATAAAAGATATTGCTTTTCAAATTAAAGACGCCAAAAATTGCCTCTTTTTAGGACGCGGAAGCGGCTTCCCAGTAGCGCTCGAGGGGGCGTTGAAGCTGAAAGAAATCTCTTATATCCATGCCGAAGGTTATCCGGCTGCCGAAATGAAGCATGGGCCTATAGCATTAATTGATGAAGAAATGCCGGTTGTTTTTATCGCAACCCAAAATTCATCATACGAAAAAGTGATCAGCAATATACAGGAGGTTAAAGCCCGTAAAGGAAAAATAATCGCAATTGTTACCGAGGGCGATACCCAGGTGAAGGAAATGGCCGACCATTATATTGAAATACCTCATACTGATGAAGCTTTTTTGCCCCTGGTAGCCACAGTGCCGCTGCAATTGCTCGCATACCATATTGCATTAATGCGCGGTTGTAACGTCGATCAGCCCCGCAACCTGGCTAAATCCGTAACTGTTGAATAACTGCTCATCTTGTTTACAAAAATTGGTGCTGCATTTTAATTGAAGAGAAATCTGCACATCATTTTTCACAATACCTGTAAAACCCTTCAATCTCGTTTTTACACTATTGTAAAGAAAATTCGCCCTTTTTACAATTTAATTCCAATAAATACAACCGGCATTTTATTGATAATCAAACATATACATTTGACTTATGAACCTACAAAATCACAAACCTTTTATTCTTAACTGTATGGCCATTAAAATATTTTATTGCAGCTGCGCTTTGACTTTATTGCTTGCAAGCGGGTGTGCAGCACGACGAGACCTGGTGTACTTTAGTAACCTGGCAAACACTGCATCAGTTAGCAATCCTAAAAATCAGGATGTCCGTATTGCACAAAATGACGTGCTTAATATAACCATGCATAGCCTCAGTCCTGAATCTGATAACCTGTTTTCAAATAAAAACGCGGCGCTTACCGCACTGTATACTCCAATGAAAGTTGACGGATACAGGGTAAATAAAGATGGTATGATACATCTGCCAATAATTGGTGATGTAAGAGTTGAAGGAAAGACCATTGAAGAAGCGCAAAGAGCAATTACAGACGACCTGAGTAAAAAGGTAAAAGATCCATTGGTAGATGTTCAAATGGTGAATTTTAAGATAACAGTAATTGGAGAGGTAAACAGGCCTTCAACCTTTATTATAACTGATCAAAAAGTAAATGTACTTGAGGCGCTTGGAATGGCCGGCGATATGACTGTATATGGTAAAAGAGAGAATGTTTTGGTGATCAGAAACGAGGGGGGTAATAAAACGTTGAAACGGCTGAACCTTAACAATATGGAGTCCTTCGACTCACCTTACTTCTACCTGAAGCAAAATGACATTGTATATGTTGAGCCCGACAAATCCAAGGCTGTTGAATACAGCCAAAATACTCGACTGATGCCATTGGTTATAGCCTCAATATCGGCATTGGCAGTATTAGCTGCAGTAGTATTAAAACGATAACAGATAACTAATCAAAATATTGACGAATGTTAAATCTAAAAGCCATGGATACCAACTTTATTTTAAATCCGGCCCCACGTCCTGATAATTTCAAGGAGAGAATAATGCCATACCTGAAAAAGTGGTATTGGTTTTTAATAGCACTCGTTATTTGCCTGGGCGGTGTATGGTTTTATATAGAGAATGCAACCCCTATATACAAGGTGACCAGTACGTTGCTCATCCTTGATGACAAAAAAGGCGATGGAATACTTAAATCAACCGCTTTTAGCGACCTTAACATGTTCCAGGAAACTAAAACTACGGATAATGAAATAGAGATATTGAGGTCGAAGGACTTGATATACAACGCCCTGAGCAAACTGAACCTCGAAACGAGATATTTTATCCAGGATGGCTTTAAAACCAGTGAGTTGTATAATAAAGAAACTCCATTTTCGGTTTCTGTTAATAAACTGGCAAAAACGGCCTATTTAAAAAAGCTAAGCCTGCAGAGCTTGTCTGACAGCACTTTTACATTAAAGGAGGGTAAACGGACCTGGGTATATTCATACGGCCAGCCAATACAGCATGCCGACTATATGATTACGGTTAAAAAAGGGCCCGCCTTCAAAAATGACGAACAACGCGTTTACCTTCAATTTACCGACCTGAATAAAATGGCCGCTGCATATAGCGGCGGGCTACTGAAGGTTAACCCTGTGATAAAGGAGTCAAATACCATAACGTTAACTTTAAATGACGCGGTACCCGCACGGGGAGTGGATATCCTGACTAATATTATCAGTACCTATAATACCGAGAACGTTCAAAAAAAGAATATCATGGCGGTTAACACTATCGTTTTTATCGATAAGCGTTTAAAGGCGATGGAGCAGGACCTTTCGGCAACCGAAGGCGATATTGAAGCTTATAAACAGCAAAATTATGCCATCGACGCAACTGCAGGTACACAAATCAACCTGGCTAAATCTGCCGAATATGGACAGCTATTGGAAACTTCTGATATCCAATTGGGAATGGCGAATTCTATTTTGGCGTACTTAAATAATACCGGTAACCAGTTTTCTGTGGTGCCAAGTACGATGGGGCTGAAGGACCCGGTATTGAATACTTTGATCGGCCGGTTTAATGACTTGCAGATGCAGAGGAATACCATGCTGCGCAGCGCAAATTTGAGTAATCCGCTGGTTCAGATTTTAAGCGACCAGATATCGAGCTTGCGTGTAAACATCATCGAGAACCTTGCAAATATTAAAAAGGGCTTCGAGATTGAAAGCCATCAACTGAGAAAGAATTCAGCCCGGTATATATCTAAAATACAATCGGTTCCGGCACTTGAAAGAGGGTTGTTGCAACGCAGCCGTGAGCAAACAGTTAAAACAAACCTATACCAATACCTATTACAAAAACGCGAAGAAACGGCGCTTTCTTTATCCGCGACAATACCAACATCGCAGTTGGTGGATAAGCCGGCTTATGACGCCAACCCTGAATATCCAAAGAAACCATTATTGTATTTATATGGTAGCCTTTTGGGGCTTATAGTGCCGGGATTTTTGATATACGGCAAGGGCAAGCTCAATTCGAAAGTTAAAGATTCAAGTGGCCTTAAAGAACTTTATGGTATAAAAGTATTGGGCGAATTAACCCATAGCGATGGTAAAAGGCCAATCGCCATTCAAAATGGCAGAACGTCAACCATAACAGAACTTTTCAGGTACATCCGTACAAACATAGGCCTGTTAAATGATTATTCAGAAAACAAGGTAATACTTGTAACCTCATGTACAAAAGGGGAAGGCAAAACTTTCTTCAGCATAAACCTGGGGTTAACACTCGCAATGCTTAATAAAAAGGTGCTGGTCATGGAATTTGATCTGAGGAACCCCGATTTGCTCAAAAAGATGGGCCTTTCTCAACAAAATGGAATCGCCAGTTATCTGGAATGCAATACCGACGAGTTGAATATTCAGCCTTATGGTAATGCACCCAACCTTTATGTAATGGGTTGTGGACAAATGCCCGAGAACCCGGCCGAATTGCTAACCAGCAGGCGGGTAGATAAACTTTTCCAGGTATTAAGGTCGGAGTTTGACTATATAATCGTAGATACATCCCCGGTTGGGGCTGTGGCCGATGCTTTTAGCCTGGCAAAAAATGCCGACCTGAGCATTTACCTGGTGCGCTACAATTATACAAGTACCGAGCAACTTGAGATTCTTAAGGATGTTCACGAGAACAATAAATTAAAAAACCTCATGGTTGTCCTTAATGATGCGAAACCGAGTAACCGGCCCATATATGCTTATGGCAGGTACGGTTACACAGCCGCAAAGGGCGTTTAATCAAATTGTTGATATATATATAGCTTTAAAAATTAAAATGCAAGGGATAAAAGTATGGCGCAAGTAATTGTTATTACACCCGGATGTATGTTAATAAGGTAGCTTTTGACTAAAAATTTAAGCCGAAACTGTAGCTCTAAAAGTTTTTACTACTCCATCCGGCTCTGTCTAATTTGAATTGATTTTTCTCAAGTAAAAAAACTGTCACGTAAGTGATATAGCGAAGCTATTGCCCTTTTCTAAAACCGTCATCACAAACACCTGATATTTTATGGAAACTCAATTGAATGCTATCAATAAAAGGCCGTCGATTAATTTGTTTGAGAAAAAGTGGCTGGTAATATATACCAGGCCGAGGTGGGAAAAGAAAATCGAAAAGCAATTAAAGGAACGGGGTATTGAGGCCTATTGCCCAATGCGGCAGGTACAAAATCAATGGTCCGATCGAAAAAAGGATGTAAGCCTTCCATTATTTAATTCGTATGTATTTGTGAGGGTTAACGTACGTGAACAAGGCACCGTGCTTTATACCGGGGGCATACTCAATTATGTGTATTATATGGGTAAACCCGCGGTCGTGGCCGATAAAACCATTGATGAGATTAAAACAAAACTCACACTTTATCGGGATGTTGAGGTGGTTAGCCTCCCCAATATTGCAGTTGGGGATCATGTTTTAATAAAGGAGGGGGTTTTTGTTAACCAAAAAGGCCATGTGCTGCAGGTTAATGGAAAAAGCGTACTGATGGTATTAGACAAGATCAACTGTGCCCTGGTAACCCGAATTCCATTTCACCAAATTGTACTCCAATCACAAAATCAAGAAAATGAACATGCGCAGTATTAATAAAAAGATCGGAATCATAGGCCTTGGCTACGTGGGCTTGCCTTTAGCAGTAGAATTTGCTAAAAAATATAAAGTCATTGGTTACGATATCAATCAAAACAGGATAGACCAGCTTAAACAAGGCGCTGACCATACCAAGGAGGTGAGTGCTGAGGAATTGAAGGCCGTGTTTACACCGGTATGTACTACCCCAAAAGGGCTGTTTTTTACAACGGATATTGAATTGTTAAGGCAATGTTCAGTTTATATTGTCACTGTTCCAACGCCGGTAGATAAAAATAATCGCCCCGACCTGACTCCATTGATCTACGCAAGTTTATTAATCGCAAAGGTGCTGAAAAAGGGAGATATCGTGATCTACGAATCGACAGTTTACCCTGGCGTTACCGAAGATGAGTGTATGCCGGTTTTGGAAAAAGCATCTAAGCTGAAGTTTAATGTTGATTTTTTTGCCGGTTACTCTCCCGAGCGGATTAACCCGGGCGACAAATCACATACAGTGGCCAACATACGTAAGATAACCTCAGGCTCAACTCCAAAAACTGCCGAAATTGTAGATCAGCTATACAAATCTGTTATTACGGCGGGAACATTTAAGGCTGACTCGATAAAAGTTGCCGAGGCTGCCAAGGTAATTGAAAATGCCCAGCGCGATATAAACATTGCCTTTGTAAACGAGCTGGCCATGATTTTTAACAAAATGGGTATTGATACCCACAAGGTGCTTGAAGCCGCCGGAACAAAATGGAATTTCCTTGATTTTAAACCCGGATTGGTTGGCGGGCATTGTATCGGTGTAGATCCCTATTATCTTGCTCAAAAAGCGCAGGAAGTTGGGTATCATCCCGAGATAATACTGGCTGGCCGCCGAATAAACGACGCGATGGGCGCATACGTGGCCGATCAGTTTATTAAAAAAATGAGTTGCAAGGGAACATCACTTTTTAATGCAGAAGTGCTTGTGCTCGGTTTTACATTTAAAGAAAATTGCCCTGATGTACGAAACACCCGTGTAATTGATATTGTACGGAGGTTGCAGGAATATAATGTAAAAGTCCACGTTCACGATCCCTGGGCAAATGCCGATCATGCAAAAAAAGCATACGGTATCATATGCGAAAATGGCGAATCGAAAACCCGTACATACGATGGCATATTGCTTGCTGTCGCGCACAACGAATTTAAAGAAATGGACTTAAAGGGCTTATGTAAACCTAATACCGTTTTGTATGATCTGAAAGCATTTTTACCAGATAATATTGTTGATGCCCGCCTTTAAATAATCCAAATGAGCTTAAAAGAAAGGGCCATTTCGGGCTTGCTATGGTCGCTATGGCAGCAGGTTAGTTCAAAGTTAGTTAGCTTTTGCATCTCTATTTTTTTGGCGCGGATGCTTGAGCCGGCCCAATTTGGCCTTATCGCAATGCTGTCGCTTTTTATCGCAATTGGCAATACCTTATTGGATAGCGGATTAACGACATCACTTATCCGTACGACCGATGCTACCCAACGCGATTATTCAACTATATTTTATTTCAATCTTGCAGGAAGCACGCTCCTATATCTTTTGCTTTTTTTAACGGCGCCGCTTATATCCGATTTTTATAACCAGCCATTGTTGAAAAACATTGTCCGGGTATATGGGACTATCCTCATCATCAATGCTTTTTTTGGGTTACAAAGCACGCTGCTCATAAAAGAGATGAAATTTAAAAAGCAAACCAACATGCAGATACCTGCTGCTATTGGTGGTGGTTTGTTAGGGTTGGCGCTGGCAAAATTGGGCTATGGGGTTTGGAGCCTGGTGTGGATGGGGTTGTGTACATCGTTCCTGTCAACCGCAATGCACTGGATAACATCCGACTGGAGGCCGGCATGGGTATTTGATAAGGAATGTTTTAAAAAACATATTGATTTTGGTTACAAAATGACCTTATCGAGCATTTTGGATACGGTGTACCAAAACCTGTATCTTATTATAATCGGTAAGTACTTTTCTGCAGCGCAGCTTGGGTTTTACTCGCGCGCTGATGCGGTAAGTCAGCTGCCCATAGGCAATATTTCGGCGGCTATTAATAAGGCAACGTACCCCATGTTTGCCGAGATATCAGACGATGTTGTTAAACTAAAAAATGTATATAAAAAGCTGATGCAGCAAGTGCTGTTCTGGAATGCGCCTTCATTGATCTTTTTATGTGTAATTGCCAGGCCCCTGTTTCACCTTTTATTAACCGACAAGTGGCTGCCGGCTGTTCCGTACTTTCAAATATTGTGTATCAGCGGCGTCATGTATCCGTTACACTCCTATAATTTGAATGTATTGAAGGTGTTAGGTAAAAGTGCTTTATTCCTCAGGTTAGAGGTAGTTAAAAAAGTGCTTAGCGTAATTGGCATTTTAAGCTTTATAAATTTTGGCATTTACGGACTATTATATTTTCAGTTAGCCTTCAGCTTTATCGCATATTACATCAATTCAATATACAGCGGCCGGCTCATTTCATATCCCATCAAAGAACAAATTACAGACATTTTGCCAATACTTCTGTTGGCGGGTACCATAGGGGTTTTAGGCTTCCTGTTGAACCGTGTTTTAGCGGATTTACTAATGTCCGATCTGCTGGTGATCATACTAATAGGTGCGAGTTATTTAGTGCTTTATCTTGCATCCGGCTTAATCATAAAACTACAGGCACTGCGGGATTTTAACCATTTAATTCTAAAAAGATGATACCTGTAACCAAACCCTTTCTACCTTCCGAAAAAGAATTTAGAAGTTATGTTAAAAGTATATGGGAGCGGCAATGGCTAACTAATAACGGGCCACTCGTAAACACGCTGGAGCTAAATCTAAAAGAATACCTTGGAATAAATCATTTGCTATTTGTTGCCAACGGAACGATCGCACTTCAGCTGGCTATCAAAGCCTTGAATTTATCGGGCGAGATAATTACCACGCCGTTTTCGTTTGTGGCTACTACAAGCAGTATTGTTTGGCAGGGCTGCAAGCCGGTTTTTGTTGACATCGATCCGGATTCGTTTAATATCGACCCGTATAAAATTGAAGATGCAATTACCCCTAAAACAACGGCTATACTGGCTACCCACGTTTATGGAAACCCTTGCGCTATTGAAGCCATACAACGGGTGGCTGATAAACATAACCTGAAAGTAATATACGATGCCGCACATTGCTTTGGAACAAAGTATAAAGGCAGATCGATATTTGAGTATGGCGATATCAGTACAACGAGCTTTCACTCCACAAAGCTGTTTCATACCATTGAGGGAGGCGCGGTTTTTACTAAGAATCCCGAACTTTTAAGAAAAATGGCCTTGATGCGTAATTTTGGTTATTCGGGAGTGGATTCATTTTCAGAGCCAGGCATAAATGCAAAAAATTCCGAATTTCATGCTGCAATGGGCCTTTGTAACCTAAAGCATGTGGACGAGATACTGAAGATGCGGAAATATTTATCGGAGCAATATTTACACCGCCTTGTCAATCTTGATGTGAAATTTCAAAAGATCCACAACGATAACGATTATAATTACGCGTACTTCCCCATATTATTCAAAAGCGAAAGCATAATGCAGCACGCCAAGGCTAATCTTGAAATGGCCAAGATATACTGCAGGCGATACTTCTATCCGTCGTTAGCAGGATTACCATACGTCGAGAATGTTGAAATGCCTGTTTGTGAGTCTATAGCGTCCAGGATAATGTGCCTTCCGTTATATCACACCCTTACTGTATCTGATCTGGATATGATATGCCGGCTATTGATGAGGTTGCAGAATTTTGAAGAAGTTAAAGTTCCCAAAGTTCGTACCATGGGTAAACTTGTTCCACATCAATCAATACCGCCCACCAGATCGAAGATTGTTAAAGTTAACGGCACATTTGAATAAGCCCACTTTAGGGCTTTGTACAAAACCTTACTATACGATCGTTAATGAAAATGTCAGCAGCTTTTGACGGCAAACCACAGGTGTGTTTTGTTATTCCGTCGCTGCACGGCGGCGGCGCCGAAAAGGTGTTAATTAACCTGGCCAATAACTTTGTTAAGTTGGGTTATCATCCAATTATTATTTCGCTGAATAAAAGCCTGCCTGCTTATGTCATTGATAAAAGGGTAACGGTATACCAGTTGCTCGACCGCAAAAGCGACTTCATAATTTACAGGGTTTATTACCTGTTTCAAACTTTTTTTAGGCTATTGTCCCTTATCCTTAAGGAAAAGCCTGTTTGTGTAATTTCCTTTATTACGTCGGCAAATTTGTGGACCGGGATTACCTGTAAAATAGCAAATACGCCATATATCGTGTCTGAGCGAACATCGCCCATCCGCAGCGTTAATCAGCTAAATTATTTTAGCCGGAATTTTGCAGCGTACATATATAAACATGCGGCAGCTGTAGTGGTAAGCGCCCAGGGCGTTGGAGAATGCTTAAAGCGTATTAGCGGCTTTAGTAAGCTTAACAACATACACTTAATTCAAAATCCGGTATCACAATTTGGACCGCTCTCATTAAATAGCGTTCATCGACGCAGATTTATACTTGGCGTCGGCAGGCTTGCTTATGTAAAAGGTTTCGATCAGCTTATTTATGCCTATAAGGCAGCGAAACTCAGCAATACCGATCTGTTGATCATCGGAGAAGGGACAGAAAGAAAGGCCCTGGTTTCGCAAATTGAAAATTTAGGTTTATCGAGTCGGGTGTTTGTTCCGGGCAATAAAACCAACCTTCAGGATTATTACAGCCAGGCCGAATTGTTTGTGTTGCCATCCAGGAATGAAGGTTATCCAAATGCGCTTGTAGAGGCCATGAGTTTTGGCTGCCCGAGTGTTGCTATGAACTGTGAGTTTGGCCCCGCCGAAATTATACAAAACGAGCACAATGCCCTGCTCGTTGAAGACGGCAATATTACAGCATTGGCATCTTCGATCTGCCGTTTGGATAATGACGCTGAATTGAGAGACAAACTAAGCAATAATGCAAAATATATTAATCAAACCAATGATGCTGAAAGCATATTCAAAAAATGGGCCGAATTGATTTTAGCTCAAAGACAGGTAGTTACTAAATTATAAACAAGCCTTTACAGGCATAATACAATCGTCTTTTTTTATGGTACAATATCTAATCCGGTTAGACGATCTGTGTCACACCAGTAATTTAGACAAATGGGTTCGTTTTTTTAATCTGTTTGATCAATACAATATCAAACCAATTATTGCTGCAATTCCAAATAATAAAGATCCTAAGCTGGCTGAGTGTGGAAGTTTTAATCACAACTACTGGCAACTTGTTCGCGATCTTCAAAAGAAAGGATACGTAATAGCGATGCATGGGCTGGAGCATCGCTATTTGAATACTGATTCAGGTATTTTTAAACAAAACAGGCGGTCGGAATTTGCCGGTCTTCCCCTTTATATACAGGAACGAAAGATAATAGAAGCCGTAAGCATTTTTGAGCGTGAAAGTATTAAGACCGATATTTTTGTTGCTCCTGCGCATTCTATCGATCGAAATACTTTAAAAGCATTAAAAAAGTACTCTAAAATCAGCATCATCAGCGATGGATTGCTGACGTCGCCCTATAGAAGATTTGGCTTTAAATGGATTCCGGTGCAACTGTCGGAAGTGGCAATAATGCCTGATAAAACCTGGACCTTTAATTATCATCCTGAAATGTGCCCGGACGAAGCTTTTACCAGGTTAGAAGCCTTTATACATCAGCATCATGAAAATTTTGTGCCGTTGTCCGATCTGAAATTCCAGTCTTATTCCCGTTGGGATAATTTTTACGAGAAGTATTGTATTTACCTGCGTTTAATACGAAGTGGTATAAAAGGGCAATTAAGCCTATAAACCGGCATAATCTTACAGAGCTTCAAGCATCGTTTTTAACAAACATCTTCCGCGGACCTTAATAATTTTAATTAATCATATTATGAAAATTCCTTTCACAACTCCATTTATTGATCAAAGCGTAGTTGACGAAGTTGTTGACACATTAAAAACAAACTGGATAACAACCGGCCCCAAGGTAATTGCCATGGAGCAGGAAATTGTGAAATTAACTTCTGCCAAAGCGGCTATCTGTGTCAACTCGTGGACATCCGGAGCTATTTTGATGTTGAGATGGTTTGGCATTAAACCGGGCGACGAAGTTATCATTCCGGCTTACACTTATTGCGCAACAGCTCTAAGCGTGTTGCATTGCGGCGCAACCCCTGTTATGGTCGACATTAATAAGGACTTTTGTATTAATACTGAGGCTGTCCGCAGGGCAATTACCTCAAAAACAAAGGCTATTATAGCAGTTGATATAGCCGGCTGGCCATGCGATTATTCAGCCCTGGCGGGGATCATTAACAGAAAGGAAATAAGAAAACTGTTTAAAGCGGAATCATTAAAACAAACGGTCTTAAACAGGATATTATTAATTGCCGATGCCGCACACTCGCTCGGCGCCAAAACGAATGGCCACGCGGCAGCAATAGATAGTGATGTAACTATATTCTCATTCCATGCCGTTAAAAATGTTACCACTGCCGAAGGCGGTTGCATTTGTTTAAACCTGCCCGGCAATTTTGACATCAGTGAAGAATATAAATATCTTAAAATGTATACGCTAAACGGGCAAAATAAGGATGCACTGGAAAAATCAAAAGGCGGCGGATGGCGATACGATATACTTTTCAAGGGACTTAAAATTAACATGCCCGACATTTGCGCGGCTATAGGGCTAGCACAAATAAGGAAGTATGAAACCCTTTTATTGCCATCGCGCAAAGCAATAGCATTGACGTATTACAAGAGGTTTAAGGAGTTCGACGAATTTGAGCTGCCTCCTTTATTTGAACGGGGCCACGAATCGTCATACCATCTTTTCCCGCTAAGGATAAAAAATATAACCGAGCAGCAGCGCGATGAGATAATTGATGATATAACAACGAAAGAAATTGCTGTAAACGTTCACTTTATACCACTGCCCATGCTTACTTACTTTAAAAGCCTGGGATATAAAATTGACGATTTCCCGATGGCATATGATCAGTACTCCAGAGAAATATCATTGCCGATTTATCCGCAGCTAACAGGCCCTAAAATTGAGTATATCGTTAAAGCCGTTATAAACGCAGTTGAGAAAGTACTAAACAAGAAGATAGAAAAGCTGGAAACAGCGGAGGTTGTTTTTTAACGCCATTGGTGTAATGAAAAGAGCTTTTGATGTATGCTTTGCAATAATCGGAATTATTGTATTAAGCCCTTTTTTTATTCTGATAGCGTTCTGGATATCGGTTGATTCAAAAGGAGATGTTTTCTATCTGCAGGATAGGATTGGGTTGAACCACACAAACTTTAAGCTTATAAAATTCAGAACGATGTATGTTGATTCTGATAAAAAGGGATTGTTAACCATCGGTAATAATGATAGCAGGGTTACGCGAAGTGGTAGCTGGCTCCGGCGAAAAAAGCTGGATGAATTGCCCCAGCTATTTAACATACTTTTTGGAGATATGAGTTTTGTTGGCCCAAGGCCCGAAGTAAATAAATATGTAAAACTGTATACGCCCGAGCAGCAACGGGTTTTAAGTATGAAACCTGGGATAACGGATTGGGCATCCATCCAGTATTACAATGAAAATGAAATTCTTTCAAAATCATCAGATCCCGAGGGGCTTTATATCAGCGAGATCGTCCCTTCCAAAATAATGAAAAGCCTGGAGTATATAGATCATCATAGTTTTTGGATCGATATGAAGATCATACACCAAACCTTAAAAAAAGTAATAGCAAATTGATTTATCATGACACTTAAAAAACTAATTGGTTTTGGTTTAATACTGGTTTACCTGTATACCCTTACTTTTGGTATTTTCTTAACCGATTTTTTGAGGATACCTGCTCCGCTTATTTTGGGTCTTGCATTGGTGTTTTTTATTGAGCGGCCCGCTCAGGCGTTTGCCTATCACTACGAAATGATAGTAATTATAATTGCACTGTTTATATACGATGGCATTGGTATGGGCGACTACAAGGCCTTTGCAATGGCTAGTTCCACAATATTGACCTGTGCGCTTTTTTTTAATTATTTTGTAGGTTTAAGCAAGTGGCGCTTTAATTTGTCTGTCACTGTATTTTTAGCGCTGCTCTTCATATCAATGATCTTAATGGTTTTGGATCATAGTTATCAAACCGTGATCGACCCGATACGGAGTGTAATACTCGGCACACAAATTGAACAAAGCCCAGCCGGGCTGGCAATAACTCAATTTACTTTTGGATACCAGGTTGCTGCTTTCACAGCCTTTGTTTTCGTTTTAACCTATAAGTTTAAAGGGCATATCCTGCTAAAAATAATCGCCCTGGTAGTTTGTGGCGTCTGCATCTATCTTGGTATGAACAGATCGGCATTTATCAGTTTTATTGTCGCCGCAATTTTGTTTTTGTTTGTTTATTACCGTTTTAAAGGGGTGCTTTTGGTTACATTAACCCTATTGATTGGGTTTTTAGCATATACTTATGTAATAAAAGACAACCTTGACGATAAAAATAACATCCTCGCCAAAAATCAAGCTAAACAGGCTAATGATTTTAACCGGGTAGACATGTCAATTGAAAACC
>JACXTT010002316.1_pt1 | contig 30386 bp, 24 predicted proteins | sample 9270951 | NCBI WGS metagenome assembly JACXTT01 (sample SAMN15532306, study PRJNA645909) | rock metagenome | isolation source: weathered quartz diorite | place: Puerto Rico | collected 2017-06-21 | reverse complement strand
AGCGGGTCTTCGGCGGATCGGCCAAGGGGCTCATCCTGGGAGCGCTTGGCGTTAAGCGGGTGGCTGCCGGCGAATTGGCGGAGATCCGTCGCATGATCGACGGTCTTGACAGGAAAAAAAGGGGGAAGAAATGAACGGAATCGAGCTGTTGGGTGCCACGCTGCTCCACTTTCTGTGGCAGGGTGTTCTGATTGCCGCTGCCTACGCGGCGGCACGCGGATGCGCCTCCCGGCCCGAGGTCCGCTACCTGCTGGCGTGCGCGGCGCTAGCCGCCATGGCCGCATCGCCGGTAGCGACCTGGGTAGCGCTGCAGCCAGTAACGCCGGAGGCTACTGCGGTGACGGCGTCTTTACCTGCGCCGCATTCGGCTTCCGCGCGGCCGGGTTTTCGCGGGGATCTGCCCGGCTTCTTCGCTTTGCGGTATGAGCGTATTCCGTTGCACTGGTTGTCGTGGGTAGCGGCAGCGTGGATGGCGGGCGTCGTGGTCTTCTGGCTGCGCCTGCTGGGTGGGTGGATGATCGCGGAGCGGCTTCGTTACCGTCAGGTACGGCCCGCACCCCGACAATGCCAAGAGGCGTTCGACGGGCTCCGTGCGCGAATGCGCGTGTCACCACCGGTGCGGCTGCTGGTCTCTGGACTGGTACAGGCGCCGGCGGTCGTTGGGCTGCTGCGGCCCGTGGTGCTAGTGCCGGTGGGTGCGCTGGCCGGTCTGCCGGCGGAGCAGATGGAGGCGCTGCTGCTCCATGAGTTGGCCCACATCCGGCGCTACGACTACTTGGTAAACGCTCTGCAGAGCATGGTAGAGGCGCTACTGTTCTATCACCCGGCGGTGTGGTGGGTGTCCGGCCATATGCGTTCCGAGCGCGAGCTGTGCTGCGACGATGCAGCAGTCGCGTTAACCGGCGACGCACAGAGTTACGCGCGCGCTTTGGCAGAGGTTGGGGCAATAGGGCACGCGCAGTATCTGCCGGCGGTAGCGGCGACCGGTGGTTCGCTGGCGAATCGAGTGGCGAGGTTGTTGGGAGAGCCGCGTGCTTCTTCGCGTACGCATTCTCCGGCGGCTGTCGCGGCCGCGGGAGCGTTTGTTGCGATTACCGCGATGGCGGTGCTGGGTCAAACTGCGCGACCACAGTTCGAAGTCATTTCCATAAAGCCCGCGAGCAGTGAAGGAGCCCCGATCATACGGCCGCTGCCGGGACGGCTCACGGCAAATGCATCCCTGCGTGCGCTTATGCAGGGCGCGTATAACGTGCAGCCCTTACAGATCGTGGGTGGTCCGGAGTGGATCGAGTCGGAACAATATGAGGTCGACGCCAAGGCGGCCGGCAATCCTGACCGGGCGCAGATGCTTCTAATGCTGCAATCACTGCTCGAAGATCGGTTTCAGTTGCGGGCCCACCGCGAGTCTCGGGAAATGCCGGTCTACACTCTGGTGGCCGCCCGCCAACAGCTCCAACTGCCATCTCCGGTGAACAGAAGTTGCGTCGAAGACACGGAACTGCTGGGCACCCTGGCGGCCCCGGGAACGCGCATGGAGGTTCCTGGTCAAGGTGTCACAGCCGCACCGAGATGTGGAAGGCTGGACGTGACGCTGGAAACGGGAGGCGCGCGCATGCGGGGCGACAAAGTTCCGATGGCCGAGTTCGCGAGCGTGCTCTCGCGAGTGCTCGGGCGCACGGTAACGGATCGGACGGGATTCTCCGGGGTATTCGATGTAAAGCTGGACTTCCTGCCGGACGACACGACCCTTGGGCTGCCACCTCCGCCGCCAGGAGCGATCCCCTTCGCGATCGCGAGCCCGTCGATCTTCAGCGCGCTCCAGGAACTCGGGCTGCGGCTGGAATCGACCAGAGGGCCGGTCGAGGTGCTCGTCATCGATCACGTGGATCGGCCGTCGGCCAATTAGGCCGCAACATTGCCGGTCCTCTCTATTGCCGAGCCGTAGCAACGGGGGCGACCCCTCTTCGAAGGAGGGGAAAAACGCATTACTTAAATGGCTTTTTCTTGAATTGTTGTGCTTGTGTTTTGAAATCCGGGTCGCAGTTCAGAGCGAGAATCGCGTCATACTGCTGCAAAGCCTGAGCGCGCTTTCCTCCGGAATCGTAAATCTTTCCCATCCACAAATAGGCGCCGGCCTTCGCATTCGGTGGGGCTTCTGTGCTTTGAACAACGTGCGCGAAGTCCTCAACGGCGGAGTCAAACTGTAGCCGTTCGATGTTGCTGGTCCCGAGTGAGTAATAAACCTTGTGAGGAGCGAGACGCTCATAACCATCCTTCTTGTTTTCGACTTTGCCAAGAATTTGCTGATACGTCCGGACGGCGTCATCCCACTGTTTCATCTTGCCGTAGGTCGAAGCCTGCGCTAGTTCAAAGATAAAGTTTCGAGGATATCGTTGGTGCAGTTCACCGACGATCCTCAGCGCCTGGTCGTATCGCTTCTCCCTGTTGTACACGATGATCAGCAACATTCGAGCATCCGTCGAGGTGGTCTTACCGTTCGCGGCGGCAGTTTCGATCTGCTGGATGCCGACGTCTTTGCCGGCGCTGCGAATGCCAATCAGCGACAGCGGAAGGCGGATGAATCCTGGAATCACGCCTACGACATAATTAAACGCACCGACCGACATTTGCGCATCGGCGAATGTGGGATCCATTTCCAAGACCTGCTGGTGAAGATCTCGCGCAGTTTTCGCCTTACCACCAGCGCTGAAATACGACCGCTTCGCGCTGGCCTCAAAACTCGCGAGAGTGGCGTTCGCGATACCCTTCGCATACAGCGCGCGAATATCTTTTGGATTCCTTTTCAAGATGACATCCGCTTTGGCCATCGCGACAGCCACCGTCTCGCGCAGTCGCTTTTCGTCGGCTGGATTGACCGCATCGCGGGAATCCTTCGTCCCAAGTGAGGATCCCGAAAAGCTTTCCATGTTCAGCTTCTCCTGGTCGTACATGATGCGCAGCCAGATCGACGAAGCTAACGCGTTCCAATAGTCGGGATTGTCTGGATAATCGTGCGTCAGAGTTTCGTAGCCATGTTGGGCGGTGTTAAAGTCGAGGTTGTATAAGGCGTCGGTCGACTGATCGAAAATGACCTTCGGATCTGCTGCGGCTGCGGAGAAGCACCAACTGGACAACATCAGCGCAAACAACAGATAGCGTCGAAACATGATCCCCTTTAGAGATAACATCCCGTCGCGTACTTTTCCAATCATTACGATTCTGTTGATAGTGACCAACATCTTTGTATTTCTTTACGAGCTAGCTCTCGGGCGATACCTCGAACCATTTCTCATGCATTACGGCGTTGTGCCTGCGTTGGTCTTTGCATGGCCCCAGACGGATCTGCCTCTGTCGGCCGTAGCGATTCCCTTTCTCACATCGATGTTTCTGCATGGCGGCTGGCTCCATTTGATCGGGAACATGTGGTATCTGTGGATTTTCGGCGACAACGTCGAAGACCGGTTGGGCCATTTCACCTACCTCATATTCTATCTGCTGTGCGGCCTTGGTGCCGGGATCGTGCATACGGTCTTGAACTACGACGTCGAGGTTCCCAGCATCGGTGCCAGCGGCGCCATAGCCGGCGTGCTTGGAGCATACCTTGTGTCGTATCCGAAGGCGCGTGTGCTGACGTTGGTTCCGATTTTCGTCTTTCTGCAAATCATCGAAATACCTGCGCTTATCGTTCTCGGTTTTTGGTTCATCATGCAGTTCCTCTACGGTGCGGCGTCCCTGGCCGCTGCGACAGCGAATACCGGCGGTGTTGCCTGGTGGGCGCATGTCGGCGGATTTATCATCGGGATGATTTTAGTTGGGCTTTTTCCACGCAGAGACCGCCTCCAACATGAGTACACCTGGCGATCTTAGACGCATCTTCAAAGCCGTTGTCATGAATCCAATCGCGCACGATCGAGTGGACTCTTATGCCCCGGGCTATCTCGTCGTTGCCGGCGAGAAGATCGAACGGTTGACGACCGATGATCCACGGTCCGCGTTTCCTTCAGCCGAATATATCGACTGCGGCGGTCGAACGATATTGCCTGGGTTTGTAGACACGCACGTCCATCTTCCGCAGTTCGGCATCATGGGGATCGGTGTCGGTGGATTGCTCGACTGGCTTAAGGCATACACGTATCCGGAGGAAATGCGGTTCGAGAATCCCGAATACGCCGCCACCATTTCACAACAGTTTTTCAACGCGCTCGTCGCGAACGGAACAACAACCGCAGTCATCTATTCATCCGTTCACGAGGAAGCGACGGATATCGCTTTCTCGGCCGCCCAAGCAAAGGGGATACGCGCTTTCATTGGAAAGGTAATGATGGATCGCAACTCGCCGCGAGAGCTCCTGGAAGACACGGAATCCTCTGTTGCTGGAAGCTTGCGCCTCTTCGAGAAATGGGTTTGGGAAGAAGGGGGCCGTTTGCGATATGTCTTCACGCCCCGCTTCGCCGCAACGTGCTCGATGGAACTCATGCAGTTCGTGGGTGAAATCGCCGATGAGCGCGGCGCCTTCGTGCAATCGCATCTCAGCGAGAACACAGATGAAGTGGCTTGGGTGCGCCGGCTTTTCCCGATGCTCGGTTCTTACGCAGCCGTTTACGATGCGGCAGGGTTGCTGATGGAACGCTCGCTCATGGCCCATTGCATTCACTTAACTTCCGATGAAGTCGCGCTGCTCGCGCGAAACAGGACGAACGTCGCATTCTGCCCCTATTCGAACCGAACCCTACGCAGCGGCACGATGCCCTACCACAAGCTCCGCGAAGCGGGTTTGTCCATTTCGCTTGGTACCGACGTCGCGGGTGGCCCCTCGCTCTCGATGCTGGATCAAATGCGCGAAGCCGTGACCGCCGCAAAAATCTCTCAATCGGAAGCGCTCTACCTGGCAACGCTCGGTGGAGCCAAAGCGCTTGGCCTTGGCAACCAAATTGGAAGTTTCGAGGCCGGTAAGGATGCTGATTTTGTCGTTGTCGATCAGGACACGGTTCGGGAAGTTTACGTGCGTGGAAAGCTCGTGTATGTTTAACGTCAACATGCTTCCAAACCGCGTAGTTCTATGTCTCTTTGCTTTATTCCTCCTGGCGCAGCCAGGCATCGCTGCTGATAAATGGCTGAGCATCCATACGAAGAACTTCCTGTTGGTCGGCAACGCAAGTGAATCCGACATCCGCCGTGTCGGACGCACATTGGAGGAATTTCGATCCGCCATCGCGATGGTCTTTCCGAAAATGGATCAGACTTCGTCGGTACCAACAACGATCCTGGTCTTTAAGAACGACGAGTCCTTCAAGCCATTTAAGCCGCTTTATAAAGGTCAGCCATCGAACCTGCTCGCATTCTTCCAACCGGGCGAGGACGCAAATTACATTGCAGTGACGGCAAACTTGCCGTCGCCGGGCGTTGTCCTTCACGAGTATGTCCATTTCCTCCTACGCGAAAACGTCAGCGGCTTGCCGCTTTGGATCAGCGAGGGTCTCGCGGAGTGTTACAGCACCTTTGAACTTGGCGGGAAGCAGAACGAGTTCACGATCGGCAAACCACCCGAGCAACATCTCGTGACATTCAGCACCCCTCAGCAATTTATTCCCTTGAAACGGCTATTGGCCGTGCAAGACAACTCCCCGGAATACAACGAAGAATCAAAGCAAGGCATGTTCTATGCCGAATCGTGGGCAATCGTTCACTATCTGGTCCTCGGCGCTGATGGGAAGCGACGCAACCAATTTGGGCAGTTATTGACAGCGCTCGCGAAAGGCCAGTCATTCGAAGACGCCTTTGGCGACTCGTTTCAGACCGACTACGGAACGATTGAAGAAGAAGTCCGTGAATATATCCGGAAGCGCTCGTCCTGGCCGACGATGAAAGTGGCATCGCGTGAGGCGCTTCAAATTGATGTTCGCTCGATAACGACAACGACGCTTTCGGAAGCCGAATCGGAGTTCTATCTGGGCGATCTCCTCCTTCATCTGAACCGGTTGGAGGACGCGGAGCCACATTTGAGTGGAGCCGTTTCAAAAGCGCCGAACCTCATGGCTGCACAGTCATCACTCGCGCTTCTGCGCGTACGGCAAAAACGATACGACGATGCATTGGGCCTACTGAAGAAGGCGGCCGAAGCCGATTCCAAAAATGCGATCGTGAATTTCTATTATGCGTACGTGCTCGAGCGGGCCGATGCAGATGCGACGGTAAATCTCGCAGATACGCCCGCCGACCGGTATCCAACGATGCGGACATTCGCAAAGAAGGCGATTGATCTCGCGCCGCGATTCGTGGAGGCGTATACGCTTCTCGCCCGAATCGACTTGAACGCAGGAGAAAACCTGGAAGAAGCGGAAGCAACGCTGACGAAGGCACTCTCGATTGCCCCAGGGCGCGACGACATTCGGCTGTTGCTGGCGCAAAGCTATCTGCGCGCGAATCGAACTCAGGATGCGCGCGCGATGTTATCCATCATCGAACGCAGCGCGACTAATCCGGATTTACGCCGTCGAGCAACGGCGTTACTCGATCAAACCGAGCAAGCCACATCATTCACCGAGATCGCGCCGACAATTCCGAAAGAAGTAACTCCGGAACGACCCTCCGCTCCGCTGGCTCCGAGTCCGGCGAACCGCAAAGCTGAGGAGACGGTGCTCGAAGCGCTCACCCCCATTGGTCCCGCAGTTGAAGGTGAAAAGATTTCGGGTTTGCTCACGAATATGGATTGCTCCGACGGGTTGACCCTGAGCATTCGTACCGACCGAACAACGACACAACTTCACTCTTCTGAGCCGCAGAAAATTCAATTCCTCAGCTACACCACCGACGTTACGGACAACATCCGTTGTGGAGTTCGAAATCCCGCAATGCCGGTGACCGTGACGTATCGGCCTGTACCCGGCGGCATCGGCGAACCTCTCGTCATCGAATTTACGGACAAGAAATAACTGGCAGCATACCTGCTTCTTCTTTCAGGGAGGTGGGTAGCTCCATGCAGTATTTGAACGCGATGTTCTGTATCGCGATAGCCGTTACTTCACTTTGTCAGCAATACGCGGGCTTTGAATGGAACAAGAAGTCCACTTTGAGCACCGATCGTCCAGTCGAGTTTCCCGGCATCGTGCTGGAGCCGGGTGTTTACATCATCAAACTCCTCGATGGTGGTGAAAAACGCAGCACCGTAGAAATACTGAGTCAGGACGAAACTCAGGTACTGGCGTCCGTGATCGCAGTCCCCGATCATCGATTACGTCCCGACGACAACTCGGAATTCACATTTCATGAAATCAAGCAAACCGGACCGCGCCCGGTGCAAACCTGGTTCTACACCGGCGATCTTGTGGGTTTCGAATTCGTTTATCCCAAAGCCCGTGCGAAGGAAATCGCAAAAGACAGCGACGGTCGCGTCATGGCGTCTAACGCTATTAAGGACGGCTTGATCGTTGCTGTTACGCCGAATGGCAAAGAAATCGTCATCGACGACCAAACACAAACAGCAAGACGAAAACCGCAATGATCTCCAAAATCTTACTCTTGATCGGTGTCAGTTGCCTCGGCCTCTATGGATTTTTTACTGTGCAGGCCCACTACCACCAGAAGGCGTTGGAGCGAGAACTGTATCAGCCTCTGAAATCGACAGTGCCGGTGGCCGGCCCGGCACGCGGTCGAACTCTAAAAGAGGGCGACTTGTTTGGTCGTCTGGAGATTCCGCGCCTCAATCTCTCCGTCATGGTCATGGAAGGTGATCGGGATAAAATCCTGCGGCTCGGCGCCGGGCATGTCCCAGGGACGCCTCTTGCAATCGCCGGACATCGTGACAGTTTCTTTCGCCCGCTGAAAGACATCAAACTGGATGACAAGATCTTATTCACAACTCCCGAAGGCAGTGCCGAATATCGCGTCACCTCTACAAAAATCGTGGGACCCAAAGACACTTTCATTCTCGACAAGAAATCGGACGACACGTTGACATTGATCACGTGCTATCCGTTCTACTACATCGGCCCCGCGCCCAAACGTTTCATCGTTGAAGCCGCAAAGAATTAACAGCTAAAATCAATGTTTGTCGTTTGACCGCTTGTCCCGTTCGTCTAGCCCGGTCTAGGACACAGCCCTTTCAAGGCTGCAGCACGGGTTCGAATCCCGTACGGGACGTTTTTGGTCTAGCCTCCGTGCTAATGGCGCCAACCCATCCATGGGACGCCGGGGAGGCCTGCGTTCACTTGAAAAAACGCTTCGGGCAGCATTTCTTAAGCGATCCATCGATTCTCCGGCGCATCGTTCAATTCGCCCAGATCACGTCCAATGACACGGTCGTCGAGATTGGTCCGGGGGCTGGATCCCTTACTGCAGAACTCGCGCAGGTCGCGCATCGTGTTGTCGCGATCGAAATCGACCGCGACCTCATTCCACCGCTTCGTCTCTCAATGCCGGGAAACGTCGATATTATCGAAGGTGATGCCCTCGAAGTGGAATGGCCGAGCGGCAGATTTCATGTCGCCGGCAATCTTCCGTATAACGTGGCGACGCCGCTTTTGAAGCGATTCATCGAGCGGCGCGATCGGATTTCCAGCGTCACCGTCATGGTCCAAAAGGAAGTGGCCGAAAGGCTCGCCGCTGAACCGTCGACGCGCGATTACGGACCACTTTCCATTCTCGTTCAATACTACGCAACCGTGAAATATGGCTTCACCGTTCCGCCCGGCGCCTTCAAGCCGCGGCCGAAAGTGGATTCCGCCGTGATCCGTTTGGAGTGGATACCTGACGTTCCGAGTGCGCGCGCCTTCACGGATTTCGTGCAGCAGGCATTTGCGTCGCGAAGGAAGAAACTCGCCAACAATTTGTTGAGCATGTTCGATTCGCTAGACCGCGAGGAGATCTTGCGGCGAGTGACCAATGCCGGAATTGCTGCGAATGCCCGGCCGGAAGAGGTTTCCGTGACTGAATTTTTGCGTGTGTATAATCAATTCAGATGAGCGGATGCGAATGCAAGCCCGGTAGGGCGCAGCGATCAAGAAGATGATGCAGAGCGATCAGACACTGGATGTCGTTCCTCTCGGCGGGCTCGGCGAATTCGGCATGCATATGATGGCGTTCCGGTGCAATGGGACGATTATTGTCGTGGATGCCGGCGTGATGTTTCCGGATGAAGAGCTTCTCGGCGTCGACATCATCGTTCCGGACATCACTTACCTTCTCGAAAACAAGAGCGAAGTCAAAGCCATCTTCCTCACGCATGGGCACGAAGACCATATTGGCGCGCTGCCGTTCATCATTCCGTATCTGAACGTACCCGTGTACGGATCCGCGTTCACCATGGCTCTCGTTAAGAATAAGCTCGAGCAACATGGCGTGTTGGAAGAGGCGCACCTCCACACTATAAAACCAAAACAACCGATCACAGTGGATTGCTTCACTGTTGAGTTCTTCCACGTGACCCACTCGATCGTCGATGCATTTGCGCTGGCGATAAAGACTCCGGTAGGAACGATCATCCATACCGGTGATTTCAAAATCGACCCGACACCGATCGATGGAAAATTGTTCGACCTCCACACGCTGGCCGCTTATGGCGACGACGGTGTCCTGGCTCTGTTCTCCGACAGCACAAATGCAGAACACTCTGGCCATACCGGCTCGGAGCGTTCCGTGAACGATCGATTCGAATCGATTTTTAGAACGTCACGCGGACGCATTGTTCTTTCGTGCTTCACGTCGTCGATTCCCCGGCTTCAACTTGTTATCGACCAAGCAAAGCACTACGGCCGTTTCGTGAGCTTTCTCGGAAGACGAATGTCGCAGAACACAGAACTCGCTGAGGAGCTGGGTTTCCTTAAGATCCCGCCGGGTCTTGTGATTCGTTCAAAAGATATTCGAGGTTACCCGCGTGAGAAGCTTTGTGTCGTGGCCGGTGGATGCCAAGGCGAACCCATGTCGGCTCTATCGAGGCTGGCTTTGGATGACCACAAGGATCTCAAGATCGAAGCAGGCGACACGGTAGTCCTGTCGGCCCGTCACATCCCGGGCAATGAACGAGCTATCGGACGAATGATGGATCACTTTTATCGCCGCCACGCGGAGCTTTACTACGCTGACGGCAGTCAACCGCCGGTCCACGTGAGCGGACACGCTAGCGAAGAGGAATTGAAACTCGTCACGACGCTCGTCAAGCCGAAATACTTCATCCCGATTCATGGAACTTATCGGCAGTTACATCGACACGCGAAAGTCGTAGATATGACCGGCGTCGTACGCGATCGCATCATCGTAGCAGAGACCGGCGACATCATTCGCTTTGGTCCCACCGTTGCCGAGATTGTAGGTAAGGCGCCGGTGGGCCGCGTGTTGATCGATGAAGGAAGTCTGGAAGAAGTGGAGGAGGTGGTCATTCGTGACCGCCGGCATATTTCGGAAGATGGCATCATTCTTCCCATCATCGCCATCAACAAGCAAACCGGAATGATGGAAATCCCTCCCGAGATCATCTTCCGAGGCGTCGCTTTCGTCGAGGAAGAGCGGCTACTCGCGGAAAGCAAACAAATGTTGTCCGAGACCATCGGTAATGCGACGGTTGAGGAACGCGGCGACTGGACGGTCATCAAGGAAAAGATCCGGAAAGACCTGAAGAAGTTTTTTTATAAGCAAACAGCAAAACGCCCATTCATATTGCCGGTGATTCTGGAGATATGAGCCGCGTAGCGGCAAAAGAGTCCTAGCCACACGCGTCAGGGCGTGTTGCCCAACGCAGCCGCGTAGCGGCTGGACAATTTCAGCCATGGGCGTCAGGGGTGTTGCTCAAATCAGCCCCGAAGCGGCGACACAATTTTAGCCACGGGCGGCAGGGAATGTTGCTCAAGTCAGCCGCGAAGCGGCGACACAATTTTAGCCACGGGCGGCAGCCCGTGGAATTGATACAAAATAGCAGGACCAGTCCCGTAGGGACGAGACAAGGCAAAAACCGTGCTGTGCCGTCCCTTACGGGACTTGATTCCGTGTGCATTTTGGACCACGCGCTCACGCGCGTGGCTAGAATTGTGGCGCTCGCTTCGCGAGCTGAATTGAGCAACACGCCCTGACGCCCGTGGCCAGGATTGTGGCGCTCGCTACGCGAGCTTAGGCAGCTACGTACCATGACCATCTTTCAAGCTATCGTGTTCGGTGCAGTTCAGGGACTCACAGAGTTCCTGCCAGTATCCAGCACCGCTCACTTGATTCTCCTTCCCTGGTTCCTGGGCTGGCCCGACCCCGGCCTTGGCTTCGACGTCGCGCTGCATCTGGGAACCCTGATCGGTTTGCTCATCTATTTTCGCGCGGAATGGATCGCCTTGATCTCATCGGCTCTGGGCATTCTGCGCGGCCGCACGCAGTCCCCGGATGCGCGAATGGCGATGCTCATTGTGATTGCAACGATTCCCGGCGCGGTTGCCGGAGCACTCCTCGAGCATAAAGTCGAAGACGCTTTCCGCGCACCGCCGTTGATAGCCACCATGTTGATCGTGATGGCGCTCGTACTGGTTGTGGCTGAAATCGTGGGTCATCGAAAGAAAACTCTCGATGAGATTTCGTGGGGGGACGCCATCGCCGTCGGCATGGCTCAAGCGTTCGCGATTATTCCCGGCGTCTCGCGTTCCGGCAGCACCATTACCGCCGGTCTCTTCCTCAACATGAAGCGCGATGCCGCGGCGCGGTTTTCGTTTTACTTATCGGCACCGATCATAGCGGGCGCTGTCGCAAATCAAACCCTGCACATCCTGAAGAGCGGTGCCGACGGCGAACAAATGACGGCGTTCGCTGTGGGGATCATCTCCTCCGGCATAGTCGGCTATGCCGCCATCGCATTCCTGATGCGGTACTTACAAACGCACAACACTTACTTGTTTGTTGTCTACAGGATTCTACTAGGTATTGTGGTGCTCCTCGCTTTCTGGCATGGATTTCGCTAGAATCAAGCGCGATGAGTTGGACCGCCTACCTCGTTCCCTCCGAGCACCGCCGGCTGAACGAATTCATAGGATTGTTGGTGCTCACGCTCGGGATTCTTTTGGCATTGAGCCTCGTTTCATTCAACGCCGACGATCCGTCATTCAACATCAGCCAAAACACCAAATTCGCCGGCAGACCTGCGAACTTCGTGGGCGTGGTTGGCGCATACACGGCCGACATTTTCTTTCAGACTTGGGGACTTTCCGCGTTTCTAGTGCCGATTTTTCTCGGCATCTACGCTTTCTATTGGCTCGTATCATGGCCGGTACAGAATTTCAAAGTGCGTCTTTCCGGCATGATTCTGATGATGCTTACGCTGGCAACGACGCTCGGCCTATTCCCCCTGTATGTTCGCGATCACATTCCGCCGGGAGGACTCTTCGGTAAGCTCCTCGCGGACACGCTTCAAGCGTCCTTCAATGCAACTGGAACTGCGGTCGTATTGATTTCAGTCTTTTTAGTTTCGCTCTTTCTCTCGACTACATTTTCATTCGCGACCGCCATCGAGTTCTTGAAGCCGCGTTTCCGATTCGTCTCGGATCTTGCCGACCGCTGGTCCGAGTGGCAGGCGGAGCGCGCACATGCCAGAGCGGCGTGGCAAGCCGAACCTAAGCGAGAAAAAACTCCCAAGAAGCAGACCATCATCACCGACAAAATCGACAAAGCTTCGGCACCACCGGTGCCTCCTGTCGCGGCTCGAACGGAAGCATCCGCGGCTCCGACGGTGATTCCTGTTGCACCGCCGAAGCGCAAAGCCGCAGCAGTTGCCGCCTCGACAGAGTTCCCATCAACCGCGCTCTTACATGCGCCGGCAGCCGCGGTCTCTGTGGACGAAGATGAATTGCGCCAGCGCGCCCGGCGGATCGAGGAAAAGGCGCGCGAGTTCGAAGTCGAGGGAACGGTCCAGCAAATTCATCCGGGGCCTGTGGTCACGACGTTCGAATTCAAGCCGGAACCTGGAGTGAAGTATTCCCGCATTACGGGATTAGGCGATGATCTGTGTCTTGCACTCAAAGCGGAGTCCGTCCGCATCGATCGTATTCCCGGGAAATCAACAGTCGGCATCGAAGTGCCTAATGACGACCGCGCTACGATCGTTTTGCGCGAGATGGTCGAATCATCCGATTATCAGCACGCAAGCTACCGGCTTCCATTAGCGCTCGGCAAAGACATCCGCGGAAAGATTGTCGTCTCCGATCTTCAGAAGATGCCGCATCTCTTGGCCGCCGGTTCGACCGGTACCGGCAAGAGTGTTTCGATCAATGCAATGATCCTTTCCCTTTTGTATCGCTCGAAGCCGGATCAGGTGAAGATGATCCTGATCGATCCAAAGCGGCTCGAACTGGGGTTATATCAAGACATTCCGCACCTGCTTGTGCCGGTCGTCACGGAACCCAAGATCGCGCAGAACGCGCTGAAGTGGGCGGTCACCGAAATGGAATCGCGCTACAAAAAGCTTGCGAAGCGCGGCGTGCGCAATCTCGAGGTGTACAACGAGCAAGTGAAGCAGCTCCCGATTCCCGGCCTCGATGACGCGCCCACTATGGAAGGAGACCGGGAACCGCTCCCATACATCGTGATCGTCATCGACGAGTTGGCCGACTTGATGATGACAGCTCCTCGCGAAGTTGAAGAATCCATCACGCGATTGGCGCAAATGGCGCGTGCTGTAGGCATCCATCTGATTCTTGCAACGCAACGACCGTCTGTGGATGTCATTACTGGATTGATCAAAGCCAACTTCCCTGCCCGCATTTCATTCCGCGTTGCATCGAAGGTGGATTCCCGCACGATCCTGGACTCCAACGGCGCCGAACAACTGCTTGGTCGCGGCGACATGTTATTCCTCCCTCCCGGCTCTTCCCGCTTAATGCGTGTACACGGACCGCTGGTTACCGAGGAAGAAGTTACCAAGGTCGTGGATTTCCTCAAGAAGCAAGGCAAGCCTGCGTATAACGACAGCATTCTGCAGTCGCCGGAAGAGCGCGCGGAACTCGGCGAAGTGGATGGTGAAGTCGATGAACTTTACGATGAGGCTGTGAAGATCGTCGTCGAAATGGGCAAGGCTTCGACGTCCGTTTTACAGCGCCGGTTGCGCATCGGATATGGCCGCGCTGCGAGTCTGCTCGATGCGATGGAACGAGACGGGATCATCGGTCCGCCGGATGGAACAAAACCTCGCGCCGTTCTCGTGAATCGAGAAGACTACCTCGCCGAATCGTAAAACAAATTCCAGGACGGTTGCGTCGTTACCGTAATTCATTTCAAATCCTCGGATCGAATTACGGTAACGACGCAACCGTCCTGGAATTTGCGCTACAGTACTTAGCATTATGGGTTTTCGAACTGATGCTATCCATGCCGGCCAGGAACCCGATCCAACGACTGGCGCCGTAACCATTCCGATTTATCAGACCTCCACGTATGTGCAGGAAGGTATCGGCAAGCACAAAGGCTTCGAGTACGCGCGCACGCAAAATCCCACGCGCATGGCGCTCGAGAAAAATATGGCGGTGCTCGAACGCGGTATTGAGGGATACGCCTTTGCTTCGGGAATGGCTGCGACAACCGCGCTGACTCATTTGCTGCTCAAGCAAGGCGATCATGCGATCTGTTCCGAGAACGTTTACGGTGGAACGTTCCGGCTCTTCGACAAGATCGTTCGTCATTACGGCGTGGAGTTCACCTATGTGGATACCTCGAATCTTGCCGCGGTCGCTAAGGCCATGCGTTCGAATACCCGCCTGATCTTCATCGAGACGCCGACGAATCCGGTCATGTCGATTACCGATATCCGCGGTGTGTCTGAAATCGCGCACCGGATGGATTGTCGAGTCGTGGTCGACAACACGTTCATGTCGCCATACTTTCAACGACCGCTGGAGCTTGGGGCCGATATCGTCGTCCACTCGACAACGAAGTATCTCAATGGCCACAGCGACAGTGTGGGCGGCGTTGTCGTACTCAAGCGAAAAGACGATGCCGAGCAGTTGCAATTCATCCAAAACGCTGCGGGGGCGATTCTCTCGCCGTTCGATTCGTGGCTCGTGTTACGTGGCATCAAGACTCTGCCCATCCGAATGGAAGCGCACAATGCAAATGGGACGGCGATGGCGATGTACCTTAAGAGCAAGAAACAAGTCCGGAAAATCTATTACCCTGGGTTGCAGAGTCATCCTGGACATGAACTCGCCAAGAAACAGATGACGGGCTTCGGTGGCATGATCGCCTTCGACCTCGGCAGCCTCGATCACGCCCGCCGATTTCTGGAACGCGTGAAGCTTTGCTCATTGGGTGAGAGCCTTGGTGGTGTGGAAACACTCATCTCGCATCCGGCGACAATGACGCACGCTTCCGTCCCGGCGGAGGAACGCAACCGGTTGGGAATCACAGATGGCCTCGTTCGAATTTCTGTCGGCATCGAAGACATCGATGATCTGATTGCAGATCTGGAAAACGCGTTTTCTGTGTTGTAGCGCATTGGCGTAATCGGCGGCTCACTCTTCAGACCACCGATTCGTCAATCCAGGCAATGTACTTATCGAACGCATCATCAATTGTGACCGCGACAATTTCCGGCACCGAATAACTGTGTAGCGCCTTGATTCGATCCTGCAGCTGATCGAATCGTCCTCGCGTCGTCTTGATCAGCAACAACACTTCATCCGACCATGTCAGCTTGCGCTCCCAGACATAGCAGGATCGAATGCCCGGCAGCACATTCACACACGCGGCCAGTCGCTCGGTGACGACCGTTTGCGCGATCGTTTCCGCCTGGTCATTCGCCTCACATGTTACGAAGACGATAATTTTGTCCGTCATGTTGTTGGTATGATCTCCTTATGTTGGGGGGACCGGCCAATGCCGGTGGGCCCGACGTTAAAATATTATGACCAAGATTAAGTTCGGAACATCCGGATGGCGCGCCATCATCGCCGACGAATTCACTTTCGCCAACGTGCGGCTTTCGACAGAAGCGATCGGCCACTACGTCAAGCGGCGAAACAGTTCCCCTACCCTGCTCGTGGGGTACGACACTCGATTCGCTTCCGAAGATTTTGGCCGCGAAGTCGCACGTGTGCTCTCGTCTCAGAATATTCGGGCCCGGCTTTGTTCACAAGCTGTACCGACTCCTGCTGTCGCCTTCACGATCATGCGCGAAAAGCTCGATGGCGCGATCAACATCACCGCCAGTCACAATCCCGGCGAGTACAACGGTCTGAAGTTTTCCACATCAGATGGCGCGCCGGCGCTGCCCGAAGTGACTTCCGAAATTGAGAACGAGATCGTCCAGCTTCAGGAGAAGAATTGGGAATTCAGCGCGAAAGCCAATGAGACCCTCATCGAGAAAGTGGACATCGGCCCCGCCTATCTCCGCGATCTTTCGACGAAGGTCGACTTCAAAACAATCCGCGATGCCAACATCAGCATCGGCTACGACGCGCTGCACGGCTCAGGCGCGGGATATCTGGATGCCATTCTCCGGCAAGAAAATATTCCAGCAATGGTGCTTCACACGAACCGTGATGTTTATTTTGGCGGCCATCATCCTGAGCCGGCCGACGAGCAACTGGGCGAATTGAAAATCGTCATGAAGAAGAATTGGCTGAAGCTAGGCTTGGCCACAGATGGCGATGCCGACCGATTCGGCATTCTCGATGAAGGCGCGGAATTCATTTATCCCAACGAGTTGCTCTCGATGCTCGTCGACTACCTCATCGAAAGCCGCGGCTGGCAAGGCGGCGTCGCGCGAACAGTCGCGACGACGCATCTCATCGATCGCGTTGCCAGGCTCCACAAACGGGAACTGCTCGAGACGCCGGTCGGTTTCAAATACATTGGTGAATATATCAAAGAAGGCCGGATCATTCTTGGCGGCGAAGAGAGCGCCGGAATGTCGATTCGCGGTCACGTCCCCGAAAAGGATGGAATCCTGGCTTGTCTCTTGATCACGGAAATGGTCGCGAGCCGTGGCAAATCCTTGAAAAATCAGCTAAAGGATCTTTTTTCTCGTGTGGGCGAAGTATATAATCGGCGCCTGAATGTGAAGCTCGATCCTGCGATCAGCGCGCGAGTGAAGCAGAAGATCGCAGCGAATGTGCACGAGTTTCACGGCCGGCGCGTCGCTGAGCAGAATCGTGCGGATGGATTAAAGCTTTTGTTCGGCGACGGCAGTTGGGTTCTGATGCGGCCTTCGGGCACGGAGCCTGTTGTTCGATACTACGCGGAGTCCACGTCCACTGCGGATTTGGACAAGCTTTTGGAATACGGGAGACAGTGGATCACAGAAGCTTAATGCAGGACGTCATCGTTCGAATCGCACTCGGCGTATTTGGCCTTCTCATTGTTGCCATACTCCTCCTTGCCGTTTTCAATGATAAAGGTGCCCTGGAGGTTCACGCCCAAGCGAACAAACTGGACGCAATCGAAAACGAAATCACGAAACTTGACGCGGAAAACAAACAACTCAACTCTGAGATTCAAGCTCTCCGCACCGATCCCACAACGATAGAGAAATTCGCCCGCGAGGAATTAAAACTGGTGAAACCGGGCGAGATTGTTTTAGTCACTCCCGAAAACTAACTCTCGCGCCCTTGCCTCTGTGTCCCTGTGTCTCTGTGCTTAAGCGGCCATCCGTCCCCTGAGATCAGTCTTTCGGTCGTGAATTCTGCGGCCAAGCTCTTCCTGATGATCCGTTGACATCCGCTGGCGGACGATCGGAAACATCTCGCGTTCTTCTTCCTTGACGTGATGTTCGATCTTGCTCTTGAACTCCGCGAACTTCGAATCGAATACGTCGCTGGTGGGATCCACTGTGGAGAGGTCGTTCAACAGGTCCTTGACTTGCTGATGCTGTCGGTATGCCTCATCCACTTTCGATTCGCCGTCCATGAACATGAAACTCCTCATGTCGGGATACAGAATCTCTTCTTCGGCCTGCGCATGGACCATGACACTGTTCCGGATCTGGTCGAACAACGTTTTCCGCACCATGCCGTTGATGCGTGGCGTCATCTGCAACGTCATGATGAGCCCGCTGACCATTCGATGGTCTTTCTTCAAAATGGTGGTCACCCGCATCGCCCGATTTTTGATCGCCGGAATCAATGGAATCAGCGCCGCCCCACCGGCAATCGCGCGCTAATGATGCTCCACTTCCCGACGTTCCAGCCCTTTCCTCGTCCGGCCATAACTGCACCTCCGGAATTTTTCGGTGCAGTTTTTGTGCCGTTGACGACTCCCTTTCCGGCTTATAATAAACGTCTAAACCGCGGGGTGGAGCAGTGGTAGCTCGTTGGGCTCATAACCCAAAGGTCGGAGGTTCAAATCCTTCCCCCGCAATTATCCTCAACAAGTTACGAGAGTGGCAGGTAGCGTTGGCAGCAATTGAGCAGCAAATGCTTCCTGAAGAGTCAAAGCAGATGCTTGTTTCTGCTCTTCGTCCACATGTGTGTAGACGTTCGCAGTCGTGTTGATACTGGCGTGTCCGGCTTGATGCTGTGCGGCCAATAAGCCCAAGTAATTAGCGAGCGCACTGACCACGGTGTCTGAACAGGTGAAGGCCGTTCCCGTGTCTCTCCATCGGAATCTCTGCGGCCTTCATTGCGGGATACAGAACGTAGCGGCGAATGTCCGGAAGAGATCCTCTGACCGAATGAAGACGGTGTGGCTGAAGACCGATGAACGTGGCGATTAAAGGCGGCCTTCTTTGTGTTTTCGTGTCTTTGTGTTTCTACCTCCGCGTAGCAGCGCTTCAGGCTTCCAGTGCGGAGAAAGTTTTACGTATTGCGATTACTTGACGAGTCATATATATGCTGTACGCCCAAATTGGACCAAGGCGGGTTAATACGTTTTTTGAATATGCTTAAGAAACCAGCAGTGCCCTGGATCATTTTCCTGGTGTTACGCGTATCCGCAGTTCAGGCCCAGTCCCAGGCGCCCAGCAAGACTGTCCTGGACGGCGTGTACTCGGATGCGCAGGCGACCCGCGGCCAGGCCACCTACACGGCTCACTGCAGGGCATGCCACGGCGATGCTCTGGAGGGTATTTCAGCTCCGGAACTGACAGGCAATCGTTTCATTGAACGCTGGCGCGAAGATATGCTGGACACAATCTACAGCTACATCAGGCAGACATGCCACAGGGTCGCGGGCCGGATGCCAAACCAATACCGGACGGTGACTACCTGGACATAGTCACTCACATTTTGAAAGTGAATGGTTATCGCGCCGGCGCGAGTGAACTCACCCCTGACCTCGTTGGTAACGTCATGCTCGTCGGAAAGAACGGACCGCAGCCCGTGCCGGATGGTTCGCTCATCATAACAGTCGGCTGTCTGTCTCAGGCCCGCGATGGTACATGGGTTTTGTTTAATGCAACCGAACCTGCGCGCACTCGACGAGGGACGACGTCGACTTCTGCCGAGCGGAGTGCTTCGTCGCAAATGCGTTTGGGTACTTTGATCTTCCGTCTCGCCGATTTGGAAGCCGTTCCTGATTTCGCGCCCGACGCGCACAAGGGACATAAGATGGAGGCGAAAGGCCGCCTGGTCCGGCAGCCGAACGCCGAGCGGATCAGCTTGAGTTTGATGGAAATGCTGGATGCGAGCTGTGGGCAGTAGCGTCAGAGGGGATGAGTCTCATCCGATGAGCAGGTCTACTTCGGGTTCTGATTCTGACTTTGTCCCAAACCTCCGGTGATGCCTTCTACCTGGTTTCCGATCGCGATCGCTCTGACCTTAGCTATCTCTGCCGCTGAAGCGCCCATGGGATCCACGTCGCCGCAGGTAAATCCTCTCAAGGTGCATTCTGACGTGGTGTGTTTGATCCCTTTTTCTTTCATGAGCCGCAGCATCAGCTCCACCGGTTTCTCTTGGAGAACGATGGAGTTGTTGGGCCGGAAGGTCCCTACACCTATCGCATAATCGACCGCCATCAGGGGCTCGATGCTCCCACCGAATTGTCCGTCATTTTTCTTGCCCAGGTCATGAGCTCCCAGATCAGCGCCCACATCCACGAGGTACTGTATTATCGCGAGATCTCCGAAGTTCCCAGCACCCATCAGTGCCGTAATTCCGGCATCGTCAGCCGCATTCACGTTGGCACCGAGCTTCACGAGCAGTTTGATGACTTCCAGCCTTTCGCCGTTGGATTTTCCCCTGCTATAGCCATCGATCCACGCGTATCCTGCGGCTTGCATCAGCGCAGTTTCGTTGTGGCTGGACACAATGTTGGGATCCGCCTTGTACGACAGCAGGAGTTGAACCAGTTCCAAATCGGCGGAGAAGGCCGCGCGCGCCAACGCTGTAGCGAACGTGGTCCGCGGTGTCAGATTAAGAGAGGATCTACGGGACGTTGGAATGTTATCGACAAATGCATTCGGGTTCGCTGCGGATGCCAGAAGTTTCTTGATCAAGGGAAGAGGGTCCGTTGTCACCATCCATGGCATACCGGGGTTCGTTTCCATATTGCGGCGATCCACCGCCCAGAATAGCGGGGTAAATCCTTCGGCGTCGGCGTGATTGACCTGCGCTTTGTTGTCGATCAGGAAGGATGCGATTTCGTAATTGCCATTGTAGATAGCCAGCTCTAACGAGGCTTTCCCGTCGGCGGAGATCGCATTCACATCGGCGCCTGCCGCGACCAAAATGCGCGTGGATTCCGCGTCTCCTTGACGCACGGCAAAATGCAAGGGTGTAAATCCGCCATAATAGTCTTTCTTTGGCTTTTCACTGGGCTCGGGATCACGGGGCAAGCTTGTTACGCTGGAATTTGATGAACCGCCCTGGCGGCCTTCCGACGGTACAATCTTCGAACGAACATTGACATGCGCGCCTCGGTCGATGAGCATCTTCACTGCATCGGGATGACTCTCGGAAACGGCCCACATCAAGGCGGTTGTGCCGCCCCATGTCTCTGTCGCGTTGACTTGCGCTCCATTATCTAACAAGACTTTGATCGCCTCGGCTTTGCCTGAGCGTGCAGCCATCATGAGCGCGGTATCTCCATATCTCGTCAGCCGGACATTCGGGTCCGCTCCCGCCTTGATGAGTCTTTCGATAATGGCTGGATTCCCGTTAACGGCCGCAAGCTCCAGCGGTGTGGCGCCAGTGCGCGTCGCGGCCGACACATTTGCTCCGGCACGGACAAGCAGTTCCACAGTTTCCAGATCATCCAGACGCACAGCCCAATGAAGCGCGGTGGCGCCATCGGTTTGCGCTGCATTTACATCTGCCTTTTTCTGCAGCAAGGAACGCACCAGTTGCTTATTTCCCTTCATGACCGCATCCGCCAGATCACTAACGGCCGCGCCGAGACTCGAGGCAGACAGCAACATGACCGCACAGTATCCAAGTACGCATCGCATATACATATGTTTTCCCCCCGGCGTATGTTGCTTCGACACCGCTGTCAAGAACTTTGGAACTGATTTCTACCACCCTGGTTGAGTGATTGACAATCGAAAATTGCTTGCACTGCGCGGCGGCTTCAGAGGATATTGATTCGCAAGATTCTCACCACGTGTTCTTTGATTTTGCCAAGGCTCTCGTGATCATGCGTGAACGGAGCTATCGATGAAAAAGAGACTATCATTGGCTGGTTGCATGGCCGTAATGCTTGTGGTTCTTGGCTATGGGCAAACGGCCGCGCCACCGAAGGAAGCGCCGCCGGCAGGCGGAGCGGCGTCGGCAACTGCGCAGCGAGCGCTTCTCGATCAGTACTGTGTGACTTGTCATAATGATCGGACCAGAAGAGCAAATCTCACGCTCGAAAAACTAGATCTCACGACTGTGGGTGACAACCCGCAACTCTGGGAGAAAGTTGTGCGTAAACTTCGTGCCGGCGTGATGCCGCCGCCGGGAATGCGGCGGCCGGAGTTGACCGCCTACAACGGGCTCACGGAATGGCTGGAAGGGCAAATCGACCGCAAGGCGAAAGCAAATCCCGGAACCATAGTACTCCATCGTTTGAACCGTGCTGAATACGCCAACGCTGTCCGCGACCTCCTGGATCTCGAAATCGATCCCGCGACACTTCTGCCGGCAGATGATTCGAGCAGAGGCTTTGACAATGTCGCAGGTTCGTTGGCTTTGTCTTCGACGCTGCTGGAATCCTATGCGAACGCGGCGGGGAAAGTCGCGCGCATGGCAGTGGGCTATTGGAAGACGCCGACGGAACGAACCTATATTGCACCGAGTGATACTTCCCAGGAATACCATATCGAAGGTCAACCTTTCGGAACCCGCGGCGGAATGGTCGTCAGTCATGTCTTTCCGGCGGACGGCGAGTACAAGTTCTCGCTCAAGGAATTCATTCTCGGTCCCTACATTGGAGACGAACAAATTGAGCTGAACATTAATGGCGAGAGAACGCGGCTGTTCGAGTGGAATAATCTCAAAGGCGGAAACCCTGGCGCTGACGGGGACACGGGAGGCGGCCTGGAGATCACTGTCCCAGTGAAAGCCGGCACGCATAAGGTTGGAGTCACCTTCGTGGCCACGAACTACCGGCCCAGTCTGGATCCAGCCAAGCACTACGCGCGAAGCACGCTCGAAAATAGCAGGATCGCCGGCTTCACGAACTATCCTGAGGTCGGTCTTTTGAAGATTCAAGGACCCTTCAACGCCTTACGGCCGCTCAGCTCGCGCAGCATTAGCAAGGTCTTTACGTGCCGGCCGTCAATCGGAAATGCCGCCGGAAATGCCGCCACGCCAGAGGAAGCCTGCGCGAAGGAAATCGTTACGACGCTGACGCGGCGCGCCTATCGGCGCCCCGCAACACCGGAAGATCTTGAAGTGTTGATGGGCTTTTACCAGGAGGGCCGCAAGGGCGGCACGTTTGAAGATGGCATCGAGGTGGCGCTTCGGCGAATCCTGGCGAGTCCACAGTTTCTGGTTCGTATCGAAAAAGAACCGCCCAATCTGGCCGTTGGCCAGACCTATCGCATTAGCGACCTGGAATTGGCGTCCCGGTTGTCGTTTTTCCTGTGGAGCAGTATCCCAGACGACGAACTGATCAACCTGGCCAGCCAGGGGAAACTTAGCATCCCCACCATCCTCGAGCAACAGGTCCGGCGCATGCTTGCCGATCCCCGGTCCGAGGCTATGGTGAACAACTTCGCCGCCCAATGGCTATACTTGCGGAATTTGAAAGCGACCTCTCCGGTTGCAACAAGCTATCCCAATTGGGACGACTCGCTACGGCAGGCTTTCCGGCGTGAGACGGAACTGCTGTTTGAAACCGTGATGCACGAGGATCGTAGTGTTCTAGATTTCCTGACCGCCGACTACACGTTTGTGAATGACCGGCTCGCGAGGCACTATGGCATTCCCAATGTTTACGGATCCCAATTCCGCCGTGTGACGCTGGGACCGGAATTCGATTACCGTCGAGGATTGCTGGGTAAGGGAAGCGTCCTTGCGATAACCTCTGTTCCCGACAGGAATTCACCAGTCAAGCGGGGCGTGTGGATACTCGACAATATCCTCGGCACTCCGGCTCCGGAACCTCCACCAAACGTTCCACCGTTGGAAGATACTACTGCTGAACCTGGAAAAATTCTGACCGTGCGCGATAAGCAAACACTGCATCGCAAGAATGAGCCTTGTGCCAGTTGCCACAAACTCTTCGACCCGATGGGTTTTGCTCTGGAGAACTTTTCCGCAGACGGCAGTTGGCGAACCAAGGATGGAGGCGACGGGGGAGTTGCTATCGATGCTGCCGTCGAACTGTATGATGGCCAACCAATCAATGGACCCGTCGGCTTGAGGCAGGCGCTTCTGCGGTATTCGCCTCAATTTGTCCGTATGGTGACGGAGAAGCTGATGACCTACGGGTTAGGCCGGGGCGTCGAATACTACGACATGCCCGTGATCCGCTCGATTGTGCGGGATGCGAGCAAGAAGAACAACCAGTTCTCATCAATCGTGTTGGGTATCGTGAAGAGTGCTCCATTTCAGATGAGGATGAAAGTGGAGAACGCTGGCAATCAGTAAAAAGCATGAGGAGGCCGGACCAATGTTTATAGCGAAGAAACACATTCCCCGCCGCACTTTTCTGCGCGGCGCCGGCGTGACATTAGCTTTGCCGTTGCTCGAGTCGATGCTGCCCGCGCAGACGCCTTTGCGCCAGACATCCGCAAGCCCCGGCTCCGTGAGACGTTTTGTCGGTATCTGGCACCCGCATGGCGCGGCGCCAGGCTATTGGAGTCCGCTGCAGGAAGGTTCCAACTTCGAATTTTCGTTTATCACGAAACCGTTGGAGCCATTCCGTGACCGCGTCGTCCTTATCACCGGATTGGACGCTACGGGATCCGCCCCAACTGCAGACGAACCCGGAGGCGACCATGCGCGCGGCGCGAACTTATTGTCCGGCGCCCGGCCACGAAGGGATTCTGTAAGTCCTTATCTGGGTGTGACGATCGATCAAATGATCGCGAACAAGTACGGCAAGGACACGCTATTGTCGTCCATTCAGCTCGGTATCGAGGATCCCGGTAACAATACCGGCAACTGCAACTGGGGTTACAGTTGCAGTTACTCGAACTCCATCTCGTGGCCGACGCCTGCGACGCCGCTTCCGACAGAAATCAATCCGCGCATGGCCTTCGAGCGCTTGTTCGGAGACGGCGCCAGCGCGGACGAGCGGGTTGTAGACCGAAAGCGGACCGGTAGCATCCTCGATTCCGTCACTCGCGAGATTGCTCATTTGAAGACAGTCGTCCCCGCCAGCGATCAGGTCAAGCTGGACAACTATCTCGAGAACGTTCGTGAGATCGAAAGGCGGATCCAGAATATAACAAGCAAACCGGAAGCCTCCGGGACGTCGTTCGAGGTGCCATTCGGCATACCGGCAAGCAACGATTCCCATTTCAAGATCATGTACGACTTGATAGCAGTGTCTTTCCAGGCAGACATCACCCGCGTTGCAACGCTGATGTTAGGGCGCGACCTCAGTTCCACCAACTTCCCAACATCCGGCTGGAATGGCCCATGGCATGGAACGTCTCACCACGGCGACATTCCGGCGAACAAGGCCAACTATTCCAAGATCAATCGGTATCACGTACAGAATCTGGCGTACTTCTGCGAGAAACTGCGGAATACTCCCGACGGCGACGGCAACGTCCTGGATCACGTGCTGATTTACAAAGGAACCAACATGGGAAACTCGCATCGGCACGCGCACGAGAAAATACCCGTTGAGCTTGTCGGTGGAGTCGACGGTAAGTTCAAAGGGAACCGTCACATTGTGTTCCCGGACAACACGCAAAGAAACTCGAACATGTTGCTGAGCATCCTCGATATGTACGACATTCACCTGGACCATATTGGGGACAGCACAGGACGTCTGCCTGGGTTGGTCTAAGATGAAATGGAGATTTCCAAAAGCTGCAACGTGGGTGGTGGTCGTAGTGGCCGCGGTGCAGGTGATGCCGGCGGCCGCGCAAAACCGAAGAGGGCGAAATCGGCCACTCGTGGATTTGCCCAGGGGCGCGGTGAGGCAAGTCATACTCAACGACTGCACGGCATGTCACGGTATAGACGACTACGCCTACTATGCGATGGACAGAGAGGGATGGCAGAAGCTCGTCGAGCGCATGAAACAGAAAGGAGCTGTTGTTTCCGACGAGGACCAGTCCATTCTCCTCGACTGGCTCGTGACGAAGTTCGGCCCGGATTCGAAGCCCTTCCCGAGGGCAAAAGCCGAGGGCCCCGTCCTCAATTTTGGTGGCGGCGATGCTGCAGCCAGGGACGCTGTAGCGAAGAGACTCGTCGAGAGCGTATGCCGGACATGTCACACGCTGGAACGAATCGAAGTCGCAAAGTATACCGAGGACAAGTGGCGAGACATCGTGACGGACATGAAGACCAAGGGAGCTCAGCTTGATAACGCCGATGTTGCCCCACTTGCCGCCTATCTGGCCAAGACTTATGGTGCGAATTGACCTCCCGTTTGCAATCCTTTAAAAGTCAACGCGAGCGTTAATCGTGATCGTCCGCGCCGTGGTCTGGCCGGCACTGCAGTTGCCGGGTGTGGTGGTAACGCTGCAGGTGATGCGTCCGAACGAGGCGGAGTTGATATCCACGTTTGGGTCGCCCCACTGCGGGTGGTTCAAGACGTTGACGATATCGGCCCGAAGCGTGAAGCTGGTGCCTTCACGAATCTGCGTTCTTTTGCCCACGCCTAGATTGACCAAGAAATGGCTCGGACCTTCCAGATATCGCAAGCCCAGCGTGCCAACTTTGCCGGGCGCGGCATTCGCCAACAATGCATTGCCGGAACTATCGGCAATGACCCGGTTGGAGTAAACCGCTTTCAGATTTCCGGGGTCGGATCCGAAATCCGGCAGCGGGGCCGCCGCCGCGGAAAGACCTGGGAAGTACTGGACGAACCCCTTCCCTTTCTCGACTTTGCCCAGACTCTTGTCAATGGAACCCACCGCATCCGGGACGCTCGTGATCCGAGTCCCGCCCATGGTTAGGACGGAACTCGTCAGGTTCATTGGACCGCCCGAATTGAACGTAATGATCGACGACAGCTGCCAGCCTTCCACCGCGCGATGGACCAAAGCTGGAGCTCCGGCCAGCAACGTCTTGCCCGGTCCAAACGGAAGCTCCCACGTGCCGTGGGCGTTGACGGTGTGCGTGCGGTCGAAACTCAACCGGCTTTTATTGCGCGACCGGTGTCGCGGATCCAGCAACAGAGTGTTGTCTCGGATAGCCGTATTGATGCCGTCGCCCAGGCCCTTGGACCAGATGTAAGTGAGCTGGCCCGAAAAACCGTGGGAGGATTGTTGGCGGAGCTGAGCCTGCATCGAATGGTAGATCGAGTTCCCGTCGGCCAGCCATAACTCGACGCCGCGAAACTGTGGGTTCACCACAAAAAAGTTTTCCGGCAAGCCGCCATTCCGCAGAAACCCTCCCGGCACTCCCGTGGTATTCGAACTACGATTGAAGAAGTCGGCCAGGGCTCCCACGTTCCCATCGGCGATCAAGTTTCTAGTGCTGGTATATAGCCGCAGCGCCTGCGAGCCCGTCAGAGTCGTGCCATTGACGACGCCGGCCCCCGGCACGTTCAGATTCCGAAGCATCCGGTCGAACAGGGGTGCGTTCCCTCCGGACCGCGTCAGGTTGAACGCTTCCAGGAATCCGTTCTCGAATATGTTGGTTTCGTTCAGCTCCAAATCGTGACACAGCTTCGTCCCCTTGGTGCCGACGTAAGACACTTCCAATGTCATCCTCGGGATCAGCTCGCGCTGCAGGGAGAGGTTGAAGGTTTGGACGTAAGGCGTCCGCCGCTCCGCGCCCATGAAATAGATGAATTGGCTCCGGTCCGTCAGGGGGACGAGTACCGAATGGGCTGGATCCGGCTGAAAGCCCGGCTTGAGGGGCAGAACCTTCGACGAGATGGCCGTCTCGAGATTCATATAGTTGACGCCGAGGGCCGACACGGGTTGAGCTTCACGATCGACGGACCCCGGCGTGTTCAGAAATGCCAGCTCGTAATCCAGGAAGATAGGTTTACCAGCGTAATTGACGCCGTAACCGCCGCGGACAACAGTCGTCCGGCTGAGCCACGGTATCTTGTAGCTGAAACCGACTGCAGGCGCGAAGTTGTTCCAATCATCGGGAAAGAACGGCTTCGGGTGAGGCGAATGCTTGCCGGTCAGTTCGATCTCAGTTAGCTTACCGCCAGTCGCATTGGGATTCCACAAGGCGCCATAGTCGGTCCCGGATATTCCAAACGCCCCGGCCTGCCCGCCCACCGCATTCGGAAGAATGCCGTTGGCTTCATACAACACGCCGAACTTGTCGTAGCGCAGCCCGAGGTTGACCGTCAGGTTGGCCGTCATGTTCCAAGTGTCCTTAAAGTAGGCCGACCAGTCGTTCTGCGAGAGCCGCCGGAACCGGCGAAATTCCGTCTTAAAGTCGAACCAATTGCTCTGATCCGATTTGTTGATGATGTAGCCTTGGGTAAAACCTCGGACCGAACCCGACAGATCATTGAGGATCTCTCTGGCGATAGTGCCGTCATTGGCGTCCAATCCTGGGAAGCGGGCGCTGGTAATCGACGCCGGCGTCGGGCCATCGCCGAGCACTGCCTTGGGAAATTGTTCGACAGTCGTGTTCCAACCGTTCGACCAGTAAAGTATGGCTTCACCGCCGGCCTTGAAGGCATGCTTGCCTCGAATCCAGCTCAGGGTGTCGCCAATCTGCCAAGAGGGGTTGTAGTTGCCCCGTGTCGTCGCGAACCCCTCACTGACGTATACGGCCGGGTCCAATGTATTCCGCGCAGCGAAGCCTGCATTCGTAGCGGCGGTCGTGACATACATCGGGAAACCATTGATCTGCGGCAACGTGTCCATCAGTTTCTGCGCTTCGGGTGAGCGGTCCGTGGAGGTCGAGCCGCTGCAACACCCCAACTGGAATGGCGATCGCTGATGGAATCCGCTCTGGATCCGGCCAATACGGACCTCATTCAGCACAGCAGGTGAAATGACCGCGGTCCACTGCGTGGTATAGACGTGCGGGTAATACGCCGACGTACCGTCATATCCGGTTGGCCAGAACCTGGCCTGTACGGAGTCGTCTTTTTCCCGGCTAATCGTGAACGACATCTTGTTGCGTTTGGAGAGCTGGTAATCCGCGCGCGCATTCAGTTGTTTCCTGTTATTGTCGTTTCCGACACTGTTCCCTCCGTTTAGCCCATTAATGCGGCGATTCCAGCGAATACCGGCGATGTTCAGCCCGTCGCCGACTGTGAAGTCGTTCGCCGCCGGCATGTACTTGGTGAGGATGTCCCGCCAGTAAGGAACCGTCGTCATACCGGTGCGGAACGGATCCCTGACGTCGGTGAACAGGTTGAAACTGGTCACCGGGACCAGCGGAGTGCCGGCCAGATCGACACTAGGCCGCGCCGCCTGAGCGTTGGCGTTCCGCTGTCCGGGGGAGTAGCGGAAAATTCCCTGACGCGCCAGATCGGTAAACACGTTGGTCACAAAGCTTTGCTTTGCCAGGTACCGCTGGTTGTCGATGAGCACGAAAAAGAAAGCCTTGTTTTTAATAATCGGACCGCCCAGGCGCCCGCCGTACTGTGTCCGGTTCAGATAGGACTTCTGCGCGCCCTTAAGGTTGTCGAACCAGTCCTTCGCATTCAAGGCCGAGTTGTTGTTCGCGTAGAAGAGGGCGCCGTGAAATTGGTTGGTTCCCGATCGGGTCTGCAGCCGGACCTGCGCGGAACCGTTCGCCGCTTCCGCATCGGCCGCCGCAGTCACAACCTGCACTTCTTCCACCAGGTCGGAACTGACGAACGTGGCATTCTGACCCTGGAAGTCGTTACCGACGCCATACCGTGTATCGTTCACAACAATGCCGTCCCGGCTGAAGTTCACCGCGCGGATCCCTTGCCCGGCGAAGCTTCGCTCCGGGCCGGTTCCGGGTGTCGACGAGATCAGTTGAAGAACGTCGCGGACGGCCAGCGGCAGGTTTCGGACTTCGACTTCGGGAAGCACATCGCCGACCGAGGCGGTCGTCGTGGCCAAAATCACATTGGCGTCCGTGACCACGTCCACCGTCTGACGAGTCCCGGCTACTCCCAGGGTGAAATCCAACCGAATCTGCTGAGTCTGGCTCAGCGTGATGTTCTGGAAAGTCTGAGTCTGAAAACCGGGAAGCGACGCGCTGAACATGTAGGTTCCAGGCTGGAGACTGGCAAAGTTGTAAGTCCCGGTCTCATTCGTTAGTTGGTCGGACACAATCCCCGTGTTGACGTTCCTCGCAGTCACCTCTACGCCGGGAATCACCGCTCCCGCCGCATCGCCGACTCTCCCGCCCACGGTTGCATTGATCTGAGCGGAGCCGAGCACCGAGAAAAGCAACACCACGAGCGCGAGAAAGATTTGTTTTTTCAGCATAAAATTTGTTCCCCGCAAAACTCTTTCCGATCCCGTTAAGATCAATCTTCTTCTCGTTTCGAAGAATCAGAGACCTTCCCACTCCGGGAATCAGAACGTTGGTTAAGTTTTGGCTGATTTTTTGTTGAGACGGTTTATATACCTAGGAATGGGCGTCATCAAGAAATTACTAGAACGGCCGTGTATGAAGGTGTGATCGGAGGTTCAAATCCTTCCCCCGCAATTGAGGGCGGCTGAATAAGCCGCCCTTTTTTCTTTTGCGTTACAAGCATTCCCGACTTCGCAGCATTCAAATGCGCCAGAGGCGTCGGGAGCCGTGAATGAGCGCGACGATGAACACGTGTTCATCACTGAGCTTGTAGACGAGGCGGTACGGTTTCACCAAAAGTTCCCGGATGGAGTCATCCCCAAACTCCGGGACGGTTTGACCACGATCTGCGAAATCGGCTAGCGACGCGGCTGCATCGCGGACTTCTAGAACAAAGGACGCTGCATAGAATTC
>JACXTT010002315.1_pt1 | contig 30391 bp, 17 predicted proteins | sample 9270951 | NCBI WGS metagenome assembly JACXTT01 (sample SAMN15532306, study PRJNA645909) | rock metagenome | isolation source: weathered quartz diorite | place: Puerto Rico | collected 2017-06-21 | reverse complement strand
GAAATGAAGCGCGTACCGATGATGCCGGTGCGGGACATGGTGATTTTCCCGCAGCAGATGACGCCGTTCATCGTTGGCCGAGAGGCTAGTGTCCGCGCACTGGAAGAGGCGCTGGCGGGAGATAAGAAGATTTTCCTTTCGACTCAGCATGACGCTTCAGTGGACGATCCGAAACCGGAAGAGATCTACGCGGTTGGCACGCTGGCGAATATCGTGCAGAGCGTGAAGCTGCCGGATGGCAACATCAAGGTTCTTGTAGAAGGCGTAGAGAGAGCGCGAGCGATTTCCGTAGCAAGCGAAGAGGGATTTTTTCGCGCGACGGTGCGCCTCCTGAGCGCACGTATCGAGCCTTCCCCTCAGGTGCAGCAAGTCGTTGAAAAGACCACGAACCTGTACGAGCAGTTCATCAAGCTTTCGCAAAGCCTGAATTACGAAACGATGATTGCGGCGGCGCGCGTGGACGATCCGGCGCGGCTTTCGGACACGATTGCGGCGAATTTGCAGCTTCCCGTGGATGAAAAGCAGGACTTGCTGGAAACGGTTGACCCCCTGGAGCGGCTGAACCGCATCGGCGACATTCTGGAAATTGAGCTAGAAAAGCTGAATGTTGACCGCAACATTAATACGCGCGTAAAGCGGCAGATGGAGCGCGCGCAAAAAGAGTATTACCTGAACGAAAAACTGAAAGCGATTCAGAAAGAGCTGGGGCGCGGGGAAAAGAGCGAGCTGGACGAGCTGAAAAAGAAGATTGATACGGCAGGAATGCCGAAAGAGGTTCACGAGAAAGCCACTACGGAACTGAAGCGGCTTGAGCTGATGCCGCCGATGTCCGCGGAATCCACGGTGAGCCGGAATTATCTGGACTGGCTGCTGGCAGTGCCCTGGAAAAAGCGTTCGAAAGAGATTCGCGACATCAAGGCCGCAGAAGATATTTTGAACAAGGAGCACTACGGTCTGGAGAAAGTGAAGGACCGGATTCTGGAGTTCCTTGCAGTGCGGCAACTGGTGAAGAATCCGAAGGGGTCGATTTTGTGCTTCGTGGGGCCGCCAGGCGTGGGAAAAACGTCGCTGGCGATGTCGATCGGACATGCGACGGGAAGAAAATTTGTGCGGGTTTCGCTCGGCGGCGTGCGCGATGAGGCGGAAATTCGCGGCCACCGGCGGACATACATTGGCGCCCTGCCCGGCCAGATTATTCAGATGATGAAGAAGGCCGCGACGACGAATCCAATTTTCGTACTGGACGAAGTGGACAAGATGTCCACGGACTTCCGCGGCGATCCTTCGGCGGCGCTGATGGAAGTGCTGGACCCGGAATTGAATCGTGCGTTCACGGATCACTATCTGGACGTGGAATACGACCTTTCGAAAGTGATGTTTGTGTGTACGGCGAACGTGCTGCACACGATTCCGCAGCCGCTGCAAGACCGCATGGAAATCCTGCGGCTTCCGGGCTACACGGAAAAAGAAAAGCTGGAGATCGCGAAGCGGTTTTTGGTGAAGCGCGCGCTGGAAGCGACGGGATTGAAGGAAGAGAATCTCACATTCACCGACGAAGGCTTGCTGCACATTATCCGGTACTACACGCATGAAGCGGGCGTGAGGAATCTCGAACGCGAAATTCAGAATATCGCGCGGAAGATGGCGCGGAAAGTCGTTGCGGAAAAAGAACCGGTGAAAGTGGGAATTACGCCGGAAAATGTGAACGACTTCCTTGGCGTTTTGAAATACCGCGAGTTCTGGCTGGAAAAGCACAACGAAATCGGCCTGACGACGGGCTTGGCGTGGACGGAAGTCGGCGGCTCGGTGCTGGTGACGGAAGCGGCGATCATGGAAGGCAAAGGCCGGCTGACTCCGACGGGAAAACTCGGCGAAGTAATGCAGGAATCGGCGCAAGCGGCGATGAGTTATATTCGTTCGCGGTCGGGGCAAATCGGTTTGCCAAAAGACTTTTACCGCAACCTGGATATTCACCTGCACGTGCCGGAAGGCGCGATACCAAAGGATGGGCCTTCGGCGGGCATCACGATCTGCACTTCGATTGTGAGCGCGCTGACGAAGATTCCGGTGCGGTGCGATGTGGCGATGACGGGAGAAATCACGCTGCGCGGGAAAGTGTTGCCCATCGGCGGCGTGAAGGAAAAGCTTTTGGCGGCCCACCGAATGGGCTTGCGTACGATAGTGCTTCCGAAGGACAATGAGAAGGACCTGGCGGACATCCCGCAGGAGATCCTCTCCAGTCTCACGGTTCACCCAGTAGAGACCATGGATGAAGTGCTGCAGATTGCTCTGGAGCGGCCGATTGTGCCGGAGGAGCACGCAGCGGTTGCGCCTGTAGCCGAACCGTTTGCGGCCGGCGCCGAGAAAGACACGAGTTTGACCAACTAAAAGCAGCGAAGTGCAGTTGCGGTTCGATGTTCGGGGGACCGCTGCACGAAGAATGAGCACGACGCTGAGTGCGGTTGGCAGTATTTCAGTTTGCCCCTCCTGGCCGGTTCTTCCCTGGACTGCCAGCGCGGTGCATCATCCCGTGCAATCCAAAATCTAAGAACAATTCACGAAACTAAAGTTAAGGACATATGGCGAAAGAAACAGCAGAGAGCAACAACCAAATCAGCATCAGCCTAGCTGAACTCAAGGAAAAGAACATCACGGACCTGGCGAAAATCGCCAAGGAGCTGAATGTTCCCGGCGCGAGCGGTATGCGCAAGCAGGAATTGATTTTCCAGATCCTGCGGGCCCAGACGGAAAAGAGCGGGCTTATTTTTTCGGAAGGAGTGCTGGAATGTTTGCCGGACGGATTCGGGTTCCTGCGCGCGCCGGAATACAACTATTTACCGGGACCGGACGATATCTACGTTTCGCCGTCGCAGATTCGCAAATTTGATTTGCGAACGGGCGATACGGTGAGTGGGCAGGTACGTCCGCCGAAAGACGGCGAACGGTACTTCGCGCTGATCAAAGTGGAAGCGGTCAATTTTGAGGATCCCGAAGTCGCGCGAAACAAGATTTTCTTCGACAACCTGACGCCGCTGTACCCGCAAGGGCGGTTGAAGGAAGAGACAACGAAGGAAAACATGACGGGACGCGTGCTGGATTTGCTTTGCCCCATCGGCAAAGGGCAGCGCGGATTGATCAATGCGCCGCCGCGTACCGGCAAAACGATGATGCTGCAGTCGATCGCGAATTCGATTACGACGAACCATCCGGAAGTGGCGTTGATCGTGCTGTTGATCGACGAGCGGCCGGAAGAAGTCACGGACATGCAGCGAACGGTGAAGGGCGAGGTGATCAGCTCGACGTTCGACGAAGCGCCGCAACGGCACATTCAGGTTGCGGAAATGGTTCTGGAAAAGGCGAAGCGGCTTGTGGAGCACAAGCGAGACGTTGTGGTGCTGCTGGATTCGATCACGCGCTTGGCGCGCGCGTACAACGCGGTGACACCGCCGTCGGGCAAGGTTTTGTCGGGTGGTATTGACGCGAACGCGCTGCAGAGGCCGCGGCGATTTTTTGCGGCGGCGCGAAACGTGGAAGAAGGCGGGTCGCTGACGATCATTGCGACCGCGCTGATCGACACGGGCAGCCGCATGGACGACGTGATCTTTGAAGAATTCAAAGGCACGGGCAACATGGAAATCTATCTCGACCGGAGGCTGGCGGATAAGCGCGTGTTTCCGGCGATTGACATTCAGAGGTCCGGCACGCGGAAGGATGAATTACTGTTGCCGTCTGATGAGTTGAGCCGCGTGTGGGTTCTGCGCAAAGTGCTGAGTCCGCTTTCGACGGTCGAGGCGATGGAATTGTTGCTGAGCCGGCTGACGAAGACGAAGTCCAACACGGAGTTTCTGGCGTCGATGTCCACGCCGGCTTGAGGCGAACTAGATAAAGGCGCTTGGAGCGGAACGCTTCCTGAATGGGCCCTAAAAAATTGGCGCAGCAAGGCTGATGCCCTGCTGCGCTTTTTTTTGTGCGCGGAACTCGCGCGTTTCGGAAGCCGCCTCGCAGAAGGGGCTAAAGCCCAAGTTGCGCAGGCTGCTTACGTCGGGGCTGAAGCCCCGACCTCCTACAGAACCATATATCCGACGGCTTTCAGTTATTCGGCGGATTCCGATTCGATCGCGGCAATGTAATCCACGATGCGTTCGGACCAGCCGTCGATGTGTGTCCAGCCGTTGCCGTAGCTGACGCCGTGCTGATACGGCGCGACGTTCACGACGTAGGCTTTCGGCGTCCACGCGGGAGCGATTCCGTCGTGGGACTGCTCGTCGGTGATAACGATCACGCGGTCGAGCTTCTCCCAATCGCGCTTGTCGCGAAGCTCGACGAGCGCACGCTTCAAGTACGTCGAAGAGTGCGGCTGCGACTTCACGATGGCGTCGCGAAGAGCGAAGCCACGGCGCGGGGGAACGATCACGCAATTCTCCGAGAAAGTAGCGGCCTCGAAATCGGCAGCAACTTCGCGGAGAAAGATGGCGAGCCCGGCGGCCGCGTCCATCCGCGTGGTCTCGCTCTTGCGAGCGAGAGCCGAGTCCATCGAACCGGAAACGTCCACAAGCAAGCCAGTGTAGCCGGGAAGCTTTTCGATACCGGCAATGCCCTTGAGCATGGCCTTTTCGATGGCTTCCTCGAACTTGGGAGCGTAGCGCGCCGCCGTCACGAAACGGAACGGAAGCGCGCGAGCGATTCCCTTCTCAAGCCGCGTGGCGATGAGCTTCGCCGCAACGCCGGATGCAAGCATCAAGCGCAGGTTACGAAGCACAGCCATTCCGCCAAGCTTTTCCTCGCGGAGCAGGCGCTCCCAGGTCTCGCGCTTGTCCTTCCCTGCGGACAAGGCAACCTCCCAAGTGTCGGGAGGTTCGAGCGTGTTCTCAACGAGACGCTTCCAAAGAGCGGCCTGCTCGGCGTTGATGGGCTTGGCGTGGCTGAGAAAGAGCACGTCGCGAAACTTCACGAGCGAATCGCGGTTGTATTTCGCGAGCTGGTAGGCGTCGAACTTCGTAAACGCCGCAGCAAGTCCGCGCTTTACACCAGCGGAAAGCGGCTGCTTGCGCGGAGTCCAGTACAGCGCAACGAACTCGGAGAGTTCGTCCGCGCGCTGAATCACATGCTCGAGCGTTTCCGCGACGAGAGGACCAGTCCCCTTGCGGCGAGCGAGCTCGCGGACAAGGAAGAGCGGCACGTGGCGAAGCTGCGTTTTGTCGCGAGCCTCGCGCGCGAGCGCAGCCACATCTTCGGGCTTGTTCTTGGCGACAAGTTCGGCGATGCGCTCTGCGATCTTGCTGCCTTTCTCGTAGAACGTGTCTTCCCAGAGCAGGCAAGTCAGAACCGTTCGCCGCAGTTCGCGCCGCGGATCGACCTTCTGCGCTACCGCTCCTTCATGAGTCTTCGCGCGAATTCCATCGGGGAACAGGCGCTTCCATACATTGAGTTTTGCCATCGTGCTACTCCTCCTTTCTGCGGCTTGCCTTGTAGCAAGGCACGCATTTCAACAAACTGCTGGACGGGAACAAACGGTCAGGGAACGTAGGCGCTCTATCCACTGAGCTACTGGCCTTCAGCGAGACTGCGATGCAGCCTCGAATCGGTGGACCAGGTGAGATTCGAACTCACGACCTCCCGCTCCATAGGCGAAGTAACCCTGTCCTTCACCACGTCCAGCACTTCAGGGTTTGTAAGTACAAACCCTGAAACCCGCAGTTTTTTCTCGCAGCGAAAACTTTTTTTGCCGCGAAATTCTGTTTGCAGCCGGCGCGGAACACCGTCCGCCCCGGCGCGAATCCCTGACCGGTTACGATTCGCGCCGGACAACTTCAAGCCGGGAGGAAATGTCGAGCAGGGTTGCGGGGGCTCATCCCCGCTTCTTGGAGAGAAGTATCCCTGCACTGCGCCACCCCGGCGTCTTGCTCCGGCGGGAACGAGCGGCTCGCGGTGTTTGTCTGAGCTATTGCCTTGTGGGCAAGCGAGAATCGAACTCGCGACCTTCTTGGCTTCGCCAAGACGCTCTCCCAGAAGTAACGCGCACCTTCACCACGCCGGAAATTCTTTGTGGCGGGGACTAATGGCTCGGATGTTTGCCATTGCTCTGCCGATTGAGCTACAGCGACTTGCATCGCCGGCGGGATTCGAACCCCAACCGCTGGTGCGATGTAATCCATGCCTTCACCACGCCACAAATTCAAAAAAATGCGTTTGTCCTCCCGTCGACCGAACATTCAGCATCCGCACACACCGGTAGTACTACTCCGTTAACAACGCTCCTTTTCGCCAAACGTCGCAGTGCGAAAATACCGGGAGGAACAAGGCGTTCGCGGTTTTTCGGGAATCGAACCCGAAGCTCTTTCGAGCACCTGTCGAAGTAACCGTGAACTACGCCATCCCGGGACGAACTCCCGCGACAGATCTAGTTGAAAAGAAACGATTTATAAGGAGCTTCTTACAGTCGCGCGAACCAGCAGGATGCGCGACCGACTGGCCTTGTAATCGTTCCGGTCAAATTGTCGTCGTCGTGTTGCATCTCTGCCTTCCACGCTCAGTGAGGATTCCGCAAAACGGAAAACAACTGAGGTAACACAAAGGTAAATGAGAATCGAATTTCTGTCAAGCGTTTTTTTGGAGGTAGAGCGCAGAATCTTCGAAGAATTTGCCAAGTGGCTGAAAACACAGTGCGTTCCGAGAGCTTTCTTCAGAGGCTAAAGCCCTTTTTCTGTTTTCTGCGCGGGGACTAAAGTCCCCGCCTCCTCAAAAAAGGATCTCACTTGTTTTGCGAGGCGATCCACGCCTTGAGGTGAGCTTCAAGTAGATTCAGCGGAATTGCACCATTCTCGAGGACAACGTCGTGGAATTTGCGCTTGTCGAATTTCGGGCCGAGATCTTTTTCGGCAAGCGTGCGAAGTTCACGGATTTTGAGCTGGCCGATTTTGTAGGCAAGGGCCTGGCCGGGCCACGCGATGTAGCGGTCGATTTCCACGGTGATGTCCTGATCGGTTTTTCCCGTGTTGTCCTTGAAGAATTGGATCGCCTGGTCGCGAGTCCAACCCATGGAATGCATTCCAGTGTCGACAACGAGGCGAACAGCACGCCACATTTCGTACGTGAGCTGGCCAAATTTCGAATAAGGGTCTTTGTAAAGACCAAGATCTTCGCCGAGGCTTTCCGCGTAAAGGCCCCAGCCTTCGACGAAAGCGGAATAGCCGACGTGGCGGCGGAATTCCGGAACGTCCTCGAGTTCCTGGCCGAGAGAGATTTGCAGATGATGGCCAGGAACGGATTCGTGAAGCGAGAGCGCTTCCATTTCCCATTTTGGCCGCGCTTTGAGGTCGTACGTGTTCACGAAGTAGTAACCCGGGCGCCCCGCGGAGGGAGCTCCGGGCTGATAGTACGCGGTAGTTTGCGAAGGCGCCTTGAAATCGGGAATCGGAATGACGCCGTACTGATTGCGCGGGAGCTTGCCGAATTCTTTAACGAGTTCAGGATCGATGGATTTCGCGATGACTTTGTAGGCGTTGATGAGATCTTCTGGCTCGTCGAAATAGAAGCGAGGATCGGTGCGGAGAAATTCTGTAAAGTCATGGAAACTGCCCTTGAAACCCGAAGAAGCGATGAGCTTATCCATTTCCGCGCGGATACGTTTGACCTCAGACAGGCCGATTTCGTGAATCTGCTGTGCGGTAAGATTCGTAGTTGTCTGCCAGCGGATGTGAAAGGCGTAGGCGGGAGCACCATTGGGAAGAGCGGTTGTGGTGATGGAGTCGCGGCATGCCGGGATGTAAGTGTTCGCAACGTAGTCGTGATAGCGCGTGACGGCCGGGAGGATGGACTTGGTGTAAATCTCTTCGGCGCGGAGTTTGAGGCGCGTCCGCTCGGATTGCGGAATGGTGTTAGGAAAATCGTTGAAGGGATCGAGCAGAGCGCTTTTGGGGGCGTCAGCAGGGGCCAAGTCCGCGATTTGTTTCGGAACATCTCGCAGAATGATTTTGGGATGCGAATAGCCGTGCTTTAGTCCGTCCTGAAGAAGCGCAATGTTTTGGTCGAAATATTTCGGAAGCGCTTCGAGGCGTGCGAGGATGTCCTCGTAGTCGGCGACCGTTTGATTCGGCATACTTGCGAGAGTTTCTGCCGCGCCTTGCGGAACGCCGCCCATTTGGCTGAGCGGAAGCCAGACATTTCCCGGGACGACGTTGCGGAAGGGCATGGGATCATCGCCGAATTGCAAGCCTTCTTCGCTCGTTTGAAGGAGATCGAGATAGAGGTCGTAATTCACTTGCTCGGAAGCAGGCAACGCGGCGCGATCGATTTTCTTTAGGGCAGCGAGGCTTTCGTGGAGATGTTTGCGGCGCGCTTCGATTCCTGCAAGAGTATCGTCAGTCCATTTCTGGTTGAAGCTGCGCTCGCCAACTCCCGTGGCGAGTTCAGGGTATTCGGAGAGCCACTGTTTCCAATCGGCGTCCAGATAGGCGCGGAAATTCTTCTTTGCTTCCGCTTGCGATGTAGATGCGGCTGATTGTGCGATAAGTCCAAGCGGCGCGAAGAGCATTCCTCCTGCGGACGCAAGCAGCATCATGAGAATTGTTGGCATTACGCTTCCCTCCCGGCGGACTTGGCCAATTCCGATTCGCGTTCGCGGGCAAGCATCACGATGAGGCGAGCGGTTTCTTCGACATCCATGGCGGTGTTGTCCACGAGCACGGCGTCTTTCGCGCGGACGAGCGGCGAAACTTTGCGTTCGCGGTCGCGTTTGTCGCGCTCGTGAACTTCTTCGATGACCTGCGCAAGAGTGAGGTGCTCACCTTTTTGTTCGTGCTCTTTCCAACGGCGCTCGGCGCGAACATCCGGCGAGGCCTCGAGAAAAATTTTGAGTTCGGCGCCGGGAAAGACGACGGTGCCGATGTCGCGGCCTTCCATGACGATGCCGCCGCCCGCGCCCGCGCGCTGCTGCTGCACGACGAGGAGTTCGCGAACTTTGGCAACGGTGGCGACCTGCGACGCGGCCTGGGCGACTTCCGGAGTGCGAATCGCTTGCGTGACATCCGTGCCATCAAGAATGACCCGGTTTTTCACGCCCTCAGAGACGAGTTCAGGCGGCGTTGGTTTTAGCTCAATGCGCGTGTTCGCTGCCATTTCTTCAAGCTCCTGATGCGAAGAGAGCGCGAGGCCGTTGTCTTGCAACGCTTTGAGGGCAAGTGCACGGTACATCGCGCCACTATCGAGATAGAGATAGCCTAGAAGTTGCGCGACCCGCTGCGCGACGCTGCTCTTGCCGGAACCGGCGGGACCGTCAATGGCGATGGTGAGTTTGCGCACGAATCTGAAATTCTATTTCAGAAACCCATGATGTTGTAGCCACAATCGACGTAGATCGTTTCGCCGGTGATGCCGGACCCGCCGGGAGAAAGAAGAAACGCGGCAGTAGCGCCAACCTCACCGGGGTCAACGTTGCGGCGGAGCGGCGAGCGCTCGGCGTGGCCTTTCAGCATGTCTCCGAGGCCGGAGATGCCGCGAGCAGCGAGCGTCTTGATTGGGCCTGCGGAGATGGCGTTGACGCGAATATTTTTCGGGCCGAGATCGCTGGCCAGATAACGAACGCTTGCTTCGAGCGCCGCTTTGGCAACGCCCATGACGTTGTATTTCGGCACGACTTTTTCCGCGCCGAAATAACTGAGCGTGACGACGCTGCCGCCGGAGCTCATTAGCGGCACAGCGGCGCGAGCGACGGCAACGAGTGAATAGACGCTAATGTCGTGCGCGATGCGGAAGCCTTCGCGCGAAGTATTGACAAATTCACCTTTGAGATCGTCGGCAAGCGCGTATGCGACGCTGTGAACGAGCCCTTGGAGCGTGCCATAACGCGCTTTCAATTGTTCGAATAGCGCGGCAATTTGCGCGTCGCTTGAAACATCACACATGAAGCCCGCGGAAGCAGGAAGTTCCGTGAGGAGGTCTTTGGCTTCCTGCTCGAGGCGTTCGTTTTGATAAGTGATGGCGAGTTGCCAACCGTCGGCGTGAAGTTTTTGTGCAATGGCCCACGCGATGCTGCGCTTGTTGGCGAGGCCGAAAATTACCGCAGTTTTTTGCGAATCGCTCATGCGCTTCGTCTCCGTGAACTAAATTCGATGAAAGGCGCGCTCGATTTCCTTGACGGAATAGCGCAAAACCACCGGGCGACCGTGCGGGCAGCTCATGGGGCAATCGGTTTTTGCGAGCGCATCGAGCAGCCACTCCATTTTTGTGTGGTCGAGCGGCATGTTGACTTTGATGGCCGCGTGGCAGGCCGTGGAGGCGGCGATCTTTGCCTGAAGCGTTTCGATGGAGATGGCGGCGTTTTCGCGGTCGAGGCCGTCGAGAATCTCCGTGAGAAGTTTTTCTGCGTCAGTGGTCTGCACGCCTGCGGGAACGGCTTGAATTGCGACGCTGCGTGGGCCCATGGGTTCGACTTCAAAACCGTTGGCGGCCATTTCCTCTGCAATTTTTTCGAAGACGACGATCTGGCGGGGAGAAAGCTCGAGGACGAGCGGCATAAGCATGCGTTGCGATTCGACTTTGCCGGCACGGCGCGCGGCGAGATGCTGTTCGAAGAGGACGCGTTCGTGCGCGACGTGTTGGTCCACGATCCAAAGGCCTTCGCCATTCACGGCGATGATGAAGCTGGCGCTAACCTGGCCGAGAGGTTTTAAATCGGCGATTTGGTCGGGATGAGGAAGCGACGCCGGGGCAGCGGCATTTGCGGGCGCGAAATTCGCAGCCCAGGTTGCTGCAGGAGCAACCGGTTCGGGCGCGAGCGCGGCTCCTCCGACAAAACCTCCGGACGATTCGAAAGTGAAGCGTTGCGCGACTGGCTGCAGCGGCGCGTTCGAAAGATCGAAGCCGCCGTCGGAGCCCACTCCGGAACCGAGGCCGATTTCCTCCATCGTCGGAATCGTTGCGCGCGGAATTCCGGACTCAATCAGCGCAGGAGTGATGCCGCCGGAGAATGTCGTGCCGTTTCCTGTGCCACCTGGTGGGGCGAAAGGAGCGCCAAGTTGCGACGCAGGTGCAGCACCGGCGGCAGTTGCAAAGCTGGCGACGGGGCGCGCGTTCATAAGCGCCTGGCGAATCGCGTCGCGCGCGAAATCGTGAACGAATTGCGAGCGGCGGAAACGGACTTCGATTTTCGCGGGATGCACGTTGACGTCGACTTCGGCGTAAGGCATTTCGAGAAACAGAAGCGTCGCCGGGAAAACGTTTGGCGGAAGAATGTTGCGATAGGCTTCGTGAATCGCGTGAAGGATGAGGCGGTCGCGAACAAGGCGGCGATTCACAAAGATATAAATTCCGTTGCGATTGGAGCGCTGAACATCGGGGCGCGAAGTGAAACCGGTGATCGTAAGCGTGGATTTTTCTTCGCCGGGTTCGAGCTCGGGTTCGGTGATTGCGGAGCGAAACGGGGCGGAGACAGGCTGAAGCTCAACGAGCTCCTCGAGAGCCTGGCGGCCGAAGAGTTGGTAGACGCGGTCGGCGAGTTTTTCGGCGGGTGGACAATCAATGATGGTTTGGGTTGGCGTAGTGAGGACGAATTGTTTGTCCGGATTAGCGAGGGCGTAGTGCGTGACGAGCGAGGCAATGTGGCCGAGTTCCGTAGTTTCGGACTTCAAGAATTTGCGGCGCGCGGGGACGGAGTAAAAAAGATCGGCGACGCTGAGCGTTGTGCCTGCAGGAAGGCCGGCGGGCTTTACGCCAACGAGCTTGCCGCCCGCAAATTCGACGCGCGTGCCTTCGGCTTCGGCGGCGTCGCGCGTTTCAAGAAGGAGACGCGAGACAGCGGCGATGGTGGGAAGCGCTTCCCCGCGAAAACCGAGAGTGGCGATGGAAAGAAGATCGTCGGCGCTGCGGAGTTTGCTGGTGGCGTGGCGTTCGAACGCGAGGAGTGCGTCGTCGTGAGTCATACCGTGGCCGTCGTCAACGACGCGAATCATGCGCTTGCCGCCGGATTCAGTTTCAACACGGATCGTTTTTGCGCCGGCGTCGAGCGCGTTTTCGAGAAGCTCTTTAACAACTGACGCGGGCCGTTCGACAACTTCGCCAGCGGCGATTTTGTTCGCGACAGCTTCCGGGAGTATGCGAATGCGGCTCATGGGCTAGTGGCCTTCTGATGGAGCCGAGGAACAGCCGGCACCTCCTTCTCACTGTCCAAGACCGCCGCAGCGTCCATCTCTCTAGGAGGCGGGGGCTTCAGCCCCTGCGATTGGGCGGCTACAAGGGGGGCTTTAGCCCCTGAAGCTTCTGAAAGATAGCGTTCGGGCATCGGATCCAGAATGAATTTGCCGGACGCGGAAGAGTAAGGCCAGTCTCGAAAGTTCTCAACGAGTCTTGCGCGGACTGGATTCATGGCGATGTATTCAGTCTTCGCACGCCAATCCTCCGCGTTGCGAATCGTCCAATCGTGAAATCCTTCCTGCCAGATTTGCATTTTTTGAGAGCGCTGCTTGTGAATTGCAAAAGAGCTGCCGCCCTTGATCAGCTGCATTGCTTTTTCGAGAGAAATCTTCTCCAGCGGCGCGAGCATCGCGTGAAAATGATTGGGCATAATCACAAACTCATGCAACAGGTAGGCTCCCTTTTCTCGATTGCGGTAAAGAACGTCAATCAGGATCTGAGCGTTTTCTGGCACTCGGAAAATTGTACGGCCCTGCGCGCATTTCGTTGTCACAAAATAGGAGCTGCTCGGCGCCGTTCGACGCTTCGGTGTGGACATTTGGATGCTTTCTTCAGAGGCTAAAGCCCCTTGGTTGCTCGCACCTTACGCGGGGGCTAAAGCCCCCGCCTCCTAAAGAAAATCCGACCCAATTCTAAGCCAAGCACTTATGTCGGAGCTAAAGCTCCGATCCCCGGCACATGAAAAGCTGTTCCACTGCGGCGATTTTGTTGGCGACCGCTCCCTGAAATATGCGGATGCGTGACATTCTGCAAAGGCGTCCTGCGACCACGATTACGCGCGACCTCCGGAAATATGCACGTGAAGCATATCACTCAGCAGCTTTTTCCTTTTGCTTGATGGCGATGCCGAGCTCGTTGAGCTGAGCGGGATCGACTTCGCTGGGTGATTCTGCCATTAAATCCTGAGCTTTGGTGGTTTTGGCGAAGGCGATGACTTCGCGGATGGAAGTTTCGCCGGCAAGGAGCATGACGACGCGGTCAATGCCGAGCGCGATGCCGCCGTGGGGCGGCGTGCCGTAAGTGAGCGCGTCGAGGAAAAAGCCGAAGCGTTTGCGCAACTGCTCTTCGCTCAGGCCGAGCGCTTTGAAGAGACGCTCCTGAATATCCTGGCGGTGGATTCGAATGCTGCCGGAGCCCAGTTCGTAGCCGTTGAGGACGAGGTCATAGCCCTTCGAACGGACTTCCCACGGCGCGGATTCGAGCTTTTCGAGGTCCTCGTCCACGATGCCAGTGAAGGGATGCTGTGCGCTGACCCAAGCTTTGTCCGTCTCACTCCATTCAAAAAGCGGGAATCCTGTGATCCAGAGGAATTTCCACTGCGATTTATCAAAGACTCCCAGGGCTTCGCCAAGTTGCAGGCGAAGCTGGCCTGCAATGAGCGCAGCGGCTTCGGTGCCTTTGATTTGCTCCTTTGCGGAAACGGCGACGACGAGGTCACCGGTTTTTGCCCCGCAGGCCGCTGCCAGTTTCTTCACATTTTCCGCGCCGATGATTTTTTCGACGGTCGAGGTCGTGCCTTCGGGCGAGAGCTTGACGAAATAAGCCCCGCGCGCGCCGAGTGATTTAGCTTTTTCGGTCAGGTCGTCGAGCTGCTTGCGCGAATAGCTAGCTGCTCCAGACGCCGCGAGCGCGAAGACATTGCCTTCGATTTGCAATTTTGTTTTCGCTTCCTGTGGGAAGCAGTCGGTAACTTCGTGAAGTTCCATGCCGAAGCGGAGGTCGGGTTTGTCGCTGCCATACTTGCGAATCACATCTTTGTAAAGCATGTGCGGGAACGGCGCGGTAGCTTTAACACCGGCAACGGCACATGCGTTGACCATCACCTTTTCGATAACGCCGAAAATGTCCTCCTGGCGCGGAAATGACATTTCGAGGTCGAGCTGGGTGAATTCGAGCTGGCGGTCGGCGCGCTGGTCTTCATCGCGGAAACATTTGACGATCTGGAAGTAGCGGTCGAGGCCACCGATCATGAGAATTTGCTTGAAGATTTGCGGCGACTGCGGCAGCGCGTAGAACTGGCCGTGATGCACGCGGCTGGGAACAAGAAAGTCGCGCGCGCCTTCGGGCGTCGAACGCGTGAGCATGGGCGTTTCGACTTCGAGGAAGCCTAATTCGTCCATGGTGCGTCGGATTTCAAGAATGATTTTGTGGCGCAGGGCGAGATTTTGGTGCGGCTTCTTGCGGCGCAAATCGAGATAGCGATACCGGAGGCGAGTCTCTTCGGCGACGTTAAGTTGATCTTCGATCTGGAAGGGCGGGGTTTTGGAGTTATTCAGAATGTGCAGCTTCGTGGCGATGAGTTCGACTTCGCCGGTGGCGATTTCGGGATTAGCTTTTTGGCGTTTTACGACTTTGCCTTCGACCGCGACGACGAATTCGCTGCGCACGTGCTCGGCTTTCCCGTGGGCTTCGGGCTGTGTTTCCTTGTTGAAGACAACCTGGACGATGCCGGTGCGGTCGCGAACGTCGAGAAAGAGCAAATTGCCGAGGTCACGGCGGCGATGGACCCAGCCCATGACGATGGCGTCGCGGTCGGCGTCCGTGGCGCGGAGTGCGCCGCAGTAGTGTGTGCGTTTCAGGTTGCCGAGAAAATCGAGCACAGGCCAGTTCCCTTTCGTTGTGTGAAAGAAAAAACGCGGCGGATCTAAAGATCCGCCACTACAACTTCTTCAGAAAGTCGAGCAGTTTCGGCTCGGTTAGCTTTTGCTGCGTGCCGTCGGCGAGCGTCTTGAGCGTCCACTTGCCTTCAGCTACTTCATTATCGCCGAGAATGAGCGCATATTGCGCGCCGAGCTTGTCCGCGCGCTCGAGCGCTTTGCCGAGTTTTTGTTCGACGGGCGGAAGCTCGACGCGAATGCCGGCGGCGCGAAGATCTTTTGCGGCATGGACGGCAGCGGCGTATGCGTTTGCGCACATCCAAGCGATGTAGACCAGTGGCGAGTGACGAGTGGCGAGTGCCGAGATTCCGGCTTCCTGCAAAGAGAGAATCAGACGATCCTCACCGATCGCGAAGCCGATGCCCTTTGTTGGAGGGCCGCCGAGAAGCTCGACGAGGCCGTCGTAGCGGCCGCCGCCGCAGACCGCGTTCTGCGAGCCGAGGCCCTGGGCAGTGATTTCGAATGTCGTGCGCATGTAGTAGTCGAGGCCGCGGACAAGGCGCCAATTTTCTTTGTAAAAAACGCCGCGAAGTTCGAGCTCGCGCTTTACGGCGGCGTATTGGGCTTTGCACTCATCGCAAAGATGATCCGCGATTTTGGGGAGCGTGGCGATAATGGGCTGCTCGTGTTCGAGTTTCGAATCGAGCACCCGCAAGGGACTCGTTTCGATACGGCGCTGCGAATCGGCACCGAGTTTGTCCTTTACTTTTAGCAGCTCGGCGCGAAGTTTTTCGACATAGCGGCGGCGACAGTTGTCTGCCGCATGGCCGATCGAATTGATTTCAAGCCGGACACTTGGAAGCTTCAGACGATCGAAGATGGTCATCACCATTTCGATGACCTCCGCATCGACGACTGCGTCCTTTGCGAGTTCTTTGGCTGTGTCCTTTGCAGCATCGGGGCGAACCGTTTCCAATACTTCCGCGTCGATCTGGTAGAACTGACGGTATCTACCCTTTTGCGGCCGCTCGCGCCGGAACATGGGGCCCATGCAATAGAGCTTCACGGGTTGCGGAAGCTGCTGCATATTGTGTTCGATGTAGGCGCGGCAGATGGAGGCTGTGGCTTCGGGGCGCAAAGAGATCGTATCGTCGGCTGATTCGTCGGGCGCCGATTCAGGCGACGGCGCAAATGTATACATCTCTTTGGAAACGATATCGGTTTCGCCGCCAACGGCGCGAGCGAAAAGATCAGTAGATTCGAATGCGGGCGGACGGATTTCGCCGAAACCGAAGGAAGCGAAGACGGAGCGGGCGGTTTCTTCAACCTGATTCCAGAGAGCCGTATCGGGAGGCAAAAGGTCGCGCGTGCCGCGGATAGCTTGGAATTTGCGGCGTTGTTCTTTTTTTGGTGCGGCGTCGGTCACTGGGGAAGCTCCGTACGGCGTGACAAAAGTGGCGAGTGGCGAGTGGCGAGTAGCGAGACGGCAGACAACTTACGTTTTAGCCCGACGAGCATTTTTTGCAACTCATCAATTTTCTGAAGAATTTCATTGGTGTCTTCCTGGGGAACGAAACCCAGCTCGACGCTTAGTATGACCTGCGTTTCAAGCTCGGCCAGAGAACCCTCTGCATGTGAGAGGAATTGCAAGAACTCCTTCGTGCTTTGTCTGGCTTGCCCTTCCGCAATGTTCGACGGAACAGACACCGACGCTCTCCGGATTTGTGAAGTTAATCCAAACTTTTCTTCACGTGGAAACCTGACCGTCAGACGATAAACGAGTTTGGTAAGTGCCATTCCCTTCTGCCATACGAGCAAGTCCTTGTAATGTTTTGGTCGCGACCGTTCGGTCATTGGCTTTCTCTCGTCACTCGCCACTCGCCACTCGCCACTTTTGGCCTACAACAGCCCGTCCGTGACTTGTTGCTCGGCTACTTCTTGCTGATAGATATTCTTGTACTCGACGTAGCGCTGCGCGTAGCGATCGATCGATGTCTGGTCTTGTTCCGTCAGCGCGCGCTTCACTTTGCCGGGAGAGCCCATGACGAGGCTGCCTGGCGGAACTATCATGCCTTCCGGAACGAGCGTACCCGCAGCGACGATGCTGCCCGTGCCGATAACCGCGCCATTCAAAATCGTTGAGCGCATGCCAATGAGGCAGCGCGATTCGATCGTGCAGCCGTGCAACACAACGGCGTGGCCGACGGTGATGTCATCGCCCAAAATCAGCGGCCATTCGTCTTTCATGACGTGGAGCACAGAGCCGTCCTGCACATTGGTGCGCGCGCCGATGCGGATGTAGTTCACGTCGCCGCGCGCGACGACCATCGGCCAGATGCTCGAATCTTCGCCGATGACGATGTCGCCGACGAGCACCGAAGACGCATCAACATACGCCGAGTCGGCGATCTCGGGCCACTTCCCTTTGTAGGGCCGAATGTCGGGTTTTCTGCTCAAGAATGCGATGCCATCCCAACCGAAGCGGCAGATTAGGCCGCCCGTAAGTTATTGCAGGAGCGCGACATATTGGCTTCTGCGGGAGTAAAGAACCCAGACGAATCCTTGAAAGATTACACTGCGCGAGGCCTTGTGACAAGGAAGCGAAAACTCTACAGGCCACAGCATCTTCAATCGATTGTTATCGAGGGTGCAGCACTGGTGGCGCGGACTTCTTCGACGCGGGCGGTAACGGCGCGCGCAACTTTGTAGAGGCTTTGCGCGGCGGGACCGGCCTCGCCTGAAGCCGCAACGGGCTGGCCAGAATCGCCGCCAATGCGGATGCGCGGATCGATTTCGATTTCGCCGAGAACGGGCACGCCGTAGGCAATCGCGGTTTTCGCTCCCTCGCCGTGGCCGAAAATGTCCACGGGCTTGCCGCAGTGCGGGCAAGCGAACGTGCTCATGTTTTCCACGACACCGAGCACGTCCACGTTCACCTGGCGAAACATTTCGATGGCCTTTCGCACATCGGCGAGCGCGACCGTGGACGGCGTGGTGACCACGACCGCGCCCGTGACGGCGACGGTTTGAATCAACGTGAGCTGCACGTCGCCCGTGCCCGGCGGAAGATCGATGACGAGATAATCGAGCTCGCCCCACTCCACGCTGCGCAAGAATTGCGTGATGACGCTGTGAAGCATCGGCCCGCGCCAAATCACCGGTTTGTCGCCGGGATTGAGCAAGCCCATCGAAATCATTTTGATGCCCTGCGCCTGGACAGGAATGATGTGCTGGTCGGGCGTCGCGGCCGGCTCCTGCTGCGAGCCGAGCATGATAGGAACGTTCGGGCCGTAAACGTCGGCGTCGAGCAGGCCGACTTTGTGGCCAAGTTTTGCGAGCGCAAGCGCGAGATTGACGGCAACGGTCGTTTTACCAACGCCGCCCTTGCCACTGGCCACGGCGATGAGATTTTTTACGCCGGGAATCGGATGGCGTTGCGGCATTTGTTGTGGTGCTGGTGGCATTCGGTAGTCCTATTTAAGATCGAAGAGAGATTCCTCGACTACGTTCCGGCAAAGACGGCCGGAACTCCGCTCGGAATGACAATACTCTGAGATTCGCATGATCAAGCGCTGGCGCCATGGCACTTTTTGTATTTCTTGCCGGAGCCACAAGGGCAAGGATCGTTGCGGCCGACCTTTGCGCCTGCGCGAACGGGCTTCGGCGCTTCGGCTTGCGCTGCGCCGGTTTGATACTGCAATTCTTTTTCCTGGCGCTGCTGTTTGCGTTCCATTTCTTTCGCGAAAGCGGGCAACTGCGCAGGCGTTTCCGCAGCACGCGCTGCTGCGCTAGCCGCTGCAGCGAGGGGACGAGAAGCCGGCGGCTGTGGAGCCTGTGGCTGGCCTCCTTGTGGTGGCTGCCCTTCGATCTGCACTTGCACGTGGAAGAGATAGCGCACGGTTTCGTTGTCAATGCGCGTCATCATGTCTTCAAAAAGAACGAATGCTTCCTTCTTGAATTCGACGAGCGGATCTTTTTGGGCGTAGCCGCGCAAGCCGATCGCTTCCTTCAGGTGGTCGAGCGAGAGGAGGTGGTCCTTCCACTGCGAATCCACGACGTCGAGGATGATGCGGCGCTCGAGCCACCGCATCAGTTCCGGCGAGAGCTGTTTTTCCTTGTCCTCGTATTTTCTGCGAATAGCTTCGACGGTCGCATCCGCAAGTTGATCATGATTGAGAGAACTTGGATCGGCGCCTGCGGCTTTGGCGTCCACGCCGAACTGGCTGTTCACTTCCGCCAGGAATTGCGTAACGTTCCAGTCGTCGGGATGAATTTCCTTCGCGCAGTAAGTATCCACAAGCTCGCGCGCAACGTCCTCCGCGATGCCGAGCACGTAATCGCGCTGATCTTTTCCTTCCAGAGCGGAACGGCGAATCGCATAAATCGTTTCGCGCTGCTTGTTCATTACGTCGTCGTATTCGAGAAGATGTTTGCGCGCGTCGAAGTTTTGCGCTTCGACTGATTTTTGTGCGCCTTCGATCTTGCGCGAAATCAAGCCCGATTCGATGGGCACGCCTTCGGTCATGCCGAGGCGATACATCAGCGCCTTTACCCGTTCGCCGCCAAAAATGCGCATCAAATCGTCTTCAAGGGAAAGGAAAAAGCGCGAGGAGCCAGGGTCGCCCTGGCGTCCGGAGCGGCCGCGAAGTTGATTGTCAATGCGGCGCGCTTCATGGCGTTCGGTGCCGAGAATGTGCAAACCGCCGAGAGCGATCACCTCATCGCGTTCGGCTTTACACTGCTCTGCGAATTGGTCGTAAACGGGCTTCCAATGGTCTGAAGGCACCTGAAAAATTTTGCCTTCGTACTGGAAGAGCACCATCGGGGTCGTGGATGCGCTGCTCGCGCCATCGGCTGGTTCTGCGCCGATGACTGCGGGTGCTTGCGCGTATGGCATTGCGAGCTTGTTTTTCAAGAAATGCTCGCGCGTCAGAAATTCGGGATTACCGCCAAGCAGAATGTCCGTGCCGCGGCCGGCCATGTTCGTCGCGACGGTGATCGCGCCCTTGCGACCCGCCTGCGAAACGACACGTGATTCACGCTCGTGCTGCTTCGCGTTCAAGACCTGATGCGGGACGCCGCCTTTTTTCAGCAATTCGGAAATGAGTTCGGACTTCTCAATGGAAATCGTGCCGACAAGCACCGGCTGGCCGCGTTCGTGATAGTGGCGCAGGCCGTTTGCGTAGGAATTGTCTTCCTGAAGAATCCCGTTCACGACAGCTTCGAATTTTTCTTTTTCTGTACGATAAACGACGTCCTGATGCTCTTTTCGAATGAGCTGACGATTCGTGGGAATCACGACAACGTCGAGATTGTAAATCTTCGCGAATTCAGCGGCCTCGGTTTCTGCAGTGCCGGTCATGCCCGAAAGTTTCTTGTACATGCGAAAGTAATTCTGAAAAGTGATTGTGGCAAGAGTCTGATTTTCGCGTTCAATCTTCACGCCTTCTTTTGCTTCGACGGCTTGATGCAAGCCATCCGACCAGCGCCGTCCGGGCATCTGGCGGCCGGTAAATTCGTCCACGATGATGACTTCGCCGTCTTTCACGACGTAGTCCACGTCATTTTTGTAGAGGGTGTGCGCGCGCAACCCCTGATAGACGTGGTGAATAATCTCCATGTGCGCGGGATCGTAGAGATTGCCCAATCCAAGCAAGCGCTCGCACTTGCTCACGCCCTCTTCGGTCAGCGTCGCGGTGCGGTGCTTTTCATCCAGTGTGTAGTCAATATCCTTGATCAGCTTCGGAATGATTTTGTCGATGCGGTAGTACTTGTCGGTCGATTCCTCGGCAGGACCGGAAATAATAAGCGGCGTGCGCGCTTCGTCAATCAAAATGGAGTCGACTTCGTCCACAATCGCGAATTGATGGCCGCGCTGCACGCAATGCGACAGATCGTACTTCATGTTGTCGCGCAGATAGTCGAAGCCGTATTCGTTGTTTGTGCCGTAGGTGATGTCCGCGCCGTAGGCGGCACGGCGTTGTGTATCATCCAGATCATGCACGATCACGCCGATCGTGAGACCGAGCCCGCGATAGAGTGGGCTCATCCATTCCGCGTCGCGGCGCGCTAGATAGTCGTTCACCGTAACGATGTGAACGCCGCGACCGGCGAGCGAGTTCAGCGCGGCAGGAAGCGTGGCGACGAGCGTTTTTCCCTCGCCCGTTTTCATTTCCGAAATCTTGCCGTCATGTAAAACAAGGCCGCCGATAAGCTGCACATCAAAATGCCGCATGTTGAGGAAGCGGCGGCCGGCTTCGCGCGCCAGCGCAAAAGCGGGCACAGCAGCGGGCGCGACTGCCGCTTGCAGTACATCCTTATAAGACGTCTCCGTTGGATCGGCGTCCTTAAGGCGCTCCTGCACTTCTTCTTTGAGCTTCGCAAAACGCGTCTTCAATTCATCGTCGCGCAGCTGCTTCATCTCCGGCTCGAGCGCGTTGATCTGCGTCACAATGGGCTGAAGCTTTTTGATGTCGCGTTCGTGCTTCGTGCCGATAAAGCGGGCAAGAACGCTATCCATTATTTTGGCTGCATCCATGGGAGATTCGCCGTTTCTTAGAGCTTAGATGCGTGCAAGCCTGCAACGACCACGCGACCCGGCGTTACAAGCACAATCTATTATTTTAGCGGTTTAGGAGTTGCCGCGCCAATCGCGATTGTGCATTGTTGGGGATGCGAGAAATTGCTGGTATTTCAGGCTTTTCCGCCGGGCTCAAGTACCGTGGGAGCGGGTTCCGGTTCGGGTTGGGCCGAGGAAAGATTGTCCGCGAGCAGGCGGCGGAACCTAACGCGCTCATCGAGCGGCATGTCCACAAACTCGAACGCCATGTCCTGCGCGCGATAGTCTCGAAGCAGAGCCGTCGCCTGCAAACTGCGGATACCTAGCTGTAGTTTCAGTTCCACGGGCGTGCCGGGGTGCATGTGGCGGTCTATGGTTGCAATCCCGCCCGAAAGGCTCGCCGTTCTGATTTCCATCCGACAATTTTCCTTCAGGTTTGTACTGATCGCTGCAACCGGTTTGCGCAATCGCACCCTTGTATGGCGGCGCTGGCGCACAAACTTGCTGTTTGCCGGAACGTCGAGCGGAGAGAGAGCCAAATCTGCCTGCTCGAGTCCGCTGCTTGGCCGGTATTGGGCAGCCATTTCTGAATTCAGTTTTTCCAGAGCCTGCAGAGCCGCGATGCGCAACTCTTGAGGATGCTGCCAGCCGAAAACTTTTCGGGCTTCCAGGATGCGCATCAGGCTGCGCGCTGACTCTGGAGCGTGAATTCGGCCAATGGCCTCAATCGCTTTCACTTGAAGAAATGACCCTGCGCCAGCAGGCATATCGCCATCGATGATGTTGTGCAACCGCCCAAGAGCGTCACGGTCGCCGGTGACGCCGATTTCGTCAATCACCAGCGGCATCAAAATCGGGTCAACGTGATCGAGAAGCTTTAGCAGAATGCCGCAGCGCGAAGGAGCGCCGCTGGCAGAGATTTGGCGGATGATCCGGTCTTGCGCTGCGCGTTGAAAATTCTTGACGCGGGAGGGCAGAAAAACTTCCACTGCTTGTGGATCGAGGCGGCATAGCAACCCAATCATCTCGACGGATTCTGTGATGGTGCCACCGCGCACGGCGCTGCGCAAAAATTGCACAACCTCTTCGCCCAGGTCTTGTGCTAAGTTGGCCACGTGCTCGGCATCTTCGCGTAACTGGCAACGATTGAATCGCGCGGCAAGATGCTCCATCGCCTGGTGAGGCACGAGGCGCAATACGTTCGTCAAGCCGGCGGCGAGTTGCCGCGCGCGCAACGCTTCTTCCAAAAACTCCGGCACGCGCTGCTCGATTCCCATTTTTCCGCGGAGTTCGCGCGCAATTCCGGGCCGCTGCGATTCGATTCCCGCGACAAGGTCCAATGCCTGCTCCATTGCCGCGAAACAGCGATTGGAAGCGGCTTCCTGACAAAGCCGCACAAACGCCGCACTAACAAGTCCTTGCAGTTCGACATCTTGCTCCACGCTCAATCGCACGCCCAAGCAACGCAAGGCCTGATTCATCAGGCGCGGATCAGCCTTCGCATAAAGCTCCGCGAGTTGGGACAAGCCCGCGGCGGTGCGCTTCCGCGCATCCGCATCTTCGCTTTCCGCGCATGATGCATAATTGAGCAGAATGCTGTTCGCTTCCGCGACCTCGCCACGCTTGATCAGGTCCAAGACAAAAGATTTAACGTTTCGCGCCGGAATGCACCACGCTTCATCGGAGAGCAGAACTGCCCGCTTCCCTGCTTCCGGCACGGCAGCCCAAAATTGCCGGTCGAGAATTTCCCTGTGCGTCTCGACTAAAATCCCGGCCTCCGTCATTTTTTCTTCGTGCGTGCCGAGAATCTTCCTCAGGTTTTCGATTTCCTGATTCATCCGATCCAGCATCTGCCGGACGGCATTCACTTTCACTTCGCCCTTTTCGTAACGTTCCAATGCAAAACGAATGGCGAGGTGTTCCGCAAGCCGCACCAGAACGGATTGGTCGGTCTTCACGCCGGGGGCTTGCGCAGCGATCGTCGCAAGCGCATCGCGCAATGTGGCCTGTGCGTGATTGGGAAGGTCTGCAACTTGGGTCTGGAACGCCGCAGCTCCCGTCATTCCGGCCTGACCTGTGCTGATATTTCCAAAGCTGGTGAGCGCGCTCAAGATTTTGAAAACTTCTTCCTCGGAAACTTCACCTGGGCGCAACGGAGTTCCCTGCCTCGATGCGACGCGCCCATATCCGCCCGGGCCGCTCCGCTCGCCGGTGGAAGTGGTTCCGCTCGCGGGAGTAGATCCCCCAAAACCCAATCCGCCGCCTCCAAGCACGCCAAAATTCCCTGCGCCGACTCCGCTGCCGCTTGCGCCAATGGGTTCGCCGGAAGCCGCAATCGGTCCAATGTCCGTGCCTGAAGCAGAAAAATTGGGAGGTGGCGTTCCTGAGTATGCAGACCCTCCAATTTCCTCGATTGCCTGTGCTCCGCCTTCGCCAGTCCTCAAGCTACCCTCAGGTGTGCTCGCGAAGCCTGTTCCCGACTCAGGCCCGCCCGGACCGCCCTTGGTCCCCTCAGCGGCCGCAATCAATTCGAGAAGCTTTTGTGGATCGTTGAGCAATTGTTTGAATTGCTCGTTTTCGTCGCCGAACGAAGCCGCGGCGAGTTGCGCTGCAACGCTCGTCGCATCCTTCAATCGTGAGTCCGTTGCGACGAAACAAACCTCATTGATGCGGATGCCGTGCACCCCTTCAAGTGACGTCTTTAACTGCTGTGCTAGTTCCGACGGCTTTGTCTTTCCGGTGGGAAATGCCCGCGCAAATTTTGCGATTTCTTCCTGTGTCACGCTTGAAAAAAACTGGACGCTCGCAAGCCCGGCCGCGGAAAGAAGCTGCGCGAACTGCTTTTCCGCGGGGGAACCTTCCAGCGGCACTCCATCGAGCAGCAGTTCGGAGCCGGTGGCGCCCAACAACAAGCTTGAATCCACACCTTCAGGAATTGCCGTGCGCAGTTCTCCGAAAGCGATGGCGAGCTGTTCCGTTGTGCGACTGTGATCGTAGCCGTACAGGCGAGCAAATTTCAGAAGGATATTAAGGCTTCGAACGAAGGCCCGGCCCGCAGCAAGTTTTGGATCCGGCTTCATTGTGCGCCGCAGGAGCCCAGGATAGGACTCCTTCTCTAGTACGCTAGGCCCGGTCCACGTAGCGGGCAATGGTACATAGGTTCCATGTGTCCAGCGGTTCAACCGTCGAATGGCCGGTCGCAAATGCTGCACTAGCGTACAGGTCGTTTTTTTCAGAACAGGTAAGGGAGAGATGGGCCCGCTGATTCGTCTGCAGCGCCAAATTTCCGGCGTTTTACTTCGTCATTGCAATTCGGCCGCGCCGCCTCGTGCGGTTTCCGGCGGACGAAATCTGCGGCAAACCGCCGAGGTCCAGGAGAATTTTTCGCAGGCGGCCGCGATCCTCCAGATCCATATCGACGAATTCGAACGCCATCGCTTGCGGCCGCGCGCCGCGCACGATCGCTTGTGCTTTGATGGTACGAACGCCTGACGTCATTTTCAGTGCAAGCAACGAACCAGGAGCCAGGTGCCTCTCGCCCGCGCCAATGCCGCCCCCCAAATTGAGCTCAGGTACGGTAAGTCTAAAATTCTCACGCAGGTTTGTCGTCTGGAAAATTACGTTGCGCGACAATTTCAATCTTGAATATCGCCGCTGGCGTATCACGGAGACATTCGGGTCCGGATCGGTCGGCTCCAGCAAAAGCTCCTTCCGATCAATACCGCTCGCAGAAATTTTTTCCAGCGCCACCACAGGATCAATCCGTGAATATGCCTGCGCCGCCGCCACTCGTAATTCGCCAGCGAACTGCCAGCGCCACACTTGCTTCGCATCCAAGAAGTGTTGCAGCAGCCCGCTTGCCGCGGTCGCTTTCAACCTTCCCAGCGCTTCCACTGCTTTCAATCGAATGTAGCCGGAGTTTGCCTCGCTGCTCGCTACTTCGAGCAATTTGGGGATACATTCCGGACTGCCGCTCATCCCCATTTCATCCATCGCAAGCGGCCGAATCAGCAAATCGAGGGAATCATATAAAGCGATCAAAAGCGAAGCGCGCTCTCTCGCTGGGGCGGAAGAAAGTTGCCGGATCGTACGGTCATGTGCGGAGCGCGGCCATTGTGACAAACGAACCGGCAAAAGACGGCTCACCTGGTCCGGCGCGAGCTGGCTCAAAATCCCGATGGCTTCTGCGGCTTCCGTGGCCGGCGATGATTGAAGCACATCAACTAGTTGGTTTACCGCCTCTTCGCCCAAGCCTCGGACGATTTCAACGAGTAGCTCGCAATCTTCGCGGAATCCCGAGTGGCCAAAGCGATTCATGACGTAGTGAACCGTTGCCTTGGGCATCAGCCCGAGGATGTCCGCAAGTCCGTCGGGAATTTGTCCCGTGCGAACAGTCTCTTCCACAAATTCCGGAATGCGATCTTCGGCACCGATTCTTGGCCGCAAACTCTGCGTCGAGCCCGGCCTCTGCGCTTCAACACTGTCCAAAGATGCCAGTGCCTGTTGCATCGCCGGGTAGCATCGCTTGGACGCCGCTTCCTGGCTCATGCGCACAAACGCCGCACTGATTAGCGTCTGCAGTTCAGGTTCGCGCTCGATGGCCAGTTGATTGCCCACGCGACGAATCGCTTCGATTAACGCGCTGCCGTCACCGCTGCCGTACAGCTCCGCCAATTCACTGAGGCCGATCGCCGTCGTGCGGCGTGCCTCCGGCGCATCCAATCCAATGCAGCCGGCGTATCGCATCAAGATTTCGTTGACCGTCTTTAGTTCGCCTCGACGAAGCATTTCTTCGAGGAATCCACGCACGTTCCTCGGTGGCACGCACCAGGATTCATCCGAACAAAGGACTTCCTTTTTGTTTTCCTCGGGAACCTGCGACCAAAATTCCTGGTCGAGCAGTTCCGTGTACGACTGCATCGAAATACCGGCAGAGGCCATCTGTTCTTGCTGCTGGCCCAAAATTTTTCGCAGCGCTTCGATTTCCGTGTTCATCCGGTCGAGCAACTGCTTCACCGCGTTCACGCGCAATTCGCCCCGTTCGTAGCTGTCCAGCGCAAACCGAATAGCCACGTGCTCGGCAAGTTTCAGGAGCATGGGCTTGTCTGGAGCTTCCGTCGGAGCTTGCGCCGCCAGTCCCGCCAGCGCTTGCTGCAGCGTGTATTGCGCTCTCACTGGAAGCGAACTCAATCTGGACTGAAATGTTGGCGCATCCATTCGCGCGTCGGGATCTTTGCGCGATTTTCCGAGCTGCGCGAAGAGCGTCAGCATGGACCGCACATCTTCTTCGGCAACCGCAAACTGGCCGCCAGTTCCAGGCAATCCCGAGCCGCCCATTGTGGCGCTGCGCAGGAGGGCGGAGGCCGACATCCACTTGCCTGTTCCTCCCTCCCCTGCAGAGGCACCCGAACCTACGCCACCGCCTACACCCCCGCCTGTGCCCCCTCCACCACCTGCACCAGCTCCTCCGGAGCCAAACCCTCCGCCAGTGCCTCCGCCGCCTCCGGATCCTTCGCCCGTGCCAGAGCTACCGCCGGGGCCGCTTCCCAAACCTCCGCCACCGGACCCACTGCCAAAGCCTGAACCTGTTCCAGTACCTCCCGTGCCAGTCCCACTGCCTCCAGCTCCGCTTCCTCCGGATCCACCGCCAAAACCGCCTCCGCCACTCCCGGGGCCTCCTCCAGGACCAGTTCCGGAGCCACCACCGCCCCCCGGGCCACCCGGTCCACCGCCACCTGGACCTCTTCCCAGTCCGCCCCCAGGCCCACTTCCGCCGGGGGTTTCCCAGAGATTGCCGCCCGGCCCGGAACCCGTAACCGCCGTTAGCCCGCTCCCTGCGCCGGTGCCGCCAGGTCCTCCCGGACCTGCACCGCCGGGAACGCCGCCGCCGCCAAAACCCGGCCCTCCGCCCCCGCCGACTCCTCCTCCGCCACCGGAACGATTGCTCTCGGCGGCTAGGATCATCTGCAGGAGTTTGTTGGGGTCATCGAAAAAGTCCTTGAACTTGTCGCCTTGTGCTCCGAGGACCTTTGCGGTCAGCTGCGCCGCTACTTTCACTCCGGCAACAGAAGAGTCTTCCGCGATATACCGGATTTCATTTACCTTGATACTGGTCTCGCCGGCGAGCGCAGCTTTCAATTGTTCTGCAAGAGAAGTGGGCTTTGTGTTGCCTGTGGGAAACGCGCGGACAAAGCGCGCGAACTGAGCCTGCCCAAGATTCGAAGCGAAGTGAATGCTCGCAATTCCGGAAGCCGACAAAAGTTGTGCGAAACTGCGTTCCGCAGCGGCAGCACCGAGCGGCACACCGTCGAGCAGAATTTGCTGCCCGGAGGCTCCCAGCAAAAGCCCGCTTTCGCTGCTCTCGTTTAGCGCGGCGCGCAGTTCTTTCCACGTGGTTTCAAATTGAGCAGCAGTTCGCACGTGGCCGAATTCATACAGCCGTGCGAATTTCAGCAAAATGTTCAGGCTGCGCACAAACTGCCGCGCTGCCGCTCTTGTATCGGTGCCCATTTTGTGCGGCGGGAAATTCCCGCCTCGTCCTGGCTACTTACAACACTAGTGCCTGTTGCGGCGAGAGACAAGGTTCTCGATGAAGATTGTACTCTTCTCACTAATACAATTCTGCGGAAAGCCGCGTGTAATTTGGCTCGTCAAACCTAGGCTGAACGCGCCGCGGAATTTCGCTTCTGGCGTTGCTCGTTCGGCCCAGCGGACATACAATGTGCTTTGTTTGTGCTTGGGCGCTAAGAATGAGCTTAGCCCTTCATTCTTATTAGTGCGCATCGTAGAGGAGCGGAACCTGACTTATGACGGACCAGCCCCCCGTCCAAGACGACCGGTTCAAAGCTGAAATGCCCCAAATCCCGGGTGTTGGGGCCGGCAGCGGCAAACGACCCGGCGGTTTACCGGCCCCCCTGATGGTTATTGGCGGCCTGATAGTAGTGGTTTTCGCGATCGTCATCATCGGCCGGATCATGAGCCCTTCGCATCGCAATGCTCCAGCTGACCCTTCCGCCCAAGTCGAGGTTCCATCCCCCGATCTCGGCAATCCTCCTCCGCAAGTCCCTCCTGCGAATCGCGGTATCGCCACTGTGGACGAGCTGTCGAAACCTTGGTCGGCCATACAATTTGACTATCGTGACCCGCTATCGGGTGAAAGATTCCCCGCATTGCTGCTTCGTTTGCCGGCGGGGTCCGCAACGCACCCTGGTGGCTACTGGGCGATGAATCTGAAAGCGCCTTACAACGGTTGCGAGGTGGAATTGGTGACCGACCTTGAGAAGCTCAGAACGGACTATGGATTCCGCGCCGCTCGGCATCCAATGATTGGCAATCCATGCAGTCGCACAGTATTTGACCCGCTCAAGATGACGAATCTGCCGGGGAACATCTGGGTGCGTGGGGCAATTGTGCAAGGTTCGGATTTGCGACCGCCGCTTGGCATTGAACTCAAAATCGAAGGAAGGAATATTTTTGCGGTCAGAATGGAGTAGTTTTGTCTTTCTACCTAAGTTGTCAGACTTTCGTAGGATCCTTTCGAACTTGATTGATATTCGGGAGTCGAATTGTTGATTTTCCTGTCGCTGTACGCAGCGTGTCCGTTTCTTCTTACCGCTGTCTCGCCTAACTCGTCCCGTACTTTTTAACTTCGTTTCCCATTTTTCCTGCGAGCATCAACGCAACCATGCGCTGATCAGCCCACCACGACCACAGCGGATGCCCAAACGACGCCGGCCTATTGTGCTCGATGAAAAAATGCGAAATCCACGCCAACACATAAGGAATAACGATCGCCAGTGGAATCCACCACCATTTGTGCAATGCCAGGACCGCGCCCAGGGTCATCCAGCCGAGCAACGTTCCGACGCAGTGTATTAGGCGCGTGGAAAACTTGCTGTGCGCCCGCACATACTCGGGCCAAAACTCCGCAAACGTCATGGCAACCAACCCTCGCGTAGCACCGCGCTCGCTTCGCGCTTCACTTCACCACATTGCGGCAGAGCCTAGCACAACCAAATAGCTTTGGCAGGGAATATCCGCGCCGAACCTAAAGTTGGCCTCTTGCTGTTCGGGTCCTCGCCATAAAACTAGCAAAAGCGATGGAAATAAGTGAAAGGCTATTCTCAATATATGTAAATTCATATCAATCTTCTAAAAATCGAGCATATGCCCTATCTAATCCAGAAATACTTCTCGTAAATATAACAAAACAAAGAGTATAAATCTCAATAACAATGGCCTCTTATGTGCTCCCTCACTGCTCAGTTAGAAAGTCGGTTCTCGGTGTCCGGACCAAGGATGCTGGGTTTGCTCAATCAATCCAAAGTGAATTTCAGGTTTTTCTTTATATCTTTTAGGGGGGAGAAATACTGATATGCGAAAGTTAGCAGTTCTCTTTTTCGCTGTCTTGTTGGCGGTCTGTGCAAACGGGGTGCTAGCGCAGACAGAAACTGGTCAGATCAGCGGTACCGTTCTCGACCCGCAGGGAAATGCCGTACCCAATGCAAAGATTGTGGTCCGCAATACCGGCACTGGTGGTTTGCGCGGAACCACTGCTGATGAGCACGGCGCCTTCGTGGTAACCAATTTGCTCCCGGCCAAGTATTCCGTATTGGCCGAGGCTGCAGGTTTCGCCAAGCTCGATCAGCAGGTCGAACTGCCTCCTGGAGGCAGGGTCTCGCTCGATCTAAAACTGCAGGTTGGTAAGGTCACTGAAACCGTAGAAGTTTCCAGCACATCCATAGCGGTTAATACAGAGAATCAGACGGTGGGCCAGGTTATCACGGCGAAAGATGTTGCGGATCTCCCGCTACTGACACGGAATCCGTATGACTTGGTTGGGGGGGCCGCAAACGTGTCCAGCGCCGCTGATGCGGGGCTAACCTCGCGCGGTGCTGGTTACAACATCAACGGTTTGCGTTCCGCGGGCACGAACATTCTCCTGGACGGTGCGGCGAACAACGACGACTTCACCGCCTCGGTACGCCAAACCGGGCCCCTTCACCCCGGTCAAGCACTCAACATTTTGACGAATAACATCACGGCG
>JACXTT010002314.1_pt1 | contig 30395 bp, 22 predicted proteins | sample 9270951 | NCBI WGS metagenome assembly JACXTT01 (sample SAMN15532306, study PRJNA645909) | rock metagenome | isolation source: weathered quartz diorite | place: Puerto Rico | collected 2017-06-21 | reverse complement strand
CGGCTGGAGAGCGAGCTGTCGACGCGGCTGCTGCAGCGCACTTCCACCGGCGTGGTCGCCACCGACGCCGGGCTGGCCTTCTGGCGCCAGGCCCAGCTGGCGCTGCGCCATATCGACGATGCCGCGCTGGCCGCGCGGCAGGCGCGCCTGTCGGGCCATGTCAGCGTGGGCCTGCCGCCCAGCACCGCCGCGGTGCTGGCGCTGCCCTTCATGCAGGCCATGCGCGAGCGCTACCCCGACGTGCGGCTGCGCATGGTGGAGAGCCTGTCCGGCTACCTCGGCACGATGCTGAGCGCGCGCCAGATCGACCTGGCGGTGCTGTTCAGCGAGGAGCCGGCACAGCGCTGGAGCGTGCTGCCGCTGCTCGATGAGCGCCTGTTCGTGATCGGCGCCGAGGGGCTGGCCGGCATGCCGCGCGGCGAGCAGACCTCGGTGGCGGCACTGGGCAAGCTGCCGCTGATCCTGCCCAGCGGCTCGCATGGGCTGCGCGCGCTGGTCGCCGCCTGCTTTCGCCAGGCGAAGCGTGAGCCCCAGGTGGTGGCGGAGATCGACGGGCTGGCGATCCTGATGGACGCCGTGCGCTGTGGCCTGGGCGCCACCATCCAGCCGGGCGCGGCGCTGGCGCGCAGCCATGGCACGCCCTACCGCAGCATACTGGTCACCGACGCTGGCGCCACGCGGCCCAACCTGCTGGTCAGCCTGTCTGACGATGAACTGTCGCCGGCGGGCCTGGCCGCGCGCGTGGTGCTGGCCGACGTCGCCACCACGCTGGTGCGCGAGGGACGCTGGCCCGGCGCCACATTGCGCCCGCGCTGAGCCGGCTGTGCTCCGGCCGGGCTTCACGAAAGCTGAAGCCCCCTTGCCGCGCCCCTGCTGGCGCCCGCCCGCCTTGCCCGCCAAGATGGCGCCAGCAAGGAGACAATCCCCATGGTCGACGTATTGGTAATTGGCGGCGGCAACGCGGCCCTGTGCGCGGCGCTGATGGCGCGCGAAGCCGGGGCCTCGGTGCTGCTGCTCGAATCCGCGCCGCGCGCCTGGCGCGGCGGCAACTCCCAGCACACGCGCAACCTGCGCTGCATGCACGACGCGCCGCAAGACGTGCTGGTCGATGCCTATCCCGAGGAAGAGTACTGGCAGGACCTGCTCAAGGTCACCGGCGGCATCACCGACGAACCCCTGGCGCGGCTGGTGATCCGCGCGTCATCGACCTGCCGGCCGTGGATGCGCAGGCATGGCGTGCGCTTTCAGCCGCCCCTGTCGGGTGCGCTGCACGTGGCGCGCACCAACGCCTTCTTCATGGGCGGCGGCAAGGCGCTGGTCAACGCGTACTACCGCAGCGCCGAAGCGATGGGCGTGCAGGTCCGCTATGAAACCCCGGTGGATGCGATCGAGCTGGACGGCGACCGCTTCGTCGCCGCGCGCAGCGGCAGCCAGCGCTTCACCGCGCGCACCTGCGTGCTGGCCGCGGGCGGCTTCGAATCCAACCGCGAATGGCTGCGCGCAGCCTGGGGCCAGAACGAACGTGGCGAATGGCCCGCCGACAACTTCCTGATCCGCGGCACGCGCTTCAACCAGGGGGTGCTGCTGCGGCACATGATCGATGCCGGCGCCGATGCCATCGGCGACCCGTCGCAATCGCACTGTGTCGCCATCGATGCGCGCGCGCCGCTGTACGACGGCGGCATCTGCACGCGCATCGATTGCGTGTCGCTGGGCGTCGTGGTCAATCGCGACGCCGTGCGCTTCTATGACGAGGGTGAGGACTTCTGGCCCAAGCGCTACGCCATCTGGGGCCGGCTGGTGGCGCAGCAGCCCGGGCAGATCGGCTATTCGATCATCGACAGCAAGGCCATCGGCCGCTTCATGCCGCCGGTGTTTCCCGGCGAGAAGGCCGACACGCTGCCTGAGCTCGCGCGCAAGCTGGGGCTGCCGGAAGCGGCGTTCGCGCAGACCGTGCAGGACTACAACGCCGCCTGCCGCATCGGCACCTTCGACCACACCGCGCTGGACGACTGCCACACCGAAGGCCTGGCACCGGCCAAGACGCATTGGGCCAGGCCGCTCGACCAGGCGCCGTTCTACGGCTACGCGCTGCGCCCGGGCATCACCTTCACTTACCTGGGGCTCAAGGTCAACGACCGCGCCCAGGTGCACTTTGGCGGCAAGCCAAGCGGAAATCTGTTCGTGGCAGGAGAAATGATGGCCGGCAACGTGCTCGGCAAGGGATACACAGCCGGGGTCGGCATGTCGATCGGCACCGCTTTCGGGCGCATTGCCGGCGCGCAAGCCGCACTTGCGGCTGGCATCAGGTCGGGAGCGATCCATGCAGAAGCTTGAAGCCCTGGCGCGCGAAGCCGCGGAACTGGCGGGCGAACAAGCTGTCACCCCGCACGGCAATGCCCGCGTGATCCGCGTGCTGCCGCTGACCGACAACGAAGCTGAAGTCGCGCGGCAGATGCAGATCTGCAATGCCTGCCGCTATTGCGAAGGGTTTTGCGCGGTGTTCCCGGCGATGACGCGGCGGCTTGAGTTCGGCAAGGCCGATGTCAACTATCTGGCGAACCTGTGCCACAACTGTGGGGCGTGCTACCACGCTTGCCAGTATGCGCCGCCGCATGACTTCGGCGTGAATGTGCCGCAGGCGATGGCGAAGGTGCGGCTGGAGACGTACAGCGAATATGCATGGCCGGCGCCGCTGGGCAAGCTGTACAAGCGCAACGGCCTGACGGTATCGGTGGCGCTGGCGATCGGGCTGGCGTTGTTCCTGGTGCTGGCCGTGACAGTCGGCGGAGCGCTGTGGCGCGCGCACGCGGGTGGGAATTTCTACGCGGTGTTTCCCCACAACACGCTGGCTGCGATGTTTGGTGCGGTGTTCGGGTTTTCAGTGCTCGCGCTTGGTGTTGGCGTGCGGCGGTTCTGGCGCGATGTGTCGGCCGGAACAGCCTCGGCGCCCGCCGTGGCCGAGGCGGCGAAGAACGTGCTGGCGCTGACCTATCTGGACGGCGGGCATGGCGATGGCTGCAATGAGGCGAGCGATCGCTTTACGCTGGCGCGGCGGCAGTTCCACCATTTCACGTTCTATGGCTTCATGCTGTGCTTTGCGTCGACGGCGGTGGCGACGGCTTACCACTACCTGCTGGGATGGCATGCGCCGTATCCGGTGTTCAGCCTGCCGGTGCTGTTGGGGACTGCTGGCGGCATGGGGCTGTTGATCGGACCAACCGGATTGCTGTGGTTGAACCTGCGGCGCCACCCCATGCACGGAGATGTGCGGCAGCGGCCGATGGATCGGGGATTCATTGCACTACTGTTGTTGACCAGTGGAACGGGACTAGGCTTGCTGGCTGGCCGGGGGCCTGCCGCGAGGCCGTTGCTGCTGGCGGTCCACCTGGGGGTGGTGATGGCGTTGTTCGCGACGCTGCCGTATGGGAAATTTGCGCACGGGATTTATCGCAGTGCCGCGCTGGTTAAGGCGGCGGTGGAGAGGCGCAAGGGGAAGGGAGTGCAGCTCGGAGGGGATTGATTGCTGGTGGCTGCGGCCGGCACAACGACCCGACAACGCTTTAATCAGAGAGACAGGTTAATCGCTGTCGAGTGCGGCTTGCAGCAAGGTAAGGCGTGTCTTGCTGTCGGGAGTGAAGTGCGTGCCGAATCGCACCAGTCCGGTTTGATGCAGGTGGCAGCTCATGGTGAAGCTGAGCAGCATGCCGGGCTCGGTCTCATCGATCTCGATGTCGATGGCTTTCAGGCGCGGCTCGTATTTCAGTAGCGTGGTTTCGATCTCACGCTTGAGTGTGTGCGCCGACGCAGGCAGGTGCCGGTAGATCCGCGACAAGTCGCCGAGCCCGTAGTCGGGCAGGTGCGCCAGGCTACCGCGGCGGCTGTTGAGGACGCGCTGGATGTTGTCCTGCACCGACAGGAAGGTCTGGGTGGTCGCGTCGAACTCGTCGACCCCGACGCCGTTCGCGAAGTATCCGGTGACGGCCTCGAAGAGGCCCGGTCCGCCGCCCCGTGTCACGCGCCGGCTCCCGCTGTGACCTCATCGAACTCGACGTTGATACCGTCCGCTTCGGAGTATGAGAGCTCGATTGATCTCGGGGCATGCCCGCTGCCCATGCGTACCAGCAACTCGCGCGAGAGCACCGGCAGGATCTGTTGGTCCAGCAGGCTGACGACATTGCGTGCGCCGGAATCCGGCAGCAGACACGCACGCACCAGTTCGGCCACCAGGGCGTCGTCGTATTGCAGCGGCACGCCGAACCGGCGCTCGATACGCCCAGCCAATTTTGCAAGCTTCATGCGCACGATCGTCGCCATGGCAACGGCTGCCAGCGGCCGGTACACGATGGCCTGGAAACGCGCCAGCAGCGCTGGCTGGAAGTGATCGACCAGCATCGGCCGGATGGCTTCCATCAGCATGCCGTTGGAGACTTCTCCGCCGGCTTCCGCGACCGTCTGCGCGGCGGCAAGAATCTGTTCGCTGCCGAGGTTGGACGTCATGAGGATGACCGTGTTGCGGAAATCGATCACTCGACCTTCGCCGTCGCGCATAAAACCGCGATCAAACACCTGATAAAAGAGGTTCAGCACATCGCGGTGCGCCTTCTCGACCTCGTCCAGCAGCACCACGCTGTAGGGCCGCTGGCGCACCGCCTCGGTCAGGATGCCGCCCTCGCCATAGCCGACATAGCCCGGCGGCGAACCCTTCAGCTGGGAGACGGTGTGCGCCTCCCGGTATTCGGAGAGATTGATGGTAATGAGCGATCGCTCGCCGCCGAACATCAAATCGGCCAACGCGCGCGCGGTTTCGGTCTTGCCAACCCCGGACGGGCCCACCAGCAGGAAGACCCCCAACGGCGCGTCTTCTGACTTGAGCCCCGCCTTGGCGGCGCGCAGGCTCTTGCCAAGCGCAGCCAGCGCTTCGTCCTGGCCCACCACGACGCCGCCCAGGCGGGTCTCCAGCTCCAGCAGCGTGGCGAGTTCATTGGACAGCAGGCTGTCGACCGGCACCCCTGTCCAGTCGGCAATGACATGCGCGATGGCCATCTCATCGACTTCCGCGTGAATCAGGAATGGCTTGCCTGAGTGCGTCAGCGACTGGTGTGCCGCGACGATCGATGGCTCCAGATCCCGTCGCGCGGATTCATCGGACACGGCTATCCATTGCGCACGCAAGGTCATCAGCGCTTCGGCGCAGTGCCTTTGATCCGCGAACGTGCGCTCGAGTTGCTCCCGCTCGATTGTCAGCGCTGCCAGCCGCGCATCAATGGCAGCCAGCCTCTCGCGGTCACACGTGCCGGTGGCCCCCCTATCTGCCAGCAGGGCATCGCGTTCGACATGCAGTGCGGCGCGTTCGGCCTCGCAGGCGGAGATCGCGACAGGCGTCGCCTCCTGGCTCATGCGAACCCGGGCGGCGGCTGTATCGAGCAGGTCGACGGCCTTGTCCGGCAGTTGACGCCCTGTCAGGTAGCGGCGTGACAGCCGTACCGCTGCGGCGACGGCGGCATCGGTAATATGCACACGGTGGTGCTGGGCATAGCGCTCCTTCAGTCCGCGCAGCATCAGGCAAGCGTTTTCGTCGTCGGGCTCATCGACCTTGACCATCTGGAAGCGGCGCTCGAGCGCCGCGTCGCGCTCGAAATACTGCTTGTATTCCGACCAGGTCGTTGCGGCGATGGTGCGCAGTTCGCCGCGTGCAAGCGCCGGCTTGAGCAGGTTGGCGGCGTCGGCGCCGCCGGCGCTGTTGCCTGCGCCGATGAGCGTGTGCGCCTCGTCGATGAAGAGGAGGATCTGCGTTGGCGAATGCTGCACAGCCTCGATCACGTTCTTGAGGCGCTGCTCGAACTCGCCCTTGACGCCAGCACCGGCCTGCAGGAGCCCAAGGTCAAGCGTCAGCACACTGACATCCCGGATGACAGCCGGGACATCGCCCTGCGCGATCCGGAGGGCCAGCCCTTCGACCAGCGCCGTCTTGCCCACCCCGGGCTCGCCGACCAGGATCGGATTGTTCTTGCGGCGACGGGCCAGAATATCGATCATCTGCCGGATCTCAATGTCGCGGCCGAACACGGGGTCGATCCTGCCGTCGCGCGCCTTCTGCGTGATGTCGGTGGTGAACCGCGCCAGCGCGAAGGTATCGGCCAGACCTGGCATGGGGCGCGTTGGTACTGTTGGCACTGCCACCGGCGGGGATGGAGAAGCGGGCGTCTGCTGATCCGCCGGTGCCGGTGATGCAGCGGGTACATCCGCCTCAGTGGAAATCTTGTCCAGCTCCGGAATCAGCCGCTCGATTTGCGTTGCGGAAACGCTCAGCAGCGGCCACGCATCCGGGGCACGCAGCAGATTCGGTGTTTCCGCCAACGCGGCCAGAAGGTGCGCGGAGCGGATCGATTGCGCCCCGCTCGCAAGCGAAGCCTTGACCCAGGCCGCTTCCAGCCATTGGCCAAGCCGCATCGACAATCCCGGCTTGCCGCGCAGGTCGTGGGGCAGACGCTCGATGGCCGCAAGCAGGCCGTTCCAGATCCGATCCACGTCCAGTTCATAGCGCCGCAGGATCGCCAGCAGGTCGCCGTCGCCCAGTTCCAGCAACTTGATCAGCCAGTGTTCGACCTCGATGTCCCGGTGGGCGCGCGTTTCACAAAGGCTGGCGGCATCGGCCAGCGCATGGGCGCAGTGCTTATTCAGGCGGCGCAGAAACGGGGAATAGTCACGGGTGGTCATGGCGAGGAACAGGGCTGCGGGACTACGAAGAGAAAGTGAAGCGCGGCACCTGGTGTCGGGCACCGCACCATTGCGGGCCGGTGTCAGGCGCCGGCCACGGGGCGCTTACGAGCGCTCGTTCCAGCTGTCAGCGTGGATGATGTTGCCGTCCTTGTACGACCAGGTGATCTTCTCGTAGCGCAGTTCGATGTCTTCGAGGTGGTTGTGCTTCTCGTAGGCCGGATTCTTGATGTCGAGCATCTTGGGCGTGACGCCAACCACCTTCACGTTTTCCAGCTTGGTGTTGAAGTACTCCTTCTCCTTGCCGGCGTCGTCGATCTTGTACCACTTGATCTCTACCGACTTCAGGGTCTGGCCGCTGGTGACGGCCTTGTACAGGTAGGGCGTCGAGGCGTCGGTTTCCTTGGAGAACACGATCGGCTTGTGCACACGGGTACCGGTCAGCTTGCCGGTGTTGGAGTCGGTCGGGATGTTGACGGCATGGTCGAAGGCGACGACTTCGACGCTGCCCTCGCGCCCGGAGACGGTGACCGAGCCCTTGATATCCGCGCCGCCATCGTCCTTGATCCACATGTATGCGGGAATTGCCATTTCTTCTTACTCCTTCTACTGGAATGAACAGGCCGGGTGGCCCGGGATTGCCTGACTGCCGCGGCGATCGTCGCGGCAGTCAGGGACAAGGGTGATTTCGACACGGCGGTTGACCGCGCGACCGGCATCCGTGTCGTTGGGCGCCTTGGGACGGGTGTCGCCATAGCCCTGGATCGCAAAATGAGTGAGCGGCAGGCCTGAGGCGTCAGCCAGCCAGTCACGCACTGAGGCTGCACGGGCCTCGGACAGTTTGACGTTGGCTTGCGGGCTGCCAACGGCATCCGTATGTCCGGCCACCAGCACGCGCTTGTCCGGGTTGGCCTTGATCATCTCCAGCGCGCCGACCAACACACGGTTGGAGCCGGGATTGAGCACCGCGCTGCCACTCTTGGATAGCGACAGACTGTTCAGTTCGATGGTCGAAGGCGGGTGGCGGCGGCTGGTAGCCAGCGATCAGGGCGTTGAGGGGAGGAAGCAGACTGGCTCCCCGATAGAAGCCCAGCCCGAGCCGCGGTGGCACGCCAGCGCGCCGGTGCTGCTCGAGTTCATCCCGATCGCGCCTGAGGGCTTGCAATGCATCGACACGCGCGGCGTCATGCTCCGCGCCGATGGCGCGATAGCGGGCCATGTCGTTGATGACGCGTGCTACCAGCGCACGGTTCTGCCAGGCCGAAGCGGCTGCGGCCGCACAGAAGGCCAGAGCCAGCCAGGCAAAGGCATGCGCCAGCGCGCGCGGCAAGGCGCGCCGCACCGGCTGCCGCGCAATGCCACGGATCAGGGGATCCGGCAAGGGATAGGACACCCTCCTCCTCTCCTGCAAGGCTGTCGCCAATCCGGTGAGTTGCGTCACGAAACCGGCATAGAGGGAATTGGAAGCCGGGACGCCATTCACGGCCGTCACGCCGAAGGCCGCCACGTGAACCGGGGGCCCGCTTCTCCCCGAGTCCAGCCCCTCCTCCCGCAATGCCGGCAGCAAGGCGCCAGACGCCCATCTGGCAAGCGCATCGAGGCGGGCGGCGCGCCGCATGCGCGCGGGGCGGTCGGCCGGCACGGCAACCCGGGGATACTGCGCCAGGCGATCGGCCAGCTGAGCGCACAGCGCTTCGCCCAACTGCACACTTGCGCCAGAGACGCCAACCACGGGCACTCGTCGGGCGGTCCCCCCGCTTCTTCCACGTAGACGGCAACGCATGCCGGCAGCGGATAGCCAACGGCACGGCTGGCCTCGCCGATGGCTGCTCGCCAATGCCTGAGCCCGGAATTGAGCATAGCGGAATCGCGTGCCTGATCCGCGCCAACCAGGCACGCGACGGCGTCGGGCCCTTGGCCCTCGCGCCAGCGCTTGATTTCATCGGCCACGTAGGCCAGCCTGGTCGGCTCGCCCACGCGCACCCAGATCGCGCTGTCGGATATTCGGACCAGTTGCTCGCCAAACACAAGTGCCGGTGTACCCTCGCCTACGGCGAGCACCAGCGGTGTATTGCGGCGAATGTCTCCCGGCAGCGCATCCAGCGACGCGTGGATAGCCTCCAGGATGGCGCGCGAAGCCCGGAGGCGGGCATGCACACGCCGCGTCGCGGCAATGCTGGCTGCAAGCGCCAGCAGGATGACGATCCCTGCCAGCAACAGGTTCCAGGCCTTCGTCCAGGGAGAGCTGAGAGCCAGCCAGGCGAGCGCGAGCGCCGCGATCCAGCCGAAAAGCGTGCGATACGGATAGCCGGCCACGAATCCCCTTTCAGCCACCGAGCTGGGCGATCGACGCAGCCAGCCATCGGCCCAGCGCAAAATAGATCAGAGCCGCACCGACCAGGGCGGTGCCCACCCAGGCCAGTGGCGACAGTCCTCGCCATCCGCGTGGCTGCCCGCTGGTGACGACCACCGAGCCCGTGCTCTTGTGCACGCCGCCCCGCTCCAGGCGCTCGTCAATGGTGCGCATCAGCGCCTCGCGCGCGCCGGTGCCTTCCAGCGCAAACCGGCCTTGGAAGCCCAGCCCCAACACGGCGTAGAAGACGGCCAGCAGGGGCAACACCGGCTGGGGCTCGGCCAGACGGCGCTCGATGCGAGCAATCAGTTCCTCGCCGGCGTTATGGCTCTGGAACTCCTTGACCTGCAAGGGCTCGCGTTCCCAGGCGTCGCGATCCATCGCCTGCAGGCAGCGCAGGGCGACTTCGTCCAGCAATGCACATTGCGCGTAGGCCGCATCCTCAACCACGGCAGGCGAATGCCCGGCCGCGCGGAACTCTTCGCGCAGGCGGTTCAAATGCTCAAGGCACTTGTCCCGGAACTTCCCAAAAGTTTCCGTTCTGGCTTCGCCAGCGAGTTCCGTGACGGTCAGAGCCGTGTCGCGCAGGGCGAGCGGCAAAATGGTAGTAAGCGTGGTCATGCCGGCAATACCGCAAAGAGTTCAAGCGATACGTCCGGCACGGAGGCCGGGACGTAGAACTGGCACGCGCGCGCGGCCAGCATGCGCTGGAAGGCCGGGTGCGCACTGTCCAGCGCAAAGTACTGGTTCTCGATCCGCACGGGAATCGCCGCGGGCAGGCGCGGCATGGTGCGCAAGGGAATGCCCGGCAGCGCCGAGTTGACGATCTGCTCGACCTCGTCCGGCGCCCCCGCCTTGCACAGGCGCGGCAACTTTTCGAGCAGCACGTGGGCAGGAAGGGCCGTCTGGACGGACAGGTAGTACTCGGCGCCTTCCACCAGCCGCTCGTCGAGGATCTGGCCGACCCAGACCGTGGGCCGTACGTGCTCCAGCGCCACAGGCACGACACGCGACGGGATCACCGTGTCGAGCAGCGTTCGGATGAGCGACTCCAGTTCCGCGAACACGGGCTCGGGCGCGCGGTGGTCGTAGGGGGGAATGGCCTGAAGCGTCTCGGTGGTCGAAAAAGTCAGGAGCGCCCCAGCCAGACGGGCGAGCACACCGTAGAGCCGTTCGGGGTGCTGCCGCGGCGCGGCGCACAGCCGCGCCAGTTCCGGCCAACTACTGTTCACGCTGTGCAACAACCAGAAGAGCGCCACATCCGCTACGGCGAAGTCGGCGATCTGGTCCGAACGCTCCCGTCGGCGCACGGCCAGGCTCGCGCTCTTGGCGGCAAGGATTTCCGAGAGCCGCTTCATGCGTTCGGTGAGCCGCCCGCTTGCCGACAGGAACAGGCACGGCGGCACGAACACCGGGTCAAGTTCGAAGCGCCCTTGCGGCGTGCGGACCAGCCGCCCAATCGGGCAGGTCACATAGTCGCCGTGCGCTTCGAAGTCGAAAAGCAACGCCAGCGCGTGACGCTCGACGCTGATCTCCTCCCTGCCTTCGCCATGCAGGTCCGCCACGGAAAGGTATTCGCGCACGAAGCGCCGTGGCCGGGCGGGCCGTGCGCCGTCCTCGATGCAGTTGCCGCCCTGGGCGTCTACCAGCGGCAAGCCGATCAGCACGACCGCCGCATCGACACCGCCTGGCACATCGGCCAGATCGCGAGCGGCCGGCGTGCGGTCCGCCGTATCCGTGTCGATGATCGTCCCGTCGGGCAAGCGGACAGTCAAGGCGCTGACGGCCAGGCGGTGGATCGACAGCGCCTGCGGGTCGAGCGCGACACGAACAGTGCCCCACGGCTCCGGGCACGCGATGTGCGCGACCAGCTCGTCAATATGGCGTTCCCACAGGGCTTGCTGCTGGAAATGCTGTGGGGTCATGAAAATACCCTGTGCCCACAGCGGTCTTGTTATCTTCATGGTGATCGAGAGCCGCGCAGTATGAGGCGCGTCATCGTTGCTGAGACGAAAATTCACACCGCATGGAGGTTCTCCCTCCATGCGGCAATCCAGCGGTGCTGGCGACCTGGTTCAGTTCGCTCAGTTCTTTGCTTTTGGCATCTGCGACACCAGCGACAGATTGATGTCCATGCCCTCGATCTGGAAGTGCGGCACGATAAAGAGCTTGACGCGGAAAAAGCCCGGATTGTCCTCGATATCTTCGACCGTCACCTTGGCCTCGCGCAGCGGGTGGGAAGCCTGCAGCTCATCGCCCGGATCGGTCATTTCGGTCACCAGCGTCTTGACCCAGGTGTTCAGCTCGAGCTCAAGCAGGCGCCTGTCCTTGGTAGTGCCGATGTTCTCGCGCTGGATCAGCTTCAGGTAGTGGGCAATGCGCGACAGCAGGAAGATGTACGGCAGGCGTGCATTGACGCGGCTGTTGGCTGTGGCCTCGCTGGTGTCGTAGAGCGCCGGCTTCTGGGTCGAGTGCGCCGAAAAGAAGCACGCGAAGTCATGGTTCTTGTAGTACGACAGCGGGATGAAGCCCAGATTGGCGAACTCAAATTCGCGCGTTTCGGGGATCAGCACCTCGGTCGGAATCTTTGCCTGGTTGCCCGTGCCCAGGTCATAGAGGTGGATCGGCAGGTCCTCTACCAGGCCGCCGGCCTGCGGCCCGCGGATCTGCACGCACCAGCCGTTCTTGATAAAGCTTTGCACCATGTTCGCGGCAAAGGCGAACGAGGCGTTGGCCCACAGATAGCGGTTGTGGTCGGGACCCTTGACGGCCTCGGTGTAATTGAAGGCGCGGACCGGCACTGTTTCGGGCCCATAGGGCAAGCGTGCGAGGAAGCGCGGCAGCGTCAGACCGATATAACGGGCATCGTCCGAATCGCGGAAGCTTTTCCACTTCAGATACTCGGCGCGATCGAAATAGTTGCCGATGTCGCGGATGCTGGCGACTTCCTCCATCGAGTCCTTGCCGAAGAACTTCGGCGACACCGAGCCGATGAACGGCATGTGGGCCGCCGCCGACACCTTCGAGATATTGCGCAGCAGGGCAATATCCTGGGCGCTGCGGTCGAAGGCGTAATTGGAGACGATGGAACCGATCGGCTCGCCGCCCGGGGTATCGTATTCCTGGATATAGGTATGCAGGTACAGACCGCTCTGGATCACTTCCGGCGTGTCCTCGAAATCCTGGCGCAGCGCCTCCTTGGAGACATCCAGCACCTCGATCTTGACGTTCTTGCGGAAGTCCGTGCGGTCGACCAGGAACTTCAGCCCGCGCCAGGCCGACTCGATCTGCTGGAACGTTTCGTGGTGCATGACGGCATCGAGTTGACGGCTGATCTGCGCGTCCAGATGGGCGATATGGAAATCCAGCAGGCTCTTGTCGAGCCGGTCCACCTGCTGCGATGAATCCTGAATCATCTTCAGGAACACGTTCATCGCCTGGGCGACACGCTCATCCAGCGACGAATCGGAGAGCGCGTCGGCGCTCTGGAAAGATTCCACCGGACGTGCGTTCATGACCGGGGTCAGGTTGATCTTCTCGCACAGGGATTCGTAGACGCTCTTGCCGGGTGCGTCCAGCACAACGGTTTCCACCTCACTGTGAGCACGTGCCGGGATGTCTTGCTTGGTCATGGGACTCAATCCTCTGGAAACTCGTTACTTGGCAGATGGGGTGTTCTCGCCAATCTTCTGCAGATCGGCGCGCAAGCGCTCCGAGAGCGACGGATCCCTGAGGATCTTTTCCAGTTCGCGGCGGAACATCGCGTTATCGAGCAGGTTCGACTTGAGGTCGCGCAGCAGGTTGCGGGCGGCCATCAATGCCCGCAACTCGGGTACGCGGCCTGCCACCACTTCCGGCTTGAAGTCGTCCATGGACTTGAAGTCCAGGTCGACCGGCAACTCCGAGCCGTCACCTGCCAAGGTGTTCTCGACGGCAATCCGGGCCTTCGGATTGAAGTCGGCAAGGACCGAGTTGAAGTTGTTCTTGCTGATCGACACCTTCTCGCGCTCGGCAAGGGCGCGCGTGTCCTGACCATTGCTGTAGTCACCCAATACCATCAGCTTGAGCGGAAGCTCGACCTTCTTCTGCGCGCCGCCGGTATGCAAATCCAGCTTGATGTTGACCCGTGCCTTGGGCACTTCGTTCTGAAAGCTCTCAGCCATTGTTCAATTTCCTTTATATCCGCCTTAAACAATCCATAGGTCATACCAACACCTGTGTTCCTGCAGTTCGGTAACGGAGACCTGTCGGGATATCTATCAGCACTGCCTTGTTCACGTCTTTAGGCGAAATCTGATTTTTATGAATAAGTGCAAATCCGTTGCAAACACGACGAATTGGGTGTTTCCGCCCTAGTTAAGACGGCGTAACGTGCGGCGCGCAGGGATGTTGGATGTAGGCCTCGCTCTCATGCCGTGGCCTATGCAGAGAGTTCGATCACGCTGAGAACGGAGCAAAGTCAATGGCTGGTGTGGTGAATGAACTGAAGGCAATCGATGGCGCGCTGGCCAGAAACATAGCCGTGCGGCAGTCATACTTCCTGGAAGTGCCCACCGCAGCGAGCGCTGCCGGACTGTCGGTTGTGTCGTTCGAGGCCGTGGAGCGCCTGGGCGAACCCTACGTGGTGACCGTGCAGTTGACGCATCCCTTGGAACTGGATCGCGCCGACTATCTTGGGCGCGACGCGGCGTTCGTGATCGATCCCGCCGACGGCGGCGAGCCTCGCCGGTTTGCCGGCTGCATTACCCGCTTCTCCAAGACCAAACAGACCCGCGACTTCTGCGCCTATGAAATGGTCGTGGAGCCTCTTGTCGCGCGCTTGCGCCTCACCCATGCCAGCCGCGTCTACCAGCACAAGACCGCGCCGCAGATCATCGAGGCCATCCTGCGCCGGCATGACCTGAAGGGGCACCAGTTCGCCTTCAAGACGCGCCGCCAGTACCCGCAGCACAAGTTCCGCCTCCAGTACCAGAGGTCCGACTGGGACTACATCCGGCTGCTGATGGAGCAGGAAGGTTTGTACAGCTACTTCGTGCCAGGCAAGTTCGGCGAAACCTGGGTGGTGGCGGACGATATCGACCACTACCTCTACCAGCCGGAACTGCGGCCGCCGTATCAGGAGACGGCCGGGCTGGAATCGGGGGTCGAGGCCGTCTTCGCCATCAAGACCATCGCGAAGACGGTAGCCGAGTCCGTTCTGGCCGCGGACCGCAACCCAGCGCAGGCCTATGAGCGCTTCAAGGCAGAAGCGAACATCGCACGCAAGGATCGGACGACCTACGGCCAGGCGTATGTCTACGGCACGCACCACCTGGACCAGGACACCGCCAGGTGGGAAGCCCAACTACGCCACGAGGCGGCGATTGCCGGACAAGTCGTCTACGAAGGCGAGAGCAACGTCCTAGAACTGCGCCCGGCGCGCATCCTGCGCATGGACCTGGCCCTGCCCGATGCGCCCAACGGCCAGGTCATCACCGAAGTCACGCACAGCGGCGCACGCGATGCGGCCTACCGTAACGCCTACAAGGCGATCCCCTCGGACCGGCGCTTTCGCCTGCCGCTGGATGAAGAGAACTGGCCGCGCATCGCCGGCACGCTCAGTGCCCGGGTCACCTCGCCGAGCCGTTACAAGTATGCCTACCTGACGCAGAACGGGCATTACGCCGTTCGCTTCGACCTCGACTTCGACGAGTGGCCCTCCGGGGGCGAGAGCGTGCCGCTGCGCCTGGCCAAGCCGTTCGCGGGCGGCCTGCAGACCGGCTTCCACTTCCCGCTGCTCGATGGCACCGAGGTGGCGATTGCCTTCACCGACGGCAACCCGAACAAGCCGTATATCGCGCACGCCCACCACAACAGCCAGCAAGCCGACCATATCACCAGCCATGACCGCTGGATCTCGCGCAACGTCATCCGCACGCAGGCAAACAACAAGCTGCGCATGGAGGACTGGGAGGGGCAGGAAGGCATCAAACTGTCCACCGACTATGGCGGCAAGACCCAGCTCAACCTGGGGTACCTCGTCGATAGCAAGAAGCAGAAGCGTGGTGAGGGGTTCGAGTTGCGCACGTGCGGCCATGGCGCGATGCGTGGCGGCAAGGGCATGCTCATTTCGGCGGATGATCAGCCGAATGCCAGCGGCCAGCAACTCGACATGCAGGCCGCGCAAAGCCTGTTGGAGCAAGCGCTCCAGCAGAGCGAATCGTTGGCTTCAGCCGCCAAGGCGGCGCAAGCGATCGCAGCGGACTACGACAGGCAGCGGACGCTGCTTAACGATACGCTGATCGGGCTCAAGAAGGCAGGGATACTCGTCAGCGCCCCTGCCGGCATGGCACTCGCATCCGGCTCCGACCTGCAACTGAGCGCGGCTGAGAACCTGATCGCCACGTCTCGTGGGCATGCCGATTTCAGCGTGCTTAAACGATTTACGGTCGCGGCAGGCGATCTGGTATCCATGTTCGCCCAGAAACTCGGCATCAAGCTCTTTGCCGCAAGAGGGCCGGTCGACATTCAGGCCCAGAGCGATGAAATGCGCTTGCTGGCTGACAAGAACATGACAATCAGCAGCGCAAACGGGCGCGTTGTCATCGAAGCCAAGGATGAGCTGCTGTTCAAGTGCGGTGGTTCATATCTTCGCATGTCGTCGACGGGTATCGAGGACGGAACCCGCGGTGATCGAACGATCAAGTCCGCGTCATTCGCACGCCAAGGCGCAAGTTCCCTGGCACAAGAGATGAACACATGGAAGCACGCGAACTTCAATGACGACTACGTGATACGCAATCCTTCAACCGGAGAGCCGCTTCCCCATGCACGTGTCGAAATCCTGCGGGGAGATGGTACCCGGCTCAGGATGACGACGGACTCGGCAGGAAAGATTCCGCCGCAGAAGAGTCTCTTTGTCGAGCCCTTCACAATCAGGCTGCTGGATTAGCGCGAAACACCTCACTTCCAAACCATGCCATGGCCGAAACCAGCCGCGTTCTCTACCACAGCGTCGTCGAAAAGGACGGAGATCAATATATCCAGACGGTTCTCACACCGACGGAGGATCAGCGCGAGAAGATTGTTCTGGCGAAGCCCTACGTGATCCCCATCGTCTTTCTGCCCGGCATCATGGGTACAAACCTCAGACGAAGCGATAGCAAGAAGGTCGTCTGGCGCCCACCTAATCAGGATATGCGCGGCGCGATGGACGCGATCGGACAACTGCTTGCCTATCTCTTCAAGGGCCCCGGGCAACGAGCTGATGATTTGGCGACCGACAAGGCCGAAGTCGATCCCAGTGGGCCAATCGATGCCGGCGAGAGCGGACTGCCCAAGAACGTGCTGGTGTGTCGCGGTTGGGGCGCCTTGATGCGTTCCTCTTACCATCCCTTCATGGGCAAGTTGCAACATTCCCTGAATTCGCTGGCTGAGTATGACTTCGAACGTTGCGAGGCCGACCTGACGAGCTGGGCAAAGGATTTCGGGCTGGATGAGCCCTCCAAATGGGGAGCCGAAGCTGGCGAGGCGCTGACCCGCGAGGACATCCTCCATGCTGCCAACTATCAGTTCGATGTCTGGGCGGGCGGCTACAACTGGCTGAAGAGCAACCGGGACTCCGGCGCGGCCATCAAGGACCTGATCGAGAAAACGATCCTGCCCTACTACAACGAGGGCAAGACGGTGACCGTCAAGGATACGCCTGATGGCGAAGGCAACGATCAGTGCAGCATCCGGCGCAGGAAGCCGCTTCGTGCGTTGGCGGAGAAGGTGATTGTGGTCACCCACTCCATGGGCGGGATGGTCAGTCGGGCACTGACCGAGATCCACCAGTGCGACAAGGTGATGGGCGTCTCGCACGGCGTCCAGCCGGCCACGGGGGCGCCGGCCACCTATAAACGCATGCGCGCTGGCTTCGAAGGCATGGCACAGCTGATCCTCGGGCGCGATGCTGCGGAAGTGGTCGCCATTCTCTGCCAGGCGCCAGGCGGACTGGAGTTGTTGCCGACCGCTGACTACAACGATGGGAAGCCTTGGTTACGGGTGCGTGATAAAGGGAGCGGAGTGGAAATAATGGATGCACTGCCTCGCAACAAAGATCCTTACAGCGAAATCTATCTCTCCTCGGAGTGGTATGGCCTGGTGCCGGATGCAAATCTGAAATTGATGAATCCGACGGGCAATGCCTCGGATAGATCGCCGACTGACGATGATATGTCAAGCGACAAAACGCCGCGCCACATCCTATCTAGAACGATCGAACGCGTTCGGTCATTTCACGAATCGATCGAGCAGCGATACAAGGCTCCAACCTACGCGCACTACGGTGCACAAGGGCCGCGCGATCCTGAAGGACCCGCAGACGGGCTGTTGGGGACAGGTCTGCTGGCGGATAAGGACCGAAACTCTTGGGGCGAGGTCGCCTGGGAAGGACGCGGAATTGGTTCCATCAGCCCAGACAAGCTTGCCATTGTTGCTGATGATGGCAATGGGACACTGCGGACATCAGGTGGCATTTACCTGACGATCGGCGAGCCCGATTGCCCGGGCGACGGCACGGTGCCCAGCTTCTCCGGTGCAGCACCAGGTAAAGCAGGCATTGCCATGAGCTTAGCGCATGGGCAAGGCAATCCTGGTCAGCACAACGAAGCATTCGGCTATGACCACCAGGACAGCTATGGGGATGAGCGTGCGCTCTACGCCACGATGTACGCCATCATCAAGATCGCCAAACGGGCCAATTGGCACATGAACAAGAAGGAGTCGGCATGAAAGAAGGATGGAGAACGCGCGCTATTGGTCGGCACCTGGTCGATCTTCCTGTGGATGCCAGAACGATCGAGCAATACAAGTTCAACGAGGTTCCGATCGAGCCGTTACCGGCTATCCGGACACGAGAGCGCTTCGATGAGATGCTTGCTGAGCTGGAGCGGTCCTTGCGTGAGGCCAAGCACCAGAAGCGGGGAAGCATGTTTATTGAACGTGTGGCACATGCCAATGGATCCGTAACGCTGATTTCCTGGGAGGCCCCGGATTCCGAGATTTTCTATCGCTTCCATACATACTTCCGTGTCGGCTCAAAGTCTCTGAAGTACACAGGAGATGTGTCGCCAGATCGTCGGGAATCGGCGCTTAGTGTACGCCGAGAGCTATCGCAAGAATGGCGCGAAGTTCCATCGGGAGAGGCCCCGTCAAGTGTTGGCTTTGTAGTCGACGACACAATCTTGTCCAATAAGAAGATGAACCTCGAAAGCTGGCGCATGGCGATTCGGTTGGCCGGCAAGCCTGATGTATCGTTCGAGATCGCCTCGTATGCACAGTATAAAATCAGTCCCGGCTTGCGCGAACGCGCAGGAGGAACCTTAGCCGGTCTGTTAGGCACAGTGGCAGGGCTTTCACGACTGCGCAATCGAGCGCGGCCGGTCTGGCCAATCGAGGCCGACGAAATCCTTCTGGCTGGCACCCAGGACGGCAAGCGTGGCTACGGCTTCAAGTGGGAAGCGCCGGGCAAGGCCGGTTCTCTGGCCGAGCCCAATCTGAACGTCACGCTTGAGGTCAGGGAGAGCGCCTACACCACCAACAAGGAATCCTTTGCCAGCGATGAAGAGGCGCTGGAATTGTGGGATGCCGTGGTGGACTCCATTCGCCTGCGTCCGGGGTCGGTATGAAGAACCTATCACGCCGCAGCGTACTACAGGCACTTGCCGTCGCGCCGGTCGCTATCCTGACCTGGCGCCCCTCTTTCGCGGCGCCACCCGCCCTGTCCGTAGAGGCAGCCATGCGCTACCTGTGCGAGGAAGTCTTTCCTTCGGCTCGCCAGAGAGAGGCCGATCGGATCGGGGCACGGCATGGCTGTTGATTTCTCGCTTCTGCCGAAAGAGGAACCAGAACCCGACGATCCGCCATCGCGACTGGTCTGGATGGCCTTTTTCGTCGTCACGGCCCTGGGAGTCGCACTGGCAATTGTTTTGCTCTGGCCGAGACAATTGTCGACCCACACGTGGAAATTCTGGGCCAGCCTTATCCTCTTTCCCGTAGGGATTCCTGCGTGGATAGTACTGCGCAGATACAGCATTTGCGAAGGCCGCAGACTCGATGTTCTGATGCGCAATGAGGCGATCCGCAAGTACAACGAGCGCGTCCATGCCATAGCGGCGCGCCCGCTCGCCATAGTCGGCACGGCCTTTCGATTCTCGTCGGACCGAAAGGAGAATAATGCCACCGCTGTTCAGACCGGCGCCGTGAGGCTCGCCACTCAGGAGCCCATCGCCAGCGATGGCAATCCCATCAAGGCACGCTGGCTGACCGTACCTGGCGTGAAGCTTCGGCCTGGCGGAAAGGAGGCCGACGACGCCCGTCATCGCCAGCTGACACGGTGGTTTTATGAGCAGCTACTTGACGGCCTCGCCAATCGCATCCGACTGATACCCTTGAGGATCAATCTTGGTGTTTGCCTGTGGGTGTCCGGGGGCCTGACTCGCCATGAATATATGGCGCTCTGGCAGGAATGCTGGCGGGAACGGCAGCAGCGAAAGATGCGCATCCTGGAACAAACCGAGCCTGCCGGTCTTGCTACGCTCGACAACTGGCTCGATCAGGTTGCTAGCGGCAGCATGCTCGAAGCAAAGCTTATTGTCGCCATTCACTTGTATCCGTTGCTGAGCGATACACCGCCCGTTGGCGCGGCAGAAGCTGGCGTTGCTCTCCTTCTCATGCCAGGCGAATTGGCGCGCCAGCATGCTGTGGTGCATGAGGCAACCGTGTCTCGCCCGGTACGGGGTCCGCTGGACCAGTCGAACGGTGCCTTGCCGCATGCCTTGGCATGGGGAGCAGTCACGGCAGCGGAGATTGCCGCCAGTTGGCAGACCGGTCTAGGTCCGGTGCAGACAGGTGTCTTGTGCGAGGCTGCAGTACGACTGGGGCTGAACACGCAGTCAACGGACCTTGACCAGACCGTTGGGCATGCAGCCACTGCTGCGCCGTGGCTTGCAATTGCCTGCGCCGCTGAGGCGCTGTCCGCTTCAATGCAAAGTCAAATTGTCTTTGCGGGCCTACCTGACGGCGCGGATGTTGCGGTTGTGCGGTGGGTAGAAAGAGATCCAGTCTAAGCGAACTGCATCAATTGAACCTGGAGATTCCCGGCAAGCTGCTCGGCGGGGAGTACGGCAAACAAGGAGCGATCTATGGCACGACGTTACGACATCACGAAAGGGGATTTGACCACGGCCCGCGGCGTTGTCGCTGGAGGGGATGGGAGCGATCTTCTGGCTGGGCGAGAGCAGGCCTATGAAGGTGACCCCGTTTGGTGTCCGGTCTGCAAGACGACGGGCAGAATTGTTTGTGCCGGGCCTCGCCTGTCGATGAAGGGGCCTGACGGGCGGGAAGCGGCGTTAAGCGATGACCTGTGTGTCTGCCGGTGTCACCCGAGCCCTCGCCTGGTCCCCACACAGCACACCTCCTATATGGACATTTGATTGACCGAGGTGGAATCCCATGGTTGCTGCTACCGCAATTCATGCGGGACGCCGATTGCTATTTGAAGTCTAAGTGCCATGAAGAAGCTGCGGATAGATTTGCTTTCCCTCCTTGTGCTAGCCCTGATGATCGCTGGCGCTATCGTGATATGCGGGGACTGGCTTGGCATCAAGACTCCAGACGCACGGAGTCTCTGGCTATCCTTGCTGGCTATCGGCACCCTTGTTCTTGCGGTGATTTTTTCATTCGATCGCGTGGGCCGTTGGTGGGATGCGGCGCGCGCGCTGAGTATGTGGCTACGTCAGCGCGATCCTGAGCTAGCTGGCACCACGCAGGCAAGCCTGCCAGCGCCCCCCGCTGCACAGCACTCACGCAATGACTTTGACACGCTACGTTTCGAGTTGCAACGTCGGCACGGCCTGCGCTGGCGGTACCGTCTGCCCTGGCTCCTGTTGATAGGCGACGACGACGCCATTGCCCGACTGGTGCCTGAAATCAATGAACAAGGTTGGCTGGTGACCGCGGATGCGGTCCTACTGTCGAGCAAGTGCAGCAATGACGGTCAGCCGGACGCTTCCCGGCTCAAGCAACTGTACAGGCTGCGGCGCCGTCGCCCAATCGAAGCGATCGTGCTAACGCAGGGAGAGCAGACAGTGCCATCCGGGGAGCACCATGGCCCAAGAGCCGTCGCGACCCGTCTGGCGCGGATCACTGAGGCTTTGCACTGGTCCGCCCCCATTTATTTGCTTGAAGTTGGACCGACCAGCTCGCCATCCGTCTGGGATGCGCCAATCATTGCTTGCGAGGTGCCTCGGAAAGCCAGCGCTACTGCAATAGAGGGGGCGCTGCAAGACCTGCGGGATCAACTATCGCACCGCAGTCTGGCTCAACTGCCCCAGAATGGCGCAGAACGCTATCTGGGCAAACTTTCCCAACGGCTGGACAGTCGGGGCAAGGCGCTGGCTGATTGGTTGGCCGTTCTGGCAGGTGACGCACATCGACGGCTGCCTATCCATGGTATCGCCTTTGCCCCCTGTGCTGCGCCGATACAAGCCAATGAGCCTGCCAGCCAAGGCGCCAACTTGCCGCTCTGGCAATACCTGGGGCAAGCGGCACAACGTCAGCCTGGACGACGGACTGGATGGCATCCGCTAACCCTGAGCGCTGGTCTGGCGCTGGTCGCCCTTGGCCTGTGGATCGCAGGCATGCTGGTATCGGGTCTGCAGAATGGGCGTGACATCCATATGGCCCAACAAGCGGTGCGGGACATCCAGTCGGCCCCCAATGCCGCCGTGCAGCTGAAGGCCCTCGATACCCTGCAGCAGCAGATTCAACGCTATGAGTACCGCGTCCAGCACCACGCACCGCTTTCCACGCGCTTCGGCCTGAACCGCGATGCCGATGTGCTGGCCGATTTGTGGAAACCTTATGCCAAGGCCAGCCGCGACATCCTGGTCGCGCCTGCGGCTCAGGACCTGGAAGCCGCGCTGGTCGACCTGTCGCAACTGCAAGCCGGCGGAATCAGCGAGGAAGCCAGCAAGTGGGCGCTGGCGGGGCACAACACCCTGAAGGCTTATCTCATGCTCGCCCAACCCGAGCGCGCGGACGCTCCGTTCCTTGCGCAGCAGCTGGCGCAGCACTGGCCGACCGACGCGCGGATCACGCCCGGCGAGAAGCAGGACATGGCCGAGCGGCTGTTCAAATTCTACGCCGAACACCTGAAGGCGAACCCGGCCTGGCGCATCGAGCCCCGCCCGGAGCTGATCGCGGGGGCGCGTCAGACCCTGCTGGAGGTAATCGGGGAACGCAACGCGCAGGACACGGTGTATCAGGGCATCCTCGACGGTGCCGGCAGCAAGTACCCCGACCAGACGCTGGCCTCGCTGACGGCCGGCACGGACCCGCGCGGGCTGCTGCGTGCTTCGGCCATCGTGCCCGGCGTCTTCACCCGCCAGGCCTATGAGGGCTACGTGGCGGCGGCCATCGAGGAAGCCGCCAAGCGCAAGCAGGTCGCCAGCGACTGGGTGCTCACGGGCGGCAAGCCGCAGCAGCCCGCTTCTGACAAAGGTTCCGGCAAGGATCTCCAGTCCGCCTTGACCGAGCAGTACTTTGCCGAATACGCCGAGCACTGGCAGCAGTTCATGAACAGCACGCAATGGGAGCCTGCGCCGACGCTGCCCGCCGCGGTCGATGAGCTCAAGCTGATGGCCGATGCCAGGCAGTCGCCGGTGATCGCGCTGATGAAGTCACTCGAGTACCAGGGCGGCGCCGGTGCCCGCAAGGACTCCCTGTCCGACACACTGGTGAACAAGGCCAGGGACTTGCTCGGCAAGAAGAGCGAGACGCCGGAAGTCGCCAGGACCGATCCGGCCGGTCCGCTCGGCGTGGCGTTCGGTCCGGTGCTGCGGCTGGTCGGCGAGGCCGGCCAAGGGCAACCGGGAGGCAATGGCGACCTGAGCCTGCAGCGCTTCCTGGACCGGGCCACGGCCCTGCGGTTGCGCCTGCAGCAGATCAGCAGCAGCAGTGATGGCGATGCCCAGGCACGGCAGATGGCGCAGGCACTCTTCCAGGGCAAGGGCTCGGAGTTGGCCGACACCCAGGCATATGCGCAGTTGATCGCGGCCAGCCTGGGCACGCAGTGGGCGGGCATGGGCGAGACGCTGTTCGTGCGCCCCATTGCGCAAGCAACCCAGACGGTGTTGGTACCGGCCCAGGCGAGCCTGAACGAGGCCTGGCGCGAGAGCATTGCCATGGCATGGGGGAGATCGTTTGCGGGACGCTACCCGTTTGCCGATACCGCAAATGACGCCTCGCTGCCGGAACTGGCGCGCTTCCTGCGGCCACAGAGCGGCTTGATCAGCGCCTTCCTGGCCACGAACCTTGCCGGCGTGCTCGAACTCCAGGGCGACCAATGGGTGCCGTCGGCAAACGGCGCACAGGCCTTGACCTTTGATCCGGCCTTCCTCCATGCGATCAACAGCCTGCAGCGTATTGCCGCCCACCTGCTGGCGCAGGGTGAGCCTTCGTACCGATTCGAACTCAGGCCGATTCCCACTCCTGGGCTGACTGACACGCTGCTGACCGTGGACAACCAGAAGCTGCACTACTTCAACCAGCGCGAGTCCTGGCAGTCCATGATCTGGCCGGCCAACAACCTGCAGGATCCTGGCACCCGCCTGCAATGGCAGACGGAGAAGGCAGGCACCAACAAGAACTATGAATTCATCGGACGCTGGGGTCTGGTGCGCATGCTCGAGCGTGCGCGCATCGTGCCGATCGACAGCGCCACGTTCCAGCTGACCTGGCAGGCAAGCCCCGACACGAGGGAGCGGAAATCGACCAGAGGCGGGGCCTCTTCCGAAGGAGAAGCCTCCAACCTCACCGATTCCGACAGCCTGAATGCCCGCGGTGCGAAAGCATCCGCGCCAGTCGAGATGACGTACCCGATCAGCTACCAACTGCGCACCGAAGTTGGCCAGGGTCCGCTGGAGTTGCTAGGGCTGCGCGGATTTGTGCTCCCCTCGCGGATTTTCACGGGCAAGGAACCGGCAAACCGCTTGGCGCCCGTTTCGCGCAAATAGAAGACCACCATGTTCAACCATCTCCTCAATGCGCTGTTTGGCTCGCGCGCGCCCACGGATCTTGCACGCTCCACGCAGGCGCGCTGGGAACCATGGCTGCAGCCGATCCGCCCCGATGCCCCGGTTGGAGACGACCCCGGCTACGACGACGACTTTCTCGCCATCAAGGAAGAGGTCGCCAAGCTGTCGGACATCAACGAGACCTTGATCATCGAATCGGCGGAGCGGCTGCTCAAGGTCAGCGCCAAGGATGTTCGCCTGGCTGTCTACTACGTCTACGGACGCATGCGCCGTGATGGCGCCGAAGGGGTGGCCGCTGGCTTCGAGATGCTTTCCGCGCTGATCGACCGGTTTGGCGAACAGTTGCTGCCCACCCGCGCGGAAAGCCGCAAGGCCGCGCTCGAATGGCTGGCCGGCACGACCTTCGCAGACCGGCTTGAGCGCGTGCAAGGCCTCTCTGGCGCCCATCTGGAGCGAACCCTCTCGGCGTTGGCGCTGATCCTCGAACATACCGCGCAGTGGCCGGAAGCCACGCGCCCGGCGCTGGACGCCTTGTTCCGCCGATTCGAAGGCCGGGTCGAATCGCCAATGGCGGCCGATAGCGGCGAGCCTGGTGAGTCTCCGCGGCCATCCCAACCATCTGCTGCATTGGCAACCGGCGAAGTGGCATCCACACGGGATCTGTTGGACCGGGCTCGCCAGGTGGCGCAGTTCCTTCGAGAACAGCCCGAGGGCTATCTCGCGGCCTACAGGCTGATGCGCTGCATGCGCTGGGATACGCTGACCGAGGTTCCGCCGCACGAAGCCAGCGGCAAGACGCGCCTGGTGGCACCTCGCGCCGAACTGCGTGCCCAGCTCAAACGCCTGGCACTGCAGAAGCAGTGGCCGGAGTTGCTAGACCGCGTGGAGCAGGCTTTCGCCGAGGGCGCCAATCATTTCTGGCTGGATCTGCAGTACTACGCATTCACCGCGCAGGACCAGGCTGGCGGCCAGTACGCGCGCGTGCGCGACCTGCTGGCAACGGATTGCGCACTGATGCTGGAGCGCCTGCCCGGCGTGGATCAGCTCGCCTTTGCCGATGGCACGCCATTCGCGGATGACGCCACGCTGGAATGGATTGCCCGCCACGCCACCGTGCGCGACATCGAGCGTGGCGAGCCTGTGGTGCCGGTCTCGGTTGCCTCCGCCGGCAGCACCGACTGGGTGGAAACGGAGGCCCAGGCAGCAGACCTCGCCGCCCAGGAGAGCCTTGACGCCGCGTTCGCCTGGCTGCAAGGCCTGCCCGTGCCGGACGGCGAGCGCGGCCGCTTTGCGCGGCAACTGGTGATGGCGCGTGTCGCAGAACGGGCTGACCGCGCCGACACGGCCCTGCACCTGCTGTCTGCCCTTGACCTGGCCGTCCAGCGCTATCAACTGGCCGTCTGGGAGCCCTCCCTCGCCTTCGAGGCGAAGCAACACCTGCTGCGACTGCTGAAGGCCCGCATGACGCGCAAGGATGCGGACAAGCCAGCGCTCGCCGGGCGCATCGACGCCCTGGCCGGGGAACTGACGGCCATCGACCCGGCCCGTGCCGTTTCGCTGACGTAAGAGCAAACCCTAGGAGAAGCCCGTGAAAAGACGAAACATCCTCGTTGCTTCCATCGCATGCGGTGCGCTACCGCTCGCTGGATGCAGCATGTTCAGAGACAAGCCGCTGACACAGAAACTTTTCGAAGATAAGCATTACGAGGAAGAAGTGTCCAGCTTCATGATGACTGCTGACCACCGGAAGCTCGTTGTGCTTGGAAAGCGGTACCACTATGTTTTCGATATGCCGCCTCAGCTCGAAACAGTATTGACGTCATCGTTCCGTCCAAAAGTAAAGGCGAGTTTTTCCAAGTTTAAAACAACAGGTGACGAGATTGTTGGCAGCTACCGCTTGCGGCTGCCCCAGCCTGTATCGGCAGAGGACGAACAAGCTGCGATCGCTGCTGGATTCCAGCGCACGCCAAATGGCGCAATGGGTCTGGAAGGAGATTTATCCGGGCGCCGATACGATGCGAGCGGATTTGTGGCCAGCGCTCAGTTGCAGCGATTCAACAAAGATTATCGCGTTTCCATCACGGAGCAGCTTACAGCCGGCGAAACCGTTGCACGGCTTCCTTTGACACCCTTGACTGCAGCGGCTGACGGAACATTGTTTCTGGCGAGCGTGCCGGTGATGATTATCGGGATTCCGATCGTCATGGTTCTATTTCACGATGGGTTTCGGCTGTGGTAGATCCCACCCAAGACAACGAAATCCTGCGCTACTACGAGGCGGAGATGCGCTACCTGCGCGAGGCCGGCAAGGAGTTCGCCCAGGCCTTTCCCGATCGCGCGCGGATGCTCAACATCGACCGCATCGGCGAACGCGATCCCCACGTCGAACGCCTGTTCGAGGGCTTTGCCTTCCTGATGGGGCGGCTGCGCCACAAGCTCGACGACGAGTTGCCCGAACTGACGGAAGGACTCGTCAGCATGCTGTGGCCGCACTACCTGCGCATGATCCCGTCGCTGTCGGTCCTTGAGATGATTCCGAGCGCCGGCGTGCTGCAATGCCATGAGACGCTGCCAGCCGGGCTGGAGGCCGTTTCCGATCCGGTTGCGCTGGGCGGCCAACAGGGCGCTGACGGCAGCGTCGAATGCGTGTACCGGACGACCCAGCCGGTCCATCTGTACCCACTGAGCCTGATTGAAGCTGGCGCCTACGCGCGCGACGACGGCCGTTCCGTCATTCGCCTGCGACTGGCCGTGCAAGCCCAGGCGCGCCGCGAACAGCTTGAGGTGCCCCGCCTGCGACTCTATCTTCATGCGGATCGCCCCGTGGCGCTGTCGCTCTATGCGGCGCTCACCGCGCAACCCCTGGCCATGCAGTTGCGCATTCCAGGCTACCCAACCGACCGGCCGGGCACGCCGCAATCCATGGCTGGCCTGTGCCTGGAGCCGGTTGGGTTCGGTGCCGGCGAGCGGCTGTGGCCAAAGCCCGACAACGCCTTTGGCGGCTACCAGCTATTGCTGGAGTACTTTACGTTCCCCGAGAAGTTCATGTTCGTGGATCTGGTCGGGCTGGACATGGCGGCGATCCCGGCAGATGTCCAGCACTTCGATGTCGAAGTCGTGCTCGCTAAGCCTTTTCCGGACGACATGCGCTTTTCGGCCGAGAACATCCGGCTTTTCTGCACGCCGATCATCAACCTGTTCGAGCTGGAGGCCGACCCCATCACAGTCACGCACCATGAGACCGCGTATCGGGTTCGGGCCACGGAACAATACGGTCAGCACGTCGAGGCCTACTCGGTCGATACCGTGCGCGGCTTCGAGGCGGCGACCGGCGAGCGCTTCGAGTACGCACCTTTTGCCGCCTTCCGGCACCGGGGCGGGATGCTGCGCCACGAAATGCCCGAGCGCTACTTCCACACCCGCGTGCGGCGGGGGCCCTCTGGACGCTTCGATGCCTGGCTGGTGCTGGGCGGCCATGCCTGGGAGCAACAGGACACGTTGCCGCTAGAAACCCTATCCCTGTCGGTCACTGGCACCAACGGCATGCTGCCGAGAAAAGGGCTGTGTGAGGCCGGCATTACCCGCATGCGCGGCGGCTTCACCAATATCGGCGCCGTGCACAACCTGACGGCGCCGACCTTGCCGGTGTACCCACCCACCGGTGACCGCTTTCATTGGCGCGTTCTGTCACATCTGGCGCCAAATTACCTGTCCCTGCTCGATGCCGAGGTCCTGCGTGGCAGCCTGGCCCTCTACGACTGGACCGACGGCGAACTGAACCGGCGTCGGATCGATGCCATCACCAACGTCCGTCACCGGCCACTGCAGAAGCTGGTCAAGGGGGGGCTGCAGCGAGGCGTGGAGATCGAGGTGAGCCTGGACAGCACCCGCTTTGCCGGAGAGGGCGATGTCGAGCTGTTCGGCGAGATGCTGAACCGCTTCCTGGCGCTCTATGCCAGCCTCAACCTGTATACCCGTCTGGTGATTGTCTCGCAACCAAGCGGCAAGCGACTGGAATGGCCAGACAGCAAGGGGGAGGGGGCACCGTTTTGAGCCTGCCTCACCAGCCCACCGTGAACACCGGCAGCTTGCTGCCGGCGCTGCTTGCCGACGCGCCGCGGATGAACTTCTCCCGGCTGTGCGAGCTGATCGAACTGGCCGTGCCACAACTCCCGCCGCTGGGCACCACCGACTCGCCCGCTGATGAGCCAGTGCGGTTCCGCTCGTCCGGGCGACTTGGATTTCCGGGGCGGGAGATCGATCGCGTCGAGCGGGATGCGGATCACGCCGAACTGCCGCCAGTCGTCCGGACTACCTTTCTGGGGCTCTACGGCGTTGATGCCCGCATGCCGTCCTACTTTGTGGACGAGATCGCCCAGCGCCGCGACGGCGCGGAGCCGCTGGCTGCTTTTCTGGACCTTTTCCACCACCGGATCATCACGCAGTTCTACCGCGTGGGACGCAAGTACCGCTACCCGGTGGGCTTCCGCAACGGCGGCGACGACAAGGTTTCGCGCTATCTGCTGAGCCTGCTGGGACTCGGCATCGGCCAGTCGTCGGTCGAACGATCGGTGCCGATCCGCAAGCTCTTGTCGATGCTAGGGCTCGCCAGCCAGCGTACGCGTACTGCCGAAGGCCTTACGGGCGTGCTGCAGCATGCGGTGCCGGATGCCACCATCACGGCCACAGAATTCCATCCTGTCTGGGTGCGTCTGGATACGCACGAACGACGGCCGCTCGGGGAGAACTGCGTGCTCGGACGCGGCTTCCATGACCGCACCAACACCGTGCGCGTGGTGATTGCTCCCAGCCGGCGCGAATCGGTACTCGGGCTGATGCCAGGGCGACGCCTTCACCAGGAAGTGATGGGCTTGCTGCGCTTCTACCTCGGCTATGCGGCGCATGCCCATCTGGAAATGCATGTGCGCCGTTCGTTGATGCCGCCACCAGCACTGAATACGAATGAAGTCAGCCTCGGCTTCACCACTCAACTCAGTCTGGACGCGCGCGAATCCGGCGCGGATGCCGATGATGCGATTACGCGCGTGCAACTGGGTACCTGGACCGGCTACAAGACGGCGGTATCCGAACCCCAATGAAGTGGCAACCCCAATGGAACACGGCAGCACGATACATCAAGAGGATCAACACAATGAGATGGCAGATTCGAAACCGCGTCGCGGCGCTGGGCGTCATCCTTTTGACAGGCTGCGGCGTGGGCCAGGCCATGAAGGACGGGGCAGTGGGCGCGGCGAAGTGGGTGTTCACGACGCAGGTCAAGACCATGAATATCGACCTGACCAGCCGGTCGTCGTTGAATACAAGCGGCGCCGGGCGATCGTTGTCGACCGTGGTGCGGATCTATCAGCTGAAGACGCCGCAGGCATTCGAGCAATTCGGTTACGACCAGCTTCAGGCCAATGACCTCGAACTGCTGAAGGCCGACTTGCTTGCCACCAGGGATGTTGTGCTGAGGCCAGACGCTACAGCAAGCATCAGTGAGCCAATGAACGAAGACGCGCAGTACATCGGTGTCGTCGCGCTATTCCGTGATTCTGACAAGGGCGCAGTGTGGAAACTGCTGATTCCGAGGAGCCAATGGAGGGCGACCGACCCAGTGAAGATTGTCGCGAGTGACAACGTGCTGGAACTGGTCGGCGCGAAGCCCGAATCAGTCAAGCCGCAGGCGCCACTGCAGAGTGTGCCGAAATCGCAGAACGCCGCGCAGCCGGCGGCCCCGGCGAGGGGATAATGCGCAAAGCAAAAATGCCGGCCCAACGAGCCGGCATTTCAACGCCAAAAACAAATCGAAAACCTCAATCCACCGTAGCGCCCGAAGCCTTCACCACCTTCGCCCACTTGGCCGTTTCCGACTTCATGAACGCGGCCAGCTGGGCCGGCTTTTCCGGATTGGGTTCAGCGCCCTGGTCGGCCATCTGCTTCTTCACTTCCGGCATGGCGAGGATCTTCACCACTTCGGCGTTCAGGCGGTCGACGATGGGCTGCGGCGTGCCGCCGGTGGCGTACAGCGCGAACCACGAGGTGGCTTCATAGCCCGGCACGCCCGACTCGGCCACGGTCGGCACATTGGGCAGCGCCGGCGAGCGCTTGGCCGAAGTCACGGCGATGGCGCGCAGCTTGCCGGCCTTCACGTGCGGATACGACGACGGCATGTTGTCGAACATCAGGCCGATCTGGTTGCCCAGCAGGTCGTTCACGGCCGGCGCGCTGCCCTTGTACGGGATGTGCTGGATGTGCAGGCC
>JACXTT010002313.1_pt1 | contig 30405 bp, 32 predicted proteins | sample 9270951 | NCBI WGS metagenome assembly JACXTT01 (sample SAMN15532306, study PRJNA645909) | rock metagenome | isolation source: weathered quartz diorite | place: Puerto Rico | collected 2017-06-21 | reverse complement strand
GATAGGACCACAGCAGGAAAGGTTGCCGCCTTCGGAAATGCCGGTATTATCTCGCCCCGTGCGCCCCAGCAGGTCAGCCGTTCTCGTTAGCATCATGTGCTTGGCTGGTTGCTCGAAGCCCGCTCCCTCCCGGACCGCGGCCGCGCCAGACTCGACCATTCCGCCAGGTCCATACGGCGACGCGGTCCGGCGGGGACGCGCGCTGCTCACCTCGACCCGCGACAGCGTGCCGCGGCACGTGGGCAACAGGCTGCGGTGCACGAGCTGCCATCTCGACGCGGGGCGCCGCGAGACCGGGTCCTGGGTCGGTGTGTTCACGCGGTATCCGCAGTATCGGGCCCGGAGCGGCGTTGTCGAGACGATCGAGTACCGCGTCAACGATTGCTTCCGCCGGAGCATGAACGGGTCGGCGATCGATCCGGCCGGACCGGACATGCGGGACATCATCGCCTATTTCGCGTTTCTCTCGCGCGGTGTCGCGGTCGCGCCGCCGGCGGGCGCCACCGCGCGCCTGCAGAAGTGGGCGAGCTTCACCGCCGACACCGCGGCCGGCGCGCGCGTGTTCGCGGCAACATGCGCCAAATGCCACGGTGCCATGGGAGAGGGAACGGCGGGAGCACCCCCGGTGTGGGGGCCGGAGTCTTACAACGTCGGCGCCGGCATGACGCGTGTCCGGACCGCCGCCGAGTTCATCAGTCGCAACATGCCGTTCGATACTCCCGGCACGCTCACCGACAGCCAGGCCTTCAACGTCGCGGCGTATGTGAACGCGCACCCGCGGCCGGATTATCGGGGCAAGGAAAACGATTGGCCCAACGGCGATCCACCACCTGATGTCGCATATCCCACACGGTCACATCACTGAGGAGGCAGCATGTACAGACGTGGATTTCTTGGTCGTCTGGCCGCCACGGCGGCCGCCGGAGTCGCGGGGCTCACGCCGCTGCGGCTGGGAGCGCAGCCCGCCCGCGCTACGATCACCGGCGCCGATCCGTCGTTCGAGACATGGCTCAACCGGATCAACGGCAAGCACAAGATGATCTTCGATGCGCCCGAGCCGAACGAGGGGATGCCCGTCGTCTGGCCACGGGTGTGGCTCAACGGCAACAACGACAACTACGGCACCAAGGACGGCGAGAACTCCGCGGTCATCGTGCTGCGCCACTCGGCGATTCCGATCGCCATGCAGGACGCGCTGTGGGCAAAGTACAAGCTCGGTGAAGTGTTCAAGATCAAGGAAGGCGAGGCTCCTGCGACGCGCAACATTTACGGGAAAGCGCTGCCGTTGCCGCTGCCGGGCACTGGTCTGGAGCCGCTGCTCGCGGCCGGCGTCCAAGTCGGGTGCTGCAACGTCGCCCTGACAATATACAGCGGCATGGTGGCCCAGAAGATGGGCGTGGATGCGGCTACCGTGAAAGCGGAGTGGGTCGCGGGCCTCATCCCCGGCGTGCAGGTCGTGCCGTCGGGCGTGCTCGCGGTGGCACGGGCTCAGGAGAAGGGGTGCGCGTACTGCTTCGCCGGCTGACGCATCGCGCGGTGTGATACGGCTCACCGGACCACGGGGCGCGGGCGGGAACCCGCGAACCCGTGGCCGGTCCCCGGGTAGAGGACGCGCACTTCACCCGAGGACCGGACATCATGCGACGGATTCTCCTTGCGCTCGTGCTGCTGCTCAGCGCCGCCGGCGTTTCCCGCGCCGCGGCCCAACGCTCGCATTTCGGCCTGCACGGCGGCTACAACTTCGACAGCGGTGACTGGTTGATCGGCGCGCAGCTTCACATGCCCGTGTCGCGGTCGATCGAGTTCTATCCTTCGTTCGACTATTACCTCGTGAATGTCGGATCGCTCGTCGGCTTCAACGCAGACCTCAAGGTCCGCAGCCCGGGCACGCCCCTGTACTTCGGCGGTGGATTGAACTTCCTGCGGGCCAGCGGCAACTCGGACACCGGCTTCGATCTGTTCGGCGGGTTCGAAACGCGCTACGGGCGCACTCACCCCTACGTCGAGGCGCGGGGCCTCTTTCACGGCAACTCGTCGCTCCAGCTGCTGTTTGGACTCAACGTCACGCTCTACTAACGGCGAGATTGCCCGAGGTTATTTCCAGCCGCGCAGGCTTCTGACGAAATCGTGCAGGACCAGGAATTTCTCGTACAACCTCACACCCTTCCGCTTGCGGCCGAACTCCGCGAACAGCTCACGGAGCCGGCCGCGGCGTGCGACATAGAAGCGGAATGTCTCCGCAAAATCTTCCTGCGGGTGCGTCGCCGCATACGCGCTGACGTAGTCGGTGAGCGTCGTCGCAATGCGACGGCGCTCGAAGTCCACCCAGTGCTCATCCGCGACCCGGTAGGCTTTGCGCACCTCGCCGAAGGTACGGCGGAAGCGGCCGGTACGCGTCCACGCCCAGTGATGATAGAGGAACGAGTGACCCAGCTCGTGCAGCAGCAGGCCGGTCAGCATGTTCCAGGAGATCTCGTCGCGGCGGCGCTTGCCGGTCACATAACGGCGGTCGAGCTCGATCACCTTCGGCGCGCGCGGCGCGACGCCAGAAACGCCGGGCCGCAGGGCAACGCGGTAATGCCAGTCGCGGATTCGGGACACGATCAGCAGCCGCCGTGCCCGTCGCAGCGCCCGTGGGATGAGGTCGCGACCGGTGGCGTCTTCCCCGCACCAGGGGCAGGTCGCCATCCAATCGTCCACGCCGCGGTCACAGTGCGGGCAGACGTTCTCGAAATCATCGTACCGCCACGACTGCGCGCGCCCGCACCAGGGGCAGAACCTCATCGGGTACATGACGCCGCCGCCGCAGCCCCAGTCGCAGCGAGCGTGGAACTTGAATCCTTTGGGTGCCTTGAGCGGCTCGTCGCTCGAGTCCTCGTCCTTGATGTCGCGCCCGCACCACGGGCAGAACGACGACGCGTCCGACACCATCCACCCGCAATACGCGCACTCCGCGCCGGTCTCGCGCTGCGTGTCCTTCCACTCGAGCCGCCGGCTGCAGCTTGGACAGTAGCTCCAGAACCGCTCCAGCTCGGTGTGACAGCGGGGGCAGCGCAGCTCGGGGGTCGGGACTTCGCGCCGGCTCATCGCGCCATCGCCTCATCGACAATTCGTTGAATGAAGGCGTTGTATTTCAGGCCGGCCTTCTCCGCCGCCTCGGCCATTTCGTGCTCCGCCGCGATGAACGGGTTGGGGTTCACCTCGAGCACGTACACCTCATTGTCATGCGCCACGCGAACGTCGACACGCCCATAGTCCTGTAGCCACAATGCGTGAAATGCCGTGCTGCAAATCTCGCCGATGCGGCGCGTCAGCTCGTCAGAAACCCCCTTCGCGAACACGTTCTTGATCTTCTTCTTTTTGCGGTAATCCTCGTCCCATTTCGCCTTGTAGGTCGCGATCCGGTGCTCACCGGTCTCCGGCTCACCGAACGTCATCTCCGTCAGCGGCAGGACTTGCAGGTCGTCATTCCCGATCAGCCCCACATAGACCTCGCGTCCCTCGACCAGCTCCTCGACGATCGCCGCCTGGTGGTACTTGGTATGGATGAACTCGACACGCTGGGCCAGGGACGGATCGTCTTCGACGACCGACGCCTGAGCGATCCCGATCGACGCGTCCTCGAGCAGCGGCTTCACGATCAACGGAAACCGCAGCTCCGACGGCCGCACCAGCTTGTCGCCCTCGTGGAACTCGGCGAACGCCGGCACGCGGATGCCGTGAAAGGCCAGGACCTTCTTGGTCAGCGATTTGTTGCGGGCGACGAGCAGTGCGGTCGGGGACGATCCCGTGTAGCGGTAGCCATACATGTCGAGCAGCGCGGCGATGGCGTACTCGTGGCGCGCGTTCTCGCGGAAGCCTTCGCAGCCGTTGAACACGAGCTTGGGCTGGAAATCGGCCAGCTTCGCGAGCAGTGGCGCCACGTCGTCGCCGATGCCGATCATGAGCACGTCGTGCCCGCCGGCCATGAGCGCGCGCGCGACGTCGTATTCCGCTTCCTCCGCCTTCTGCTCGACTTCGCGCTTGAAGGCGGCATCCTCCCACTCGGGGTGCAATGAATCGAAAATGACGGCGATCTTCACGACCCCCCTCAGCCCTGGCCGGACACGTGGATGTCGAGCGAGGTCACGCGCCGCATGTCGCGCGCCACCGTCTGCAACGCTATGAGTATCACCAGTCCTCCGAGCAGGCCGACGGCCGGCAACAGCAGCATCGCCGTGCGCAGATCGCCGGTGCGGTCGGACAGATAGCCGATCAGCGGCGGCGCCAGCGCGTCACCGGCCAGGTGCGAGAACAGGACGAACGCACCCAGCACCGATGCCTGGACGGCGGGCGGAACGACGTCGAGAATCACGGCGGCGAGGGGCCCGTTGTACCACGTGTACAGGAAATATGTTGCGAGGATGAGCGGCGCGAACCAGCGGAGATCGTGCACCAACAACAGGGCAGCGCACACCGGCGCACCGAGCACGAACCCCACGCCCGAAATGAACACGCGCCCGCCGCGCCAGCGCTGCTGCAATCGATCGGCCATGCGGCCACCGATGAGCGCCCCCATCACGCCGCCCGTGAGTGCCCACAAGCCAAATTGCCCGCCCACGCTTGCCACCGAGAGCCCGTGGATCCGCTGCATGAATGCCGCGGCCCACGCGATCAGTCCGTTCACGGCGAACGTGACCATCGCGCCGCCGAGAAATATCCAGATCAGGGTCGGGGTCCGCAGCACGAGGATGGCGGCGTCCTGAAAGTCGTCCAACGCACCCGCGGCGACGGCGCCCGCCTCGGTCGTGCGTCGCACGGCGAGTGGTACGAGTCGCCACACCGTCCAGGCTATGCCCACGCTCGTGCCGATGCCGAACAGCGCGGTGCCGAATTGCGAGGGGATTCCCTCGAATAAGGAAAGAAATCCGGCCAGCGCCGCGCCGATGCCCGCACAGATCGCCAGCGGCATCGCATACTGGGTTACGCCGTGCATGCCGTGCCGCCACCACTGGCGCAGCGTCTCGACGATCGGCGGCGGTGGCCGGCGATCGAGCTCGCGCAGTCGTGAGGCGAGCAGCGCGAGCATCAATCCTGGGAATCCCATCACGATGAACGCCCAGCGCCACCCGTACCGCTCCGCAATCACACCGCCGAACCAGATGCCGAGCACCCCGCCGAGCGCCATGCCGACCGAGTAGATCCCGATCGCGAAGGCGCGACGGCGTCCTCGGTAATACTGCGCGATGATCGCTTGCGACGCCGGCGCGTAGCCCGCCTCACCGAATCCGACCAGTGCCCGGCAGGTGAAGAGTTGCCAGAAGTGCCTGACGACGCCGCCCGCGGTGGTCGCGGCGCTCCAGACCGTCACGCCCAACGTGATCACGCTGCGGCGCGAGCGCAGATCGCCGAGCACCCCGAGCGGCAGCGCCGCGAGCGACAGCACGATGATGTAGGCCGAGCCGAGCCAGCCGAGCTGCGCGTCGGAGAGCCGCAAGTCACGCTTGATCGGCTCGAACACCGCGTAGACGACGTTGCGGTCGAGATAGTTGAGAAGATTGACCAGGGTCAGCAGACCCAGGACGTACACCGCATACGCCCTGGGCGAGGGAACGGACTTCGTAATATCAGGTCGCTCGGCCGCCAGTTGCCGCCTCGGCACGCGCGTCGCGATCCGCTTTTGCCTCGAGATACGAATCGGTCAGCTCGCGCATCATCTCTCCGCGCCGGTCGTACAGGCGCTTCAGCTTGCGGGGTTTGCGTCGGGCCAGGGCGTACGCCGCCAGAACGGGGAAGGCGACGGTATTGTCGAGATACGCCACGACCGTCCCCGGCAGCTTGTCCGGATCGACTTTGCCCCAGCTCACCGCCTCCGACGGCGTCGCGCCGGACAGGCCCCCGGTGTCGGGCCGCGCATCCGTGAGCTGGAGGTAGTAGTCGTGGCCCTTCTCGCTGATCCCAAGGACTTCCTGGATCTGCGGCTCGGTCTGGAGCACGAAATTCTTGGGGCTGCCGCCGCCGATGATCAACACGCCGCTCTTGCCGCCGTGCACCTTGGCCGAGAACACGATCGACGATGTCTCGTTCACGTCCGCGCTCACGTCAAAGCGCAGCTTGCTCCCCGATAGCGCCTGCTCCGCGACATTCATGCCGATCGACGAGTCGCCCGGCGAGGAGGTGTAGATCGGCACGGCCGCGGCGTGCGCCGCGCCGAGCACCGATTTGCGCGACAGGCCCAGAGCGTTCTCGCGCTCGAGCACGTAGCCGCCGAGCAGATAGTGGTACTCCGCCGTGCTCATCGGCCGCTGGAATTCGTCCCGTGCCGACACCTCGCGCACGAAGCGATCCGTGGACAGCAGGACGTCGTAGTCGAAGAAGATGTCGTAGATCCGGACGACGCCTTCTTCGCGCAGCACGACATCATCGGCGAACGGCGTGCCGCGGTGCATCGCCATGCCGAGGCCAAAGTGCGCGTCGTGGTAGAGATTGGCGCCCGTGGAGACGATCCAGTCGATGAATCCCGCTTCGATGAGCGGGATGATGGTGGACATGCCGAGACCGGCGGGCGTCATCGCGCCGGTGAGGCTCATCCCCACCGTCACGTCGCTCTCGAGCATCCGCTCGGCGAACAACCGGCACCCTTCCGCCAGGCGGCCCGCGTTGTAAGCCAGGAACGCGTTATCGACGAGATCGGCTACGGTTTCTTTGCCGGTGACCGGCTTCGGACTGATGCGCTGGCCGCGCAGGAATTCGTTCTGCGTCATCGCGACGCCTGCGCGATGGCGCTCATCGCCCGGAAGGCGCGGGTGCGGCGCTCCCGGGCTACAAGGATCCAGCCAAGGGCTTCTTTCGGCTCGTCGGTGACCAGAAAAAGACTCCGGTCTTCGGACGAGATCTTTCCCTCGCCGGCGACGCGCTCTTTCAACCAATCCGCGAGACCGCGCCAGTAGTCCCGGCCGAACAGTACCACGGGAAATTGCTTGACCTTGCCCGTCTGCACGAGGGTCAACGCCTCGAACAACTCGTCCATCGTGCCGTAGCCGCCGGGGAAGGTGATGAACGCCGTCGAGTATTTCACGAACATTGTCTTGCGAACGAAGAAGTAGCGAAAGTTGATCGAGCGCTCGACCCACTGGTTCGTGCCCTGTTCAAAGGGCAGCTCGATGTTACACCCGATCGACAGCCCGCCGCCCTCCTTGGCGCCGCGATTGGCCGCTTCCATGATCCCCGGCCCGCCGCCCGTGATGATCGCAAAACCCTGCTCCGCGAGCATCCGTGACGTCTCCCGCGCGGCCGCGTAGTACCGATCGCCCTCGAGCGTACGTGCCGAGCCGAAGACGGTCACCGCGTTGCGGACGTCGGACAGCGTATCGAAGCCTTCGACGAACTCGCCCATGATACGCAGCACGCGCCAGGGGTCGGTGCTCGTAAAGGACGCCCGTCGCTCCATCGGAACGACCTGCGGCGGGATGAGGAGTTGTTCGTCCTCAGTGAGCGGGCTGCGAGACGAGGCGCTCGGTTGCTCTGACATAGTCATCCTGCACGTTATAGAAGAAAGGCGAGAACCGGACGTGCCCGGGCCGGCTATCGACGATCACGCCGCCAGCTGCGAGGTGCCGCACGGCCGCGGCGGGGTCGGGCACGGGAATCATGACGATCGCCGAGCGCCGTTCGGGGTCGGCGGCTACCTTGGGCTTGAATCCGGCGGCGCGCACCGTGGCGATCAGATCTTCGGTCAACGCGGCACTGACCTCGCGGATCCGAGGCACGCCGATTTCCTCGATGTACTCGAGGCCGCCGAGCTGCGCGTAGACCGCCGCGAGCGCGGGCGTGCCCAGCTCGAAGCGTCGCGCGTCGTCGTGGAACGTCAACGCACGCGGATCGAAGGCGAACTGGTCCCGCTGGCCGAACCACCCCGAAATTCGCGGCTCGAGCCGGCGGGCGACGGCTTCCCGCACGTAGAGAAACACGATCCCCGGTCCGCCGAGCAACCACTTGAGACCGCCGGCGACCAGGGCGTCGACGCCGGCGTCGTGCACGTCAACCGGAACTTGTCCCACCGATTGGTAGGCATCGATAAGACAGAGGGCGCCGTGTGCGTGCGCGACCTCGGCGACCCGCTTGATGTCCTGGATCGCGCCGGTCGTAAAGTAGACGTGCGACGTCACGACCAGTGCCGTGCGATCATCCACGGCCCGCGCAATCGCTTCGACAGGCACGCTGATCATATCGGGACTCTCGACGACGACGAGCTCCACGCCGCTCGGGGCCTTCGCGAGCCACTGATACGCCACGGTCGGGAAGTCGAGGGACGTGATGACGACTTTGGGACGCCGGCGATATTCGAGCGATTCCGCGACCGCGCTGAGCGCCACCGAGATGCTCGGCGCCAGCGCGATCTCGGCGGGGGCGGCGTTAACGAGGCGACCGTACCGCGCCCGCAGGTCGCCCAGTGCTTCCCACCATACGTCATACCAGGCGGACGCGCCGCGGCTCTGCCACAGGTCGAGGAATTCCGCTACCTTGCGGCGAGACCGCTCGCCGAATGCCCCGAGCGAGCAGGTGTTCAGGTAGACGCTCGACTGAAAGATGGGAAACTCGCCGCGGTACCTGGCGAGTCCAAGCGCGCGCGGTTTTACGCTGCTTGCGAGCGTCATAGGCCGGGAATATACAGAAGGAATGCAGCGTATCGCGAGTTGGTCGGCACTGTATCTGCGTTTGGCGCTGCGGGCGCTGCTGCGTCCGCGACTCGCCGTGGATTTATTGCGCCTCGCGTGGAGTTTCCGCGCGCGCGACTGGTATCGCCACCCGCCGTTCTTGCCTATCCCGCCGCGCGACTACATGCAGTGGCGCATGTTCACCGCGTATGGCGACGAACACGCGATCCCGCCCGTCGATGACGTCGTGAATTTCGCGCGTTGGCGGCGCGAGACGATGGGTCTGTGATCGAAATCAAACGACGCGCCGCCGAGCTCGGCTTCGCCGCGACCGGCATCGCCCGGCTCGATCGCAATCCACACGCGCTCGAGCTGGACCGCTGGCTCGCAGACGGCCACGCCGGCGCGATGACGTACCTGCATCGTCAGGCGGAAGAGCGGAAAGACCCGCGTCGGATCATGCCGGGAGCGCGCAGTGCCGTCGTCACTTTGACCAACTATTTCCACGGCTCGGCTGACCCCGGGCCGGTGGCCCGCGGTTCAGGGAAGGTCGCCCAATACGCGTGGTCCTCCGACTACCACGACGTCCTCGGCACACGACTCGAGCAGCTCGCGACGGCCATCCGCGAGCTCGTGCCCGGTGCCACGACCCGCTGTTACGTCGACGCCGGACCCGTGCCCGAACGGGAGCTGGCGCAGCTCGCGGGACTCGGGTGGATCGGCAAGAACATGATGCTCATCCATCCCGACCTGGGTTCGTTCACGTTTATCGGTGTCGTCCTCACGGACGCGGATCTCGCGGCGGATCTCCCGTTTGAAGCGGATCGCTGTGGGACCTGCCGGCGTTGTCTCGACGCGTGTCCCACGCAAGCGTTCGCCGGGCCGCGCGATCTCGACGCGCGCGCGTGCATCTCCTACCTCACGATCGAACACCGCGGAGAGTTCGACCAGACGCAGCGCACAGAGGTCGGCGACTGGCTGTTCGGCTGCGACGTCTGTGAGGACGTCTGTCCGTGGAACGTGAGCTTTGCGCGGGAAACGCTGGATCCGACGTTCGCGCCCCGCTTCGCGGTCGCGCGTCCCGACGTCCACGAGCTGGCCACGATGGATGAGCAGGACTTTCAGCGTCGCTATGCCGGAACGCCCTTCACGCGTCCGGGACATCGTGGAATGCGGCGTAATGCGGTGGCGGTGCGCGACCGTGAACGCGACTGACGCCATCACCGAGCTGCAGCGCAGGCTTGCCGACGGTCTCGCCAAGATCGACCCGCACCACCGGCTGCTCGGGCGCCCTGTGAGCTATCGCCTCATCGACGGGCAGATGCTCGAGATCACCTATCGCGATGTTGCCGGCATCGCCGACGCCGAGGTCAACGGCGTCAAGCGGATTATCGGGCGCGAGTGTTCCTGCAGCGTGAGTCCGCAGACCGCCGAGCAGATCAGCGTGAGGTTCGTCGTTCCACTCAGATAGCTACTTCGCCGCGACTCGCGACACCACGTCATAGTAGAATCGCATGCCAAAACGCAGCGCGTCGACGCTGACGCGCTCATCGTTGCCGTGCACGCCGCGTGACTCGCCCTGCGTGAGCGGGAACGGCCCCAGCCCATAGCTCGCAATGCCCATGCGCCGGAAGTAATGGCTGTCGGTAAATCCCGGCAGCATCAACGTCGTGACCAGCGCGTTCGGATGCCGCGCATGCCCCACTGCGGTGATCGCGCGAAACATCTCGGTCTCGATCGGGCTCTCGGTCGCCGGCCAGTTCGGCCCCTGCGGCCGGAGCGTGACCGCCGTGTCCGCCACCACGCGCGTCAGCTCCGCGAGGAACGCGGTGGGATCCTGTCCGGGCAGCAGCCGGACGTCGAGCGCCGCGGTCGCCACCGGCGGAATCACGTTCGTCTTGTCACTCCCTTTCAAGCCGGTGATCGAGATGGTGTTGCGCAGGAGCGCATTGTACGTGAGATCGGTCGTGATGGAGCGGGCCGCGCCCGAATCGCGGAGCGCCGTCCGAATGGCGCTCAGCCAGCGGCGCACCGTGGAATCGCGCTCGATCGTCGCGAGGTCGCGAAACGACCGCTCGACCGTGGGCGTCACGGTGAGCGGCGTCCGCCACTCGGCGATCCGGTCGAGCGCGCGGATCAGGCGGTGCACGGGATTGTCGGGCGTCGGACGCGAGCCGTGGCCCGCGGTTCCGCGCGCCGTGACGTCGAGCCAAAAGGGCGACTTCTCGGTCGTGCCGACACCGTAGAATTGGACTCCGCCGCGGCCGTCGGCCCGCGTGACTCCGCCCTCGTTCAGCAGGAACTCGGCGTTCCGAACGAGATCGGCCTGGTGCTCCACGATCCACGCCGCACCCACGCCGGCGCCGATCTCTTCGTCCGACGTCGCAAGGAAGATGATGTCGCGCTTGAGCGGCACGTGCGCACGCTTCAGGATCAGCATCGTCATGAGCTGCGAGATCGCCTCACCCTTCATGTCGAGCGCGCCACGGCCCCACACATAGCCGTCCTTGATCAGGCCGCTGAACGGATCGACCGTCCAGTACTCGGGCGACGCCAACACCACGTCCATGTGGTTCAGTAAAATCAGAGGCCGCGCGCTGCCGTCGCCGCTCAGCTTTGCGTAGAGGTTGGCCTTCCCCGGTGCCGGCTCAAACACCCGCGCCTCGATGCCGTCGCGCCGCAGGACAGCCGTGAGCCAACGCGCCGCCGCGATCTCGTTCCCGGGCGGATTGGTTGTGTTGATCCGCAGGTATTGCGACAGCAGCGCGGTCGCTTCGTCGCCGAGGGCCTTCCACTCCGCATCGCCGGGCGCGGTCATGAGCGCCACGCGAGCGGGCGTCTCCAGGACCGGCTCCGATGACGGCCCGGCGAGTGGTGGCATTGGACGCCGTGCCGCGCAGCCCGCAACCAACACCGCCAGAGCGATCAGCTTCCAACCATGCATACGTCGATGCCCCGTGCTAGAGCGTGAGCGTCTCGCCGTGCGCGAGCTGGCGATACCCGCTGGGTGGCAACCCGGCCGCATTCCATGCGGCACGCGCGCGGATCGGCGGTTCGTCCATCGCTTCATCGGTGAGCTTGAACGTCCCCCAGTGAATCGGCACCATCACGCGCGCGTTCAGCGCGCGAAAGGCGTCGACCGCTTCCTCTGGGTTCATGTGGAGAGAGCGCATGAACCAGCGCGGCTCATACGCCCCGATCGGCATCAGGGCGACATCGAAGGGCCCGTACCGCTCGCCAATCGCTCCGAACGCGGGATGATAGCCCGAATCTCCCGCGAAATACACGCGCTGACCATTCGCGCCTGTGAACGCAAAGCCGCACCAGAGTGTGTCACCTCGATCGCCGATCCCGCGGCTGCTGAAATGCTGCGCCGGTGTGGCCGCGACCCGGAGCGACCGGACCTTCCATTCTCCCCACCAGTCGAGCTCCGCGATCGCGTCGGCACGAGCACCGCGCTGAACGAAGGACGCAAGACCAAGCGGCACGATCCACGCCGCGTTCGGATGCGTCCGTGTGAGGCGTCGAACCGTGCTGGAGTCGAGATGGTCGTAATGGTTGTGCGACTGCACGATGACATCCAGCGGGGGCAGGTCTTCGAACGCGATCCCCGGCGGCACCCAGCGGCGCGGGCCGGCAAACTGGACCGGCGAAGCCCGCTCGCTCCACATCGGGTCGGTGAGAATGTTCAGACCGTTGAGCTGGATGAGGAGGCTCGAGTGTCCAACCCACGTCACCGTGAGCTGCGAAAGCGGAGCGCGGGGCGGGACGAAATCTGGCGGGACGCGCGCGAACACCGATGGATCGGGATCCTTGGGACGGGGTCGAGTCGTGCGATGCACGAGCATCCACTTGAGGAGACTGCCGAACCCCGGTACGGCGTGATCAACCCACGGATTGCGAAAGCCTCCGCCGGGGCGGTGGTGTGATGGGAGTGGATCGGGGCTCACGGCCGGGCAATATAGCCCGGTCGTGAGTCGTCGTTTTGCTTAGAGATGTGTCAACGTCACGTTGTGCGTCGTCTCGAAGCCCCGGTTCACCGCGACGCTCGAATCCACTGCCACCTTGAAGGTGTTGTTTCCAAGCGGTGCACCGACGCTGATCATGTACGTGCCGGGCAGCAGGTACGCCAGACGATAGTGACCGGTTGCGTCCGTCTTGCCGGTCGACAGGACAAACCAGTTGGCCGGACCTCCGGTCCAGGCGCTGACCGTGGCATCTGCCACGGGACCGATCGAGCCTCCCACGCTCGCATCGTGCTGCACGGTACCAGCGATGCTCCCCGTGGCCGCGCGGTTTACGGCGCGCATCGTCGCGAAGAAATCGAACGCGCCGTCACCTCGGTTGTTGTAAGGAAAACTCCGAGCCACGTCGAAATCGATCACGATGACGGCACCGGTGTCCGGAATAGCGATCGGAGCCTCGACGAACGACCCGTATGACTGTAGACCCGGACCATTCCAGTGCACGACGGCTTGCGATCCGTTCTTGAAGCGGATGCCGGCTGAAGAGTCGACGTTGAGCGTGAGGAGCACGGCCTTGTATTGGTCCGCGGTCACCTGTCCGATCCCCAGCGAGTCTGTCAATCCCTGCTGGAGCGTCAGCAAATCGATCTGCCGATGCGGCGCTGCTACCGTGACCCAGTGCATGCTGTCAGCCGAGGTGCCGGTGTCCGGGTGGGTCGACACGGCGATGCTGACGACATAGACCTGCACACTCTGGACCGAATCGAACGGGAAGGGAGCATCGGTGAGGAGGACCTTCGCCATCGGCTTGCGACCAGTACTGAGGCCGCCGGTGACATCGTCCTTATAGCACGCTGCGGCAATCGTGGCGACGGCAAGCAGTGCGAGGCTCAGTCTCGACATCGTCAAAATCCTCCGGTGGGTGTTGCGCAGACGGCGCTGTTGCATTGAATACCCATATGGCCGTTCGCGGCGTCACACCGGCCGCGCGCGCCTTCTCTTGTGACGTGGCGACTTACGCGATGGGTATAGACAGGGTGGAACCAAGCGACGCAGAGTTGGTGCGCCGGATCCGGGCCGGTGACACCGGGGCGTACGGCGCGCTGGTTTCCCGCTATCGCGATCGCCTCGGACGTTACGCCATCCACATGATCGGCGATCGTGAAGACGCGGAGGAAGCGCTGCAAGATAGCTTCGTGCGTGCCTACCGGTCCCTGGCGCGCTGCGACGATCCGGCACGCTTCGGCGCCTGGCTGTACGGAATCCTGGTGAATCGCTGCCGCACGACGGGAGCGCGTGCCGCGCGTCGTCGCCGGATATTCGTGCACGACGCGCAGGCTTTGGACGGGGCCGCCCATGCCGGCGACGCTGACCGGCTGGACTGGACCGATGCGGTCGATCGAGCGCTCGCTCGCCTCGCGCCTGACTATCGCGAGGCGTTTCTCCTCAAGCACGTCGAAGATCTCGAGTACGAGGAGATCGCCGAGCTGACCGGCGCCGGGGTGTCGGCCCTCAAGATGCGCGTGAAGCGCGCGCGCGCGCAGCTGCAGCAGTACCTGAGAGAGGCGGAGCATGTTTGAGCGAGAAGACGAGACCGTTGAACGCATGATTCGATACTTGCGTCGCCCGGTGGCACTTGATCCGGGGTTGGACGCGCGCGTGATGCGGGAGATCGCCCAGGCGCCGCCTCGAGGGGGGCGCGTCAACCCGCTGTGGGCGACCCTTGCCGCCGCGGCCGTCGTCGCCGTGGTCCTCCTTGCACGACCCTGGAACCGGAACGGCGCGAGTCGGGCTGATAATCTCCAATTCGTGCTCGTCGCGCCGCAGGCTGCTTCTGTGGCGCTGGTCGGAGATTTCAACGATTGGGACGCAGCGCGCTCACCGATGCAAACTGCGCACGGGGTGTGGGCGACCGTCGTTCAGCTGGCGCCGGGACGCTATCGCTATGCATTTCTCGTGAACGGCGTCGAATGGCGCGCCGATCCCAGCGCTCCGGCGGCGAAAGACGACGAGTTCGGAACGCCGAGCTCGGTCGTTACAGTCGGAGGGAGAAGGGGGGGATCATGATTCTCGCGGCGCTGCTTCTCGTGACACAAGCTGTCGTCCAGGATCCACGACTCGAGCGGCTCGATCCCAACACGCGGTCGGCCGTCGCTGCCGTCGTCGATTCGGCGCACGGCGCCGGGCTCCCCGTCGAGCCCATCATTCAGCGTGCATTGGAAGGCGCTGCGAAAGGCGCGTCCTCAGCGCGTATCGTGGCAGCGGTCAGGAAGCTCGCCGTTGATCTCGGTACGGTGCGAACGGCGCTGGGAACGAGTGTCTCGGAAGCGGAGCTCGAGGCCGCTGTCGCCGCACTCCGCGCCGGCGCGACACCGGTGCTGCTCGCGCATCTCCGCGAGGTGCGCCGACCGCCGCTCACCATGGCGCTCTCCGTCCTCGCGGACCTGGTCGCGAGCGGCGTGCCCGCTGACAGCGCCGCAGCCGCGGTTCTCGTCCTCGCACCCAAGGCGCGCGACGCCGATCTGCTCGAATTCCGGCGCGCCGTCGAGCGTGACATTGCGCTCGGTGCACCGCCCGGCACTGCCACATCTGTCCGCATCAACGCGGGTGCAGACGTCTTCACCGCCCCCAGCCCCGGCACCCCTATCCGCCCCCGCTCCCGGCCGTAGCCCTTCATCTCCGTGCGGACGCTCGCACTTATCGTATTGGCATCCGCGGGTGCCGGCATTGATACGGTGTGTGCGCAAGTGGCGGCCAGCGTCGAGGCCGGCATCTCCGACGTGCAGTACGATGGCTTTCTCGCTTCGGGCGCCGCGTCCATCTCACCCACGATGCGTTGGGAGCACCCCCGTGGCCGCGGCTTCTTGACCGCCCGCGGCACCTATCTGCGATTTGAGAGTGGGCGTCGCAGTCTCGACGCCTCGGCGAATGCGTCCTGGTTCACGCCGCTCGCGCGCCACTGGCGCGGCGAGCTCGGCGTCACCGCCGGTGCGAGCGAATACGCGAACATCGCGAGCTTCAGGCACGGGCAAGCAGATGCGCGCCTGCACCTGATGGACGAGGACCGCGGCGGCTGGATCGCCGCCACGCTCGGGCGCTCCTCGTTCGGGGGCGGTCGGAGGCCGGTCACCGTCGTCGCCGTAGGCGCTTGGCTGCTCCGCGCGGACAAGACGGTGTTTGTGTCGCTGGATCGTTCGTTTATCGGGGACACGGCTTACACCGATCTGCGGTCGTCCGCTCGGTGGCGCGGTCCACGCATCGTGCTGGAAGGGATCGTGGGAGCGCGGGTCTGGAGTCGCGGCGGCGGGCGCGGCGTGTTCGGCGAGGGCAGCGCCACCGTGACACTCGGACGCCAGGCCGCGCTGGTCCTGTCCGCGGGTCGCTATCCGACCGATGCCGTCAGTGGCAGCATCGCGGGTCGCTACGTAACCGCGGCGCTGCGCTTGGGAACGATATCGGTGCGCCGGCCCGCGGCGCCCACCCTCATCACCAATACTCGCCTGAGCGAATCGCACAGCAGCACGAGCGGGACCGAGACCCGCTTGGAGATTCAGGCACGGGACGACGACGCGGTTCGTCTTACGCTGTACGCCCCCGGCGCGACGGCCGTCGAGATCAGCGGCGATTTCACCGATTGGCGGCCTGTGCCGCTGAGCCGAAATCCTGGGAACGCCGACGCCTGGGCGGCCACGTTCCGGATTTCGCGCGGCATGCACCGGATCAATGTGCGTCGCGACGGTGGACCGTGGATGGCTCCCGGCGGGACGAGCCGGAGCGCTGACGACTACGACGGCGAGGTCGGAGTCTTCGTCCTGCCCTAGCGAGCGCCGCCGGCCAGCTGCAACGCCTCGGGGCGGCGTCGCAACGCCAGCATCGCCCACACGCCGAGCGCCGGTCCAATAGCCAGCACGCTCATACTCCAGCGCCACCCGATGACTGCAGCGACTTTTGGGAGCAGATAGATAGTCGCGCACGTCAGTAGAAACCCGAGACTCGTCTGAAGTGTCAGCGCGGTCCCGACGTAGTCGCGCGGCGCGAGCTCACTGACCGCGGCGGAGAACTGCGCTGAATCGGCGACGACGCTGATGCCCCAGACGAGCAAGAGCGGGATGAGGGCCGCGAGCGGCCCGCCAAACAACAAGCCGACCAGGGCCGCACATGTGCCCGATATGACCATCGCGGTACCGGTGACGAGTGTGCGGCCCCAGCGATCGGCGTACTTCCCGCCAAGCCAGCACCCAATCGCGCCGCTACCGACCACAGCGAACGTCACCAGCGCCGCGAAACCCGTGACGTCCGCCTCCGCACCGCGACGCACGTGCTCGCTTGCAGTGATGAACACCGCCATCCAGGTCCACATCGCATACAGCTCCCACATGTGGCCGAGATAACCGAGGTTGGCAAGTGCGACCGCACGGTGTTTCAGAATTCGCGGAGCGGCGGCGAGAGAAAACGGCGGCGAGGAGGCGGCGAACGGCCCGTCGTGTGGCACTAGCAGAACCAGTAGCCCTCCAGCGATGGCGCTGCCGGCCGCAATCACGAGCACGACGCGCCACGCCGACGGCGACACGGCCCACCGCACGAGATGTGGACTGGCCGACCCGAGTGGGAGAGCGCCCACGACAATGCCGATCGCAAGCCCCCGGCCTTCCTTGAACCAGCCCGCCGCGATCTTCATCCCGGGCGGGTAGACTCCGGCAAGCGCGGCGCCGGTGAGCAGCCGACAAGCGATGCCCATCCTGATGCCGCTCGAGACGGCAACTCCCAGCGTTGCGATGGCAGCCAGCGCGGCCGATCCCGCGACCAGTCGCCGTGCCGACAGGCGATCGGCCAGCGTGAAGATCGTACTCACCAGCGCGCCGATGACGAATCCGAGCTGGACGGAGATCGTGAGCCACGACGTGGTCACGGGCGAAAGCTGCCAGACCGACGCGAGCGTTGGACCGACAGCGGACGCACTGAACCAAGGAGCCATCGCCAGCAGCTCGGCGATGGCGAGCACTGCGAGGACGCGTCGCGGATTCACAACCCGGTGGGATGATCCAGAAAAACCCAGGGCAGATCGAACCTCTTGGCGACGTGCTCAGCCAGCGCTTTGACGCCGACCGTCTCCGTCGCGTAGTGTCCGGCGTAGCAGACGTTGATGCCGAGCTCTTCGGCGTCGAAAAACGTCCAGTGCTGACCCTCGCCGGTGACAAACGTGTCGAGTCCCGCCGCAGCCGCCTGCGGAATCAGCGAGCCTCCCGAGCCGGTGACGATCCCCACGCGCTGCACGCGCTCGGGCCCGAATGGGAACAGCCTCGGCGCAGTCCCGAGCGCTTTGGTCAGTGCCCAACTGAGCTCCTCACGCGTGCCGTGGTATTCGCCCCAGACTCCGGCAGGTGCTCCGTGATATGATCCGAAGTCGCCGCGGACCTTTATCCCGAGCATGCGCGCGAGCACGGGGTTGTTACCAACATCGGGATGGCGGTCGAGCGGAAGGTGGGCGGAGTACAAGGCGATGTTTCCTGTTATGAGACCCGCCAGCCGGCGATAGGCGGGACCCACGAACGGTCGCAGGCCGCCGCCACCCCAAAACATGCCGTGATGAACGAGGAGACAGTCGGCGTGCTGCTCATTCGCAAGGCGGACGGTCGCCTCGCAGAGGTCCACGGCGGCGGCAAGCCGGGTAACGTCACCCGAGTTGCTGACCTGCAGGCCGTTCACCGCCTCGGGCGCGTCAGCGATCTCCTCGGTGACACGGAGGTAGTCATCGAGATAGCGGGCCAAAATGTCTAGGCGCAATTAAGACACCGTAATCACAGTATCGAGGCAGTTACGCGACTTTCCACATCGGCGGACGTACCAAAACTCTGTGTGACAATGAGTTAGAGAATCCACATGCAGCCACGCTGGGCGTGTGGATATCTAAGCCCGTGCCAGGGCCTGGCCGCCGCGCTGGGAGACCTGCGGCGGTTGGCCTGCGTCCTCACCCATCCGCAGCACGCCGTTGATCTCTCCACCTTCCTGGATCAGGAGTCGCTTGGTATGCACGTCGCCGTGAACGACGCTCGTCGCCTGAAGCTCGACGCGCTCCTCGGCGTAGATCGCTCCGCGCACGTCGCCGCCAATGATCGCTTCACGACTCACAACATCGCCTTCCACTTCCCCGCCCCGCGCGACCAGGACCTGCTTTGCCGCGCGCACCGTTCCGTTCACCGAGCCTTCGATCTTCACGACGCCGTCCGCTGAGATGTCGCCGATGACACGCATCCCCGCGCCGATGATCGATAGCCCGGGAACGCCTTCGCGACCGCCACCAGGTGTTGCGTTTTTTTCTGAGAACACCGCCATCAGCGTCCCTCCTTCACTAGATCCAGCGGATCGACGGTCTTGTTGGCGTGTCGAATTTCAAAGTGCAGGTGCGGAGCCGTAGACCGCCCTGAGTTTCCGGACAAGCCGATGACCTGCCCTGCCTGAACCTCGTCCCCTTCGGCTGCGACGAGCCGTGACATGTGACCATACATCGTCTCATAACCGGACGGATGCCGCAAGAGGACGAACAAGCCGTAATCCGCGTCGTACCCCGCGGCCGACACCGAGCCTCCCCCCGATGCCCGCACCGGAGTCCCCAGCGGGACGGCGATATCGATCCCGGGGTGCGATTCATCGACCACGCCTGGGCGCACCTGGCCACGAGTGACAAACCCCTGCATGTCGAGCGGCCAGTGCGACGGTGTGGACGGGCCGGTTTCATACCGGTTCGGGGCGCCCGGCAGCGCGGCTCGAATGGGCACAGCGCGCATGGAAGTTGTGACGTCGGTGTTGCGAGCGACCGTCCCGCCGCTCCGCGAGACCGGAGGAGCTTTGACGCTGAGCATCTGGCGCAACTCCTGGTAGTTTGCTTCGGCACGGTTCAACGCGGAGGCGAGCTGCTGTACCCGGCTGTTCTCGACGCGCAGCCGTGAGACTTCGCGCTCGAGTCCCGGCACACGCAACGCGTTCCGCGTGATCGGTCCTGCCAACGCGAAAAACAGGACGACCAGCACCGCAATCGCGCCGGCGCCCCACTTTGCGGCCATGACCGTCCAGCGTGGGAACCGGTACTGTTTGGACTCGAGATCGCCGTCCGCGTGGACGACGATCGTGACGCCGCGCTTCGTCATCCGTCGAACGGCGCGCCGAGGATCAGCTCGAGGAGCCGCGCGAGATCGTCGTTCGAGTAGAACGACAGATGGATCTGTCCTTTCCCTTTCGCGCGCAGCGTGACGCGCACGTCGGTGCCGAGCCGGCGGCGGACCGCGTCTTCGACGCGGCGAACTTCGGGAGCGGCGCCCATGCCGCGTTTCATGCGCGGGCGGCGCTCGGGCGCGCGTCCTCCGCGGACGCGGTCTTCGACTTCGCGAACTGAGAGACCCTGGGCGACCGCTTCGCGCGCGAGATTCGTCGCGATGCGCGGATCCTCGAGTGCGAGCAGCGCTCGCGCATGACCCACCGACAGATTGCCCTCGTGCAGCATCTGCAACACGACTTCGGGCAGCTTGAGCAAACGGAGAGCGTTCGCGACCGTCGAGCGGTCACGCCCCACGGCGTCGGCGACGTCCTGCTGCGCGAGTTTGAATTCGGCAATGAGGCGTTCGTAGCCGCGCGCCTCGTCGACCGGGGACAGGTCGTCGCGTTGCAGGTTCTCGATCAGCGCGAGCGTGAGCAAGGTGCGGTCGTCGGCATCGCGCTGCACCGCGGGGATACGCTCCCAGCCGAGCTGCTGGCAGGCACGGAGGCGGCGCTCGCCAGCGATCAGCTCAAATGCGCCGTTGCCGCCAGGCGCCTTTCGCACGACGATGGGTTGCAGCAGACCCGCTTGCTTGATCGAGGAGACGAGCTCTTCGAGCGCCGCGGGATCCACGGTTTTGCGTGGTTGGAAGGGGTTCGGCCGAACATCCTTGATGGGCAGCTCGACCAGACTTCCCTCTCGCTCTGCCTCCTCGCGAGTCGGCCCAAGCAGCGCCTCGAGACCACGGCCGAGGCGGCGTCTTCCTGCGGCGGTTTCCGTCATGCGGACACCTCCGGCTGCGGTTCGATAGCGGGGAGGCTTGGTGAAGGTGGAGCGTCCTGCTCGACCCGGCGAATCAGCTCTTGGGCGACCGCCAGGTAGCTCTTCGCGCCGATCGATTGCACGTCATACAGCAAGATCGGTTTGCCGAAGCTGGGGGCTTCGGCGAGTCGCACGTTGCGCGGGATTGTGACATTGAACATGCGGCCGCCGAAGTACTCTTTGGCTTCTTCGGCGACCTGTTTGCAGAGATTGAGACGCGCGTCGTACATCGTCAGCAACACGCCTTCTATCGCGAGCGCGGGATTGAAATTGCGCTGCACGAGTTTCACGGTGTTGAGGAGCTGCGAGAGACCTTCGAGCGCGTAGTACTCGCATTGAATCGGGATGATCACGCTGTCGGCGGCCGTCAGCATGTTCAGCGTGAGCAGGCCGAGCGACGGCGGGCAGTCGATGATCACGTAGCTGTACTCGTCGCGCAGATCCCGCAGGGCCTCGCGCGTGCGCGTCTCGCGGGCGCGTTGATTCACGAGCTCGAGCTCGGCGCCCACGAGGTCCTGTGTAGCGGGGACGACATCGAGATACGGGAAGTGCACGTGGGGGAAGCGCGACTGCGCGAGCGACGCGCCGTCGATGAGTGCCTCGTAGAGCGATTTACGGATGCGATCGCGCTCGATGCCGACGCCACTCGTCGAGTTGCCCTGAGGATCGGCATCGATGAGCAGCGTCTTCCGCTCGGCCGTGGCAAGCGAGGCCGCGAGGTTTACCGCGGTCGTCGTCTTGCCGACGCCGCCTTTTTGGTTTGCGATCGCGATTACACGTGACATTGTAAGTTGTTACATACCAAATAATTATATAGCTCGCAAATTCAGGCCAGTCCAATATACGTTCGTTTCACGTGAAACGAAAGAGCGTACGTTTCACGTGAAACTGCAACGTTTGGAGTCTAGGCGACCCTCCTGCGCCAGCGCGTCGCCTCGAGGACGAGGTTGTGGAGATCGCTGGGTGTGACTCCCGGGACGCGCGCCGCCTGCGCGAGCGAGCCGGGACGGACGCGATCGAGTTTCTGCCGTGCTTCCGTCGCCAAGGTGCGGAGTTCGAGATAGGGCAGGTCGGGAGGCAGCATGAACGCGGCGAGCTCGGCGAGTCGCGCAGCAGCTTCGCGCTCTCGCGCCAGGTAGCCGTCGTACTTGATCTCGATCTCCGCAGCCACGATCGACTCGGCCGCGGCGTCCGTCCCGACGCCGGCCGCGGCGAACAGCGCACCCAGGGACACGCCGGGCCGCCTCGCAATCACGGCGATGCGGTCACTCTCTGCCAACGTCGTCCCGCTCGCGGCGAGTGGACCGGCCGCTGCTTCGGGAGTGATCGTCGTCTCGCGCGCGAGCTGCAGCGCCGCCTCCTCGCCGGCAAGCCGTCGCTCCGCCATGCGCAGCTCCTCGTCGGTCAATAAACCGAGCCGCGCGGCGAGCGGAAGCAGACGACGCAGCGCATTGTCCTGGCGGAGGAGCAAACGGAATTCGGACCGCGACGTGAACAAGCGGTACGGCTCGTCGACCCCACGTGTCACGAGATCATCCACCAGCACTCCGACGTACGCATCGTCGCGTCCAAACACCACCGGCTCGGCGCCCCGGATTCGGCGGACGGCGTTGATGCCCGCCACGACGCCTTGGCCCGCCGCTTCCTCGTAGCCCGTCGTCCCGTTGATCTGACCGGCAAAGAAGAGATGCTCGACGGTCTTCACCTCTAGCCAAGGCGTGAGCTGGGTGGGCGGATAGTAGTCGTACTCGATGGCGTAACCCGGGCGCGTCATCCGAGCGCGCTCGAGCCCCGGCACGGCGTGCAGGAACTCGAGCTGCACGGCGACAGGCAGTGAAGTCGAGAGGCCGTTCATGTACAACTCGGTGGTGTCGAGCCCCTCAGGCTCAAGAAAGATCTGGTGGCGCTTGGCCGCCGGAAACTTCACGATCTTGTCCTCGACCGACGGGCAGTAGCGCGGCCCGCGACCGCTGATCGCGCCGCCGTACAACGCGGACTCCTTCAGGTGGCGCTGGATGACGTCCTTCACCTCTTCGCCCGCCCACGTGATCCAGCAGGGTACCTGCCGCGGCCGCTCGATGCGCTCGTGGAAGGAAAAGCGGAAGTCCGGGTTGTCGCCGTCCTGTCGCTCAACCTTGCTCCAATTCACAGAGCGGCCGTCCACTCGCGGCGGCGTGCCGGTCTTGAAGCGCGATACGGTAAGTCCAGTATTCGCAATTACTTGCGCCATCTCAACGGAAGGCTGGTCTCCGGCACGGCCCGCCGGGATCTCCGTGTCCGTGCCCAGGTGAATGCGACCGCGGAGGAAGGTGCCGGCAGTGATGATGACGGCGCGCGCGCTGAAACGCCGCCCGTCTCCCGTCTCGACGCCGGTGATCCGCGTGCCGCGCTCATCGAAGAGCAGATTTGTGACCATGCCCTGCGTGAGCTCGAGAGCGGGGAATTGCTCGAGCAAGGCGCGCACGGCGCGACGGTAGAGCGTTCGGTCGCACTGCGCGCGCGGAGCCCAGACCGCGGGGCCCTTTGACCGATTGAGCATCCGGAACTGAATCGTTGCGCGATCGGCGGCTCGGCCCATGACGCCGCCCAGTGCATCGACCTCGCGGACGACGGTACCCTTGGCAATTCCCCCAATTGCAGGATTGCAGGACATCTGGCCGATGGTGTCCAGGACGGAGGTGACCAGCAAAGTCCCGGCGCCGAGGCGCGCCGACATCGCTGCAGCTTCGGTACCGGCGTGGCCGCCGCCGACGACGATCACGTCATAGTCGAACATTGGAAGAAACTACAAAGCGAGGACCTGCAACGGCTAGGCCACAGACGCAACCGCGGGCTACAGTCAACGGGATTTGGGACGATCGACCGACGAAGAGCGTCTTGCTGGTTTCAGTTGCAAGTGCCTCGAGGCGCCCGAACTCGAGGGCACGTAGATAACCAGGCTTTGAGGGAGTGATGATTCGGCACAAGAGGAGGATAGCCGAGCGGCGGCGAATCACCGAATCATTTCATCTCACCCCCGTAACCCGTTTACGCGAGCCCACTGTGCGTCTGTAGCCTAGCCTTTGCATGTCCTCGCTTGGGTTTCTAGGCAGTTCTGACCCAGCGGACCAGCTCCTTCATCGTCGGCCGCTTTCCGGTCATCAGAATGCCGACCCTGTAGATGCGGGCGGCGACCCATGTGACCCCGACGATCCCCAACAGCAGAAGCGCCAGTGATGCCGCAAGCTCCCCCGTTCCCATACTTCCCGCTGTCCATCGGACCGGCGTCGCGATCGGTGAAGTGAATGGCACCATCGACAGCGTCCGCGCGAACGTCGAGCTCGGATCGTTCGTCAGTCCGATGATCGAGAGGTACGAAATCATGAGCAGGTATGTCACCGGCTGCTGCGCCTGGCGGGCCTCCTGCTCATTGCTCGACATCGCTCCGACGGCGGCGAACATCGAGGAGTACAGGAGGAAGCCGCCCAGGAAGAACGCCATGAACACGGCGAGAGTCGCAAACGGGACATGCGGGAGCGTGATGTTTTGGGCGTCGGCAGTGTTCGCGCCGAGCGCACGGGCGATCGGGACGCGCAGGCTGATGAGCAGTCGCGCGGAGACACCCCAAATGACGAACTGGAAGAACGACACGGCCCCTGCGCCGATCACCTTCCCAAGCATGAGCTGGAACGGCCGCAGCGACGACACCAGCACCTCGATGATCCGTGTGGTTTTCTCCTCCAGTACCGAGCTCATGACGTTCACGCCGTAGAGCAGAATCGCCATGAACAGGAGGATGGCCATCACGTAGGCGAGGATGAACGACTCGCCGGCGCTCTCCGTCGTCGTGCCCCCACGGGCGATCTTCTTCTGGGCCAGCGTCACCTTGAGCCTCTGGGCCCAGTCAACAACCTCCGGATTCACACCTTTCTCTGCCAGCCTCACCTTCACGACCACACGATTCAGCGTGCGCTCCAGCTCCTCGATCGTCTGCAGAGAGAGGTTCGACGCGCGGTACTCCGCGGTGCCGTCGGTGGACAGCGAATCGGAAACGATGAGGAATCCATTGAGCCGCTTGCTCTCCACGAGCCTCTTGAGCGAATCAATGACCCCCGGGCCGAGAGACACTGCATTAGCGCGGAATTGCCGGCTTGCCCCGAGCGCCTCGACGATCTGCGCTCCATATCCCTTGTTCCCGCGCTCGACGACGGCAATATCCCGAACCGCCCCGCCGATTGATTGCATGATCTGGAAGACGATGACTCCGGCGAATAACACCGGCCCGAGGATGGCCGAAACCCAGAACCACTTCGTGCGCACCCGCTCGACGAACTCGCGCCGGATCACCGCCCACACTTTATGCATTGGCTGGCACGGCAGCTGCCGTTGCGGCTTCCGGACCGACGAGATCTACGAAAACCTTGTGCAGCGACGGACTGGCGAGCTCGAAGCGCGACAGACGCGCACCTGATTGCACCAGGGCGCGCAGGATGTCCTGCGGATCAGCGCCGTCCGCCAGCTCCAGTTCCGCCTGCTGACCGAAATCCTGGACTCGCCCCACCAGCCGCCGATCGGCAAAGATCTGGCGCGCGCCGCCCTGGCTACCGTCGAACGCCACAATCACGTGTTTGCCGCCGTGGGTGCTCTTAACCTCTGCCAGCGTCCCGTCGATGAGTTTCTTCCCGCGCGCGATGATGCACAGGCGATCGCACAGCTGCTCGGCGTGCTCCATGATGTGCGTCGAGAAGAGCACCGTCATGCCACGCCGCCGGTGATCGATCACCGTATCGAGTAGGACTTGTCGGTTGACCGGATCGAGTGCAGAGAAGGGCTCGTCCAGGACGACGAGCTCGGGATCGTGCAGGATTGCTGATATGAACTGGACTTTCTGCTGCATGCCTTTGGAGAGTTCGGATACCTTGCGCATCCGCCAGTCGGCGAGACCCAGGCGGTCCAGCCATTCGAGCGCCTTGGCGCGGGCGGCCCGCCGCGCGACGCCCTTGGTCTCCGCCAGGAACACGAGCACGTCGAGCACGCGCATTTTCGGGTAGAGCCCACGCTCTTCGGGCAGATAGCCGATGCGCGCGGAATGCGTGCGACCGCCGCCGACTTGCCCAAACAGCCGGACAGATCCCGAGTCCGGCTCATAGATGTCCATGATCATGCGGAGCGTGGTCGTCTTGCCGGCGCCGTTGGGGCCGAGCAGACCGTAGATGATGCCGGAGGAAACGCTCAACGAAAGCGCGTCGACGGCAGTGTGGCCGGCGAAGCGCTTGGTGACCCGATCGACGATTACAGGTTCAGACATGCCCCCACAAGCTATCGGGGAAGAGGGAAGGGGGAAGGGGGAAACGGGTGTTACGCGGGAACGCCGAACAACTCGCCGGCCTTGCGCACGGCGGTGACGAGGGCGTCAACATCGTCGACGTCATTGTAGATGTAGAAGGACGCGCGCGCCGTCGCCGCGACCCCCAGCCGGCGCATCAGCGGCTGCGTGCAGTGGTGGCCGGCGCGAATACAGACGCCGTCGCGATCCAGGATCGTCGCCAGGTCGTGCGGATGAATGTCGCCGTACGTAAATGGCACGACCCCCGCACGGTGGTCGCGGGGCCCGTAAATCGTGACGCCCTCGATCTGCGACAGACGCTCGATTGTCAGTCGGGCGAGCTCCTGCTCGTGCGCGGCAACCTTGTCCAATCCCAGCTGCTCGAGATAGGCGATAGCCGCGCCCAGCCCGACGGCCGCCTCCACGTTCGGCGTCCCGCCCTCGAACTTGTGCGGGATCTTGTTCCAGGTGGACCGGTCGTCCCAAACGCGCTCGATCATCTCGCCGCCGCCGTGATAGGGCGGCATCGCCTCGAGCAGCGCGGGCTTGGCGATCAGGGCCCCGCTTCCCATGGGGGCGAGCATCTTGTGGCCCGACAACGCGTAGAAGTCGGAATCGATCGCCTGCACGTCCACCCGCAGGTGAGGGCTGGATTGCGCCCCGTCCACGACCGTCACCGCCCCCGCCGCATGTGCCAGTTTGCCGAGCTGCGCGGCAGGATTGACGGTCCCCAGCGAATTCGAGACGTACGGGAAAGCAACGATCTTGGGCTTCGTCTCCAGGGCGTGCCCGAAGTCGGACAAGTCGATCCGTCCATCCTCGGTGATCTCAACCATCCGCAGCGTGGCGCCTTTTCCCTGACACAGGATCTGCCACGGCACGATGTTCGAGTGATGGTCCATCGCGGTCACCACGACGGTATCCCCGCGCCGCACGTTGGCCCGGCCCCATGATCCGGCGACCAGGTTGATGGATTCCGTGGTCCCCCGAGTGAAAACGACCCCTTCCCGAGCCCAGGCATTCACGAATCGGGCGACCGCGGTTCGGGCGGCCTCGTACGCGTCCGTTGCCGCGACCGCGAGCGCATAGGCGCCGCGGTGCACGTTGGCATTGTGGAAGCTGTAGTAGTGAACGATCGCATCGATGACCTTGCGCGGCTTCTGGCTGGTCGCCGCGTTGTCGAGATAGACGAGCCGGTGGCCGTTCTCCTGCTGTCCGAGAAGCGGGAACTCGGGGCGGATCCGGCTCGTGTCGAGCATCAGAAGTCTTTGGCCGACTCGGTCGTCACCGGCTCGGCGCGGTTCTGAAGCGCGGCGTGCAATGCGTGCCACGCGAGGTTCGCGCACTTGATGCGGCTCGGGAACGCGCGCACCCCCGAGAACGCGGCGAGCTTGCCGGGCGCATTGGCACCGCCAGCGAGCATGTCGCGGAATGCTTCAAACAGCGCCTCCGCGTCCTTTTTGGGTTTGCCCTTTACCGCGTCGGTCATCAGCGACGCCGAAGCTTTGGAGATCGCGCAGCCGGAGCCCTGCGGCATCTGAAAGGCGATATCGCTGATCGTATCGCCGTCGAGCTGCACGTACAGTTGAAGGCGGTCGCCGCACAGCGGGTTATTGCCCTCGGCCCGCCGGTTTGCCGACTCGAGGCGCTTGAAGTTCCGCGGATTGCGGTTGTGATCGAGAATGACCTGTTGGTACAGCTCGCCCAGGTCCGTCATGCCAAGGCCAGACGTACGATCGCGTCGAGGTGCGCGCGCAGCGGAGCGACTTCCATCCGTCCGAGGATCTCGGCCGCGAAGCCGTACGTCAGCAGACGACGCGCCTCTTCCTGGCCGACACCGCGGCTCTGCAAGTAGAAAAGCGCGCGCGGGTCTAGCGGTCCGACGGTCGAGCCATGCGTGCACTTCACGTCGTCGGCGTAGATCTCGAGCTGCGGCTGGCTGTCGGCGTGGGCGTCGGCGGAGAGCAGGAGGTTGTTGTTGGTTTGCTTCGAATCCGTCTTCTGCGCCCCAGGCCGCACGATGATGCGTCCCGTGAACACGCCGCGGGACTTCTCGCCGAGCACGCCGTTGAAGTACTCGTGACTCTCGCAATGATCGGCGGCGTGATCGATCGTGGTGTGATGATCGGTGTGCGCCGTGCCGCCGAGCATGTACAGACCGTTGAGGATGAGTTTGCCGGCAGGACCGGCCATCACGGCACCAATGTCGTGACGCGACAACCCCGCCCCGAACGCAACGGTGTGCACGTTGACAACACTGTCTCGATCCTGATGGGACTGCGTTGTGGCGATGTGGTACGCCTTCGTGCTCTCCTGCTGGACACGGTGATAGTCAACTCGCGCGCCCTGGCCGGTGACAATTTCGGTGACGCTGTTCGTCCAATACACGCCGTTCTCAAGAGAAGCGTACGTCTCGACAATCGAGGCCCGCGCTTCACGCTCTACGACGACGAGATTGCGCGGATGTGTCACCACCGGCTTCCCGGTCGCAAGAAACAGCAGCTGGATCGGGAGCTCGACCGTCGCCTTCGCCGGTACGTGCACGAACGCGCCGTCCTGTACGAACGCGGTATTCAGTGCGGAGAACGGGCGATCCTGGGTTAGGGCGTACTTGCCGAGGTATTCACGGACGACATCGGGGTGTTGCGCGACCACGTGGGCAAGACTTTGAACGTCGTCGAAGAAAGGCGTCGAAAGCGAGGGTTGAAAAAAACCGTCGAGAAAGACGAGCCGGGGACCGGCGTCTAGCAACAGGAACGGACGAATGTCGTCGAGTGTCGGGATCCGCGCCGGCTGCTGCGCCAGCTCAAACGATCCCTCAGCGATCGGCGCGACGCTCGTGAAGCGCCACGCCTCCTGCGTCATGTTGGGGAAGCCGAGATCACCGAAGCGAGCGATGCCGCTCGCGCGCAGGTCCTTGAGCCAGGCGGGAGCTTGGGAGGCCCCGTTCGTCGCCCACGCGTTGTAGGAGCCGACCAGCCGTTCTACCGAGCCGGATTTCGCTGCCATCGTCACGACACCATTACGCCATCACGCAGCCAGTCGTAGCCGCGGGCCTCGAGTTCCAAGGCCAATTCGGGGCCGCCGGTTTTGACGATCCGGCCGTCGGCGAGGACGTGAACCACATCGGGGGTGATGTAGTTCAGGAGCCGCTGGTAGTGCGTCACGATCAAGAAGGAGCGGTCGGGGCCGCGCAGCTTGTTCACGGTCTCGGCGACGGTTTTCAGGGCGTCGATGTCGAGCCCCGAGTCCGTCTCGTCGAGGATCGCCAGCCGCGGCTCGAGGACCGCCAGCTGCAGGATCTCGTTCCGCTTCTTTTCGCCGCCGGAGAAGCCCTCGTTCACAGGACGGTTCATCATCGAATCGTCCCAGCCGATCGCCTTCAACTTCTGTTCGAGGAATTGCAGGAAGTCGATCGGGTCGAGCTCCGGTTCCCCCCGCTCCCTGCGAAGCGCGTTCAGGGCCGACCGCAGGAAATAGGAATTCGTGATGCCGCGAATCTCGACCGGATACTGGAACGCGAGGAAGACACCTGCACGCGCCCGCTCCTCCGGCTTCATGTCGAGTAAGTCCTTGCCGTCGTACCTCGCGGTCCCCGCGAGCACACTGTAGGCTGGATGACCGGCGAGCACTTGCGCGAGCGTACTCTTGCCTGAGCCGTTCGGACCCATGATCGCGTGCACTTCGCCTTCGCGGATCGTGAGATCGACGCCTTTCAGGATCTCGGTGCCCGCGACCGAAACGCGCAGCGCTTTGACTTCGAGCCGTACCCGTCTCTCTTCCCTCTTCCCCCGTCCCGCCATTACCCGACACTCCCTTCGAGGCTGATCCCGAGCAGCCGCGTGGCCTCTACGGCAAACTCCATCGGCAGCTCCTTGAACACTTCCTTGCAGAAGCCGTTGACGATCATCGAGACCGCGTCCTCGGCGGACAGCCCGCGCTGGCGCAGGTAGAAGATCTGATCCTCGCCGATCTTGGACGTGGACGCTTCGTGCTCCATGATCGCGGTGCTGTTGCGCACGTCGATGTACGGGAAGGTGTGCGCGCCGCATTTGTCGCCGATCAACATCGAATCGCACTGAGAATAATTTCGCGCCCCCTCGGCGCCCTTCATGATTTTCACGAGACCGCGATAGGTGTTCTGTCCGCGGCCCGCAGAAATTCCTTTCGAGACGATCGTCGAGCGCGTGTTCTTGCCGAGGTGAATCATCTTGGTGCCCGTGTCGGCCTGTTGCCTATGGCTGGTCACCGCAACCGAGTAGAACTCACCGATCGAGTTGTCGCCCTGCAGAATGCATCCGGGATACTTCCACGTTATCGCCGATCCGGTCTCGACCTGCGTCCACGAGATCTTGGACTTCACACCCGCGCCCTTCCCGCGCCTCGTGACGAAATTGGAAAATCCCCCCTTGCCCTCTGCGTCCC
>JACXTT010002312.1_pt1 | contig 30431 bp, 23 predicted proteins | sample 9270951 | NCBI WGS metagenome assembly JACXTT01 (sample SAMN15532306, study PRJNA645909) | rock metagenome | isolation source: weathered quartz diorite | place: Puerto Rico | collected 2017-06-21 | reverse complement strand
GCTGCCGTCGTCGCCAAGAGCAATGCGAAGAGCGGCCGCGCAAACCTCCCTGCCGCCGTTCGGCTGTCAGAATCACACCGGTGTCCCAACGTCATGACTCCAAAATTTGATCCAGGCGTGCTCGGATTCTCGCTCGTAGGGCTCGCGGCAGATAGCCGCCTTCGGTAATTGCGCGAACCCCTGCGGTATTAATGCCGAGTTGCTGTTGCCGGTGCAGAGCCTGGAGGCGAAGGATTTCGGCGCGCGCATCGGCTACGTCGTGTACTTGCCTGCATCCTGGAAAGGCATAACTCCATAGCACGTGCCGTCCGTGGCCAAGGGCCTCCAGCACCATGAAGGAAAGGCCGTCATGCCTGACGGGCCTCCAGACGACACAAGCACGCCTATAAAACTCGCCGAGATCCGGGATTCGTCCGTGGATCCGCAGATTCGGCGGCGGGTCCGGCACTGACCCATTGCGAAGCCCAACAAGCTCGAATTGGACTTGCGGAAGTTCTCGCGCGACCTGTAGGACGCGATCCAGGCCATAGAGATAGCTGCGATCGATATCCGGAATGTAGACGAGTACTGAAAATTCAGACGGAAGCTCGCAGGGCTTCTCCGGAATGAGCGAGGAGGGCAACGGCATACGTTCACATGAGAGACCCAGGGTCTCGACTTCGTTGGTTAACCACTCCGAATCCGCCCAGTGGAAGACATTGTTGATCACCCACCTGGATGACCTTCTCCTGGCTACTACTTTTCTTTCATCCAGGGTATCGCTGCCGACCCAATGCATAACAATCTTCTTTTTTCCGAATGCCCGCGCCGCGTGCAGGAACCTCCCGAGCGTGACACGTCCCCCGATCTGGTACGCGATGTCGCAGGCGAAAAGCTCGCGGGCCATGGAAACCAGATTGCTGAGTCCGGAGTCTGGATAAAAGCGAAATTCCCAGCCGTCTCCACTCATTAAATCAGCGAACATTCGAGCGAAGTAAGGCAAGCCGTGTACCAAAACTCGGCGGTGTCGTGGCTTCGAGGGACGCACCGAGATGGGCCTGGGCGGTTTGATCGTTGTTCCCGGCGGCGGGTTGAAAAATCTCTTGGACGCTCGCTGAAGAGCAAGTGTCTTTTCAGGTTGTGCTGCCATCGGTGCCTGGTGTCGATCGCTTCTGTTTGCCCAATGCGAGGGCACTGCTCACGAAAGAATGATTTGTTCCCAGCGCCTGTGAAGCTCACAGCGGACTGCCTCGCGGGAGTAGTGCTGCGAAATTGCTCCGATGCCAGCGCGATTTAGCTGCAATCGGCCTGAGCAATGGAGTGAAAACAGGCGCTGCAGTTCCTTTTGCGCCGATTCCACGCTGGTCACCTGCAGGCATGCGGGAATCGGGTAGCTGTAAAGCACGTGGCGCCCGTGGGCCAGGGCCTCGAGCACCATGAATGAAATGCCGGCATCATGACGGACCGGCCGCCACAAGACGGTGGATTGCTGGTAAAAGGGGGTCAAATTCTCGATCCAGTGATGAACAATTACGTTGGGAGGCGCCTCTGGAGGATCGTCATCCTGCAGCCCAACTAACTTGAATTCCACCACAGGGAGCGCTCGAGCGACCTCTACGACTCGGTCCCAACCGTAAAGATCGCTCCGCGTTGCCGTTGGCAGAAAAACGAGGACGGAGAACTTTCGTGGCAGCGGCGCCGGACGCGCCACGCAATTGACGAACGACGCCTGAACGTACTCACACCGTAATCCCATCGCCTGAACTTCTTCTGCCAGACTCGGCGAGGCGGCCCAATGAATTCGACTTGCCACCCAAGGATCCATCTTGCCTCTAGCAAGTTCTTGCTGGGCTACCAGGACGTCGCTGCCGCACCAAAAGATGACGACCTTTTTCTTGCCGAGTGATCGCGCCGCCCACAGAAACTTGCCCGTGCTGATTCGTCCGCCCCACGTGTACACCAGATCGCACCGATTCAGGTCTTTGACCAGCGCCGCGAGCCCAATGGGGCTGCGTTGTGGGTGGTGGCGCACATCCCACTGTTCGTCTTGAAGCAATGACGGGAGTTTCTCGCAAAAATAGGGCAGCCCGTGTACGACCACGCGATACCGCGGCCCATGCTTCCCTACGCGCGGTTCCGAGGTAACGTCTCGTACTTGGTTCGACGACATCGTGGCCGTGGAGACGAGAGGCGATGTCATGCCGCCTTTCGATGGCTTGAATTCGAGCTCACAAGAATGACGCGTGGGAGAATTCGAAGCGCCCTAGTCCGAACCTGCCGTCGCCGCCATCGCCCGGGAGTCTTCGCCTCGGAGTGGCTTGGCAACTTTAGGAATCGCCGTGAGGGTGTTGTTGCTTACCACGTAAGACGAATCACAGGACCCGCAAATTCCGAATCCTTCGGACGTTTCTAGCCTCACTCCGCACTGGCACACCCAGCCTACGTGTCGCGCCGGAACGCCCATGACGAGGGAATGATCCGCGACGTCTCGAGTCACGACGGCGCCTGCCGCGACAAACGCATACCGGCCGATCGTAACGCCACAGACAATCGTCGAGTTTGCTCCCAGGGAAGCCCCCTTTTTCACAAGAGTCCGCCGGTATTCAGACTTCCGGTTCACGTGGCTGCGCGGCGTGCTGACATTCGTAAACACCATGGACGGGCCGCAGAACACGTCGTCTTCGAGTTCGACTCCGGTGTACAGCGACACATTGTTTTGAATTTTCACGTTGTTCCCGATTCGAACGCCGGAAGCTACAAAGACATTCTGGCCAAGGTTGCAGTGGCTACCGATTTGACTGTCTGACATGACATGCGAGAAGTGCCAGATTTTCGTTCCCTCGCCAATGTCGCAAGGATCGTCCACGATGGCGGATGGATGGACAGTGTACCGTGGAGACTCGTGCCCTCCGATGAGTACGGGTTGTCCGTGACTGCGGATCGACTGGCCGGCAGCATGGAGAATTTTCAGGACCTGAACGCCGTTTTCTCCGTTCGTACGCGGCATCTTGTGATCCCTCACACACTCAAGGAAGTGCAGGCATTCGAGCCGGAGCGGCTCCGCCTTTGGAAGGTTCACAATTTCCCCTTCCGCTTTCCGGACCACGGGGATGCGATTGATCCAATCGATCCGGTGCGGATAAAGGACAAGTTTTTGTTCCGATTGCGTGTCGTCAAACACCGCCATCTTGCGATCGCCGACGATCACGAGCCTTTGCTCCTTGAACGGATGCAGCCAGCTCACAAAAATGTGTGCCTTTACGCCTGTGCCGAAACTCAAGATCGTGAGCGTCACATCGGAAATCGGATGATTGAGATAACTAGCCCCTTGAGCCACAACGCGGTTGGGAGTCTCGTCCAGCAGATACAAGATGGCGGATATGTCGTGCGGGGCAAAACTCCACAGAATATCTTCTTCGGTTCTCAGCTTGCCCAGATTCAATCTAGAAGAGCTGATGTACTCCACTTTTCCAAGCTCTCCGTCTTGCAACAGCCGCCGCAATTCGCTGATCGCCGGGTGATAGTGCAACAGGTGGCCGACCATCAAAATTCTCGAGTGACGGCGGGCCAGTTCGACCAATTCTTCGCCCTCCTCAACGCGCAGGGCCAAAGGCTTTTCTACAAACACATCTTTGCCCGCAATCAGCGCGCTCTTGGCCAGACGGTAATGCTGCACGGCGGGCGCGGCGATCGCGATTGCTTGAAGATGACTGTCGGCGAGCAAGTCTCTGTAATTTGAGGTGACCTTGACCGAGAAATCCTGCCCTACTTCCCTCAGCCGTGCCTCGTCCACATCGCAAACTGTGGCCAAGCTTCCCAGTTCCTGGAAGTTACGAACCAGATTGCGGCCCCAGTAGCCGCACCCGACAACACCAACCTTCGGCACCGAACTATCGGACATGGAGATTCCTCTTTCCAATATGGCCTGAAGTCTTACAGAAGGAGTGCGTGGTGCTCTAAGGATCGGATCTAACTAGTTTTTGGAACAGAAGAACAAGGCAATCGTCTCGACGATAAATTCCTGTTGCACCGATTTCAGCTCGGGATAGATCGGAAGCGACAGCACTTCCATGCTTGCCCTCTCGGCTTCCGCGTACTGTCCTGGATGGCATTTGAGATAGGAGAACGCCGGTTGCAGGTGGAGTGGAATGGGGTAGTAGATCTCGGTCGAGATCCCGGCAGTCTTCAAGAATTCGCGGAGGTTATCGCGCTCGCGGCATCGAATCGTGAATTGATTGTAGACGTGGTCGCATCCCGCCTTCGCGCCAGTTGGCAAATCAACGAGGCCATTCAACTTCGCTCTGTTGAAGAGGCCTCCGTAGATTTGCGCTACCCTCTGCCTGGCCCGTGTCCAATCCTCCAGATACCTCAGCTTGACCCGGAGAATCGCAGCTTGAATTGCGTCAAGCCGGCTGTTTAGGCCCAGGACTTCGTGGTGATATTTCTTCCTGCTGCCGTGAACTCGCAACAGACAGAGCTGATCCGCCAAACCGGCGTCGTCGGTGGTCACCAGGCCGCCGTCGCCGGCGCCGCCCAAGTTCTTCGACGGGAAGAAACTGAAACACCCAAGTGTACCGAGGGTCCCAACAAATCGTCCGCCGTATTGCGCCGCCACCGCTTGCGCGGCGTCTTCGATGACGAATAGTCCATTGGCATTTGCCACTGAGAGAATCGGATCAAGGTCGGCAGGCAAGCCGAAGAGGTGAACGGGCAGAATCGCTCGCGTCGCCGGCGTCATGGCCGCTTGGATTCGCTTTGGATCGAGATTGAAAGAGTGTGGATCAATGTCCACAAAGACCGGCCTCGCGCCCACACGGGTAATCGCCTCGGCCGTCGCCACATACGTGAATGGCGTCGTGATCACCTCGTGGCCGGGCCCCACGCCTGCAGCCATTAGCGCGAGGACCAGAGCATCCGAGCCAGAAGCGCAGGCTACCGCGTGGCGCGTGCCAAGCATCGCTGCAATTTCTGACTCGAACAGGCGGACCTCCTCCCCCAGGATGAACTTTTGGCTCTCCATGACGCGAGCGACCGCCTCCATTACTTCTTCCCGAATTGTCGCAAATTGAGCCTTGAGGTCCAGAAACTCGAACCGGATGGGATCGGGCATTGACGAGGCGGCTGATTGGCTCTTGCCGAGTTGTGTGGAAGCTGACACTGTCATTTTCCTCGGAAGCGAACTAGATGTTGCTCGAGAGAGATTGCATCACTGCATTGTGCCGAGCCGGTATCCAACGCCGTAGATTGCAATGCCGTTGATCAGTGACATCGCCGCTTCGCCCATGGCCCTAACGGTCTTCCGGGCGCCGGATTCCGGTATGTAGAGAATGTCGTCTGGCGCCAGGGACACATCAGCGGCTTTCCCCGCCAAGATCTCAGCTATGTCAACAGCAGTTTCACGCCGCCCCACTTCACTCGTCGACTGTCGGATGATCAAGCCGCGATGTGTGGCAGCGAGAGGCGTGAACCCCTCGGCGAGCGCTACGGCCTTGACGACCGAAATACCCGAGCTTGGGTCGGAGAGCGTGAAGCCGCCCGACTTCGTGACCGCGCCCACAACATAGACCACGCGGGCGGTCGAAACATTGATCACGTCGCCCGTTCGAACCTGCACGTTGCTGGATAGGTCCGCGCCAGAGACGATCCGGCTCAGATCGACGATTTGCACCGAGCCCATAGCGGTTCCCGTCGCCTCGGCGCTCGCGGCGCCACGCACGACGCTGATGGTTCCCCCCGCGCCGGGCAGTGCGCCACCGGCCAGAGAAAGTGCGTCGAGGACGGTAGTGCGTTGCGTCAGTGGATAGATGGCCGGTTTCGACACAGCACCCAGTACGGTGATCGTTCTTCCGTGATACTCGTCGACGAATACATTGATTCGCGGATCGCGCAGTTGTTTCGCGTCAATCAGGGCCTGGGCGATCACGTGGGAAAGCCCCGCTGGAGTTTGCCCGTCGGCCCGAATGGGTTCTTGAACCCCGGATATCTCGATGGTGCCGGAATCGCTCACTCTGAATCTCCCGCCCCATTCCGGCGCGTCGGCGACGGAAACGGAAATTACATCCCCAGGCCCGATCCTGTAGTCGCCCTCCACCGTATTCAGGCCCGCGTTGGACTCCGCGCTAGGCGATCCGGGTTGGTTAGCCCGCGTGATCTGAGCATTCAGTGGCCGAACGCATGGGAGGAGCAAGAAATGCGCCAACAGGAGAGGAGTGCTGGAAACAATGACGCCTAAGATTCGATTTGCCATGGTTATTTCTCAGGTTCTGGCGAAGAGACCCGGATCAAGCGTGTGCTCCACTGGACTTGTCGTTGGTTTTCGGCTTGTCAGAGGAGGGGTCGGCTGGTCCTTGTTGATCTTGCGAAGCAGGTTCGCCCGTCGCCGAAACGCTCTTTGTATGCCGCCCTGACGAATAGTCTGCCGTTTGGACTAATCCTCTGCTGAACCCGTAGTTGTAGTAGTGGTAGTCCGCAGAAGCCAAATCAATGCCGTTCAAAACGACTCCGGCCATCGGCGCTCGAACCTCTGCTAGAAGTTGGGCGCCTCGCGTGATGGCGCGCCGGGTTGTGAATCCGTAGCGGCCCACAAACACGACGGCGTCCGATACAAGCGCGAGAAGCCGGGCGTCCGAGAATGGGATCACCGGCGGCGAATCTATGACAATCACGTCCGCTCTATCCCTCACGGCAGCGAGCAGGGGTCGCATGTGTTCCACGCTGAGCAAGCCGACGGGATCGCGCTCCTCGCGGCCGCTTGGCAGAATCGAGAGACCAGGGACCGCTGGCACTTTCACTACTGCGCTTTCGGCACTCGCCGAACCATTGAGAAGCTCAGTCAGTCCAGGCGTCGAACTCAATCCAAAGGCTTCGGCAATGCGCGGCTGCCGAAGATCGGCGTCGATTAACAGGCATGTCCGGCCTCGCTGGGCGAAAGCCGTCGCCAAATTTACAGCAACCGTCGTCTTGCCCTCGCCGCGCAGGGATGAGGAGACGAGCACGACGCGCGGCGGAGCGCCAGAGGGAGCGGACAGTACCGAGAGCGATGTGCGCAGGCCGCGCATTCCTTCTGATTCGGATAGTTGCTGTACCGTCGTCCGCCACGGCTCAAGCGCGCCGCGTACGTTGCTGGCCCCAAAAAGTTCCGATTTACCGACTTCCTTCCGGAAAATTCGATTTCGCTCGATTGTCGGCAGCATAGCCAAAGAAGCAAGTCCAACACATTCTTTGACGTCATCGGGCGTTCGGATCGTGTTTTCAAAGCTCTCCGCGCCAAAAGCTAGGACGAGCGCCAGCAGCACACTGCCGACGGAACCAATCGTGACGAAGAACCTTCTGTGCGGGCCGGTCGGCGTCATGAGTTTTGGGGCCAAGTCGATCACATGAATGTTGCTCGACCTAAGGCCGGCGTAAATGCCGGCCTCTTTCAGGCGGCCTTGCAGAGTGTTGTACAGCTCGGCGTTTGCCATCGCCTCATTCTTGAGGAGTTGGTATTCCATGAGATGAGAACTGGCGCTGCCCATGGCGGCGCGCAGCTTGTCGCGGGACTCGAGCAACATCTGCTCCCGCGTCCGCGCCGCTTCGAAAGAAGCTCGAGTGCGGCTGGAAACTCGATCCCGCTCAGCGTCGACTTGTGCTGAGAGCTCACTGGACTCGCCGAGCAGTTTCTTGACGTTCGAATTCTCGTCCCCATAAATTGTCCGAGCCTCGGCAAGCTGCGCGCGAGCGTCCGCGTAGCGAGTCATCAGATTCTGGTAAACCTGGTCCTCACGAAGCGCGGGGAGAGAGTCGGCCTTGCCCAGGTCGACCATCCGGGCGTACGCCTCGGCTTCAATCCGATCCGCTTGCGCCGTGCTCAGTTGGTGGTTGACCTCGGCCATCAGCTGAGATTGCGGGACATCGTGCTCGTCCGCTACGACGAATCCGTATTTCTCTTGGTAGTCCGCCACGGCTCGGCTGGACGCTCGCACTTTCCGCTGAAGATCGTCGAGCTGCGCAGACAGCCAGTCCGAAGCCTCCATCGTGCTCGTATAACGATTGCGGTAATTCTGTTCGATAAACTGGGTCACGATCGTATTTGTAACGAGCTGCGCCAGGGCAGGATCATTGCTTGTGTAGCTGACTTCAATCAACCGGCTATTTCGAACGGGGTTAACGGAGAGGTTTCCCTGCAGGATGTCAAGCGCAAGCGACTCCCGTGGGGTGCGCTCGGCGAGATCAAACTCCTCGTTCAGAAGACTAGAGTTCGCTCCCGTCGCGCCTTTCGGGGCGATTGGGAGCTGAGGCGATTGGGCGGGCGCCGGCAAGCCAACCGGCATGAAGTCAGGTCTCGTGTCGAGGTGGAGGGCGCGGATCACCCGGATGGACAGCGCGTCACTTTGGAGGATTTGAGCCTGCGTTTGGAGATAGTCGAGATCGGCAGGGCCGTTCGATGACTCGATCTCTTGCAGGGTCTTGATTCCGCTCTCAAGAGGGTCGATCTCGATCCTTGCCGTTGGTTGGTATACGTTCTTCATCGTGAGGGCTGCCACAACTACCCCTGCTGTGAGCAAACCAGCAAGAGTTAGGATGAATCGTCCCCTTTTTCGCAGAACCCGGACGACTTGTTCCCAGGTGAACATGCGATCATGCGAAGCTGGCTGAGGGAACGGATAGAAATCGCTCCATCGGCCTATGCCGCTTTCCGGCGCTATGTGACGGCGTTCAATTGATCCCATGGCTGACTTGTGTGTTCAGGCGGCCGTCGCCGCCCTCTTGTCGAAAGGCATACACACATCACTTATTCATGCAAGCCCCAAGCGGAGTCCGGGTCCGGAACCGGACCTGGTTCAACGCACTTCTGAAACAAGGTCGCGGGCTGCGTTTGGCTCCTTCGTGGGTAACAATTCGACAGAGGGAAGATCCACTTCGACGGCGACCGCTTTTTTCAACAATTCCACCGTCAAGACGACGCGGTATTGGTTCTTGAAACGGACGAGCACGCCTTCAATTCCCTCGAGGGCGCCGTGCCGGATGCGGACTCGCTCGCCGCTTTTCAAATAGGGATGGGGCGCGATGCGGGCCGGACTCTGGATGATCTTGTTTATCGCCTCGATCTCGGGCTCGGGTATGGGAGCCGCGCGGCCTCCGTTTTCGACCAGCCAGAACACTCCCGGGGTGCGCAAGATTTCCAGTTTGCGAGATAGGTCCGTTCGAACGAAGAGGTAACAAGGAAAGAGAGGTAACAGGACGGTTTTGTTCCGATCTTTCCAGCGATGCACCGAACGGTACTGGGGCAGGAGGATCTCAAATCCCTTTCTCACTAATAGATCGGCTGCTGTCCTCTCGTGTTGGTGCTTGGCATAAATCGCATACCAGGAGTGTTCGCGCTCTGCGGGAGTGCTCGGTTGCACCGTTTCCATGAAGACAGAGCTCCGCTCTGTGACTTACAGCAGGATCCTTTCGATTCTGCTGTTAGCCTGTTCCCCACGCCCTAGAGAGAGACTTTCTTTCCTTTGTCTGTGAAGAAGCCTGACCCGCTTCGGTCGCTCGGTTCCTGTTGGCTGGAGAAACCTGCCGCAGCCGCCTCGGTGGTTTCGCAGGAACAAACTGTCATGACCGCTCTGCACGCGCGGCGTCGCATTTGGCTCAGACGCATGTTGAGATACCGCGAGGTTGTTATCGGATGATGAAGACGCCGTGAACATTGAGAGACCTTGGCGCGGAAAAGAGTTTTGCGGCTGCTCTGCAATCGAAAAAAGTTGTGAATTCGGCTATTCAGCTTCCCGCAGCAACAAAATATAAAACTGCGTTCGCACCCCAGTAACATCGCTTGGCAACACTCCGGCGTCCGAGAATTCAAAGTTCACGGACGAGGCGTTCCCGAGTCTTTCCAGAGTGGAATCAGAGTCGTGATGTCGGTTCCTGGTGGAACCGTGAGACCAGCAGGTTACAGGTGCAATTAACTTTTCTAGGGCACGCGGGATTTTGCGTCGAAACTCGTGAGTCGATTGTAGTGATGGACCCGTGGCTTTCTCCCGAGGGCGCCTTCGACGGAGCGTGGTTTCAATTCCCGAGGAATCATCATCTTGCGCCGTTTGTGCTGGATCGGCTTCAAGATTCAACCAAAGAACGTTTCGTTTACATCAGCCACGAGCATCAAGACCATTTTGATCGATCCTTCCTCAGCCGATTGAATTGCCGCGACTTAACCTTTCTCGTGCCGCGATTTCAGCGCGCCGCCTTACGGTCTGCCCTAGCGGATTTTCGCCCGAAGCAGGTGATCGCCTGCGCGCATGGCCAGAAGGTCGCAATTCCGGGCGGCGAAGTCACAATGTATCTGGAAGAGTCGGGACTCAACCGGGATTCGGCGGTGCTGCTCAAGGCGGAAGGGGAGTCGTTTCTGAATCTCAACGACTGCAAGCTCTACGATGAACTTCCCGCAATAGTTAAGAACGAAGGAGCGATTACAGTTTTCGCTTGTCAGTTTTCGGGAGCCACATGGCATCCAATTTGCTACGACTACTCTCCAGAGGAGTACGAGACGATCTCTTGCAAGAAAATCGTTTCCAAGTTTGAGACCGTCGCTCGAGCGATCGAGGCCGTGAATCCGGAGGTCTATCTTCCCTGCGCGGGTCCAGCGTGCTTCTTGGACCCGACGCTGATGCACCTGAATTTTGAAAGCATCAACGTATTTCCCCGCGCGGCAAAGTTCCTTGACTACTTGAGCCACAGACTAACTGGGGCGTTGACGAAGGCTCTCGACATTGCGCCCGGTGATGTTTTGGACGTGGATTCAGCGGAGCTGATCACTCGAGGGAAGGAAAGACCGGCAGAGAGCGAGATCGAAGACTACATCGGTGCCTATGCTGGGCAGTACTCGGCCTGGTTCTCCGAACAGCAGCGTGAGCTGTCGCGGAGCGAGCTCGACAGTTTGCTCGAGAGGCTCCGACTTGAATTGGAGCGCAAGCTGGCGGCCTTTTTCCTGCACGATCGTGTGCGCGTGCCGCTGTACGTTGGATTTTCCGACGTATGCGCTCCCATGCTCAGCATCGACTTTGCGGCGCGCTCGGTCAGAGAAATGCCGGGAGTCCCGGGCGACAACTACTACTCGCTGAAAGCGCCGGCCTGGCAGGTCGCCCGCATTCTAGATGGCCGGATCACCTGGGAGGATTTTGCGCTGACGTTCCGCATGCGGTTAAACCGAAGTCCGGATGTCTACCAGACCCTTATTCAAGGATTCCTGCTGATGGAACCCGAGGATATGAATTGGTTTTGCAGCCGGGTCCTCGAAATCGAACAAAGAGGGAAGCGCGTAATCGTGGAGGCAGGCGGCACTCGGTATTCCATCGACCGGTACTGCCCGCACGGCGGCGCGGACCTGACCCAAGGATGGTCGGACGAGGGCAGGTTCTGGATGTGCCCGCGCCACCGCTGGCAATTCGCGCTGGACCGTGGCGGCCAATGTTTGACCAGCAACGCGAGCATCCACGCGGTGTGCCTGGAGAGTGATCCGTAGGAGCAGATTCCGGCTCGGCGGCGGGCCTTCAACCAGGCTGAGCTTTCGAGCGCGTGTTTCTTGGAGTTGGGCCATTTTCGAACTCGACAAATACGACGAGCGGCTCCACGAAGGGACTCCGGTATCTCCTGAGTCGCCTTACGCGCCGGTTCGAAACATTCGGAGAATGTCGCTGCTGTTCTGGGCCGAGCACTGCGTCGAATGCGCCGCGCCTGACTGCTACCAAACCTGCGACCTGTACCAGCCACGAATCGACAAGCGTTGCCGGCGTTTCACTTATGGAGCGATGAAAAACCGCCGCTTCCCTTCGCTTCGCGGCTATGGCGTAGAAATCTCCTTCAAAAAATGGGCCAAGCTCCAAGCGAATGGAAATCTTTACCTGCTTCCCGCTAAGGCGGTTCTGTGGGGCGAAAGACTAGTCCAGTGGGGCGCTCCCATAGGCAACTTTGCGGGCGAAATTATGGAGAAGATAACCGGCAAGCTGCGCTGGAGAAGCGCGACGCTGGTTGCGCTCGAGGAATTGGTTCGGCGCCTCAGCAACTTGAAAAACGTGAGTCACCAACCGGATGCGTTCCTTCTGGAAATTTATAATCCTGGCGCCGTAGTTCGAATGCAGCTCAGTTTTGTTCCTTTTCCTCCCCAGGCCCCTCCAAAAAATCCTGCGACGGCGTGGGCGCCCTCCTATGTGACCACCGTCGACATTCCCACTGGCTACTCCCGCCATCAGGTTGAGTTTTCCTTGCTTCGTTTTGTGGCCGAGTCGGGCCTGCCATTCCTTGTGTCCATCGTGCCAGAAGCGGACGGCAATCCGCGTCTCGTATTCTTGACAGCGGACTTTGTCCAATTCTCAGGGATGCCCGAGACGGTTCACGAATCAAGGCAAATCAAGTGCGTCGTATGGGACCTCGACAACACTCTCTGGAATGGCACTTTGGCCGAAGGAGACGACGTAGTTCCGCGCCCTGAAGTCGTTTCTTTGCTCAAACGCCTGGACCAACGCGGCATCTTGCTCAGCATCGCGAGCAAGAATGAGTACGCAGCAGCGTTCCGAAAGCTTCAGGACTGCGGAATCAGCGAGTATTTTGTTTCCCCGCAAATCAACTGGCTCCCGAAGAGCCAGAATATCCGGGCGATCGCCGAGAGGTTGAATATCGGCCTCGATACGTTTGCATTTGTCGATGACAGCCCGTTTGAACTGGCCGAAGTCGCGCGCGCTCTGCCCGGCGTTGTATGCGTGAACGCGGCCGAATCGGCGACGCTTGGTTCTGATCCTCGTTTTCGGGGAGGCACGAGCGCAGACGCCCGTCGCCGGCGGCAGTTCTATCAAGAAGCGGAAACGCGCGACCAAGCTCGTGAGGAGTTCGGATCTGACTACCTGGGTTTTCTTGCCGCGTGCGAGATTACGCTGGAAATTGCTCCATATGCTCCCGAGGAGTCCAGCCGCGTTTCGGAGCTCGTCCAACGAACCAACCAACTGAATTTATCCGGCCGCAAATACACTCGCGGCGAGCTGGAAACAGTTCTGTCGAGCGCTCCCATCGAGAAATTAGTGCTCAGGAGTTCCGACCGGTTTGGTTCGTACGGGACCGTTGGGTTTGCATTGATCGAGCAGGTTGCAGGGACTATCCGAGTTCTGGACTTCATGCTCTCCTGCCGCGTTCAGGGCAAATTGCTGGAGCGGGCTTTCTTCGCTCATCTTTTCGAGCACCACAATCCGGCGGGCTCCGAGCGCCTTTGGGTCAACTTCCAAGAGACCGCGCGCAACAGGCCCGCCCGGCAGGCGCTCGAATCGCTGGGATTTCGGCGCTGCCCCTCACTCGCCGGAGGCGCCTCGGCCGGCATGCTTCGTTCCTCGCGTGAGTCTCTGCGCTGCGACTTCATCCAAGTACGCTGCTTAGCGGGAACGCCCGTGGCGCGCGTGGATTCCTCATTGACCGAGGCGCGACACAGCGACGGTGTGATGCTCGGTACGACCTCGCGCCGGTAACCAGGGACTTTTTTTGTCGATGGAAAAAACCAGACCAAGTTTCCTCACCAGCGTGGCCACCGTCCTCGGCGGCCAGGCCGCGTGCGTGGCGCTGGGTGTAGTCACCGAAATTTGTTATGCGCGGCTCCTGGGCCCCGCGGGCCGCGGGCGGATCAGTCTTTGCATGATGATTATCGCCGTTGGAGTGCTGATCGGAGGGCTGGGCGGCGATGTGCCGATTGTGATCTGGTCCGCGGACCCGAAAAAGAAGCTATCCGAATGGCTTCCAGCGACGTTGGTTTGGGGGCTCGCCGGGTGTGCCGTCAGTGGCACCGTTTGGTTTCTGACGTATTGGCGACTGAATCCCGCATGGCTGCGCGATCTCTCGCCCTCGTTGGCGACGATTGTCTTGGCAACGTTCACACTCGTTGTTCTCGGTGCGTATCTCAATGCGGTTCTCGCGGGGAAGGAGCGCTTTCGCGCGCGGGCCGGCGTGGCCCTTGTCGATCAAGCCGCGGGGCTGATTGGTTTTGCGGCGCTGCTACCGCTTTGGGGCCGGAAGCCGGAAGCAGCTGTGGCAGGGAATCTCATAGGTTTGGCGGTCGGCCTCGTACTTAGTGCAGCGTTGCTGAAGGAATCATTCGCCGGGCGATGGAAAGTCCAGTGGCCCGACCGCTGGATTCGCTCTGGGTTCGTCATGGGGCTGCGGGGCCAACTCGGGAACTTCGCGGGACTGCTTTCCTATCGATTGGACGTCTTCTTCGTTAATTTCTTTCTCGGGCCCACCGAGGTCGGCTTGTACGCCCTTGGTGTTGCGGTTTCGGAAAGCCTTTGGCAGATTCCATCAGCAATTGCCTCGGCGCTTTTTCCGCGGACCGCTCGCACGTTGCAAAGCGGTGCCAACGATTTCACCTGCGCGACCATGCGGCAAGTGACCGTGATTTCGTGCGCTCTCGGGCTGCTGCTTGCGCTCGCATCTCCCATAGCGATTCCGCTTGTTTTCGGCGAACGCTTTCGGCCAAGCGTGGCCGTCGTGTGGTGGATTTTGCCGGGCACGGTTGCCTTGTCGCTGGCAAAGGTGGCGAGCGCAGACCTCGCCGGTCGGCACAAAAACGGGTACAGCTCCATCTGCGCGTCTGCCGCGCTCGTCGTCACCGTAGTACTGGACTGGACTCTCATTCCCCGAATGGGAATCATTGGAGCCGCTCTGGCGTCTTCTGCCGCGTACCTCACCGACGGGGCACTGCTCCTCGTGGCTCTGAAACATGAGCTCAAGGTGAGTTGGAGCGCCTTGCTTCTGCCAACCCGCACGGACTTCGAGACTTATAGAAGCGCGTGGCTACGGTTCCGGTCGTTGTCGCGGCTCACGCCGGTTTCGGCCACTGGCGCACGCGAGCCTTCGTAATCGGCTACTTCGAAGTTCCCTTTTCCTGCGTCTTTCCAGTCGGACGCTTTGCTACGCAAATTCACACGATATTGTTCGGGGCGCCTCGCTCGGAGAAGCTGGCCCAGAGCGCTTCATTATGAATATAGCTCTGAGCATTTCGCTAAATATTTACTTGTGTGCGATCTCCTATATCTGCAACTAGCCCAGGCTTTGCGACGGGACCCCATTTTCTAACTCGATGGAGCAAAAGACATGAAGAACATCGCGCTATGCGCACTCGCGCTGTTTGGGTTTCTACAAGTCGCGTCCGCTCAATCAACTTCACATACTTGGATCGACATCACTGCTTCGCCTTACTATGCCGCTAACGACTGCAGCGCCGATGCTGGCACTGCGATCAACTCCGCCATCTCTTCCGCTCCCGCAGGCAGCGGGGTGATTTTCTTTCCCACTGGTTGCTATCTGATTAAAACCCAAGTTGTCGACAAGAATGGTACCGCCTATCTTACTTACCTAGCCGAGGGGAATGTCGAGCTTCGGGCGAGCACGACCACGCCACCTACCAATAGCATCATTCAGTTCGGGAACGACACAACCACGGTAACGCTGCGCAAGATTCAAAATCTCAAATTCAATTGTAATGACGACAGTATCGACGGGATCGACCTCGACGGGCTGGCAGATTCCGAATTCGACGCCGTCTCCATATTTTCCTGCAGTGGGAGCACGCATTGGCACATGCGGACTGTCGGCAGCAACGTGAACCAGTACAATAATGTTTTCTTTGGCGGCTTGATAGACGCGGATTCCGCAAATCAAAATGGTATCAATCTTGGTTCCAATAGTTCAGGCCCGGCCGCGAACGCGTGGACTTTCTTCGGAACAAAGATTCTTAACCCTCAGACTAACCCAACTGGGACTGGCCTCGACCTCGAGGGATCAGCCAGTGCGTTCTATGGTGGTGTGGTATCCGGGTGGGACGTCGGCATAAACGTCGTTGTGACTAATCCGAGTAGCACCCCGAGAGCGGGTTTCGAAATTTCTGGCAACTATATCGAGCTCAACGCGTACGCCGGAATCCGAGTAGGCGATGCCGGTGCTAGCGGCGCCAAAGCTGAGGGGGTTACAATCACCGGAAATTACATCAACTGCGACAATGTCGGAAGCTACGGCATAGACATACAGCAAGCGAGTGGCTTCACGGTGACGGGCAACCAATTTAACCTTTGTACGACTCACGCAATCAGAGGCATGTCCGACGGAACGTATCAAGGTGCCGACAGCGGATTCGTCGGGGCCAACACCGTCACCGGTGGCCAGCCGATCTCTCTCCAGGGGAGCGGCAACACCGTTACAAGTTCCATCTCCACACGATCTACCGCGTATACCCTAAGCGGCACGGACACCTGGGTCAACGTGACCGGTACCACCACAATTACCGTGCCTCACGCTATGACCGGCCAGCGCTGGGATGTCTTCAATTCTGGCTCTGGAATCGTCACTTTGGTATGCGACAGCGGGACGATCAATGGCGCCACCTCGTTATCCGTGGCGTCTGAAAGTGGAAAATCAGTCACCACAGACGGGACGAGCTGTTTCGCCCACTGAAATCTTTCACATCAATAGCGTCCAAGGGCCTGATGACAGCTGAAGGATAATCAGGCCCTGCGAGCGGTCGCACCCAGTGACTACACCGGTCATCGGAAATTTGCGGAACTGTATTCTCGTATTCACATAGGCACCTGTAAGGTCGCCTAGTCCCCGTTTACCATGGCGGCCGAAGCAAATCGCCTCGTCGGATCCTTGCAGCAGCAGCGGTCGTGGCAGTCACGGCCGCTGATCGTGAAGCGTGCGGCGGAAGCCTGTCTTATCACCATGTGCTGTCTCTCTGTGCTTGCTCCTCCGATCACAAGCCCCTCCGCCGACCTGTGGCTGAAGTTGGAGCAAGTTCTGCTCCCCCTCGCCGTGGTCGGCTATAGCTGGATGCTACTGGCTGGAAAGGCCCACTTGATTCGTCTGAATGGCCTGTTTGCGGTGGCGCTGGTCTATTCCGTTTGCATCGCAATTTCGATGTGGTACGGCTCCGAACAGCTCCATCAGAATGTGATCTTGCGGGATTTCTACGAATTCCCCAAGGCTTGGTTGCCCGTCGGGTTTTTCACGCTAGCTTACGAAGGGGAGTTGCTGGAGAATTCGCTTGGAAGGCTTTTCAAATTTTTCGGAGCGACGATATTTTTGGTTTGTGCCTACGCCTGGGCCCAATGGGCGGGCCTGAACTTCACTTATTCGCTAAACGCTTTCTATTCCTCCGGCCTGCACGACGACGTGCTGATCAACGTGCGCCGGGTTTACGCAACGTTGGGCAACGCAAATCTCCTCGGTGAGTTGATGACCTGGTCAATGGCAGCGTTCGTTCTGGCCGCTCTTGGCGGAGTTGGCAACCGGATTTGGAATATTGCCCTGGCATTCGGGTGCCTCGTTACCCTCGCGATGACCGGATCGCGATACGGACTGATGAACGGATGTCTGACTTTGGTCTTGATTTTCGCGCTGCCCATAGCTTCGCACCGCCAACGCGCGTTTCGGCGGAATTTTCTTCTCTTTCTGGCTGTTGCGTTCGCGCTGACCTTCGGCGCCGTGGCAAAGTCCAACCAGCGAACGCTGGAGCGCTACGAGACCCTGCGGAATCCATTACAGGCAGACTCGCTCCGCGAGCGGCTCGATGGATTGTGGCTCGACGCCTTGGACGAAATCAAACAATCCCCTGTGTGGGGCCGCGGCCCAGCAAAGGCGATGTATACGGGAATCATCACTGATTCTGAATATCTGGACGTCCTGAAGAAGTTCGGGATCATCGGCTTTGTGCCTTATCTCGGGTATTTTCTATTCCCGTTGTATCTGTTGGTGAAAGGACTTCAAGCGGCCAAGCGCGCCGGGCCTGCGGTAGAGCAACTGATGCCCGCGACCGTTTTGGTTCTGCGCCTGTCCACCATCATGGTCCTCTTGGCTTTGGTGATGAATGTCGGCATGGGCTCGTTTTATAACGCGCCGCTCCAAGGATTCTTGTGGACGTGGTTCGGACTCGGCGCCCGGTCGGCGAAGACGACTGTCGACTCGGCGACTGGCTTGGCGTACATAGGTTCCAACGACAGGTGGTCCAGTGCCTAGACACCCGGATTCAGTATTGCGAAGGGTTGCAAAGCGTTTGTTCCGGGCGCCTCAACACTCCATGACCCAGACGGGCGACGCTCCGTACCGCAGGATACAGCCAGTCGCACGTGAGTCACATCGGCCAGTCTTGCTCAACCTGGCGACTTCCGATGGGTCTGGGCAGGCTTGCCATCCCGATGTCGTACATATCCCGTGCGGGTTTGGGTTGAGAAGCTGGCCTTACTGGATGGTCTGTACACCATATCCATATGGGAATAACAAGTTTGAAAATCCAGAGCTCTTTGTAAGCTACGATGGTCTGATATGGTCGGTTCCTGAAGGTGTTCGAAATCCGCTCGTGCCCCCACCTCCTCGTCTTGGTGACCACAACTCGGATCCGGATATGCTGTTTTACGAGGGCGAACTGTGGCTATTCTTTCGGGAAACCGTACGAAGCAGGAATCCAAACGAAAATTCGATCCATTTGACCAAGAGTGGTGACGGAATCCGATGGACTCCGCCAGTAGAGGTTCTGAGCGAGAACTCAGGAACAGAGTTACTCTCGCCCGCGGTGATTCACGATGGAAGTAATTTCATCATGTGGACCGTTGAAGTAGAGCCGCAGAACGGGGAGTTAAGACTCAGCCGTCGGAACAGTACCAACGGCTTGTCTTGGAGCGTGGCGACGCGGTGCAGCGTCATTGGCCTAGAGGAACGGAGATTCCCCTGGCACATTGACGTGATCCAGGAGGAGGATAGGCTCAGCGCGCTTCTCATTAGCTGCAGCCAGAGGGGCGGCACTGGGTCCCGGATCCACTACGCTCGCAGCGAGGATGAGGGGCGGATCTGGGTCGCGGGTGGATTTTTGTTTGACCAAGCGTACGAATTCGAATCAAGTGTCCAGTATCGCGGCTGTTTGCACAAAATAAGTGACGAGCCGCCGGAATACCGGCTTTGGTACTCCGCTGCCAGCCGTTCAAACGTGTTCTCGATTGCGTATTTGAGCGTCGTCCGAATGGAGAACAATATGCTAGTGCCACGCGAGAGTTCCGAGCATCGGATTGAGGCGTCGGTCAGCGCTTTGTCAACGAGCATATGAAGCTGCTAAGCAAGATCGTTCGTTACGCGTTGGACCGCACGGTGATTCCGTTGGTCAGCTATATCCGATATCGCACGTATGCCGCTGTCCCTTCCTATACGGTCCAACAGGAGTTGGCGAGAAGGACAGCGGCGGAGTGTGCGGATTACGTGCAGTCAGAAATGCCGAAGGCCCTGCAATTTAACAAGAGGGAAGACCTCTGGGACTACGTATGGGAGAGGAAACAATTTGCCGGGCTGGTCGCGGAGTTTGGAGTCTGGAGCGGATACTCCATCAATCGGATCGCGAGGAAGACGGATCAACTCGTGTATGGGTTCGACAGCTTTGCGGGGTTGCGGGAAGACTGGAGCGGGGCGGAATTCGCCAAAGGAAAATTTGATCTGGGAGGGAGATTGCCGGTTGTCGGGGGAAACGTGCGGCTCATCAAGGGTTGGTTCGACGAGACGTTGCCCCGGTTCTTGGAGGAACACGGTGAGGCCTTCGCATTTATTCATGTCGATTGCGACACTTATCAGGCGACTAGGACGATTCTGGATTTACTCGAATCGAGAATCCTGCAAGGCACCGTGCTTGTGTTCGACGAATATTTTGGCTATCGAGGATGGAGGCTCGGCGAATTCAAGGCGTGGCAAGAATTCGTCTTGCGCTGCCAAATCCGCTACGAATATCTGGCTTATTCCGCCAGTCAGGTTGCGGTCCAGGTAACACGAATCCCGCGCAACGAGTCGCTCCTCGCAGAGGAGGGCAAGTTGGACGTGTGCAAGACGACGGCGCTTCCCACCGACACAGCCGTCTACAAGGTTTCGGCTGGCTCCATAGGCGCTCGCGACAGATAAACCGCAAAAGATTAAACCACTTTTTATGATGGGTTAACACGAGCCGCCGGCCTTTTTGAGAGTCTGTGGCGTTTTTTCACGCATAGGGGGGCGCCGATGAAACTCAGCAAGAAAGGCCTTGCGCTGACCGCTGCCGCAGTAGTGCTTGTTCTCTTGGGAGTTACGGCCAAGGTAGTTGTGTCGCAGACCCCGGTGGGCAGCAGCTTTGGCTACAACGCGCTCTATCAGTGGTTTCAATTCACGGACAACACCGGGACGTGGCACGCGCCACTAGCTATTCACAACGCATCGGCGCCGACAAACAGTGTCACGGAATTTGCCGTCAACACCGATGACCAGTTCACGATACAGACCTACAGCCTGGGGCGCCTTGCAGCCATTTTGGACTTGGACTCCAATGGTGCCGCGGCTCTGTACGGGGTTGGAGGCGGCGGCATCGGCGCTGACGCCGACACTGGAGATACATGCATCCCGGCGATCCAGACGGCCCCATGCGGACCGAATTCCCTGAGGATCGGGGCCAGCGGCATCATGACGCAGTACCGGGGTCAGGCCCTCGATGGCGACGGAATTTCGACAATTCTATATTGGGCTGACACGCCTCTGACCGGCAGCTTTGGTCCGTACAAGATATTCACCACCAACGCGTCTGGTTACGCGTCGTCTGGCATGTACCGTCTGACCGGATACATTGTGGAAACAACTGGCGCGCCGGGCTCGACGATGAATTTCGCGGTGCAGTACACCGATGAAACCGGCGCTCAAACACAGGATACCGGCAACCCAATCCCGTTCGCCATCGTTGGCTCAAAACTACCGTTTCAGTTCATTTTCCATTCAGAACTCGGTAAAACCGTAAGCTACACTGTATCCACATCAAGTTCGGCTACTTATGGATTCCACTTGCGCCTGGAAGCTCTATGAGGCTGAGAAGCAATCAAAGTGCTTTGCTCCAGATAGCAGGGCCAGCAGGCGTTTGTACAAATCTCCGTAGCGCGAGTCCATCAGCGTGGTGTTGTGCCAGAGTAGCGTGAAAACTCCCCCCACCAAGCGGCACCGTCCGATACATTCCGAAATCTTGTCGAAGCTCTCTTGCACTGAAAGTCCCATGTGGCAGATGGGCGTGCAGTCCATCACGATCAGGGGCATCTCGATCAAGTTGGCCGCGCGATCCTCAGAGAACAGCCACGGCCGGTAGGGAATGCAAGTTCCTGCTCGGAATCCGAGCTGATCGGCAAATCCAACCGTGCTGTCGTAAGACAAGCCACAAGCTTCCCAATGCCGCCACGTATCAGGATTCCAACGCAGATAGTGTTGCCGTCCGCCCATGTGCTTTCGACCCAGCGCCCGCCTGAGGATGCTGACTTCGGACCGAAGCCGATCCGGGGCACCATACGTTTCATAGCCTGGATGAACGCCGCATTCGACACTGCGATCCGACAGCCAAGCGATCACTTTCCGAATCTTGGGATGCAGCGGATCATAACCGCTGTCGAAAGGACCCGAGGCGCTCGCTTTCCAGTAGAACGCGGAATCGAGTCCGTATTCGGAAGAGAGGAGCGCGAGCCTTTGGACTGCCGAAAGGTAAGCTGGACTTACGCTGCTCACAGGAGAAACGAAGTCCCGGGCGGAGGCAAGTGGTTTTCGCCGCAGCAAAGTGTGGCCGAGTGACGCTCGCAATGCGAATGGAATCCCAACGTCATCGATATCATGACTTAGCTTGACTCTGAACTCCGCGCGAACTGGTTTCCAGGTTGGCAAAACGCACCGCAAGGCCTGCTCCACTGCAAATCCATACTCGTCGATGATCGGCCGGTGCAGGAAATTACATTGCGTCGCTACGCTCGATGCAGCCGGGAAACGCCCATGAGCATCTCTCTGCGCGGTTTCATCTTCTTCCTCGCGGCGTGAAAGGGTCAGCAAGGCAGCCGCCGGAAGATCGAACTGAAAGTCTATCGTGTTGGAATCGAGCGCCCGAAACACCGGAAGCCGCGCTTCGTTGCTGCCGACAAAGGGAACGACGAAGTCGGGGATCAAACATGACAGGTTCGGCTCGGGCGAAAAGCGCCAGTCCGCTCGCGCGGTGCTGCGTTCGATCGGCAGGGAGGAGCCACGTTCGCTGGCGGGCGAATTTGGAAAGCGGAGGCGCTTGGAACCGTCAGGTCCCAGCCGGACGACGGTCCAGGAATCCTCGATCGAGAGGTGCCAGGAGCGAAACAGCTCGTCGCTTACGCCGGCGCGACGCACGATCTCGCGAATCGCGTAGGCCCGGGAAGCAGCAAGGGTTCGCTGAGGGACTACGGCAGTACTAGCCACTTCACTCAATCCTTCCTTCACACACCGCGCCGTGAGGCCAACTCTAGAACTGAAACTAGCGTTTCAAGAGAAAAGTTCTCCCGAGGCAATCGAGACGACCTTCTTCAGTTGATGACCGAACAGCATCACATCGAAAGTTCTGCACGCCTTGATCAGCCCGCTATAAGGCTGATAAATCCTGGAGACTGGCGCTGCCCGCAGCCTCCGTGGAGCCGTTCGGAACATCGCGGGCAGTTCGTCTTCGTGGACTGGGCGATCGATCTCAAACTCGGTCAACGCGACGCAAATCTCCGCGGCGCAATGTGCGTCGGAGCCCGCGATTTCCGGCCTATTCAACCTGCAAGCGAGCGCGCGAGCGGAGTCATTCTGTTCCGTCGTGCACCGGCCGTTAAAGGTTTCGATGAGATCGACTTGGTCCAAAAGCTCCCCGTCGAGCCGGTGTCCCTTGTATGGGTGCGGAAGAACAACCAAGCCGCCTTGTGCGTGGATTTCGCGAGCAAGCTCGTTCGACTTCCGTGATCGAATTTCCTCTTTCAAGAACAACCCGATGAGGTCTCCCTTTTCGGTCTTGTACTCACCTGCGCGTATCACGAATCGCGGATTCCCTTCCGCGCTATCCATAACGGCTTCTGATCCTCGGACCGTTTCATGATCCGTAACAACCAGAATGTCAGTTCGCCTGTTCCGTGCGTGTGCCACAACCTTCCTCGGCGAAAGCAAACAATCCGGGGAATGCCGGGTATGAATATGGAACAAGCAACGAAGGGTCATGTTTTAGGGCTTGCGCATTCTCCGCCACCCTGACTGCAACAGGGATTGCACCTCGCAAAAAGTCGGGCCGAGATCGTTCAGCCACAAATTCGATTTCACGCAAGGATTGAGGCAATCCGCCAGGACGGCAGCAATTGAAATAGGATTGCTCACAGCATGTTGTAAATCCCCGGCAAACAACCAGTGGTAGCGCACGTTTCGTTCATACTTCTCTGAGTAGGGAAGGTCCGCTCCTGCCGCCATGCGGCAAAGATCGCCCGGAAAATCAGCGCCGGCTCCGAGAGCAAGGTCGAGGGATCCCCAAAATTTAGGGTTGATTTCGAGAAGCTTATATTGGCGATCGCGTTGATCGTAGCGGAATTCCACCATCGCCACCCCGTGCCACTGCAATGCGTCCAGCAGGCGCAAAGATAACTCCTTGAGCGTCGCGTCGTAGAAGCTCTCAGCGCAAGAGCTGATACCCCCAACCGGGGGATTCTCGCGAATCCTGCGGTGCATGAATAAGCGTTTGCACACCCCATGTTGGTAAAGGGCGAAGAAACCGCAACCATGACCCGGAATGTACTCCTGTAACATCGGCGGGGCGTTCATCTCAGAACACGAATCGGCGGTCAGGGAATTGTAGGCCGGGAACAGCGCTTCGCGCGTCTTCACGACGCGCACCGTGATTCCGGGCGATTCTTTGCGCGCCTTGAGAATCAACGGGTAGCCAACCCGGCCAGCGCAAGATTCCAATGTCTCTCTCGACTGAGGATACAGTGTCGCAGGGACTGGAATTCCAAGACGTGCCGCCAACTCGTGGACTCGTTCTTTGTCCGCAGCGAAACAAATCTGCTCAAGCTCCGGCGTCTCCAGTTGCGTGACGGAAGACAATGCGCGTTTGATCCGGGACAATGCAAGCGTCGTGGCGTATCCGACAGGGATTACCAAGTCGTGTGGATTGCGACGAAGAATCTCAAGTACTTGCGGCGCGACATCTCGCGGAGTGGATATGTGCTCAATCTCTGCGCAATACCGCGACCGCGCGGCGACGTCGCCAGGCGAGGAAGCGAGGACAGTTACTCTATGCCCTGAGCGCCCCAGACCTCTAACAATCGCAAGTGTGTGCTTATAGTGGCCGTCCGTAACCAGAACCTTGAGGCCGGAACGCTGTGTTCGAGTGACGCGCAAACGTCGAATTGCGCGCTGTGCGGTTGCGTCAGTGACATCTATCCGATTCGCTTCACCTACTTCGGTGGGTTTTCGTGGCTCGATGGGGCGCCCGTACGGTCTGCTCTTGGGCCAAGCTCGCGATGACATTCTGAGGCCGCCTTCTCCCATCAATGCTCGGGATGCGCGTCTCCAAAAGCTGAGTACGTCTCTCGGGATGGACTGCTTTTCGGGAACAAGGGCCGAACCGAGGAGACACCCACAGGAAGAGGCCCAAGAAGTGGGCCGTCCGGGGGCAAGTCGGTGATACCCGACCACTATTAGGCTGAGATGAAAGAATCGTGAAAATCGAAACGATTGTTGAGTATTTGTTCATGCTCAAAGCTCCATCAGCCGAAATGAAGGCTGTTCTGGCGGACGCCAGTAACAGACCAGTGATAAGGTCCTCATGAGTACGATCTTTCTGCCTAGAACAGGTGCTCTTTCCAAGCGAGTCGGGCCATCCCTCCGGCGCCGTCGCGCACGAGCGCTCTTGAGAAATCGTTGAGCGCGAAGTTCTCGCGCTGACAATCCATCCCGGTGCGAGCGGAAGCGAATACAAATTCCTGATGGCGATGATTGAAAGTTTGTTCTTTTCATTCACAGGGAGTTTGGCGTAAGTTTCCTTCAAAATTATTTCACGTCCGAGAGTGGAACAAGGGAGGGACCCCAAAAGCAAAACCCTCGGACCGATCTTGAAAAGGTCCCGACTCGGGTGCGCGTTGCCCGCCTCACCGCCCGCTGGCGGGCAGGCCAGGGAGGCACCTGCGACCCGTTGACGATGTAACTTTGGAGGGTAAGAAGAATGAAAGCTCGCACATTACATTTCGTATTGCTGCCAGGTTTGTTCCTCGCAATCGCGTTTCTGTCTGCACCAACCGCTCGCGCTCAGCAGACCCTCGGAGGGATCACGGGCACGGTTACGGACGCTTCAGGCGCCGTGGTCGTGGGTGCGACCGTCTCCCTCGTCGGTGATGAGACCAAACTAACCCGCACACAGACGACGAATGCAAGCGGCGTCTACCTTTTTGTGAACTTGCCCATCGGGCCTTACACACTTTCATTCACGCAAGCCGGTTTCCAGGCGCAGACGATCCCCACCATCCTTGTGCAAGCAAACCGCACCGCCAGCGTGAACGCCGAATTGAAGGTGGGCAATGTAACTGAGTCCATCACGGTGGAGGAAACTCCGCTGCTGAACGCCGTGGACACAACCAACGGCTACGTGATGGACAAACTTCAGATTGAAGCAGTTCCGCTTCCCACGGGTTCCTTCACCGGGCTGGCTCTGCTTTCCCCTGGCGTGAACGCGGAGCTGTCGTCAGGTACTGGAGCCAACGCGGGTTTGGGCAATGCTCCGGTATGGGCTAACGGTCAGCGGGACACCAGCAACACATATTTACTGAACGGCGTCGATGCCAGGAGCTTGTTTAACGGTAAGAGCACGAGCCAGGTGGCTTCTGCCCGCGTCGTGAATAACACCGGCATTGGTAGCACTTCAGCCCTCAGTTCGGTTCCAGTTCAAAGCAGCGCTTCTGTTTACCTCGCGATCGGCGAGTCCATTCCGTCGCCGGCTCCGGAATCCATCACAGAAGTTCGCGTGAACACTTCCATGTACGACGCCCAGCAAGGTTCGACCAGCGGTGCGCACATCGATATGAGCACCACGTCTGGCACCAATAACATTCACGGCAGTGCTTACGTGCATCGCGGGACGAATTGGCTGAACGCTGATCCGTATTTCTACAATGCCGATCCAAACATTCCCGCGAACGAAAAGAATCCCTCTCTGCACCGCTATTCCGCGGGGGGAGCTGTCGGCCTACCAATCAAGAAAGACAAGCTCTTCTTTTTTGGCAGCTACCAATACACTCATGCGTCGGACGAGGAGATCGGAATTTCCCGCGCGTTTGTGCCGCTCGGCCTAACGGCCAACAATCGAACTGCGGCGGGCTTGGCGCAGCTTGCGAACGCAGATTCTATATTCTTTCTTGCGGATCAAGTAGCCAATCCAGCTGGAGTAATCGGGACCGCAAGCGGCGACATCAATCCGATCGCATATACGTTGTTCACATACAAGCTGCCCAACGGTCAGTATCTTGTTCCATCGACAAACGCAAAAGCTGTATTCGTAAATCCGGGCGCTTTCAGCTCAGATCCAGGTATCCAAGCTGCTCTCGTGCAAGCTTTCCCGGAGGACGCCGAGGTTCCGGGCACCGCCTATTTCCTGGCGCATCAGGCTGTCGCGAATCTGGACTGGAACCCGAATTCGTCACATTCCTTCGCGGCTAAGTATTACTATCAACATGATCCGACCATCGCTCCCTATGCATACTCAATGGTCGCGGGATTTGCGCAACATCTAGATGCCGGAAGCCAGGTGGTCTCGCTGAATCACACGCAGATTCTAAAATCCAATCTGAGTATCACAGAGATTTTTGGCTTTATCCGGGAAAAGGCGTATAGCACGATCGACCAGCCTTTTTCGATGCAGCAGTTCACTTCGACTTGTCAGGCGCTCAGCGGCGCGTCTGCAGCGGATTGCACGATCAACAACTTTGGTTCACCCTCCTTTCCTGGTATTGGCATGGTGTTTGTAGCTGACCAGGCCGTGAATCCCTCCTATCCGTACACAATGAATATTGCGGGAGGGTCGGCTGGGCAGGGGGCGTTTACGGGTGTGTTCCAGAACCGTTTCAATCCCTCTGCGAACGCGATCTGGACTCACGGCAGGCACACGATCTCGTTTGGTGGAAGCTTTGCTTATACGCAGCTCAATACACGCGACCTACGGAATCAAGAGGGGATGATTGCTTCACCAGACTTCAACCAATTCATGCAGGGACTCCTCACGCCGATTTATCTCTACAACATTACGTCTTACATCGTCGGCAACCCCAACCGCTATTGGCGTGCCAACGAAACTGGAGATTACATTCAGGATAAGTTTCAATGGCGGCCTAACCTGACGATTACGGCGGGCGTGCGCTTCGATTGGGACGGTGGCCTGACGGAAAAAAATGGCAACCTTCTCAACTTCGACCCGTCGAAGTACTCCTATGATCCGACGACGGATACGATATCTTCAAACGGTCTGATCATCGCCGGGAATAACCCGAAATTCGCAACGCCCGGTGTTAGCAAGACGACCCTGACGGGGAGACAATGGGGTTTTGATCCACGGATCGGCGTTGCGTGGAGCCCGAAGATGTTCAATAACAAAGTTGTCGTCCGCGCGGGCTGGGGGATGTACTACGACCGCGGAGAACTCTTTGCTTATTTGTCCCCGGGATTAACCCAGAACATCACGGCGGGAGGGCCTTTTGGGATTAATCAACAACAGCCATTCGTGAACACGCAAACCTGTGGAGTTACGGCCACTTGCACCGCTACCCTTGAAAATCCCTGGGGCACCTCACTGATCCAGCCGACTGGGGCCGCCGGTAGCGTCGTGCTACCCAACGCGTGCACGCTCTATAACTTCAACAATCCAACTCCGAATACCACGTGTGTATCCAACACCGCAAATCCAACGCCCTTCTACCTGGGTGCATATCGGCGAAACAACAAGCTTCCCTACACCATGAACAGCACTCTGGACATCCAGTGGCAACCGCGGAACGACTTGGCAGTTGAAATTGGGTACGTCGGCGGCCTGGGCCGTCATGAGATCATCCCGGTGCCGTTCAATCAAGCACGGATCGCTACGCCAAGTAGCCCGTTGTGTGGACGTTTGGCGACTTGTGCGAACTCCGCCGGTTCGCCGTTTGTTCAAGCCTATACTTACGGTTACACCGTGCAGTCGTGCGCCACGTTCTCCAACAGCTGCCCAATCAGTTTGCCCGCTGGCGTCGGCGGGGGACCAATGCTGGCAAATCCCGAGGGCGGCAATGTCGACTTGCGTGTCCCATATATCGGGTATGCAGCGGAGTCAGAACTGTATTCCGCTGATGGGATATCGGCCTACAACGCATTGCAGGCCCACGTGGAAAAGCGGCTCAGTCACGGGCTCCAGGCGGGGGTTTCCTACACATTCTCTCGCTCGCTGGACGAGCAGAGCGCCTTAGGCCTCTTCTACAACGGTAACAACCCGCTTAACCTGCGCGACGGATACGGCCCCTCGGACTTTGATCGCACCCACGTGTTCAATATCGACTACCACTATGAGCTGCCGAAGTTCTTCAGAGGGTCGTCCTGGGAGAGCAAGGTGGGGAATGGCTGGGCCATCCAAGGCGTTGTGACCCTCCAAAGCGGTCAGCCCTACAGCATGATTGACTATTCTGGAGCAGTGGGAAGCGCCTTCTACAGCATCTTTGATGGAATCACAAACCCCATCGTGCCGCTGAATTTTGCCGCCGGGTGCACGCCGCAGAATGCACTCACGGGTGCAATCGGCAACACTCCTGGTAAACCCGCTTTGAAGGGTTCCTGTTTCACAGTGCCTGTTCTCAATCCGGGCGACTTAAGCGGCGCGATTCCTACCAACGATACATTTGAGACCAATTTCACAACGGGCCAGCGCAACATCTTCCGGCAGTCATGGCAAAAGCGCGCCGACATGTCCATTGTGAAGGCGACGCAATTGACGGAACGGTTTTCGCTGAAGTACAGCTTCGATGTCTACAACCTGACCAATCACCCGAGCTTTGACATCCCCGTCGACAATGTTTCTCAGAACTTTTTCTTCAGTCAGTTCCCCCAGGAAACGTCGACGGGCGGCCCCGTTGCCCTGCCCGATAAATGCCCAGTTCAGACTAACAACAGCTTCTATTCCTGCCCGACTGGCCTCGGCCAAGTCACGAAGACAATCGGAAGCGCTCGGCAGATTCAAATGTCACTGAGTCTCTCGTTCTAAGTTTCAAGGACCAATTCTAAATTCGAAGCGGCGGCATTCTCCAGCGAATGCCGCCCCTTTATTTTGTCTGTGAGATTTTTCGGAGATTTGCAACATGCCGCTGAATTCGACGCCATGGCCGACCATGAGATCGAAACCATCATCGGAGTAGCCTCGCGCGACCCCATCGGTGATCGCCCTCTTTCATTTGTCAACCTTTTCCCGGAGAATTAGCCTCAATTCGAATGCGCGGGCGAGCTGAGCAATTCAAGGAGCTCTTATGAAAGCTCTCATTACCAGAGAGATGCCTATTACCGATGAAGTGTTGAACGCCATTGCTCATCTTCCGACCAAGAGCCTCGCGACGATTGTTGAGCCCGGATTTTTCCAGAAGCTGACGGACAGTGACTTCATGCGTATTGGCTTTCTACTGGCAAAGAAGGGATATGAAGAGGGCGGCTCTCCAATTGGAGGCGTAGTCATTCACAATGAAACGCGCCAGATTCTCGGGAAGGGCCACAACACTTTGGTTCAGGAGAACCATCCATACAATCACGGTGAGACGTCTGCGGTGCGGGACGCCGGGCGTCAGGATTTCAGCCAGACCACCATGTTTACCACGCTAAGCCCTTGTGACGTGTGCGCCGCCCTGATTTATATGCGGCAATTCCAACGGGTGGTTGTCGGCGACGTTACGAATTCTTCCGGCAACGAGGAAATACTGCGCCAAAAGGGAATCCAGGTCGATATTTTGGAAGATCCCGAGATCATCGCCTTCTACGCCAAATACCGCAAAGAAAAGCCCGATCAGGACCTGGAAGATTGGAAGGGTTTGGCCGCCGTGCGAAAGGCTGCGGCAGCCAAGGGGCTGCGGTAAATCGGTCCGTCAACTGAGCCGAAACCCGATTGCCTGTGATGTTTGCGCACGTTCCGGTTGGATACGTAGCCGCGCCGACCGCCCGAAGCTACTTGTTGTTCCACCGAGGCATAGGCTCCTCCCGGCTGAATCGAAACGTCCAACCCTCTCAGCCCGCTCTCCGCATTCCCCCAAGGAAAATCGGTGCCAAACATGACGTGACTCGCTGGCACCAGCTTCAAAGTCGCAACCATCGCGGCCGCGTTCGTTGCGCTGACTGTATCGAAATAAAGTTTCTGAAACTCGTAGTCAGGCCCCTGCGGGGCGACGGTGGGCATTCGGCGCGCGGCCCCGCCAATGCGGCCGGCTAACTGCCGCGACAATCGCCGGGCTTCCATCCGCATTCCAACCACACTCCCGGGGTCGAGATTGACAGAAGGAGGTGCGGACTCCGTTCTGATCCCGCACCGGGGCTGAAGCCAGGCGACCTTCTAGTGCTGACCACTTGTCATATCTTCTTGAAAACAAATGGTCGGGGCGAGTGGATTTGAACCACCG
>JACXTT010002311.1_pt1 | contig 30434 bp, 21 predicted proteins | sample 9270951 | NCBI WGS metagenome assembly JACXTT01 (sample SAMN15532306, study PRJNA645909) | rock metagenome | isolation source: weathered quartz diorite | place: Puerto Rico | collected 2017-06-21 | reverse complement strand
CCTGCGCCCCCTGGGAGGTGTGGGGGGGGGGGTTGGGCGGGGGGTGGGGGGAGGGCGGTGGGTGAGGGTCCCCATGGGTCGGGGGCGGACAGGACCTTCGGTTTTTGGGCGGCCTTCCGGTTTGGTGCGGGGGGGGGGGGGGGGGGGCTGCGGCCGAGGTTGAGCGGGCGGTGGGGGGGGGGGGGGGTGATGGGGGCGCGGGGCAATGTGAGGGAGCGGATCCAGAGGGCGGCGAAGGCTCCCGGGCCAGCGGCGAGGTGGGGTTGTCCGATGCGGTGGACAGCGGCGGCGATGTCTTCGAGGTCCTGGGAGGTGGCCGCGTCGCCGATCAGGATGGATCCGGGTTGGAGACGCGACGGAACGGCGGAAGGCGATGGCGCAAGGAGAATAGGCCCGCGGCAGCCGTTGCTCTCGAGGAGATCCGGAATGAAATCGACGATGGAAGGGTTGAGGGCGTCCCGCGCGAAATCGGTCTGGGAAAGCGGGCGCCCGTGGACATACAGGCGGCCTTGCGTGACGGTCCGACCGAGGGCGGGGTAGGCGGGAAGGTAGACCAGGGGGAATTCGGGAAAGGCATCCAGGAGGGCCCGGAATTCGGAGCCGATATTTCCGCGGAGGGCGGAGTCGGTCTTTTTATAAATGGGGATGGCGGCGAGGCCGCGGCAACAGGAGAGGGTGCGGGTGTAGGCGTCTTCCGGCGTGAGGTGCCGGGTTCCCAGGTCCACGACAAAGGCGGGGGGAAGCATTTCGGTGCGATCGGGGAGGCTGGGCTGGATGGAGACCAGCGAAGGAACGCCGTCCTTCGCGAACAGCGCGCCGATTTCCAGGGCGCCCGTCGTATCGTCGGCCAGAGCCAGAGCCTGCATCTCACTCAAGAGTAGCGGAGAGGCTGCTCAGCGGAGGGGACGGCCGCGTTTGGATCTTCTGGCCTGGGCGAGCAACTCCTGGATTTGGAGGTCCGGCGGGTTGGCGACGACGCCGGGCGCGGGCGCCGGCTCAAACTTGTGGCCAAGGGTGGCGAGGGCGCGGCAGAGGGCGCGGCGGGGGATGGCGCGGGTGCGCTCAATGTGGCGGACCCCATCGGCGGCGCGGCTGAAGGCGGGATGGTGATCGCGCAGCGCAGCCTCCTGGCGGTCAGCGCGGTGCAGAAGCCAGCTTGCCATGGCGGCATTCATGGCGGCCAGGCAGGTGTCGAGCGTGGAGGGGCGGAACGTCTTGAAAAGGATGCCGATGGTCGCATTGAATTGTTCCGGGCTCTCCCCGGGCAGGAGCTTGAACCGGCCGCTGATGCCCTGAAACTTGAAGGAAGGCGGGATGGGGTTATCCGAAGGAGGAGCCGGGACGACGCCAGCCGCAGTGATGGGTTGAGATGTCATATCGAAGAGTTCCTTTCCACCCACAGGATAGCTGGCGCATCCGGGGTAATTCGGCTGTTTATGGAAAGGAATGTTGAAACTAAACCAGATATATTTCTGATTTCGGTGTGACCGGTAGGCGAGCGACCCGCTAGATCTCTGTAAATGATTGATTTTACTCATCCGGGTGCGCGACTTGGGGAGATGGCAGGAAATTTAATTGCCTTTGCGGGTTCCGCCGGTTAAAGTGTGGCGACCAAATGGCACCCAGGATTGAATCACTGTTTCGCACATCGCTGATCGTTGCTGTAGCCGGATGTGCGGCGCCATGGATTCCATGGGGGACGGATGGCTTCGTCCTTGGACTTACTTTGAGCCTGGTTGCGGCCGTTATCTGGGTCGTGGTGGTCGCCGTCGCGCTACCGGAAGTCCGCGCCCCGTCTGCTGACCGGCGCACCAGTGGCGCTGTTCTGGCCTGGCTGGCTGCTGCTGTTGATGTGGTCGTGCCACACTGGCCGCGCATGCCTCTAAGAAATCGTTCTGGGCCCGAACAGGATAACGAGGGCGCCGGCGAGGCAGATTGCGGCGCCGAGAAGATCCCAGGAATCGGGGCGGACTTGCTCGACGGCCCAGAGCCAGATGAGCGATGCGGCGATATACACGCCGCCATACGCGGCGTAGGCACGGCCGGCGGCTGCGGAATCGACGCGTGTGAGACAGAGGGCGAACGTCGAAAGGGAGACGAGACCCGGGAGAATCCACCAAGGGCTTTTGCCGAGCCGGAGCCAGGCCCAGAAGGCAAAACAGCCTGCGATTTCTCCGAGGGCGGCGAGGGCGTACCAGAAGAGGGACTTCATCGCGCCTCGCGGTGCGCCGGCTTCGCGGTCGCCAGCAGCGGGGCGGCGCGGCGTCCGCATTCGAGGAGGTCGGGGCAGCGGCAGCCGGCCACCTGGTCGAGCAGGCGTTGCATTTCGAGGATGCGGGCGGCCTGGGCGTCGAGCTCGGCGCGCTTTTCGCGCGCGAGGCGCTGCCAGCGGATGGAAGGCGGGCCGGGGCCGCCACGAAGAAGGCGGCGGCTTTCCTCGAGAGTGAATCCACAGGATTGGGCGAGTCTGAGCACGGCCAAGCGGTAGAGGGCGTCGGGCGGATAGGTGCGGCGTCCGGACCGGCGGGCGGGTGCGGGAAGGACGCCGATACGCTCGTAGTAGCGGATGGCGGAGGCGGGGACTCCGGCTTGTCGCGACAGTTCTCCGATGGTCATGGGCGCTTGACTTGAAGTCGACTTCAAGTCGTATGGTTAGCGTATGAGAATCTTAGCAGTTCCGGCCTGCAATCTACATGCGCTCAACGCGGCCGAGCGATCGCGATACCAGGAGTTGCGAGGGCGTTTGCTCGCGGCGGCTCGGGAGAGGCGGGAACTGGCGAATGGTTATGAGTTCCGGCTGGACGGGGACGCGGTGGGGCTGGTTGAGGCGGCGGAGTGGATGGATTTGGAGCGCAGGTGCTGCCCGTTTCTGACGCTGGAGCTGGCTGCGTCGGGGCAGGAGCCGGACATGTGGCTGCGGCTGACGGGTTTGGCGGGCGTGAAGGAGTTTCTGGGAGCGGAGTTCGGGCTCGATCAGAAATAGGAAACACGCAGACTGTCCCCGATTTTAGTTACGCGGCGGTCGCGGGGACGCCGTCTACCAGGTGCAGGCTGCCTCGCACCAGGGCGCTCTGGCGGGCGCCGGGGAGGATGGTCCCTACCAGGTTCAGCGGATCGGCCAGAGAGAGGCGCAGATCCTCGCCGGTTTTTCCCGAGCGGCGGACGAGGCGGAGAAGCTCGACGGCGTCGGGGCGGGCGAACTGTTCGCCGACGTAACCGGCGACGAAGCGGCCGCCGCGGATGTCGCCCCGGGCTTCCATGCGGCGGTAGACGATGAGCAGGTCGCGCCAGGCGGGCGCAAGCGGCTCGCGGGCCAGCAGGTCGCGGAATACGACGCCCCAGCGGTGGAGCAGTTGAGCAGCATATTGTTCCGCATCGGGCGTTGCGGCTTCCGGACTGAGCCGCGCCCAGCGTCCGGCGGCGTGGCGGGGGCGGGCTTGTCGTCCGCGGCCTTCGCCGCGCCGGCGTTTGGGATCGACAAGCGATCGCAGGTTCTCGAAGCCGTCGGCGGTGACGAATCCGGCGGCAACCAGCTCCCACAAGCCGTCCTCGACTTCGCTCGGCAGCCGCCCGGTACCGCGCACCAGCTCGTTGAAGAATGACGCTCCACGGCGGTCGATGCAGGCCAGGACTTCGCGGGCCTGATGAGTGAACGCCGGTGGTTCGGTGAGGCGCGGGGCGGCGAGTTGGGAAGCCTGCTCGCGCAGGAAGATGGAGATGGGAGCGACGCGGGTGGCGCGGACGCGCTTCGCGTCACCGTTTTCGAGCGACGGATGGGTGGAGAGGCGTCCCCACATTACTTCGCCCGACAGGCACAAGCGGTCGAGCAGGTCGGGATCGTACTTGGCGACGCGCCGGGGCAGGATCTCCGACTCCCAAGCCGAGGCGGGAATCTCGTAACCCTGCAACTGGCGGATCACTTCGAAGACGCCGTCCACTCCGTGAAGCTGCGTCCCGGGCGCGGTATGCTGCCAGCGGCAGAGGAAACGCATGAAATCGGCTGAGGAGACGGGCTCGATCTCGCGGCGCAGGCGTCCGATGGTGAGGCGGTGAATGCGCGCCAGGATGCGCCGGTTGCACCATTCCGCATCGCTCGACCGGAAACGGCCGCGCAGGATCTGGCCCTCGGATTCGAGCTGGGCGAGGCCGATATCGGTGAGGTCCGCCTGCAATTCCAGACGCTCGGCGAGGGCGGCGGCGGTGATGGGACCGATGCAATCGAGCCAACCGCGAAGGATGGCGGCGATGCAGCCTTCGCGGGTTTCGGGTAAGTCGCGGATGACGCCGGCTTGAGGGATTTCGGGGCTTACGACTGCCTCCGGGTAGGCGCTGCGGGCCAGCTCGATGCGCTCGGCGGCGACCCAGAACGCTTTCTCACCTGCATGCAAGGTGGCGGCGCGGCCGGCGGCGGCGAGCGTTTCGAAGTAAGGCTGGAACGCGGGCGAGGGCGGCAGAACCACCAGGGTCAGCAGAGCGTCGTGCAGCTCGTCGGCGTCGCGCACGGCGGGCCAGGACTCTTCCTCCACGGCGGAAATGGCTTCCGGGTCCAGCGCGCCGATGGAGGAGGCGCTTTCGGGATTGAGCGTGCGGCGGATCTGCACAGCGCGAGCGCGGCGTTCCTCGAGCGGCGCGTCGTCAAGATAGGCGTAGGGGTTGGCATTGAGGATCTCGTGAGAGAACGCCGAGGGCTCCGGCGTTTCGACCGCCACCGTTTTCACTTCTCCGGTTTCAAAACGGACGATCAGCTCGCGAAGGCCATCCAAGTCCATTGCTTCGTGGAGACAGTTGCCGATGGTTTCGCGGACCAGCGGGTGGTCGGGAATCCGGATGTCGCCGGTCAGGTTCTCGGCGCAGGCAGCCTGGTCGGGGAACACCGCCGCCAGCAGATCGTCGGCGCGCATGCGCTGGATCGGCGGCGGCACGCGGCGTCCGCCTGTAGCGCGCAGCACCGCCAGGGCACGCGAAACGTTCCAGCGCCAGCGCGCGGTGAACATGGGAGCGTCGAGCAGGGCCTGGGTAAGGACGTATTCGAGATTGCCCGGCGTGAGGAAGCCGAAGACGATTTCGAGCGGGAAGGAGTGATGCTCGCCGAGGGAGATGACGATGCCGTTGTCGGTGGCGGCGGCCTGAAGCTCGAAATTGAACGAGCGGCAGAAGCGCTTGCGCAGGGCGAGTCCCCACGCCCGGTTGATGCGGGAGCCGAAGGGGGCGTGGAGGACGAGCTGCATTCCTCCGGCTTCGTCGAAGAAGCGCTCAGCGACGACCAGGGTTTGGGACGGGATAGCGCCCAGAGCGCGTTTCGCGGCTTGCACGTATTCGACGGCTTGCTGAGCGCCGCGTTCGTCGATGCCGCACTCCGTTTGAAGGATTGCTTTCGCTGCTTCCGCGTCGCACTCGGCGATTTCCTCGCGTAGCGCCGAGAGTTCGGCGGACAACTCGCGGGTGCGGCCGGGCGCCTCGCCGCGCCAGAATGGAACCGAAGGCGCCGCACCGTGGGCGTCCTCGACGCGCACGCGGCCGGGCTCCACCCGGCGGATGCGCCAGGACGTTGTGCCGAGCAGGAAAACATCGCCGGCCATGCTCTCGACGGCGAAATCCTCGTCGAGGGTGCCGACGACGTGGCCTTCGGGTTCGGCGATCACCTGGTAATTTGCGTTGTCGGGGATGGCGCCGCCCGAAGTGATGGCGGCGAGCCTGGCGCCTCGGCGGCCGCGGACCCGGCGGTTGACCTGGTCGCGGTGAAGGTACGCGCCGCGGCGTCCGCGCGCCGTGGTGATGCCTTCAGCCAGCATTTCGAGAATGGCGTCGAAAGCGGCGCGATCGAGCAAGCGGTAGGGGTAAGCGCGGCGGGCCAGCGCGTACAGATCGTCCTCGGCGTACTCCTCGCAGGCTGTCTCGGCGACGATCTGCTGCGCCAGAATGTCGAGCGGAGCGTGAGGAATCGAAGTCCGGTCGAGCTCATTGCGGCGGATGGCGCGGACCAGCGCGGCGCATTCGATCAGCTCGTCGCGGGTGGTGGCGAAGAGGCGTCCTTCGGGAACGGCGCCCTTCCAGTGGCCGGAGCGGCCGATTCGCTGCAGCGCGACGGCGATGGCGCGAGGCGAGCCGATCTGGCAGACCAGATCGACCGTGCCGATGTCGATACCGAGCTCGAGCGAAGCCGTGGCGACTACGACGCGCAGCTCGCCGGCCTTGAGGCGCGCTTCGGCGTCCAGCCGCAGGGCGCGGGAGAGGCTGCCGTGGTGCGGAAGCACGGCGTTGGGGCCGAGCCGTTCGGCGAGGTGATGCGCCACGCGCTCGGCCAGACGCCGCGTGTTGACGAATACCAGCGTGGTGCGGCGGGCGGTGGCCAGTTCGGCAACGCGGTCGTAGATCTCTCCCCACATTTCGTTGGTTGCCACCGCGCCCAGCTCGTCCTTGGGTACTTCGACGGCGAGGTTGAGTTCGCGGCGATGGCCAAAGGTGAGGACCTGAGCGCCGGGGCTGAGGAAGCGGGCCACTTCTTCGAGCGGCTTCACTGTGGCGGAGAGGCCGATGCGCTGCAACGGCGCGCCGGCGACGTGCTCCAGACGGGCGATCGACAAGGCCAGGTGCGAGCCGCGCTTGTCGTCGGCCACGGCGTGAATTTCGTCGACGATGACGGTACGGACTGGGCGGAGCGCTTCGCGGGAGCGCTCCGCGGTGAGAAGGATGAACAGCGATTCGGGGGTGGTGACGAGGATGTGCGGCGGGCGGCGGCCCATCTGGGTGCGCTCGGCCTGCGGGGTGTCGCCGGTGCGAAGCGCGGTGCGGATGGGGGCGAGCGGGATTCCTCTGGACTCTGCGAGTGCCGCGATTTCAGCCAGCGGCGTTTCGAGGTTCTTTCGAATGTCGTTGGAGAGCGCTTTGAGGGGCGAGACGTAGAGGATTTCGGTGCGGTCCGGCAGGGGGCCTTCGCGGGCCCGGCGGACCAGTGAGTCGAGGCAGATGAGGAAAGCCGCAAGCGTCTTGCCGGAGCCGGTCGGCGCTGAGAGCAGCACGTCCCCTCCGGAGCGGATGAGGGGCCAGGCGGCTTGCTGCGGCTCGGTGGGGTCGCCGAAGCGGGAGACGAACCAGTCGCGGAGCAGGGGATCAAAGCCGGACAGCGGCATGGAGATGTTTTTAGGGTAGCGCGAGTGAAAGAGGCTGAGGAGAGGAGCGATTTCACGTTTACGGCCGTAAGCGCAGGCGGGGCAGCAGAGCTTTCCACCGCGGATAGCTGCGCAGGGGAACAAATCGCTTCTCGACGCCACTTCGCCACGCAACAACCGCACGCCCTTGACGGCTCCGCGCCGTTCTGAATGATCTCCGACGAGGGAAAGGGGGAGTGCGCAAATCGTGGCCTATAAGCATTTCTGCTTTGCTGGAATAGGACATTTCTACTTTGCCCCCGACAACGAGGGTTCGCGCCGTGTCAAGGCAAAGTAGAAATGTCCTATTCCGAGCAAAGTAGAAGTGTCCTGTTTGAGGCCGTAGGCCGAGAAGGACATTACTACTTTGCTGCGACACGAGGGTTCGCGCGAGGGTTCGCGCCGTTGACAGCCCGAAGCCAGTCGTTATATAGTCAGCCTCGAATACTGGAGGTTCCATGGCGTCCTATAATCAGTTCTTCGCAGCCGCTGCCGCATGCACTCTTGTGATCTCCGCAATCCCGTCCAATGTGGCTGCGCAGGAGACAACAAAGGATGGAGTCCGCCTCGAGAATGCGGTCAACAGGCCGGAGCGCCCTTACCGGCAGGCCGGGTCGTCGGACCCGCGCGACCGCGGTCCCCGAGTCGCGAAGGGATTCGGCAAGCGCGACCGGCGTCTTGTCTATGTAACTCTGCCGGGCGGCTCGGCCGGCGGGCAGTTCTCGTCCGAAATGAACGGCGTTGGTATCGTGGTCCTGGATGTTGAGCGCAACTTCGAGTTCGTGAAGCGGATCCCCACTTGGAACGTGGCCGCGAGCACGAGTCCGGAGGAAGTTTCCGGAGTCGCCGCAAGCACGGCCACCAACATGATCTATCTGTCGACCAGGGGCCGGCTCGCCGCCTTCGACCTGGGCACCGACACCAAGGCGTGGGAGAACACCTATGACGGGATGTGCTGTGAGCGCCCGGAAGTCACGCCGGACGGCAAGACGCTGGTGGTTGGCTCCGACCTAAAGGACTTCTGGTATGTGATTGACGCCCGGAGCGGGGCGCTGAAGGGCAAGATCCAAGCTCCCAAGAGCAATTTCGCCCACAACATGGCGCTCAGCGCCGACGGTAAGACGGTGTTCATGGCCCCGAACGGGGTGACCATGACGGTGGGCGATGTGCCTTCCCTGAAGGCCCTCAAAACCATCACCTTCTCGGATCATGTGCGCCCCTTCGTGATCAACCACGACGCGACGCGGGTATACGCCAATCTGAATAATCTGCTCGGTTTCGAGATCGCCGACGTGAAGACCGGCGAGGTGATCAAGCGTATTGAAGCGCCGGCCGAGATGTGGAAGGCGAAGTGGGGTGACGTGAAGCAACACTTCTTCGGGCACGGCTGCCCCAGCCACGGCATAGCTCTAACCCCGGATGAAAGCGAGATCTGGGTCGTCGACAACATCAACTACGGGGTGCTGGTCTACGACAACACCGGCGAGTGGCCGGTGCTGAAGATGACCTTCCCCACCACGGCCTCGGCTGACTGGATCACGATGGGCCTCGAAGGTCAGTACGCCTTCCTTTCGTCGGGCGATGTTGTCGATGTCAAGACCAAGAAGATCGTCGCCCAGATGAAGGACGAGTACGGAAAGCCCATGCACAGTGAGAAGTACCTGGAGATGGCCTTCTCCAACGGAAAGCTGATGCGGACGGTGAGCCAGTTCGGAGAAGGCGTTCCGAGCGCCGTACAGGCGAGGCTCGCCGGCCGCCCACTGGCGGCGAACACGAAGTGACTGCCGGACGTCCATGGCGTAGCCGGTGGGGCTGGCGCTCAGCCGCCCTCTCGTGGACTGTCGCCTTGGCCGCGGCGTCTGCGGGCTTCGAGGCAGGAAGGGCGAGGGCGGCGGATGCCGATCCGGATCTACAGGCGGTGCAGGTGGTCTGCGGCCGGTGTCACGCACCTGCGGTGTTCATGAAACAATCCCGTTCCTGGGATCGCTGGAACGACGTCTTCGCGGACATGACGCAGCGGGGCGCGAAGGGTACCGAGGAGCAACTGGCGCGCGTGACGACGTATTTCCTGGAGAATCTGACTCTCGTGAACGTCAACAGCTCGCCGGCCGATGAGCTGGCGTGGGTGCTGGGTGTCAACGACGAAGTGGCCCAGGATATCATTGCGCGCCGGCAGCGTCAGCCGTTCGCCAACATCGCCCAACTACGCGCGGTGCCCGGGGTGGATTCCGGCAAGTTGGAGCAACGCAAGAGCCGCATTCTTTTCTGACCGGCGCAGGGCGGATGGGAGAAGGAATCCGGCTCAGTCCAACTCATGAGTGAGCGCCGGCCCGAAGGCGTATTCCCCGGTTTACGCATCCACCACGTCGCCTTTGGTGAGCGATGGCGCCCTGCATTCGAAATCGTCAGGGTTGCCCAAAGCGCCGGTGTCAAGCTTCGGCGCCACCGGAGCCGTATTCTGGCATTCGGAGCGGGCAGAACTGCACGCTGCAAAAAAGGTTGAATTAGGAACTGGTGAGCCGGGCGGGACTCGAACCCGCGACCCTTTGATTAAAAGTCAAATGCTCTACCAACTGAGCTACCGGCCCAAAGTTTACTGTGGGAAGTTGGCGGCGGGTACAAGTTCAGGTTACCACAAATGCCGCGCGCGGCCGCTTGATGCGCGCCGCCGGAACGGTGGATAGAACGTACGCTTGCCGCAACCTGTCCACCTCGTCGCTAACGGGGATCTTCGTCTTTCCGCCAACGGCGTGGCGCACCCGGGGCCCCTGGGTCGTCCTCGGTTTCGCCGGCACGCAGGTGAGTGGACAGCCAATCGCAGGGACCTGCGACGTCGCCGGTTTCGTCTGCGCCGCTCAGGCTTCGGCGGATTTCGCCGCCTTCACAGAGAGGGCCAGGCCGCTCCCAAGCCCCGCTGCGGGAATCGGACGAACGATCAAACTATCTAATGCGAGACTTGGATGCCGGCACAATCGTGAAAATGGAGCCTCGGTCCGAAATGAGGTACTGTTCGGCGGCGCGCTGCGTCTTAGCCGCGTCGACGGCGGAGAGGCGCTGTGCCAGCTCCGCGAGATGCGGTCCGTAGCGGAACTCCGCCATCCCACGTTGCAGGCCGAGGTTGCCTTCGATCATCGCAGGTGTCACATTCGGGGACGCCCCAAACTGCATCGCCGCGGGGTCTGGCACGTGCATTAGCGAAGCGCTCAGTTGAAGGCCGAGCAAGGCCGCCGGACCGAGAGCGGCTGCGTCCTTCCGCAAAGCGCCCAGGTGGCTTAGGACATGCTGGCGAATTTCATCGGACGACACGCCAGGCTTCAGCGACGCGGATACATAGAAGTACATTCCTTCCGGTGTTCTCAAGTCCGCGCCCGCAAGCGTCAATCCCGTCTTCGCCTTCAGTTGGGAGTCGCTGAAAAACCGCATCGACAAGAGTTGGGCGGTCACCATCAAGGCCGCATAGTCCTCGTTCGCGGCATCGGGAATGGGCCATGTGAACAATAGATGGCGCGCATCGAGATCCCAGGTAATTTCGCGGCTGCCCGGTTGGATTTCCACCGGCGCTATGGGCCTTGCCTGCGAGCGGATTTCCTCCAGCCGTTTGGCCGCGGTGGAGAGAGCAAGAGCGGGATCGACGCCTCCGACCATGCAAACCACTGTGCGGTCGAGCACCACCAGCCGCTCGTCGCGGTATCGTTGGATCGCTTCCAGCCGCGCATTCATCGCGTCGCCGTTCACGGCGACGTCGCTCCGGCCGTGCCGTGAAGCCTGTGCCCACGCCGCCAGAGCAAACTTGTGACTGAACGAATTTCGGGCGGTGGTAACCGCCTCCTGGATTACGTTCGGCTTTTCCGTTTTGAGACTTTGTGCGGTGAAAGTCACGCCATCCAGCCAGTGTCGATGATGATCCAGAGCCTGCCGCCAGTTGTCGACCGTGCCGTAGGAATCCAGCCGCATGTGATCGGGGAGCGTCTCGGCATTGAAGTGTTCCACATCTGCGCCGGCGGTCGAACGAACCACCAGATGCTCCACCAAATGAGACCATTGCGTTTGGCTTGGGCCGTCACTGGTCAAGCCCATCGGCAGGAAAGTGAAGATCGATTCGCTCTTGCTGCCGGGATTGTGGATGGCTACCAACCGCAGACCGTTCTTGAGCGTTTTCGTTGTGACTTTCATTTCGCCGGCGACGGCAACACTGGCCAGCAGTAGCGGAAGACAGTAAGAATACGATTCTGCCAATGGAGTATGTGCGGTGTGCTATAGCGTTGGGAGGCTGCTCCTCCGCGCCCTGCCGCTCGACCGGTCCGAACCGCGCCGGTGCACCGAAGAAAGGACTGAAGATGATACGCCTGCTGCTGTTCCTGATTGTGGTTTGCGCTCCGGCGGCTGAAATGACGATTGCACCCGCCTTGATCACGCGGTGTATCAGCGGGGTGGGGCAAGCGACCATATCGTGGAGTAACGCCGGGCCGGGACTTGTGCAGGTGCGACTCTTCCAAGCCAGCGGGCCGCCCATAACGGGCTGGGAGCCAAGCGAGGGTTCAGCCGTAACCGGGCCCTGGGTAGAGGGCCAGATGGTTTTCGTGCTGGTCGATGAGGGAGGCACGGAGCTGGCTCGCGTGGTGGCGCGCGTAAGCTGCAACGCCGTCGTGGATCCACCGTCGAATCCAAGCTACTGGCCGCTCGCAGCCGGCAACCGCTGGGTGTTCCGCGTCGACAACCGCCTCTCCGCGTCTGACTACGAGCATTGGCGCGTGATCGACAACGTCGTAACAAGCGACCGCATCTACACGCGCGTGCAAGCGGGCGGCGAGGAGTGGCTGCTGCGCGAGGACGAGCACGGCCGGTTGTGGCGGATGTTTCCCTCCGGAGCGGAAGAACTCTGGATGGATCCGAACCAGCCGTCGAGCCCTGACGCCGTGTTGAAGCCGGGCTATCGGGGACCGGTGTCGCTGCTCATCGGAGATTTCACCAACGCCATCCGCTTTGATCATGCGCCCGATGCCTTGATCTTCGAGACCATTGACTTCGTCCAGGGGCTCGGTCCCGCGCGCATCGATCAGACGATGATGAGCGGCTCGTCGGGAGGGTTTCTGAAATCCGGGCGTTTGGTGGAGGCGTTCATTAACGGCCGCCTTTGGACCCGGCCGGGCGTGCGCGTCCAATTGTTGGCGGAATCCACCACGCTCCACGTGTCGGGCAAGAGCGTGACCAACTGTGCCGTGCCTTGCTACTTCGCGGCGTGCGGTTTGGTTCCGGGCGCGGACCCACCGGGGACCTACAAGCCGTGCTTCGAGACCAGTGTGGCCGCGGAAGGCGCGCCCCTGGACGCCGAGGCACTGCTCGAACTGGTGAACTCCGCCGGGACCCCCGTCCTGAGTCAGCAGCTCCCTCTTGGCCTTGACGGCGCCTTCCACTACCAGGCGCCACTCTTTACGACGCCCAACATGCCCTTCCTGCAGGGCGACTACGTCTTGCGCGTCCGTGTCCGCGATGGGCTCGGCGCGGAAATCGGCTCAGCCAGCCTGGCGCTGCGGATCGACTGAATAGTCGCTGGCAGCGAGAGTATGGTGCGCCGAAGCTGCGGGCCGATTCCCTCAATGGCGCCCTACTTGACGGCCGATGCCCGCTTGGCTTACAAACAAGCGTGCAGCGCGCATTCAGAAAGGGAATCCAGGGTACACTCGTGGACATCAACAATAGAACGGTAGCCGCCAGCAAAGGGGATACCAAAATTTGGGGCGACCGCCACGTCGGCTGGCGGTTCCAGCGATGATGCCGCGCCGTCAATTTCTTCAACAGGCCACGCTCGGGGGTTTGGCCGCCAAGACCCAACGGAACTTCATTGACGCCCACGTTCACGTCTGGACGAACGACTTCAAGAAATACCCGCTGGCCCCGGGCTACACGCCGGAGAAAATGACACCCCCGGTCTTTCTCCCCGGCGACATTCTCCGGCGCGCGCGTCCGAGCGGCGTCCGCCGGATCGTTCTGATCCAGATGAGCTACTACGGCTTCGACAACTCCTATATGCTCGACGTGATCCGAAGCCAACCGAAGGTGTTTCGCGGAGTTGCCGTTGTGGACTGGAACGCCGCCGATCCCGACGCGAAGATGAAACAATTGGCCAAACAGGGCGTGCGCGGGTTCCGGATCTACCCAGGCCGCATCGCGCCTTCCCGGTGGCTGGATGGAGAGGGTTTCGAGAAGATGTTCCGCTGCGGCGCCGAGGAACGGTTGTCGATGTGCCCGCTGATCAACCCCGATGGGCTCGCGGCGCTGGACCGGCAGTGTATGAAGTTCCCAGACACTCCGGTGGTTATCGATCACCTGGCCCGCATTGGAGCCACTCCGCCAATCCGGGAGCCGGACGTTCGGGACCTGTGCGCGCTCAGCCGCCACCCGCAGGTGAAGGTGAAGGTCTCGGCGTTTTATGCACTAGGGGAAAAGAAGCCGCCCCATCGCGATCTGCTGCCGCTGCTTAAGCGGGTCTACGAAGCCTTTGGACCCAGACGTTTGATGTGGGCCTCCGACTGCCCTTTCCAGACCGCCGAGGAGACGTACGAGGACAGCATCTCCCTGGTGCGAGATCATCTGGACTTCGCCTCGCCAGAGGACAGAGATTGGATGCTCATGCGTACCGCGGAAGAGTCGTTTTTTCGCTGAAGTGCGCGGACATTGGTCCACCCGCCTTCTCGCGCGCGCTACGGCTTCTCTACCCGATGATATCTTGGCGGGTTATGAAGCATATCTTGCCGAACGTCATTATCTTTCTGATTGTCCTAACTCCCACCGTTCAAGGACAAGATGGCCTCCCGTATACGAAATACACCAGTTTCAGCCAGGTATTAGAGGGCAAGGCCGCGCGCTATCTGGCAGTTACCCGTGTCTCCGATCCGGGATCGGGCAACCGCCGGGCGTATACAGGGTTTTTCTTTTACCAATGCCTTCAGTTCGACACTACGGGACGCTATCTGCTCGGCATGAAGGTTTATTTCCAGAACCGCGTTGTTGAACCGGCCGACCGCGCTGATATTGGTTTCATCGATCTCAGGGACAAGTACAAGTGGACCAAAATCGGAGAGACAAGCGCCTGGAACTGGCAGCAGGGCGCCCGCCTTCAATGGCGGCCGCGGTCGGATGAAATCGTATGGAATGACCGTTCAGACGATGGCACGAGGTATGTGTGCCGCGTGTACAACTTCCGCAGCGGAAAAATACGCACCCTGCCGCGACCGATTTACGACCTCTCACCCGACGGCGCTACGGCGCTAACTCATGATTTCGAGCGCATGAAGCATCGCGGAGCCGATTATATCGGCATTGAGGACAAGTACAAGAACCAATTCGCCCCAAGTGAGACCGGCATCTGGAAGATGAACCTGGATACGGGACACTCCGAGCTGGTCATGACGCTGGAGAAGATGGCCGGCATCGCCTACCCAGGAGGAAGCCCCTCGTCAGGCTGTCTGTACTTCTTCCGTGAGGGATGGAACCCGTCCGGCACGCGGCTGATTGCCTTCGTCAAAGATCCGGAAAACAATCTCTTCAAAGCTTTTTCCATGACAGCAACGGGTAAAGATGTCCGTTACTTGTATGACGTGCCCAGTCACCATGCGTGGCAGGACGACGATTATGTGCTGGATTTTGGCAATCATACGCCTCCCGGCGGCGGTTCACCTCAGAAGGGATATTTTCTTTTCAAAGATGACGGGACAGGAAGGGCCCGTGGTCTTCTCTGGGCCACAGAATTTGACGGCCATGACAGCTACCTTCCAGGCCCTGGTGGCGATTGGATCCTCTCAGACACGTACACCATCGATGGCTTCCAGCACCTGTTCCTGTATCATCGACCAACCAAACTCTTCATCCCTCTCGCCAAGTTGCGGTCGATGGCTGCTGTCGACGGTATCCACCGCGTCGACCTGCACCCGAGGTTCAGCCGGGATGGACGGATCGTTTCGATAGATGCGACGCACGAACGTTTCGGGCGGCAAATGTACGTTATCGACATTACCCACATCGTGGATAACCCGCCAAGCCCTGGTCATGCCAGACGCGGAAAAGTTGGGCTGCCTCTTCACGGACGGCGCGGTTGAGACACAAGAGTCGATCCCCCCAGAGGCGCATCCGTCCCTCATATCTAGAAGCCGTTAGGCATGGGCTAGTGCTTTTGATGACAAGTGTTTGTTGCAGCTATCAATAAAGTCTCCGTGGTCAAGCGCGGTGCGGTAATGCCGGGCTCGATCCCCAACAACGGTATGGCGATGCCCAGAAGCACTTGCGGCATAGTTCACCAGTGACGACGTTGAAGCGGTCCGCGCGGCCGTCGAGCGGAGGACGCGGAAATGACGAAGCCCTTGGAAGAGCGGAAGCCGCAGGCAATGCTCTACCAACTGAGCTACGGCCCAAAGTGTACTGCAGGAAGCTGGCGGCGGGTACAAGTTCTAGTTACCGCAAACGCCGTGGGCGGCTGTGGATAGAATGTACGCATGCCGCAACCGGTCTACCTCGTCGCCAATGGGGATCTTCGTCTTTCCGCCAATCAAAAGTGCTGGCCCGCGCAGGCCCGCGCCGAGGAGGCGGTGACCGCCGCCATCCAGCGGGAAGGGCGCAAGGTCGTCCGGGGACACGAGTATAATGCGGGCAAGCAGCATGGCTTCATCGACAGCCAGCGGCGGGGCATGGAAGTGTTCCGCGATATTCCGCCGGAAGCGCCGCTCGTGGTAGTGGAGGCGGTCTGGCAGTACAGCCATCATTTGCTGCACGGGCTGTTCACGCACCGCGGGCCGATCCTCACTGTCGCCAACTGGAGCGGCGAGTGGCCGGGGCTGGTAGGAATGCTCAACCTGAACGGCTCGCTGACCAAGGCTGGGGTGAAGTACGACACGCTCTGGAGCGTGGATTTTACGGACGGGTTTTTTCTAAATGGCCTGCGGCGGTGGCTGGCGGGAAAGCGCGTGCGGCACGACGCGTCGCACGTACGGCGGCTGGACGGCATCAAGCTTCCCGCGCGGGCGGACAAGCTGGGTGAGGCATTCGCGAAGGAGCTGCGGCGGAACAAAGCCATCATGGGCGTGTTCGATGAGGGCTGCATGGGCATGTACAACGCCATCATCCCGGACGAGCTGCTGCATCCGACGGGCGTGTTCAAGGAGCGGCTGAGCCAGTCCGCCCTCTACGCCGCGATGCAGTGCGTTTCGGCCGAGGAGGCGGCCGGCGTGCACGCCTGGCTGGAGGCGCGCGGCATGAAGTTCAAAACGGGCTCGGACCCGGAGACCGAGCTCACCGGCGCGCAGATTCTGGAGCAGTGCAAGATGTACATCGCGGCGGTGCGCATCGCCGGCGAATTCGGTTGCGACACCATCGGCATCCAGTACCAGCAGGGGCTGAAGGATCTGGCGCCGGCGTCGGACCTCGCGGAGGGGCTGCTGAACAACGTGGATCGTCCGCCTGTGAAGGACGCGTCGGGCAAAGTGTTGTACGAAAACCAGGCGCTGCCGCACTTCAACGAAGTGGACGAATGCGCGGGCTTGGACGGGCTGGTGACTAACCGCCTCTGGACGCGTCTGGGTTTCGACCCGGAGAACACACTGCACGACGTGCGCTACGGAGAAACCTACGGCGGCAAGTTCGTTTGGGTATTCGAGATTTCCGGCTCGGCGCCGCCGAGGCATTTCATCGGCGGGTACGCGGGCACGGTGAGCGAGCGCCAGCCTCCAATGTACTTCCGGCTGGGCGGCGGTACGGTCAAAGGCATCTCCAAACCGGGCATCGTGGTGTGGAGCCGCGTCTTCGTCGCCGGGGGCGGGCTGAAGGCCGATCTGGGGCTGGCCGACGTTCTGGAGTTGCCGCTGGAAGAGACGGAGCGGCGCTGGCGCATCACCACCCCGCAGTGGCCGATCATGCACGCGGTGACCCGCGGCGTATCGCGCGACCAGATGATGGCGCGGCACAAGTCGAATCATATTCAAGTTGCCTATGCGCCGGATGAGCGCGGGGCGAAGCTGGCGTTGTGGTCGAAGGCGGCCGCGTTCCGCGCGATGGGGCTCGACGTCGCTATTTGCGGGAACGTAGACTGAGAGACATGCTCCGACCGCTTCTTCTGGTTGCCGCGGCTGCGTCCGCGCTTGCTCAGACTTCTTCCGGGCGGCTGACCGCCGGCGACGTGTTTCAGTTCGAGCAGGTGAGCGATCCGCAGATCTCGCCGGACGGGCGGCGCATCGTCTATGTGCGACAGTTCGCCGACATTCAGAGCGACCGCTTCTATTCGAATCTCTGGATCGTCGACTTCGACGGCGGGAACCACCGGCCGCTGACCAGCGGCAACTTTCGCGACACGGCGCCACGCTGGTCGCCGGACGGCGCGCGGCTGGCGTACCTTTCGGACCGCGAGGAGACGTCGCAGATCTGGGTGCGGTGGATGGATTCGGGGCAGTCTTCGCGGGTGACGCACGTGCCCGAAGGGCCGGCGTCGCCGGCGTGGTCGCCGGACGGAAAGCAGATCGCGTTTCTGTCGCTGGTTGCCGTGAAGGCGCGCAAGATCGGTAAGCTGCTGGAGGCGCCCGCCGGGGCGAAGTGGGCCGATCCGCCGACGGTGATGGATCGGCTGATGTACCGCTTCGACGGGAGCGGCTATTTGAAAACCGGGTTTACGCATCTGTTCGTCGTCCCTTCCGAGGGCGGGACGGCGCGGCAGGTCTCCAGCGGGAACTTTCAGCACGGCGGACCGGGGTTGGGGAGCGGCGGCGATCCGGTGTGGTCGCCTGACTCGAAGTCCATTCTGCTGGCGGCCAACCGGCGTGCGGACCATGAGTTGGAGCCGCTGGATACGGAGATCTACGAGTTCCCGCTGGACGGCGGAGAGCCTAGCGCGCTGACTCACCGCAAGGGCCCGGACCGGGCGCCGGCGATTTCGCGGGACGGCCGGCGGATCGCGTACCTGGGTTTTGACGACCGCTACCAGGGTTACCAGGTGACGCACTTGTATGTGATGAACCGCGACGGCTCGGGGTCGCGCGTGGCGCTGAACCTGGACCGGGACGCGGGCAGTCCGCGCTGGTCGGCGGACGGGTCGGGCGTGTTCTTTACCTATGACGACCGGGGACACACGCGGCTGGCGTTCTCGAAGCTGGATGGGGACAAGCGCGACCTGGCGGGAAACATCGGCGGTGGGTTCGGAGCCTCGCCGGGCGGGTCATTTTCGGTGGCGCTCAACGGCGCGTTCGCCCTTACCTACAGCCGTCCCGACGTGCCGTCGGATGTGGCGGCGGGCACGCTGGGGGACCCCACACTGCGACGCCTGACCGGGGTAAACGACGATCTGTTGGGGCAGAAGCAACTCGGCGCAGTTGAGGAGATCTGGTACGAGTCTTCGAAGGATAAGCGGAAGATCGAGGGCTGGATACTGAAGCCACCGGGATTCGATCCGTCGAAGAAGTATCCGCTGGTGCTGGAGATTCACGGCGGGCCGTTTTCGAATTATGGCGACCGCTTCGATTTCGAGAAGCAGCAGCTTGCGGCTAAGGGCTACGTGGTGCTCTACACGAATCCGCGCGGCTCCACCAGTTACGGCGAAGAGTTCGGCAACCTGATCCACCACAGCTACCCAGGCGACGATTTCTACGATCTGAATTCGGGCGTGGACGCGGTGGTCGCCCGCGGCTACATCGATCCGAACCGGCTCTACGTCACCGGCGGCTCGGGGGGCGGCGTGCTGACGTGCTGGACCGTCGGACACACGACACGCTTCCGCGCGGCGGTGGCGGCCTATCCGGTGATCAACTGGGTCAGCTGGGTGCTGACCGCGGATATCGCGGCATTCGGCACGAAGTACTGGTTCCCGGGGCTGCCCTGGGACAACGCGGCGCATTATGAGAGCCGGTCCCTACTCTCCGTGGTGAAGAACGTCAAGACGCCGACGCTGATTCTGACCGGGGAAGAAGACTTTCGGACTCCGATGTCGGAATCGGAGCAATACTTCCAGGCTCTGAAACTACTCGGAGTGGAAACGGCGCTGATGCGCGTGCCGGGAGAATCGCACGGCATCCGCCGGCGCCCCAGCCACTGGATGGCTAAGATAGCCGCCATCTCGGGCTGGTTTGAGGAGCACGAACCGCAATGATGACTCGCAGAGAATTGATTGCCGGGGCGCCGCTGGCGCTCAGGGCCGCACCGGCGGGGCGGCCGAAGATCGCCGCCGTGGTCACCACCTATTTCCAGTTCTCGCACGCGCAGCACATCGTCGACCGCTTCCTGATCGGCTACGGCTGGAACGGCGAGCATCACCGTCCCGAGATCGACCTGGTCTCACTCTGGGTGGACCAGGTGGGCAAGAACGACCTGAGCCGGTCACGGGCGCAGGAATTCCCTTCGATGAAGCTCTACCCGTCGATCGCCGAAGCCTTGACGCTGGGTACGGGGAAGCTGGCCGTGGACGGCGTGCTGCTGGTGGGGGAGCACGGCAATTACGGCCGCAACGAGAAGCGGCAGCATCTGTATCCGCGCTACCAGTTCTTCAAGGAGATCGTAAAGGTCTTCGAATCTTCCGGACGCGCCGTGCCGGTGTTCAACGACAAGCATCTTTCGTGGAACTGGGATTGGGCTCGCGAGATGTACGACACCAGTAAGCGCCTGCGATTTCCTTTTATGGCCGGATCGAGCCTTCCGGTGACGTGGCGCACGCCTTCGCTGGAGATGCCGGCCGGTGCGAAAGTGCGAGAGGCGCTCTGCGCGGGCTACGGCGGAGTGGACAGCTACGACTTCCATGCGCTGGAGACGGTGCAATGCATGGTGGAGCGGCGGCGGGGCGGGGAAGCGGGCGTGACGTGGCTGCAAGCCTACCGGGGCGAGGCGTTCTGGAAGGCGCTGGCGGAGGGCGCGTGGTCGCGGGAGCTGATGGAGTCGGCGCTCTGCCGCAGCCACACGCTGACGCCGTCGCGCGCCGGCTTCAACAACGACTTTCCCACGCTGGACGACATGCGGCGCATCGTGCGGAATCCGGTGGCGTATGTTTACGGCCACGCCGACGGGCTGAAGTCGGCGATCCTGTTGTTGGATGGACTGGTGGAGGACTTCAACTTCGCGGCGTCCATCGAGGGCCGGACGGAGCCGTTCTCGACACAGATGTACCTGCCGATGCCGCCGGCGCGGACCAGCCTGGCGAACTTCTTCACGCCCCTGGTGAACAACGTGGAGCAGATGTTTCTGACGGGCAAAGCAACCTATCCGGTGGAGCGCACGCTGCTGACCACTGGCCTGACCGCGGCCGGCGTGGAGAGCCTCCACCGGGGGCAGACGCGCGTGGAGACGCCGCACCTGGCTAAAGTCGCCTACCAGCCGGCGGCCAAATCGACATTCTGGAGAAGCTGATGCCGCAACGCGTTGCCATCCTCACCACCACGTATCACTATCTCTCGCACGCGCAGCACATCGGCGACCGTTTTCTGATCGGCTATCCGCGCGGCGGGCGCTGGCATAAGCCGGACATGAAGGTGGTCTCGCTTTACGTCGATCAGAAGCCGAAAGGCGACCAGAGCGAAGAGAGGGCGCGCGAATTCGGATTCGCGGTGTATCCGACCATCGCCGAGACGCTGCGTTGCGGAGGCGGCAAGCTTGCCGTGGACGCCGTGCTGCTGATCGGCGAGCACGGCGAGTATCCGCGCAACGAGCTGGGCCAGATCCTCTATCCGCGCCACGAATTCTTCAAGCAGTGCGTGGAGGTATTCGACAAAGACGGCGGCGCCGTGCCGGTCTATAACGATAAGCACCTGTCGTACAGCTTCGAGAAGGCGAAGTGGATGGTAGACCAGTCGAAGCGGTTGGGCTTTCCGATGCTGGCCGGCTCGTCGCTGCCGGTGACGTGGCGTTTGCCGGACGTGGAGCTGCCGCTGGAAAGCGAGATCGAGGACGCACTGATGGTGGGCGTCGGCAGTTCCGACCCGATGGATTATCATGCGCTGGAGGCGATGCAGTGCATGATCGAGCGGCGCAAGGGCGGCGAGACGGGCGTGCGGTCGGTGCAACTGATCGAGGGCGAGGCGGTGTGGAAAGCCGGCGAGGAGGGCCGCTGGTCCAAGCGGCTTCTGGAGGCCGCGCTTTCGAGGAGCGATACGCCGCAGGGGCTGACGCTGAAGGACGGGCGCACGCAGGATCTGGTGGGGTCGGGCGAAGTGCGTCGGCTAGCGAAGACTCCGGCGGCGTACTTCGTGGAGCGCAACGACGGGCTTCGGACGACGCTGCTCATGATCGACGGGGTGGTTGCGGACTACACGTTCGCGGCGAAGGTGAAGGGCGCGGGGATCGTTTCGACGCAGTTCTTTCTGTCGCCGACGCCGAACGTGACGTACTCGGCGTGTCTGGTGAGCAAGATCGAGGAGATGTTCGTGACGGGGAAGGCGCCGTATCCGGTGGAGCGGACGTTGATTGTGAGCGGGGCGCTGGAGAGCTGTTTGCGGTCGCGGAAGCAGGGGCATGTGAAGCTGGAGACGCCACATCTTGCGGTGAAGTACCGGGCGCCGCTAGCTCCGCAGCACGCGCGGGGGTGAGGCCGGCTCCTGGTAAAATTGTGAGTGCGCGAACGTGGCGGAATTGGCAGACGCACCAGACTTAGGATCTGGCTCCTGAAAGGGAATGGGAGTTCGACCCTCCCCGTTCGCACCAACTTCTACGCAAGGATCTGGTGGATTGGGGCGCCGAAGTCGATGTCCAGGCGCTTGCGGCCGGGGACTTCGAGCTTGCGTGGGTCGAGGCCGAGTTGGTGGAGGACCGTGGCGTGGATGTCGGTCACGTAGTGCCGGTCCTCGACGGCGTGGAAGCCGATTTCGTCTGTTGCGCCGTGGACGGTGCCGCCCTTGATGCCGCCGCCGGCCAGCCACACTGAGAAGCCGTAGGGGTGATGGTCGCGGCCGTTGGTGCCTTGGGCTCCGGGGGTGCGTCCGAACTCAGTGGCCCATACGACGAGCGTGTCGTCCAGCATTCCGCGCTGCTTCAGATCCGTCAGCAGGCCGGCGATGGGCTTGTCCACCTGCTGGCAGAGGTCGGTGTGGCCCTTCTTGAGGTTGCTGTGGGCGTCCCATTTTCCGGCGCCGCCGTTCTGGCCGTGGAAGACCTGGACGAAGCGGACGCCGGTTTCGGCCAGGCGGCGGGCGGCGAGGCACATCTCGCCGAAGGGGCGCGTGGTGTCGTGATCCAGTCCATACAGCGCGCGCGTGGCTTCGCGCTCCTGGCTGAAACGCATCACTTCGGGTACGGCGGTCTGCATGCGATAGGCGAGCTCGTACGATTTGATGCGGGCGCGCATGGTGGCGTCATCGGGATATTCGATGGCCGACAGGCGGTTGAATTCGCCGAGTAGCTCGAACTCGCTTTTCTGCTCTTCGCGGTAGACGCCCGAGGGGGCGGCGTAGGGGAGCGGGTTGTCGGGGCGGACTTCGAGTTGCACGCCGCTGTGCTCCGGTCCGAGGTAGGACGCGCCGTGGGCGGCTACTCCGCCGCAGCAGGTGTCGACGGGCTCGCCGAGCACGACGAACTGGGGCAGGTTGTCGTTGAGCGAGCCGAGCCCGTAATGCACCCAGGAACCGATGGTGGGGAACTGGCCTTCGAGCACGTGGCGGCCGCTATGGAACTGCATTTGCGCGCCGTGGTTGTTGTCCGTCGTCCACATGGAGCGGACGACGGCGAGCTCGTCGATGTGTTCGGACAGGTGCGGCCACCAATCGCTGACTTCGATTCCGCTCTCGCCGCGCTTCTTATATCCGACCTGGAGCGGGTAGAGGAGTGAATGAACGGTGTGGAGGCCGGCGATCACCTCGCGCAGGTTACGTTTGACCAGCGGGTTCGATTCGGCATCCTTGTACGGGGTGTCGCTGAGCTTGCGGCCGGCGTATTTGGTGAGCTCGGGCTTGGGGTCAAAGGTCTCGACGTGGCTGACGCCGCCGATCATGAAGAGCCAGATGACGCGCTTGGCTTTGGGGGCGAAGTGAGGGCGGCCGTCGGGCAGGGCCCATCCGGTGGTGGCGGCGCGGGCGATGCCGTCGCGATGAAGCATGGCGCCGAGGGCGAGGCCGGTGAAACCCATTCCGGTGTCGGCGAGGAAGTTGCGCCGCGACGAAAGAGGACGAGGGAGAAAAGGCCGATTCATGGCTGGGTGCTCCTCATCGGATGGTGACGAAATCGTTGTGGTTGAACAGCACGTGGACCAGGTTCTCGCGGGATCGCAGCGCGGCGTCGGGCGATGCCTGCGAATCCGTGGCGGCTACTTTCTGGAACATCGATAGGTGGTCCGGGTCGCCGAAGAGGCCGGGCTGGCGGCGCAGGAACGCTTCGGCGGCGGATAGCTCCTTCGGTGCGGGCGGGCGGCTGAGGATGGTTTCAAAGGCCGCTCTTACGAAGGCAGAGTCGGAGTCGAGGCCGCGGTTTTCGTCCGAGAGTTTTCGGGCCAGCAAGCGGGCTTGCTCCAGGCCGAGGCGGCTGTTGGAGAGCGCCAGCGCCTGCTGCGGCGCGACGCTTTCGTTGCGCTCATAGCATTCGGCGGGGTTGGGCGCGTCGAACATCTTCAGAAATTCCATCTGCGTGTCGGGCGAGTGGCGGAAGTAGAGGCTGCGGCGGCGGGATTCAAAGCCCAGCGTCTCGTCGATCTCGGGGCCGCCCATGGCACGGTCCAACTGGCCGGAGACGGCGAGGATGCTGTCGCGCACCACTTCGGCCTCCATGCGCTTGGGGTTCATGCGCCAGAGGTAGACGTTATCGGGATCGGCGGCGGCGCTGGCGACGGAGGACTCGCCGGCGGTGGAGCGCATGCGGTATGCGCTGCTGGTGAGAATCAGGCGGTGGAGCTTCTTCATGCTCCAGCCGGAGTCCATGAACTCGACGGCCAGCCAGTCCAGCAGCTCGGGGTGCGTGGGGCGCTTGCCGTTCAGGCCGAAGTCGAAGACGGTGGGGACCAGCGCCTTGCCGAAATGGCGCAGCCAGATGTGATTGACGGCGACGCGCGCGGTGAGCGGATTCTGGGAAGACGCGATCCAGCGAGCGAGGGCGGTGCGGCGTCCGCTGCTGCGGTCGGGATAGACTTTGCCGACCGGCGTGTAGCCTTCGGCGACTTGAGTCAGCGCCGTCTGGGCGGCGGCGAGGCGCTTCTGGGCCTCCGCGACTTTCTTCTCGTCCGCGGGGTCGCCCGGCTTGGGCGGTTTCAGAGCTTCCTGGAACTGCAACTGAGCGCGGAAGACGTTCTCGTCGGCGCGCAGGATGCCGGCTTCGCGCTCGGCTTTGCGGGCGGCGTTGGCGAGATCCTCGTACTTGGGATCGGGAGGATCGGAGTAGCGGGCGTTGTCGGCGGCGATGCGGGCTTCGAGGCCGGGAATGGCGGCGCGGGCGGCGGCGAGCGTTTTCTGCGCCAGCGTCAACTGGTCGGCCGGCGCGCGGAGCTTGTCCATTGCTATCTGGGGTGTCGTTTTGGCGTCGGCTCCGATCGCTTCCTTCTCGGCGGCGGCGTATGCGGCTTTGGCTTTTTCGAGCGCGGCTTCGGCTTCGGACACGTCCTTGGCGGCCTGGCGTAGCAGGTCCTGGTGAACGAACGGGCGGTGATCGGGATAATACGCATCTACCGGCAGGGGGACGCTTTCGATGCCGCCGAGCGTGCCGCCGAGCGCATGAGGGACGCCGGGCGCGATCTTCTTCTCGTTGTCGGGATTCTGGATGTCGCCGCGAATCAGGAGGTGCGTGACGCGTTCGGCTTCGGCGTCATAGGAGCGCGAGAGGCCGTCCTTCTCGGTGTCGGGCTGGCCGGAGACGCGATCGATGCGAACCTCGTACGGCTCGAAGAACGCGCGGAAGCGATAGTATTCGTCCTGCGCCAGGGGATCGTACTTATGGTCATGGCAGCGAGCGCACTTGAGCGTGATGCCGAGGAACCCGGCGGCGGTGTGGTCGACGGCGTCCTGCATCCAGCCGTGACGGTCATACTTATTGAAATTGCGAACCAGGAAGCCGGTGGCGCGGAGGGTTTGCGTATCGGCGGGCGCGATTTCGTCGGCGGCGAGCATCTCCAGGATCATTCGCGCATAGCTCTTGTCCTGGTTGAGCGATTCGACGATCCAGTCGCGCCAACGCCACATGAATTGATGGCTGTTGCGGACATCCTTGCCTTTGCGCCAACCGTACCAGTCGCTGTAGCGCCAGACGTCCATCCAGTGGCGGGCCCAGCGCTCGCCGTAGCGGGGGTCGGCGAGCAGTTTGTCGACGGCGCGCTCATAGGCTTTAGGTTCGGTGTCGGCGAGGAAGGCGCGCATTTCTTCGCGGGTGGGCGGCATGCCGAGCAGGTCGAGGTAGGCGCGGCGGTAGAGGACGGCGGGGGCGGCTTCGGGGACGGGCGTGAGGTTGTGCTTCTTATACTCGGCGTAGAGGAAGGCGTCGATCGGATTTTGGACGCGCGCGCCGGCGGGCGGTTTGGGAACCGTCGCGCGTTTCGGAACCTGGAAGGCCCAGTGATTGACGGGCAGCGGCGCGGCGGCGGCGGCGAGCGGCTTTTCAAACGGAGCGCCGTCGCGAATCCAGGCGGCGATGGCGGCGATCTCGGCGTCGGGGAGCTTGCCGCCCTGGAAGGGCATGTGGGGCTCGCGGGCGTGGGTCACGGCCTGATAGAGGAGGCTCCCGTTGGCATCACCCGGCGTGAGGGCGGGCCCGCGGTCGCCGCCGCGGAGGAGCAGGTCGCGGCTGGAGAGATCCAGACCGGACTGTTTGACTTTGCTGTTGTGACAGGCGAGGCAGCGCTGCTCCAGAATTGCCAGTCCCTGAGGCCGGTCCGCGGCCGCCAGCGGCGCCCAGAGGATGAGAACGGGCCACCATCGCTTCATAGGTTTGTCCTTACTTTATCAGAGTTGGGGTGGAGGGGCTCGGCCTAGCCGGCGGCGCGGAGGCGGCCGGTTTGGGGGCGGGGGAAGTGGAGGACGGCGGGGGCGCCGATTCCGCAGCAACGCTTGTATTTGAGTTTGGAGCCGCAGGGGCAGGGGGAGTTGCGCGGGGTGTCCGGTTTCGGGATTGGCTTCGTTTGTGGAGTTCGGGCGATGGGGACGGGCGCGGGCGCTGCCTGGGGTGAATTGGGTTTGTTTTTCCATGCGGCGGGAGCCAGTGGGACTTCGTGGGTTCTGGAAATTGGGTTCGTTTGCGGAGTAGCGGGATCGGCTTGGGAATCCGGCTCCGGGATTGGGTTTGTTTGTGCAGTTTCGACGCCGGCAGCGGTGGAATTGGGTTCGTTTGCGCGGATTACGGATAGGGCTTCGGGGCGGGAGTCGAGCTCGCGCCAAGCGTTGCGGTACTGGCGGTCGAGGGAGGCTTCGTAGCGGGCGAGGGCGGTGAAGGGGCTGAGGCCGCCTTCGAGGAATCGGCCGGCGACGAGGGCGAGATCGGACGGCGGGTTCGTGGACGCGGTCGCGGCGTCGCGGGATTTTTCGATCAGGCGGGTGAACATTTCGGCTTCGATTTTCCCGAGACGGCGGAGACGCCATTCGCAGGCGGCGATTTTGCGGACGGCGGCGAGGTCGCCGGCGGAGCGGGGTTGGGCTTCGGCGGCGAAATCGTTGTAGAGCGCGTCGAATTCGGCCTGATTTTCGCCGGGGAGGACGATTTGGGGGCTGCGGAGCCCGTGTTTGAGCGCGTTGAGGGAGCTGGCGCGACGGCCGGCTTCGGTTTTGGGCCCTGAGGAGCGGAGGGCGTTGCGGCGGTTGGCCGCGAGTTGTCTTTCGGATGGCATGGAGAGCCTTTCGTTCAGAAGGGCAGGCGGAGTGGCCTGTCTATCACCAGATGTAGCATGGAGGGAGTTCGACTTGACGGCGCAAAGTATCCATGTTGTTGATTTCATTGTGACAATAATGGCAAGAATATACTTGACTATTCCAAGGTTCCATGGCACACTTGATCCATGGAACCCACCACCCTTCAGGAAGCGGTCGTAACCTTCTCGAATCAAGACAATTGCCGGGAGTATGTTGTGCCGCGCCGATGGGGGAAGGTTGTCACTTGCCCGACTTGCGGAAGCGATAAGGTGAAGTTCCAACCCAAGCACAACCGCTGGCAGTGCTCCAATCGTCATCCCCGGCGGCAGTTCACCCTAAAGACGGGAACCGTGATGGAAGATTCGCCCCTCGGACTGGACAAGTGGATGACGGCCATGTGGCTGGTAGCCAGCAACCGAAATGGGATTTCTTCGTGGGAATTGCATCGCGCTTTGGGCATCACCCAAAAGTCCGCATGGTTCTTGCTTCATCGGATTCGGCTTGCCATGCAGGATGATCTGACCGGCGGCAATCTTTGCGGTGAAGTGGAAGTGGATGAAACCTTCATCGGCGGCAAGGCCCGCAATATGCATAAGGATCGCAAGGCGCGTGTTCAGAAGCATGGTCGCAATACTGGTGGCAAGACTGCCGTACTTGGCATCCTAGAGCGTGGCGGTCAGATTCGCGCCAGCGTTATTCCCGACCGCACTAAGGCCAGCATTCAGCCTCTTGTGCGCGGTAGCGTAGAACCTGGAACTCAGATTCATTCGGACGAACACGCGGACGCTTGGCGCATGGATGATGACTACACCCACAACGTTGTGAATCACCTTGCGCAGTACGTGGACGGGAACGTTCATTGCAACGGCGTTGAGAACTTCTGGAGTCTCCTGAAAAGAACCATCGGCGGCACCTACGTGAGCGTCGAACCCTACCACCTGTTCCGCTACGTTGACGAACAGGCGTTTCGCTTTAACAATCGCAAGCCCATGAGCGATGCGGATCGCTTCAGTTTTCTGGTTCGCAAAATCGTTGGCAAGCGCCTCACCTACGCCGAGTTGACCGGTAAGACGGAGGAAGGGCCGAGCCAAGAGGAAACTGCTATTTAACGGGCGGTTGCCTCGCGGTCCTGAGCGGAAGCTCTAGCCTTCGGTTTCGGGCCGCGCCTGTTGGGATTCATCGCAGACTGGCGTTTGTATTCGGCTTCCCGACGCATGATCTCTTCGTGTGGAACGGAGAGAACCTTCCGTACCAACGCATCAAACCGCTTCGTGATTTCCGGGCCTTCAAAGGTTTGCGGTGTTGCCTTCATTCTCGTTCCATGATGGCACGGATAGTAGTCTGGTCGAACAACTCATCTTGAGGAAACAATAGCGACCAGATAGCCAGTCCGCTAGGGTCTAGCGCGGCGCTATCGCTATGTGCTAGACTTTTTACACTATGGATCAATCCACTGCATCGATGCTGGAAGCCATCGACAAGCGAATCGCCAAGCTGCGTCAGATCCGCGCCATGATCGTCGAGGAATTCGGACAGCCCGTAGGTGGAGACGGAGGAGCGACGGCCCGCCGTTCATCGAGGCGCGATCGAAAGCGGAAACGGACTGCTAATAGCGCACGACCCCAATCTGGCGGTAGGAAGACCGAGATTCACGATTGGCTGAAGCAGCATGGCCCGGCGACGCGAGCGCAGATTATCGAAGGAACCAGATTACCGGAGGGCACCGTCGGAGGTTACCTGAGTTCCGAGAAAGAGTTATTTGAGAGCCGCGATGGCAAATGGCATGCGCGGTAACGATCTCCCTCACAAGGAGCGTGCGGAAGAGGCGATCTTCGATTCAAGCAGAAGGTGACTATGCCTACCGCCCGCAAACGCCGAAGGCCCAGTGCCTTGAACACTGAGCCTTCAGAAAGGAAACGGTCTCGCCTATCGAACCGCCGTAATGTAACACCTTAAAACCAGAGCCTTAACCGTGCCCCGGCTTGCGACGGGGCACGGACTCCACCCAACAGTCTACTTCATCTGGCATAAGTGCGCAATCGCGCAGGCTATCGATGCACTTGGCATATATCGACGAATCAGGATCTGACGGTTCAATCACGTCCGGCGGCTCTGCGACGTTCACGTTAGGCTGCGTACTAATAGACGCTGAGCGCTGGCCTGACGTGTTCGACGATATGATTGACTACCGTCGATACCTCCGGGATCGGTTCAAGATCCCTGTACGCGCGGAACTCAAAGCGAACTATCTGCTGCGTAATGGCGGCCCACTCCGCCCACTGCGCCTCAGTGAGCACGCTCGTTTTGCTGTCTATCGCGGTCTGATGCGATTGCAAGCAAAGCTAGGTCTGAAGGTTTTTGCAGTCGTGATCCGGAAGGACATAATGCTCACGCGGAATCTCACCGACAACCCAAGACAGCTTGCGTGGGAGTATCTGATTCAGCGACTAGAACGCTTCACCACGAAACAAAAGACTCATGTAATGATCTTTCACGATGAGGGAGACGGCGGCATAGCGCGTAGCCTCACGAGAAAGGCTAGGCGCATTGGCTCCGCCGGTAGCGCTTTTGGAAGCGGGAGCCTGAAACGGCCGGCGCGCCTCCTGCTAGATGATCCAATCAGCAGGAAGTCCCATGAATCCTATTTCATTCAGTTGGCGGACCTGATCGCTTATGCCGCTTTCAGGCGCTACTATCCACCGCCACCACGACCAGTGCATATCGTTCCTGAGAGCATGTGGGATGAGTTAGGAACAGCGAGAATGGGAGCTGTCAATCAACTCTCCGGAGGTCATCCAGGTATCGTCGTGTGGCCATAAAAAGAAAGCCCCCTTTTTCAGGGGGCCTAAGGGAAGACCTACACCGGCCTTAGGACCGGTTCGGTCCTCAACCCAAATAATATCATGCGTTTACCTGATAGTCAACCTGTCACACAAGCGCCCCATAACCCAGCGGCCTGAGTCAATCTGAATCCAGTAGGGCATTGCGTAGCGCATCGGATGGGACATTGTAATAGCGGCCCGATTCATCCTCGATTGTGCAATACTTTCCTGGATACTTGACATCTGACTTTGGCTCGTACCACTCATGTTCTTCCTGCACTATCTTAAAGAGGGAACCCTCAGGGAGCGTCACATCAGCCAGTGCGGGTGATGGCTCAGTATCTGCCAGCCGTTTTTCCATCTGTAGACCGCGAATTCCTTCGCTCTTAGGAAAGACTTTCGTTCCCATAATCGGCCGCGACAGGCGGTACACTTTCATGCTTACAATCTTCACACGCAGAGCCTGGAATAGTCAAGTATATTCTTACCACAATAATGGCCGGGAAGCCTGTGATTGTATGTGGGCGCTGCAGCGGGGCGGGGTAAAATCCCGCCCAGGCGTTGTGGAGGCGCCGCTGCGCATGAAAAAGTATATCGGTTGTGATCTGCACAAGAAGTATTCGGTATTCGTGACGATGGACGAGCAGGGACGTACTGGGGCACCGGTGATAGTCCCCAACGACAACTTAGAACTGGAG